>ENA-OWNS01000009-OWNS01000009.1-marine-metagenome-genome-assembly--contig:-NODE-9-length-147776-cov-11.233278_pt1 | contig 147776 bp, 122 predicted proteins | sample MGYA00238137_ERZ651772 | MGnify/ENA primary metagenome ERZ651772 (study PRJEB26903, sample SAMN06264699) | marine metagenome | isolation source: Columbia River Estuary | place: USA:Columbia River... | reverse complement strand
TTTTTCTGTAGCGTCATTTCTAAATCCTGATTTCTCTTTATAATCTTTCACTAAAAAAAAACGCTTCATGCTTTTTTGAAGCAAAGACATTTTTACAATAGCCATTTCAGAATTACTTTCAATAAAAAAGTCCTGATGCTTTTCATCATTAATAATTCGCCTCCAGCTTTTATCTCCTTTTACCTCAACAATTACTTGATAATAGACACATTTTCGACCACTGAGAGGCGCCTCCAAAGGTTGGTTTACGTGTTTTGCTCTTCCAATAATTTTGGCATACTCATTTTCTTGAATTCTATTAATTGGCTTTTTTCTGCTTTTTTTAAACTCACGAAGCATTGTTTTTTTATTGCCGTAGTAATAAGCTATACCACAATTGTGGCTACCGCCGAAATTATTAAAAATGGAATAGCAAACTTTGAGTTTTCTTTAAAAAACAATAGAATGTCTTCCATATTAGCTTTCTCGTTTTACTAGTGCATAATAATCACCATCCAATGGTAAGTACCCTTGATCGTAAACAAAATAATAAATGGTTCCCACTTTGGTTGTGTAAATACTTGTAAAGTAATTAAAATCAAAACCAGCCTCTATAAGTTTTGCTCTTGACGTTCTTGTTTTTTTGTCGGGATTTAATGTTTCTAAAATTCTATAGTTTTTACGAAGTCTATTGTTTGTGTTCCGTATTAAGTTTTTACTATCCTTATTCACTTTATTGTTATAGGCGTTGCGACATGCATCACTACAGAATTTTTTATCGACTCTACCAACAATTTTGTCGCCACATTCAGGACATGTTTTTTTCATAATTTACTTTTTTAAGTTCGTACCAACGCAATTTCATTTGTTCTTGTTCACAGAAGAAATCTTCGGTATGCTCTAATCCTATTTTTAATAATACAATGTGAGATGCTTCATTTCCTAATTCTGTAATACCATTAATTAATTCTAGTTGCATTGTATTAAACGCATAGTTTAATGCTGCAATTGATGATTCAGTTGCATAGCCTTGTCCCCAATATTTTGGCATTAATCGATATCCAATATCCATAAAGCTTGTGTGACCATTCATTTCATATTCCGTATTCAAACGAAGCCCTGTCCAACCTATAAAATGACCAGTTAATTTTTCTATTGCCGCCCAACGACCAATACCTCGCTCATTATATTGAGATAAGACGCTTTTAATATTTTCTTCGGATTGTTTAATATCAGTAAATGGTTTGTTACCAAGATATTCATGAACTAATGGATTCGAATCTAATTCAAACATAGATTCTAAATCTGTTAAACGTAGATCTCTTAAAATCAGTCGTTCTGTTTCTATATGAACAGTCATAATACAAATATATAAATATTTATTCGTTTACAAACGACTACAAACATTTACAAACGATTTTAAATAATTAATAACCGAATAAAATTTTGATACTGTTACATCTTTGCAGTGTCGAAACATAAGAACTCGATAGTATTAACTGTTTAACGATTAAAATTTAAAATTATGAACACACTTAGAAACAAAGTACAGTTGATTGGTAACTTAGGAAACGATCCAGAAATCATCAATCTAGAATCAGGAAAAACACTTGCTAAATTTAACATTGCAACGAATGAAAGCTACACCAATAATAAAGGTGAAAAAATAACAGATACGCAATGGCATAATGTTGTAGCTTGGGGAAAAACAGCTGAAATTATTGAGAAATATGTCACTAAAGGCAAAGAAGTTGCTATCGAGGGTAAGTTAACTTCAAGAAGCTATGACGATAAAGATGGCAACAAACGCTATATTACCGAAGTTGTATGTGGCGAATTATTGATGCTTGGAAAATAGAACCTTTTTGGTCCAAAACATTTTAAACGAGATTCTTTGAAAGAGTCTCGTTTAATGTTTTACATTATCCATATTGTAGTAACCGCCTTTATTTTCAGATCTATCTAATGATTGTCTAATGATTAGGTGAGCCACATTAATCATATTTCGTAATTCACAAAGCGACGTGGTAATTTTAGATTCTCGATACAAATCTTCAACTTCCTCATAAATTAAATCTAAATGCGTAATCGCTCGTTTCAAACGCTTATTACTTCTTACAATACCAACATAATCTCGCATTAAAGCTTGTAATTGTTTTAAATTATGTTGAATTAGAACATGTTCTTTGGTGATAGTAGTTCCTTCATCATTCCAACGTGGAATGTCAACATTTTCAGATTTACACTGAATTTCAGAATGGTATTTATAAATATTATGTGCGTACACCAAAGCTTCCAATAAAGAATTTGAAGCCAACCTATTTGCCCCATGCAACCCCGTTCTTGAACATTCTCCACATGCAAATAGACTATTTATAGTGGTCATCCCCTTTTTATTTACTTCGATACCACCACATAAATAATGTGATGCAGGAACCACAGGAATCCAATCTGCTTTAATGTCAATATGATGCTCCAAACATTTCTTATAAATATTTGGAAAATGATTAATAAAAGCATCCATATCTAAATGTGTACAATCTAAATACACATGGGATTCGCCTGATTTTTTTAATTCGCTATCAATACTTTGAGATACAATATCTCTTGACGCAAGTTCAGCACGTTCATCATAATCAGGCATGAATCGGTATCCTTTTTTATTCCTAAGATAAGCTCCAAAACCTCTAACCGCCTCCGAAATTAAAAATGAAGATTCGCCTTTAGCTTCATACAAAGCTGTTGGGTGAAATTGTACAAATTCCATATCCTTAATTCGTGCTTTCGCCCTGTAAGCCATAGCTATTCCATCACCTGTAGCAATTACAGGATTTGTTGTATGCCCATAAACACACCCAATACCTCCTGAAGCCAATAAAGTACTATTAGCTTTAATAGTTCGAATTTTACCTGATTTTTGATCTAAAACATAAGCACCAAAACATGTTAGTTTTTTAGAATTATAATCTCTTATATGGTGATTTGTTACTAAATCAATTGCAAAATGATGTGGTAAAATAGAAATATTAGGCAATTGATGGGCTTTACTCAATAATGCTCTTTCAATTTCGTAACCAGTAATATCTTTATGATGTATAATACGATATTCTGAGTGCCCGCCTTCTTTTCCTAAGTCAAATTTACCCGTGTCATTAACATCAAAATTAGCTCCCCAAAGGAGTAATTCTTTTAAACGCTCGGGACCTTCTTTAATGACCATTTCAACAACATCTTCTCGACAAAGACCGTCTCCGGCTATTAAAGTATCTTTTATGTGTTTTTTAAATGAATCTTCTTCTTTATTTGAAACAATGGCAACTCCTCCTTGAGCATATTTAGTATTAGATTCGTCTTCACTTGCTTTCGTGACAATAACAATATTTTTATTGGGGAATTTTTCAGCAATTTTAACTGAAAAAGTTAACCCCGCAATGCCAGAACCTATTACTAAATAATCTGTAGTCATTTTATTTGGATAACTCTAACATGCGTTCTATTGGCAATAAAGCCCTTTTAATTATCTCTGAATCAACCTCTATTTGAGGAGACTCATTAAGCATACAATCATATAGCTTTTGAAGCGTATTCATTTTCATAAAATGACACTCACTACATGCACAAGTGTTATCCTCTTTTGCCGGTGCTGGAATCAATTCTGTATTTGGAACTTCTTGCTGCATTTTATGTAAAATACCTGCTTCTGTAGCCACAATAAATTTTTGGTCTTGATGTTTCTTTACATAATTTATCATTCCTGAGGTAGAACCTATGTAAGTAGCTGTATCTAAAATATGAGTTTCAGATTCTGGATGCGCTATAATTTTGTGATCAGGATATTTTCTATGAAGTTCTATAAGTTTATCCATAGAAAAAGCTTCATGTACAATGCAACTGCCATCCCAAAGTAACATATCTCTACCCGTTTCATTTATAATATACTTTCCAAGATTTTTATCTGGCGCAAAGATAATAGGCATCTCTTTTGGAATAGAATTTACAATTTTTAATGCATTTGAAGATGTACAAACAATGTCGCTTAAAGCTTTAATTTCTGCAGAACAGTTTACATAAGTAATCACTACATGATTTGGATGTGCTTGAGTAAATTTTTCAAAAGTTTCTGGCGGACAAGCATCTGCCAACGAACATCCTGCATTTAAATCTGGCAAAACTACGGTTTTATCTGGACTTAAAATTTTTGCGGTTTCTGCCATAAAATGCACACCAGCAAATACAATCATATCAGCATCCGTTTCAGCTGCTTTTTGAGATAAGCCTAGGCTATCCCCAACATAATCAGCAATATCTTGTATTTCTGGCACTTGATAATAATGCGCTAAAATAACTGCGTTCTTTTCTTTTTTAAGACGTTGTATTTCTTTTACTAAATCCATTTTAAGGGTATTCTGAATGATTAGATAACATAAGTAATTGAATTAATCCAATTCGTTAGGACACAAATATCTCACATAATTAAATTAATTATAGATTAATTACCTAGAAAAAAGCATTCGATAGAATACCTTCAATCATTTGATAAAAAATCTAAAATATCATCAAAAAATCTTCCAATTATTAACAAAACTTGAACGCGTCTTTCAGTAAGGCCCTAAACCCGTATGTTTAATTTATATTTTTGAATGTCTAATAGAATTTGATTTAAAGTAACCTCACTTTTTTCTAATTCACCTAGAACAGAACTTTTCATAGTGTACTACGACACTTTTAAAGGCGTATCGATTGTAAAACCAATACCCATTACAGGAATGTGAAACGAATGTATTTTTTTCATACTTGTTATTTTACACTATTTAATTTTTGAATGGTACTAACCGGTAAAGATATCATGACCAACAAGCATAGAACATGACATATATCATACTCCAAGATTATTACAAACTTAAAAGTGGTGATGACTAATCTAGTGTAACGTTTATTAAATTATAAAGATTCGAGGTTATTCTCTGTTTTATTTAATTATTCTTAATTAGACTTGAACATACCGCAAAAATCCGTAAAACTTTAAAAAAACTATGTGCTTAGCTCTAGCTTCATTACTTTTATAGATAATTTTTTCAACAAAATAATATATGTCCGTAGCACCAAAAATAGCACGATTCAATAAGAATGTTTTATCAAAATATCAAATATACAACAGTATATTTATGACATTACCTTTCGATTCGGTAACAAAAACGGGGGTGCTACTTCCTTTATTTCATGAAACTTGTGAGAAAGGATTTAAACATGGTGAAGACCCTACTACCATTGTTGAAACTTTCTTTAAAAAATATCAAGCACGAAGAAATAAGCAAAGTCAAATAAACTTACTGTTTAGGTTTATTCAATATATAGAACGACAAGTCGTTTTGTTTGACGCCATTGAAGATGCTGCCTTTCCTGTAGTAAATAATATGGATGGTATTGGTACGCTACGAAACCTAAAAGGATCTGCCATCGCTGAGGGTAAGCTTGAAGAATTGCAAAATTATTTAGATGAGTTTAAAGTTCGTATTGTTTTAACAGCGCACCCAACTCAATTCTACCCAGGATCTGTTTTGGGTATTATTACAAATCTAACTGAAGCAATAAAAGAAAACGATCTGTCTGAAATTAACAATTTATTCGGGCAATTGGGGAAAACACCTTTTTTTAAACACCACAAACCTACCCCTTATGACGAGGCAAAAAGTTTAATGTGGTATTTAGAAAATGTTTTTTACAAAACATTTGGAGAGATTTATAATTACATTCAAACCAATATTTATGATGACGGCAAAAAACACAACGAGATAATAAACATTGGATTCTGGCCAGGGGGAGATCGTGATGGAAATCCTTTTGTAAAACCGGACACCACATTGGAAGTGGCTAAAAAACTAAAGCAATCTATCCATAAAAAATACTACGAAGATTTAAAAGATTTAAGGAAAAAACTAACTTTTAGAGGAGTTGAAGAGCGTATTGTCCATTTAGAAACCATATTCTACAACTATAGCACAAACCAAAATTCTGATAATGAAGACATTATTTCTTCAAGAGATTTTATTAAAGAATTATTAAGTATTAGGCACATTGTAGTGAATGATTATCACTCATTATATGAAAGCGAGCTTAATAATTTAATTAACCGTGTACATCTATTTGGGTATAGTTTTGCTTCTTTAGATATACGTCAAGATAGTAGAATTCACCATAGTGTGTTTACAACCGTAATTAATAAATTAATTGCGTTGGGTAATTCTTCATTCCCAGATAATTATAATGATTTATCAGAAAATGAACAAATCGAAATATTATCTAAAGCAACAGATGACATTGCGGGTATAGATGATTTTGAAGATGAAATGGTTAGAAACACACTTAAAACCATTGCCATTATAAAAGATATACAAAATAGCAACGGAGAGCGCGGTGCAAACCGATATATTATTAGTAATAATCAAACGGCTTTAAATGTCATTCAGTTATTTGCCATGTTAAAAATGGTTGCCTTTAAAAATGACCTAACGGTTGATGTTGCTCCGTTATTTGAAACTATTCCTGATTTAGAAAATGCGCCTGGGGTTATGGAGCAATTATATACTAACCCAGAATATATGGCACATTTAAGAGCACGAGGAAGCAAACAACATATCATGCTTGGTTTTTCTGACGGCACAAAAGATGGAGGATATCTAATGGCTAACTGGGGTATTTATAAAGCAAAAGAATTGCTAACTGAAATGTCTAGAAAATATGATATTACGGCCATATTTTTTGATGGTCGTGGTGGACCACCAGCGCGTGGCGGTGGAAAAACACACCAATTTTACTCTTCATTAGGACCAACAATTGAAGACAAAGAAGTTCAACTCACTATTCAAGGGCAAACCATCAGTTCTAATTTTGGAACTCTTGACTCATCTAAATATAATTTAGAACAATTAATAAGTTCTGGAATAAAAAACAGAATAGATGGTGAAAAAAATATACTATCTGATAAAGACAGGGTAGTGATAACCAATTTAGCAGAAACGAGCTACGAAACATACAAGGATTTTAAAAATCATCCCATGTTCATACCATATTTGGAACGTATGAGTACTTTAAAATACTATGCAAAAACCAACATTGGTAGTCGTCCTTCAAAAAGAGGCACTTCAGATAAATTAATCTTCTCTGATTTAAGAGCTATTCCTTTTGTTGGCTCTTGGAGTCAGTTAAAACAAAATGTTCCTGGTTTTTACGGCGTTGGAACTGCATTAAAACAATATGAAGATAGAGGTGAATTTGATAAAGTAGAGCAGCTTTATAATAACTCCAAATTCTTTAGAACATTATTAGAAAATAGTATGATGTCTTTAACTAAATCGTTTTTCGATTTAACAAAGTATATGTCTAAAGACGAAGAATTTGGTGAATTCTGGAATATTATATATACAGAATATCTTACTACTAAAAGATTACTGCTTAAACTAACAGGCTACGAAGAATTAATGGAGAATGAACCTTCTGGAAAAGCATCAATTGAAGTTCGAGAATCTATAGTCCTGCCATTACTAACCATACAACAGTATGCTCTTAAAAAGATTCAAGAATTAGAAAAAGCAGGTGTTGCTGATGATGATGAAGAAAAGAAGATATTCGAAAAAATTGTAACGCGTTCTTTATTTGGTAATATTAACGCAAGTAGAAATTCTGCTTAGTTAAATCTAGAAACTTTATACTATAAAAAATGCTTATTCTATATTCAGAATAAGCATTTTTTTATATTCTTGATTTTGAAAAAATTACTAATTCAAAGTATCTCCACCTTTTTCGCCTGTCCTAATTCTATAGCATTCTTCTATATCAGAAACGAAAATCTTACCATCACCAACATTTTCCGTACTTGCAGCACTTAAAATAGCCTTAATTGTCGCATCTGCAAAACTATCATTTACAACAATTGAAAGGTACCTGCGTTGAATATCATTTGTACTATATGAAACACCCCTATACACATGCCCTTCCTTTTCGTTCCCTATTCCTGTAACATCCCAATAGGAAAAAAAATTAACTCCAACTTCATGAAGAGCGTCTTTAACTAATTTATACTTCGACTTTCTTATAATAGCTTCTATTTTCTTCATGATGATGTCGTTATTAATCGTTTCTATAAAATTAAAAAATATTAGTACCACTTTAAAGTATTTACATGTTTTAATTGGTTCTATAACAAAAAAGGATGCCTTGCACAGTGCAAGACATCCTTTTTACTAACTAACTAAACTATTTTTTAGTGATTAATGCTCATTCATTCTAAAATCTGAGTAAGCACTCATTCCGTGTTCATGTAAATCTAATCCTTCTAATTCTTCTTTTTCAGAAACTCTAATTCCTACTGTTTTCTTTAGTGTGAATAAAATTAAAAATGATGAAGCAATACATATAACAGCATAAGATCCAATACCAACCAACTGGCTAATAAATTGATCCATTCCAGCTAAATTTCCAAAAATACCAACTGCTAATGTTCCCCATATACCGCAAACTAAGTGCACAGCAATAGCACCAACAGGATCATCTAATCTTAATCTATCAACTAAGCTAACTGCAAATACTATTATTGCCCCAGCAATAGCTCCAATTAAAATAGCATCCTCTGGACTCATTTGATCTGCACCGGCAGTAATACCAACTAAACCACCTAAAATACCATTTAAGAACATCGTTAAATCTAAATTCTTATATTTTAAGAATGATACTAAAGCAGCAACTATACCACCAGCGGCAGCTGCTAAACATGTAGTAACTAAAGTTATAGATGTTAATTCTGGATCTGCAGAAAGTACTGAACCTCCATTAAATCCAAACCATCCTAACCATAACACTAATACACCAGCAGTTGCTAATGGAATGTTATGTCCGGGTATAGCTTGTGGTTTTCCGTTTTTAAACTTCCCTATACGAGACCCTAATAACCAAACTGCAACTAAAGCAGCCCAACCACCAACAGAGTGCACTAATGTAGAACCTGCAAAATCGTAAAAAGGAGTTTCTCTCATATCTAAGAATCCACCACCCCATTTCCATGATCCGGCTAATGGATATATAATACCAACATATAATATTACAAATATCATAAATGGTCCAATTTTAATACGTTCAGCAACGGCTCCAGAAACAATTGTTGCAGCAGTTGCAGCAAACATCCCTTGGAACAAGAAATCTGTCCACCACGTATAACCACCATCAGCATATTCTGGTGTCATTCCGTTTTCAGGTGGTGCAATACCAAATCCTGCAAACTCAAAAAATCCTGAAGATCCTTCAGCAAATCCTGGGTACATTAAGTTAAAACCTATAAGGTAATATAATAACAGACCAGCAGTTATTATAAAGATATTCTTAAATAGAATATTAATTGTATTCTTTTGTCTTGTTAACCCAATTTCTAAAAATGCAAAACCTGTGTGCATGAAGAAAACGAGTGCCGTACAAACCATCATCCATACGTTATTAGCTGTAAATAATCCTTCCATAATTTAAATTATTTTAATGTTATTATTTTAAAGTGTTTCCACCCTTTTCTCCTGTTCGTATTCTGTAACATTCGTTGATATCTGACACGAATAATTTACCATCTCCAACCTCTCCAGTATTTGCTGACTCAAGGATTGCTTTAATAGTTATTGCTTCAAAATCATCATTTACAACGATGGATAAATGTCTTCGTTGAATATCACTAGTGCTATAACTCACACCGCGGTAAACGTGTCCTTCTTTTTCATTTCCTAAACCCGTTACATCCCAGTATGAGAAAAAGTTTACACCAACTTCATGCAATGCATTTCTAACTGCACTGTATTTGGATTTTCTAATAATTGCTTCAATTTTCTTCATATTATATATGTTTTTATTGATTAGTTAATTTGGTAAAAGACCATTCCCAAATAATTTATTTAGGAATGGTCTTTATCTGTATTTAGAATGAATAGATAGCTGCTAAAACAAATGAGCTTAAGCTTTTACTTGTAGCTAAATCGTTGTCTAAAAACGAATCATCAGAAGCAGAATCTAATCTAAGTTCTGGCTTGATTGTTAAGTTATCTATAGCAAAACTACCTGTTAAAGTCGCTGCAAAAACACTTGTATCTTCAACACCTGATCCAATAGCTCCGAAAGCTCCATCTTCAACAAAATACTCACCTCTTAATCCGATTGTGAAAGTATCAGAAGTTGCTAATTGAGGATATAATGCTACACCAGAAAATCCACCACCATCATCTTCAAGACTTAAATACGCAGCGTTAATTCCTAAAAAGAAATCATCTGATAAATCAAACCCACCGGTAAAATCTATTTCTGTAAAAGAAGGGTCTAACAAAAAGTTTAAGTATTGTCCAGCATATCCTAATTGAGCACCAAATGCATAATCACCTGTTGGATTAAATTCTGTTAAGTCAGTGTCATTGAAAACACCTAACATTAAACTAAAATCTTCAGATAATGCAATATCCGCTTTAATACCCGTATGGCTAAATGGCCCATAAGAGAATAAATAAGATGTGCTGTAGTTAAAATTAGCCGTTGGAGAAATTACTTCGTACCCTAAAAAAGTATTAAAGTTACCCATTGTTAAGGTTACGGACTCACTAACATTCCAGTAAGCATATAATTGGTTAATGATATTCCCTGTAGCAGAATACATTGGAGAAGCAAAAATGGCATCAGTACCTCTTGGTCCAAATACTAAATCAGCAACAAAACCAGTTTTTTCGCCTTCATAAGACATAACAACGTTAGCCATACCTAAAGCAAAACCAGGTAAATTTGCAAACGAAGAACCTGGAGCAGTCCAGTTTTCAAGATCATTTGGAGCATTTAAATTAGCTCTGTAATAAGCATCTATGCTACCTGTAATAGATAATTTTTTTTCTGTTACTTCTTCTTGAGCAAATAAGGCTGTTGCTACAAAAAGCATTGAAAGTGTAAATAATTTTTTCATAATTGTTTTCATTTTAAGTTTTTTAATGAGGTAGGTCTAAATTTTGATTAGTTTTTGTTTTGAGTTTAATATTTATAGACCTAACTTTTCTTAAGAACGAGCCAAAACTATATTAAAAAATTTTAACCCCCATAAAAAATGGGGGTATTTGATTTATTTTTATATATAATTCAATTTTTACCCTATTTCTTTAAGGGTATTAAGTTTAATATTTGATATTTTGATATTTTAACAACATAATCATTCGAATTATTGTCCATGTTGTTAGACCATTCATATTATACTTTTTATATATTCTATAAATTCTTAACACAAATTCACTCCTATATACATATCAGCATTCTTTTAGTTTGAATATTTGTTAGAAAACTGGTTTAATATTGATATATAATTATTTTTATAAGCTGATGTCTTCTAAAATCGAAATAATGAAATTCACCCTATTGTAATTCAAAATCTAGAATGTACCTTAGCTATTCAACTCAAGTTGTTAAACTCATTAATTGTTGATTATGCTGAAGAAACAAGGACTATATTCCCCCGAATTCGAACATGAGAACTGTGGTGCAGGTTTTATTTGTAATCTTAAAGGCGAGAAGACAAATCAAATCATACACGATGCTCTAGAAATTCTGGTAAAATTAGAGCACCGTGGCGGTGTAAGTGCTGATGGAAAAACTGGTGACGGCGCTGGTTTATTAATTGATATCCCTCATGACTATTTTAAACGCGTTTGCGATTTTAATATACCCGAACAAAGGGCGTATGCTGTTGGTATGGTGTTTTTACCTAAAGTAACTAACCAATATGATTTTTGTAAAACAATTTTTGAAAATGAAGTTAAAGCTCAAGGGCTATCGATTTTAGGATGGAGACAAGTACCTGTTGATTCTTCGCAGTTAGGAGAAATTGCCTTAGCCTCTGAGCCTAATATTGAACAACTATTTGTTGGAAAAACAAAAGCTATTGATGAAGCAACTTTTAAAGCCAAATTATATGCCGCTAGAAAAATAACTGAACATGCTATTAGAGAATCGAAAATCTCTGAAAGTGGTTATTTTTACGTTCCGAGTTTATCAACAACAACCTTAATATACAAAGGCATTATTATGCCCGAAGATATCGGTCCATATTATACGGATCTACAGCAGATAGATCTAGTTACACGTTTGGCTCTGGTGCACCAACGTTTCTCTACCAATACGATGCCTACCTGGGAATTGGCGCAACCATTCCGTTTTATGTGTCAGAATGGTGAAATCAATACCCTGCGTGGTAATGTAAGTAGAATGCGTGTTCGTGAAGAAATTATGAGAAGTGATGTTTTCGGACCGCAAATAGATAAATTATTCCCAATAATTTTACCAGGGAAATCAGATTCAGCTTCCATGGATATGGTCGTTGAATTATTAACACATACTGACCGTTCTCTTCCTGAAATCATGATGATGATGATTCCTGAAGCTTGGGAAAAACATGCCACCATGTCTGAGGAACGTAAAGCGTTTTACGAATATAACGGCTGTATTATGGAGCCCTGGGATGGCCCGGCTTCAGTGCCATTTACCGATGGTGATTATATAGGTGCTTTATTAGATAGAAACGGACTAAGACCTTCAAGATATACGGTTACCAAAAGTGGTAAACTCATTATGTCTTCAGAAATTGGTGTTGTAGATGTAGCACCAGAAGATGTTAAAGAACACGGCAGATTAGAACCAGGAAAAATGTTCTTGGTTGATATGAATAAAGGACGAATTATTGAAGATGAAGAAATAAAAAGTAAAATTGTTTCTGAAAGACCTTATAAAGAATGGTTATACAAAACACGTTTACATTTAAAGGATGTTCCTTATACAAATGAAACTTGCCCAATTGAAACTATTGACATCAAGACACGACAACGTTTATTCAACTATACGTTTGAAGATATTCAAGAGGTTATAACCCCTATGGCCATTGTTGGTAAAGAAGCTCTAGGATCAATGGGAGTTGACACGCCTTTAGCGGTTTTATCCGATAGACCTCAATTGATTTCAAACTACTTTAAACAACTATTTGCTCAAGTTACTAATCCACCTTTAGATGGTATTCGTGAGGAGATTGTTACCGATATAAGTTTGAATTTGGGGAAAGACAGAAATATTTTCAGTATCACTGAAAGACAGTGTAGAAAATTAAGAATTCAAAACCCTGTTATTTCAAATGCCGATTTAGAAAAAGTAAGAACTATTCAAATTGAAAGTTTCAAAACAGAAACCATCCAAATACTTTATCAAAAAGCTAAAGGAATGAATGGTTTAGAAGATGCTCTTGATGATATCATCATTCAAATTGAAAAGGCTTTAGAACGGAAAACAAATATTATTATTCTTTCTGATAGAGGTGTAAATCAAGATTTAGCTCCTATCCCTGCGTTATTAGCATGTTCTTATGTAAATCATCAGTTGAATCGTTTACGTAAGCGTTCTTATTTCGATATTATTATTGAATCTGCAGAACCTCGTGAACCGCATCATTTTGCTACTTTATTTGGTTATGGTGCTAGTGCAGTCAACCCATATATGGTAAATGAAATTATCAGAACGCAAGTTAAAGATGGCTTCATAACTGGCATGGATGAACAAGAAGCAGTCGATAATTTCAATAAAGCAATTGGAAAAGGTATTTTAAAAATCATGAATAAAATTGGAATCTCTACACTACATTCATATAGAGGTTCTCAAATTTTCGAGATTGTTGGATTTAATTCCCAATTTGTTGAAAAATATTTCCCTTATACCGCATCAAGGATAGAAGGTATTGGTTTATATGAAATTGAAAAAGAAATTGACCAACGTTATAAACAAGCCTATCCAGACAATACTATTGATAAAAATTTAGGATTGAACATTGGTGGCGATTACAGATGGAGACGTAATGGCGAACGTCACTTATTCAACCCTACTACAGTTTCAAAATTACAGCAAGCTGTTAGATTAAGTGATCAGGCAAGTTACGATGTGTATGCAAAAGCCATAAACGAACAATCTGAAAACTTAATGACTATTCGTGGTTTATTTGAGTTTGATAACTTAGATCCTATTCCTTTAGAAGAAGTAGAGCCATGGACAGAGATTGTGAAAAAATTTAAAACCGGAGCTATGTCTTACGGTTCTATTTCTCGTGAAGCCCATGAGAATTTAGCCATAGCCATGAACAGAATTGGAGGGAAATCTAATTCTGGAGAAGGTGGCGAAGACCGAAAGCGTTTCCAAAAAGACGTTAATGGAGACAGCCGTAATTCGGCCATAAAACAAGTGGCGTCAGGTCGTTTTGGAGTGACTTCACATTACTTAACGAATGCTAAAGAGATTCAAATAAAAATGGCACAAGGTGCTAAACCTGGAGAAGGTGGACAATTACCAGGATATAAAGTATACCCTTGGATTGCTGCGGTACGTAACTCTACACCATTTGTGGGGTTAATTTCTCCACCACCACATCACGATATTTATTCTATTGAAGATCTAGCGCAATTAATATTTGATTTAAAAAATGCCAATCGAGAAGCTCGAATTAATGTAAAATTAGTTTCTGAAGTTGGTGTTGGAACAATTGCTGCTGGTGTTGCAAAAGCAAAAGCTGATGTTGTTTTAATTTCTGGATATGATGGTGGAACAGGAGCTTCTCCTTTAACATCACTAAAACACGCTGGATTACCTTGGGAACTAGGTTTATCTGAAGCGCAACAAACGTTAGTATTAAATAACTTAAGAAGTAGAATTGTTGTAGAATGTGATGGTCAGTTAAAAACAGGCCGTGACGTCGCTATTGCAGCATTATTAGGTGCTGAAGAATTTGGTTTTGCTACCGCTCCTTTAGTCGCTTCAGGTTGTATTATGATGCGTAAGTGTCACTTAAACACTTGCCCTGTAGGTATTGCAACTCAAGATAAAGAGTTACGTAAAAACTTTAAAGGCACACCAGAACACGTTATTAATTTCTTCTTCTATATAGCGGAAGAATTAAGAGGCATTATGGCACAATTAGGGTTTAGAACTCTAGATGAAATGGTGGGACAAACACACAAAATAAACGCTAATCATGCTATCAAGCACTATAAAGCAAAAGGTTTAGATTTATCTAGTATTTTACATAGACCAGCCGCTTATAGAGAATTGACAGTTAAGAATACTAAAAAACAAGATCATAACTTAGAAAACGTTTTAGATTTTGATATATTAAAAGATTCGCATAGAGCTTTATATAGAAAGGAAAAAATGACTCTAGCGTATTCAATTAAAAATATAAACCGTACTGTTGGTGCTATAGTTAGTAATGAGATATCAAAAATTTATGGTCATCTTGGTTTACCAGAAGACACCTTAAACATCAACTTTACAGGTTCTGCCGGACAGAGTTTTGGGGCTTTCGGAGCGCACGGATTAACATTTACTGTTGAAGGAAATACCAATGATTATTTAGGCAAAGGTTTATCTGGGGCAAAATTAATCATCAAAAAACCCGCTAAAGCAGATTTCATTGCAGAGAACAATATTATAGTAGGTAATGTTTGTTTATTTGGAGCTGTTCAAGGGGAAGCTTACATTAATGGAATTGCGGGCGAGCGTTTTGCTGTTCGTAACTCTGGTGCAATAGCTGTAGTTGAAGGTGTTGGAGATCACTGCTGTGAATATATGACCGGTGGAAAAGTTATAGTTTTAGGAAAAACTGGAAGAAACTTTGCTGCTGGCATGAGTGGTGGTATTGCTTATGTTTACGATCCTAATAACAAGTTTGTAAACGGATTATGCAATACAGAGTCTATCGAATTTGAGGATATCATAAATGATGATGCAGCAGAATTAAAACAAACTATTGAAAAGCATGTACTTTATACAAATAGTGGTCTTGGTAAAAAACTATTAGCAGACTGGGATACGAGTCTTAGTAATTTCGTAAAAGTAATGCCAATTGAATACAAACGTGCCTTGAAACGTTTAGAAACTGAAGAACCAATGGTAGAAGAATTAACAACAGCATAGTGTCATGGGAAAAGTAACTGGATTTAAAGAATTTGAAAGACAAGATGAAACGTACACGCCTGTAGAAAATCGTGTAAAACATTATAAAGAATTTACGGTCTCATTAAGCGAGCCCGAACTAAAAAAACAAGGTTCACGATGTATGGATTGTGGTATTCCATTTTGTCATAGTGGTTGCCCTTTAGGAAATTTAATTCCTGATTTCAACCATATGGTACATCAAGGTGAGTGGCAAAAAGCATCTTGGATATTACATTCAACAAATAATTTTCCTGAGTTTACAGGTCGTTTATGTCCTGCGCCATGTGAGCAATCATGTGTATTAGGTATTATAGAAGACCCTGTATCCATTGAAAATATTGAAAAAAATATTGTTGAGCGTGCTTTTAAAGAAGGCTGGATTAAACCACAACCACCAAAAACTAGAACAGGTAAAACTATTGCTGTTATTGGCTCAGGACCCGCTGGTTTAGCTGCTGCACAACAATTAAATAGAGCTGGACATACAGTAACTGTTTTTGAACGTGATGATGAAGTTGGAGGATTATTACGTTACGGTATTCCTAACTTCAAAATGGAAAAAGAAATTATAGATCGTCGTTTAGCTATTTTAGAAGCAGAAGGCATCCTATTTAAAACTAACGTTAACGTTGGCGTTAATTATAGTGTTGAAGAACTAAAAAAATTCGATTCAATAGTATTATGTGGTGGTGCAACAGAAAGACGTAGTCTGCCAACTCCTGGTATTGATGCTGATGGTGTAGTACAAGCTATGGATTTCTTAACACAGCAAACTAAAGTGCTATTTGGAAAAAAGGTAGAAAACCAAATCATGGCAACTGATAAAAATGTCATCGTAATTGGAGGTGGTGATACGGGTTCAGATTGTATAGGAACCTCCAACCGTCAAGGCGCTAAATCGGTAGTTAATTTTGAAATTATGCCAAAACCCCCCGGACATCGTTCACCAACTACACCTTGGCCTTTTTGGCCATTACAATTAAAAACATCTTCTTCTCATAAGGAAGGCGTTGAGCGTAACTGGTTAATCAATACTAAAGAGTTTGTAAAAGATGAGAACGGTAAATTAACGGCTTTAAAAACAGTGAATGTGGAGTGGAAAATGGTTCCAGGTGAACGTCCTCAACTTATAGAAATTGAAGGTACTGAAAAAACTTGGCCCTGTGATTTAGCTTTATTGGCGCTTGGTTTTACAGGTCCCGAAAGTACACTTTCTGATAAATTAGGAATTAAAACTGATGCACGCTCTAACTACAAAGCAGGGTATGGAAAATATCAAACTAATATTCCAAACATATTTGCTGCTGGTGATATGCGTCGTGGTCAATCTTTAATTGTTTGGGCTATTTCTGAAGGTAGAGAAGCTGCAAGACAGGTAGATTTATATTTAATGGGCAAATCTAATTTACCATCTAAAGATGTTGCTGGCGATTTGGTTGCTATGTAACTTATCAAAATATTTTAATAAAAAATGCGAACTAAACAGTTCGCATTTTTTATATCTAGATTATTATTCTCTTAATACACATTCCGCATAAACTCCTCAGCTTTGTCAACCATATTTTTACTTCCGCAAATAAAAGGGACACGCTGATGCAATTCAGTTGGTTCTACGTCCATAGTTCTTGTAAATCCATCACTAGCTTTTCCATTAGCTTGTTCTGCCAGAAAAGCCATTGGGTTACATTCATATAACAGACGTAACTTACCATTAGGATTTTTTGAACTTTGAGGATATAAGTAAATACCTCCTTTAATCATATTCCTGTGGAAATCGGACACTAAAGAACCAATATATCTTGATGTATATGGTCTATCTTCTTCTTCTAATTGACAATATTTAATATAATTTTTTATGCCTTGCGGAAAGTGAATATAGTTTCCTTCATTTACAGAATAAATATTTCCGTCAACTGAAAACTCCATGTCTGGATGAGACAAATAGAAAGACCCTATTGCAGGGTTCAAAGTAAACCCGTTTACACCATCTCCAGTAGTATATACTAACATAGTTGATGTTCCATAGACTACATAACCAGCAGCTACTTGCTCACTTCCTTTTTGTAAAAAATCATCTATAGTTACTGGTGTCCCCACAGGAGTTACACGTCTATAAATCGAAAAAATAGTGCCTACAGAAACATTTACATCTATATTAGAAGACCCATCTAAAGGATCAATCAATACAATATATTTATTTTGATGGTTTTCATCTTGACTATTAATAGCTATAAAATCATCTTCTTCCTCACTCGCAATTCCACAAACAATATTTCTATTTGTAAGTGTTTGAATAAACTTTTCGTTAGCATAAACATCCAGCTTTTGCTGGTCTTCACCTTGGATATTTGTGTCGCCTACTGCTCCAATAATATCAACTAACCCGGCTTTATTCACCTCATGATTTACAACCTTTGCGGCCAATCGAATAGAATTTATTAGACTTGATAATTCACCAGAAGAAAATTGAAATGAAGATTGATTTTCAATTATAAATTCTCCTAAGGTTTGCTTTTTGTGAGACATAAATACTATAGTTAAATTTAAACAAATATCAATAAAATTTAATGAACTACAACGTTTTCGCTAAATTTAAAACTTCATCATTACTCAACTTTAAACTATATTTGGATGAATAATAAAAACTATGGATTACGTTATTAGAAATGCGACAAGAAATGATATGCCGCAAGTGCTTCATTTAATTAAAGAATTAGCCACGTTTGAAAAAGAACCTCATGCTGTAGAGGTTACCGCTGATGATTTAAAACACGATGGCTTTGGAGAACACCCTGCATTTCATTGTTTTGTAGCCGATGTAAATTCTAAAATTGAAGGTATTGCTTTAATCTACAACCGTTACTCCACTTGGAAAGGTAAAATATTGCATTTAGAAGATTTAATCGTTAGTAAATCTATGCGAGGAAAAGGATTAGGAACTGCACTTTTAAATAAAGTGGTTCAATACGGATACGATTTAGGTGTCAAGCGTATTAATTGGGAAGTTATAGATTGGAATGAACCCGCTATTAACTTTTACGAACAAAAAGGCGCTAATGTAATGCGTGATTGGGATGTTGTTCAACTAAATGAGACTGGAATTAAAAATTATATAGCAAAATTATAATATGCAAGTATTTAAATTTGGTGGAGCATCAATAAAGGATGCAAACGGTGTGAAAAATTTGGCTTCAGTTTTAAATAAAACTGGACAAAAAAATACTTTGATTGTAGTTTCTGCTATGGGAAAAACTACAAATGCCATCGAACTGCTAATAAAAAACTATTTTGAAAACAAAAAAGAATTACAAAGTTCACTTCAGGAGGTCAAAAAATATCATAATGAAATTTTACTTGATTTATTTGAAAATGTAAACCATATCGCTTTCAAAAAAGTTAACACCTTGTTTGATGAGTTAAATCGATTTTTAAAAACCAATAAATCCCCTGATTACAATTTTGTTTACGACCAAGTTATAGGTTTTGGAGAACTTCTATCCACAACAATAATTAGCGAATACTTAAACGCTATTGGCATAAAAAACAACTGGATAGACGTTAGAAATCAAATTAAAACTGACAATTATTATAGACGTGCCAATGTGGATTGGAAAGAAACACAACGTCTAATTTCATCAAAATTTAATACCTCTATTTTAAATATAACTCAAGGATTTTTAGGCAGCGACAAAAACAATTTCACAACGACACTTGGAAGAGAAGGTAGTGACTATACTGCTGCTATTTATGCCTATTGCTTAAATGCTGAACTTGTTACTATTTGGAAAGATGTCCCTGGTGTTTTAAATGCTGATCCTCGTTATTTTGAAAACGCACAATTATTAAATAAAATATCATATCGAGAAGCTATAGAATTAGCATTTTATGGCGCATCGGTTATTCACCCAAAAACATTGCAACCTTTACAAGGCAAGGAAATTCCTCTATATGTAAAATCATTTTTAAACCCCGAGGCACCTGGAACTCAAATAGGGAAAAATGCAACTTTAGACCCTATGATTCCTTGCTTCATTGTGAAAAAAAATCAAGTATTAATTTCTTTATCATCACTAGATTTTTCATATATCGTTGAAGAAAATATAGGTGAAATTTTCAATCTTTTACACACTTATAAAATGAAAGTCGATGTTATTCAAAACTCTGCTATTAGTTTTTCGGTTTGTGTTGATGATATTTATAATAACCTAGATAAACTTTTGCATCATTTAAAAGCAAAATTTAAGGTAACCACTGATAAAAACGTATCCCTTTATACGATTCGTCATTACAATCAGTCGGCCATAAATCAAATTGAAACTGATAAAACGGTATTGTTGAAACAATTAACTCAAGAAACCGTTCAAGTAGTAACTAAATAGTTTATTCAGTACATTTACACTCATGAGTAAACCGAACGATATAGGCCTTGTAAATGCAAAAGAAGTTGCTAAGGCTATCCAGCTAGATAAATATGGTTTTATAGGAACATTTATTGGTTGGCTTTTAATGAAAGTTCTTAAAATATCGACATTAAATAAGTTTTATAAAAAGCACAAACATCTAAAAGACATTGATTTTTTAGATAGTATTTTAGATGAATTTAAAATTAAGTTTGAAATTCCAGAAGAAGACCTAAAAAGGCTTCCAAAAGAAGGCGCTTATATTACCGTTTCAAACCATCCTTTGGGTGGAATTGATGGTATTTTATTATTAAAATTAATGCTCGAGCAACGCGATGATTTTAAAATAATAGCCAACTTTTTATTACATCGTATAGCCCCATTAAAACCCTATATTATGCCTGTAAATCCTTTTGAAGACAGAAAGGATGTAAAATCTAGTATTGCTGGTTTTAAAAATTCGATATTACATTTAAGAGATGGACATCCGCTAGGTTTATTTCCAGCAGGAGAAGTTTCAACGTACAAAGATGGTAAGTTAGTCGTTGATAAGCCTTGGGAAGAAGCTGCCATGAAACTGGTCAAAAAAGCTGAAGTGCCTGTTGTGCCCATTTATTTTCATGCTAAAAATAGTAATCTGTTTTATCAACTTTCAAAGATAAGCGACACTTTTAGAACTGCTAAATTACCTTCAGAAGTTCTTACGCAAAAACGTAGAATTATTAAAGTTAGAATAGGGAAACCCATTTCTGTAAATGATCAAAAAGAACATACATCTCTTGATGGTTTTTCAGAGTTTTTAAGACGGAAAACCTATATGCTTTCTAATACTTTTGAAAACAAATCTAAGATCTTAGATAACATTTCGTCTACCTTAAAAACACCCAAAGTCCCAAAAAATATTGTAACGCCCGTTGACAATAGCTTGATGATTAAAGAAGTTGATGCGCTTAGGGAAAACGATTCTAGACTTTTACAAAGTAAAAATTATGAGGTGTTTTTGGCTCAAGCTGATAAAATGCCTAACATGCTTCGTGAAATTGGACGTTTAAGAGAAATTACGTTTAGAGAAGTTGGCGAGGGCACTAATGAAGCTATAGATTTAGATGTATTTGATAATTACTACCATCACATGTTTTTGTGGGATAACGACAAGAAAGTACTTGCAGGCGCCTACAGAATGGGACTTGGCTCAAAGATTTTTGAGCGTTATGGTATTGATGGCTTTTATCTTCAAAATTTATTTAGGTTTGAACCAGAATTGTATAAAATGATGAGTCAGTCCATAGAAATGGGTCGTGCTTTTATCATAAAAGAATACCAGCAAAAACCCATGCCTTTATTTTTACTTTGGAAAGGTATTGTGCATACTACCTTGCGTTTTCCTGAACATAAATATTTAATTGGTGGTGTAAGTATAAGCAATCAGTTTTCAAACTTCTCAAAATCACTGATGGTGGAGTTTATGAAATCTCATTATTACGACCCTTATATTGCACAATATGTATACCCTAAAAAGGAGTTTAAAGTGAAGTTAAAAGACGCTGATAAAGATTTTGTTTTTGACGAAGCCGCAGCCGATTTAAACAAGTTTGATAAATTTATTGATGAAATTGAACCAGGAGCCTTGCGATTGCCCGTTCTACTAAAAAAATACATTAAACAAAATGCCCGTTTGGTTGCTTTTAATGTTGATCCTTTATTTAATAACTCAGTTGATGGGTTGATGTATATTAAAATTGCCGACTTGCCCGAAAGTACCGTGCGCCCGGTAATGGAAGAGTTTCAGGCGGAATTAGAAAGTAAATTTTCTAGCCAGAATAATAATTCAGATAAATAGAATGCCATTGAAAATCAAACATTATGGGGGTTCTATGCTTTAATCTGTATGTATTATTAACTAATTTACATTGGAAAACACAAACTTCATTTCTGTTGCTATTTGCAAACTTCTTTTTAAATAGGTTTCTGTTTGTTGCACTGTGCCATCAGACTTTTTTGGATCTTCATAGGTTATGGCTATACGCTTATCACAACCAAATACCATAGGGCAAGCTTTATCTGCTGAAGAGCAAGTCATAATTGCTGCAAAGTCAGAAGTTGGATTAAAACCATCACTAAATTGCTTTGAAAAAGCTATTATAGACGGTTCGTTTTTGGAAAATTTAACACTGTAAACAGGGTTATTCTCTTCTGATAATTTAGCAATCTGGAAGCCTTGATTTTTCAGAGTTTCTCCAACTTTTGGAAACATTGCAGTTGCTTCTGTCCCTCCGGAATAACAGGATACGTTATTGATATTATAATAAGCAGCCATAGTTTGTGCCCAAATTTGAGACAAATGACTACGACGTGAATTATGTGTACAAATAAAATTTAAGCGAATAGATTTGTTAGCACTAATCTTATCTTTTAAATAATCTATTAAAGGCTTAAGTATAACTTTTCTTTCCTCAGAAATTACAGCTATATCTAATGAATTTATTACATTGGATATAGTTTTAAATAATATTTTATCTTTCATCATTTATTATATAATTAACAACAGCCACCTCCAGGAGCGCAAGACGATTCTAAATTCGAAGTTGATTTTTCTATAGTTTCAGGAACACCACAAAGTTCTTTGGCTTTACAATCTGTTTTTTCAATAGCTAATTTAACAATTAGATTTCCTTCTTTTATTTCAAAATCATTGACAAATAATTGCGCTGTATGAAAGTTAGAATTACTATATTCAAATTTTACTTCAGAATCTAAATCGTAAGGTTTCATTGTGCCTACTTTTTTAAGAATAGATGAAGCTTTAAAAACCGTTAGATATTCTGTTTTACCCAATTCAAGTGGGCTTTCCCATAGTTGAATAATGGTTTCATTCCAAGAATCAGTTTGTGCACCACAATCTACAGAATCTACTGCAATGTGTTTCACTTCTGTAATATGATAATTTGCACCAACCAAAACATTTGGGGCGTATTCAAATAACAAAGATTTCTCTTTATTGTCCTCAAGTAGTTTAAAAAATTCTCGTGTTTTCATTTCTATTATTTTTTTACGTTTGAGTGATATAATTAAATGCCTATTATAAGCTAGCAACAGTTGGCTTTAGTCGTGTTAAAAAAACTATTTAATTGATTTTGAATTGCTGTCCAACGTTCAACATTAATACAATAACACATACTCTTACCTTCTACCTCTCCTTTAAGCAGTCCAATACTTTTCAATTCTTTTAAATGCTGAGAAATAGTAGCTTGGGCTAAACCAATTTCCTCAACCAAATCATTACATATACAGCTATTTTGATTACTTATATACTGCAAAATAGCCACACGAGCAGGATGCCCTAGTACTTTAAAAAGCTGTGCTAAATCATTTTGCTGATCCGTAAATATTTGTGTTTTTGTAACACCCATTTTATTTATTTATATATTGCAATATTACGATGATAATTTTAAATAAAAAAGCCAAAACACATTTTTTTGACTTTTTTAGATTTTATATTAAAACCAAGGTTTTTTTTCAACTTGATATGTGTTATAAAATTCCTCATCAGATTTAGTTAGATAGACAATGCCTTCTATTAAACCAATTACACCTGTTAATCCAGCTCCCAATCCACAAGTTATAAAACCAAGGATAAATGTAATTACTAATAAAATAATTCCTTCTTTGTTGTATCCTAAAATAAACTTATGTACGCCTAAAGGCCCTAATATTATAGCTAAAACTCCAGCTAAAATTTTCTTGTTTTCACCAGTTGCTTGTTCAAATGTTTCTTTTGCACTTTCAGCAAACTCTGAAGCTGTCTCTTTAGCTTCACTAGCAAATTCTTTTGCTTTTTCTTTAGCATCACCTGCTAGTTCTTTTGCTTCATCTGCTAACTCACTTGCTTTGCCGCTTGCCTTATCAGCAGCTTTTTTAGCGCCATCTTTAGCATCACCCAACATATCGTTTAGATCGTCGCTTAAATTTTTTTCGTCAGACATTTTGTAAAATAATTTCGGTTAGATTATAAAGTTAGTAAAAAATAAACTCTTATAACTATTTGTCTTTTAACTTAACATTATGTTACAAATCACTTTAATTAAATTATTTAATCAACATAATAACACCTCCAATGGCTGTTACAATTAAAATGAAACGTCTGTAATTTACATTAGAAATTAACTTAACGATGTAAGCTCCTAAGAAAAATCCAATAATAACTGCAGGTATCAGTACCGAATTCAAAACCAATGTTTCGGTAGTAACCGTTTTCCAAATAAAAATATGAAAAGGCAACTTAAACACATTTATGATAAAAAACAACCAAGCCGCTGTGCCTATAAATTCATTCTTCGGAAAACGCATTGCAAGAAAATAAATATTAGAAATCGGTCCTGCTAGATTTCCAATCATAGTGGTGAACCCCGCTAAAAATCCTGTAATTATAGCGAATAATTTATTTGTTGGAACTGTATTAGATTTTCTGCTTTCGGTATAAAACATAATACCTACTGAAATAATAATTATTATTGCCATTAACCTTTTAAAAACCGTTTCAGAAATATCATTACCAACCCAAACACCAACTAAAACACCAACAAACATCCAAGGGATCAACTTTTTGATAATGTGCCATTGCGCATGTCTATTATAATAAACAACCGCAAAAATATCAGCACAAATTAACATAGGAAGCAAAATACCCGTTGATGCCTTTTCACCAAAAACAAAAGCAAGTATCACCACTATGATTATTCCGATTCCTTTAATTCCTGATTTGGCTAAACCCAATAAAAAAACCGCAAAACTAATAGCTGTCCATTGTAATGCAGTTAAATTATATGATTGAAGAATTTCTAAATAAGTCAATAGCTATATTTGAAATGCTAATTTACAAAAAAGCAGAATCTACCGGTTCCCAAAGCTCAATCTTATTACCATCATTGTCCAAAATCCAACCAAATTTCCCGTACTCGTATTCTTGAACTTCGCCAACAATAGTAACACCTTCTTCTTTTAATACTTTAAGTAATTCATGTAAATTTTCAACCCTATAATTAAACATAAAGTCCTTTTTTGAAGGCTCATAATATTTTGTGTCTTCAGGAAAAGGACTCCATTGGATAGAGCAATCTTTACCATCTTTATCTTTCCACCAAAAGGTACAACCGTAATCATCAGTATTAAACCCTAAATGTTTTTTATACCAGTCTTTTGAAGCTTTTGGATTTTTAGTTTTAAAAAACAATCCCCCTATTCCGGTTACTCGATTTTTCATATTTTATTGTGTTTTAATTACACATGTTGATCTATAAGTATGGTATTTCCATCTGGGTCATACATGACCATACTTGCTGGACCAGAAGTGTTTTCATCCGCTTCACTTTCTAGCTTTAGTTTATTATCTTTTAAATGTTTTTGAATGGTTCGAACATCATCAAAAGGATCCACTTTATTTGCGCTTTCATCCCAACCTGGATTAAAGGTTAAAATATTTTTTTCAAACATCCCTTGAAACAATCCTACTAGAGCATTACCGTTTTTCTTAATAAGGTGTTTTTTTCAATATCGCCAGCGAACTGATTAAAACCCAGGGTTTCGTAAAATTGTTTTGATGCCTTAATATCTTTTACATTAAGACTTACTGAAAATGCACCTAGTTTCATGATTTAAGCTTTTTTGTTACTAATTATTTTTTGAATGCGGATTCGTAAATATCTATCCATTCTTCCGTGCTTACTTTTGCAGTTAATTCGCCTATTAAATCAAAAGGGATATCTTCCATTTTTTTAAACCGGATACAGCTTTTACCCATATCTAGTTTATACTTACAGCGTTTAGTATATTCTGAAGTAAACCAATCCATCAAATCTTTCCTAGAATAAAGTACCATACTATAGACAGCTACAAAGTTTTTTTGAGATGCTAAATTCATAAATGGCAAAGGATCTTTTGGGTTACAATGGTACCCATCTGAATAAACTGAATGTGGTACAACATAACCTAACATTCCATAATTCATTAGTTCTTCAATCCCTTTTGGAAGGTTGTCTAAAATTTGTTGTCTTAATTTAGAAACGGGTTCTTTCCTGTCTTCTGGTAATTCTTCCAGATATTGTTTTGGTGATGTTGCTTTTGACTGCATAATTAAATTATTTACGTTGAAGTATTAATCCTGAAATTACAGCTATAATAAATCCTATAATTAGAACAGTTGCCGACATAACTAATGAACTAATTATTGAATTTGAGAATAACGCTTTTTCCGCCTCCATATCTTGAAGCCTGATTTGAAATTCGGCAGCAGACAATGAGGATTTTGCTTTTTCAACCATATGATTATAGTACTCGGTCATAAACTCTGGGTTAATAACTTCTACATAAATATAATTAATAATTCCAAAAGTTAACCCTGCAAGTAAGCTAACTAAAACACCAATTACTAGGGCCTTACCAAAAGAAACTGAACCGTTATTAATAGACTCCTTATAGTTTTTAATAGCAAAATAAATAAAAAGTAAAGCTAATACAATACTAATGTATCCGAAAATCTCACTATTGGAATAACTCAGGCTATCTCCTAATGAAAATTGTATTGCAAATAAAATAACAAGGGTTAAGCTAGTTAAAAGACCGAATTTTAAAACTGATTTTCTCATACGATTGAAATTGATTATTAAGCTATAAAACTATTAATGTAATAAAAAATTATGGTCATACTAAAGTACCAAATTACAAGTAATCAATAAAAAGGCTTGAATAAATTGAAAATCTTTGGCTATTTGTAACGCTTTTGTTCTGCGTTTTGCATTTAACCTCACTAACAAATTAGATACATGTGTTTTGATAGTACTTGCCGAAAGAAATAATTTATTTGCTATTTCTTTATTTGATAAACTTTCTGAAATAGCTTGAAGCACCTCATATTCGGGAGATGTGATTTCTAAATCTTTGATTTTTTGTTGATTGATTTTTTTGAGAAGTATCTATAGGCTTACGAAGACTTTTTTGTTGATGTATATTCTAATAATTAAATAACAATAGCACTTGTAACGATATCAAATTCTTTTTTAAAACTTCCAGCGTTTATGGAATATGTGCTAATTTGAAATAATAGTAACAAAGCCAATATTAATCCTGAAAAAACTAAAATAGTTTTCTTTATGCCTTAAAATTAATAAAATTTAGTTTTAATTTTATCAACTATAGTTTGAGCCAATTTTTCTTTACTTTCGATAGTCCAGCCAGCAACATGCGGTGATAATAATACCTTTTCTGAATTTATTAAATATCGAAATGCTTCTGGCAATTCTGAAGAAAAAAGTGTTTCAAAAGATGCTTTTTCGTATTCTAAAACATCTAACCCAGCTCCTAAAATTTTATCTGATTTTAATGCAGAAACCAAATCTGCTGTGGCTACACTTTTACCTCTGGCGGTATTAATAAGCCAAAATGGTTTTTTAATTTGATTAATAAACGCTGTATTAATCATGTTTAAGGTTAGGGGAGTTTGTGGGGTGTGTAAACTCACAACATCTACTTTTTCTTGAAAGATTGCAAGTGATACTTGTTTTGCATTTTCATCTCCAACATTATCTTTTATATCATAACATAAAACCTCAACATCAAACCCGCGTAGCTTTTTCGCAAAAGCTTTCCCCATGTTTCCGTAGCCAATTAAACCTACTGTCTTTCCATCAAGTTCTACTCCTCTATTTTCTTCTCGTAACCATTTACCTTGTCGCACCTCATGATCTCCTTTATTCAGATTATTGAAAAGTGACAATATCATACCTAGCGTATGCTCACCAACCGCATTTCTATTGCCTTCTGGTGCGGATATTAAATACACGCCTTTTTGTTCGGCATAGACGCCATCTATATTTTCTAATCCTGCACCAACACGACCAATAAATTTTAGGTTTTTTGCTGCATCTAAAAATTGTTTATCTATGGTAAAACGGCTTCTTAAAACAATGCCATCATACTCATGGATTTTTGCTTCAACGACTTTTTTTGAAGATTTATAATCTTCATGATTCGTCAAACCTAAATCGTTTAATTGATTGATTAATAATTCGTGGTTAGTGTCTAGATGTAATACTTTCATTTAAATTTTCGGGAAATGGGTTTGTGTCTTTTCGTGTTTTACTTTTCCAGTATGTGCAGTATCAAGTTTTTCGAATAATAATACATGGACTTCTTCATCGTTTTTTGTGAATGGGTTATGCTCTACACCTTTTGGAACTACAATAATTTCGCCTTCGTTTACCACTTCTGTTCGGTCTCTGAATTGCATATATAATGTGCCTTTAATAACTTGAAACAATTCATCCTCATCATCATGAATGTGCCAAACAAATTCGCCTTTAAGTTTCGCCAAAATAACCTGCATATTGTCTACCACGGCAATTTGATGTGGATGCCAATTTTTATCGAATTTAGAGAACTTCTCCTTTATGTTAATACTTTTCATGATGTAAAATTACGAAGTTTTGCGTTAGGGATTGTAGCGGCATCCTTTTTAAAGTTTGGAAAAAGAAGGTTTGTGTTAGAACTTTAATTTAACAGATTGCGACGTCGCTCACTCCTCGCAATGACGTCATTAAAAGATATAGTGTAAAGCCTGACCCTTGTATTAAAATACCTACAGTAAGACAGGCGGCCAAATATTAAATTCCGAGAATCATTTTTGCTATCCAAAAATATAGTAGAATACCTAAAATATCATTGCTTGTAGTAATAAAAGGACCTGTGGCAATTGCTGGATCGATACCGCGTTTATTTAAAAACAATGGCACAAAAGTTCCGACGAGTCCCGCTACAATAATAACGGCAACAAGAGATACTGAAATAGCCAAAGCGGTGTTTAACTCGCCTTTGAAAGCCCATATAAATAAAAAGAGAAATATAGCCAATATGATACCGTTAAGGGCTGCGAGCAACATCTCTTTTATTAATCGGCTATTGACACTGCCACGAACATCATCATTGGCCAAACCTTGCACGATAATGGCGCTAGACTGTACGCCTACATTTCCAGCCATTGCTGCAATTAGGGGCGTAAAAAAGAATAATATTACCGCTTTTCCTGTAAAAAGTCCTTCGAAGCCTTCCATAATTAAAAAAGCACCTATGCCACCTACTAAGCCTAAAAACAGCCATGGTAAACGCGCTCTTGTAAGCTCAAGAATACTATCATCTGCCTCAACATCTCCGGTAATACCGGCCGCCATTTGGTAATCTTTATCGGCTTCTTCTCTCAGTACGTCTACAATATCATCAATGGTAATTCTACCTAAAAGTATTTGATTTCTATCAACTACAGGAATAGCTTCTAAATCATACTTTGCCATTACTTTGGCCACTTCTTCTACATCATCATGAACATTAACATAGTCTACATTAACCTTAACTAAGTCTGATATTTTTTGCTCGCTTTTAGCTACAATTAAATCTTTCAAAGACAGGCGACCAATAAGCTTTTCTTCCTTATTTACTACATAAATAGAATGCACGCGTGTTACTTCTTCGGCTTGCCCCCTAATCCTTCTCATACAGCCAGCAACCGTCCATGTTTCATAAACTTTTACAAGCTCTTTGGCCATGAGTCCACCTGCTGTATCTTCATCGTAGGCTAAAAGTTCGGTAATTTCTGCTTTGTGTTCTTCGTCTTCGATCTGAGCAATTACCGCCTGTTGACGATCTTCCGGCAATTCTGAAATAATATCTGCCGCATCATCGGTATCTAATTCTTCAACTTCTTCGGCAATTTCTTTGGCAGAAAGATTTTTTAAAACTTTTTCTCGATTGTCTTCATCCAACTCCATTAGGATGTCTGAAGTTCTTTCAGAGTCAAGAAGCTTTATAACATACACTGCTTGTTCTAGATTTAATTCATCTAAAATTTCAGCAATATCAGCGTAATGAAACTCATCTAATAGTTTGTGAAGTTCTTTATCGTTTTCTTCCTCGATAAATAGCTCAACCCGCTCAATGAGTTCATCGGTTAATTGAAATTGTATGTTTTCGTTTTCTTCTGACAAACGGAAAAAATTAAAAGGTTCTAAACGTCTTCTTCTAATAATTGTGTGAGCTCAATAAAAGCTTGAACACTTAATTGTTCTGGACGTTTGTCAAATATACTATTTGCTTTTAAATTATCAGATAAATCAAATGTTTTTAAACTGTTACGAAGTGTTTTTCGGCGCTGTTGAAAAGCCGCTTTAACGACTTTAAAAAAGAATTTTTCATCACATGGTAAAGAATAATCTGCCTTTCTTGTAAGTCTTAAAACACCTGATTCGACTTTTGGTGGCGGGTTAAAAACATGTGGTGGTACTGTAAATAAATATTCGGCGTCATAAAACGCTTGTGTTAATACTGAAAGAATCCCATATACTTTACTACCTTCTTTTGAGCAGATACGTTGTGCTACTTCTTTTTGAAACATCCCTGAGAATTCAGGAATTTGATCCCTCATTTCTAAGGTCTTAAAAACGATTTGGGTTGAAATATTATAAGGAAAGTTCCCAATGATGGCAAACGGTTCTTGATTGAAAACTTCGTTTAAATCGTATTTTAAAAAGTCTTTTTCTATAATTCTTGGTGCGAGATTAAGGTAATTTGCTTGAAGATATTCAACTGACTCAGGATCAATTTCTATAACATAAGTTGTTTTATCTTTTTTTAGCAAATATTTGGTAAGCACACCCATACCTGGACCAATTTCTAAAACATTTTTGTAGTCTTTTAAAATGAGTGTGTCTGCTATTTTTTCTGCTACAGACTCGTCATTTAAAAAATGCTGACCTAAATATTTTTTTGCTTTTACCTGATGTTGGTTGGGTTTATATGCCACTAATTCACGGATTTGGATTATTAGACAAAACTAAGCTATTTAAAATTCACGGTGTACTCATCTAAAATCTCAAGTTCCGTTCTAAAAGCCAGCATTTTATCTGCAAATTTTTTCATGCCTTCATTTCTTAATTTTTCGGCATCTTCTCTATAATAAGCGTCTAAAGCTTCTCGCGAATATGAGCGGTACTGAACGGAATAGGTGACACCTCCCATATCTTCTTCCACTAAAACTCTCGACAACGTTGCCTTTTCAAATTTTCCTGTACCTAAAACTTTCGGGATGTGCTCTTTTATCCAAGTAAGCCATTCGTCATGAATGGATTCTTCAATGTTTGCTGTTACGTTGTATATTATCATTTTTATTTATAAGGTTTTTGCAAATAATAAGAGATCTTCTTCGTCTTCAAAGGGAGTTACTTTTTTTTCATATGTTAATCCCAGTTTTTTTAATAACTTAATAGAACTATCATTATCTGAAGTTGTTATCGCTATTATTTTATCTAATTTAAATACGTTTTTTGCAAGTTTAATAATTTTAATTGATGCTTCATGAGCAAGTCCTAAACTTTCATAGTTTGGAAGCATTGCAAAACCAACATCTACATATTCTAAAGTATCTCGTTTTATGAGTCCGCAAGTACCAATAGGTTTATTGTTTTCTGCTTTAAGTAATAATTTATAGAACCCAAAACCATGAGTTTTATAGCTTTTTAAATGTCCCGTTTTTATTCTTTCTTCAGCTGCTTTAATCGTTTTGGTATGTCTATCACCAATATATTTTATCCAATTGGGTGAATTAACCAATTCTAAAAAGAAAGGAGCATCTTTTAACGTGAATTTAGAAATTAGTAATCTATTAGTTTCCGCGACTATCATATTAATTTATAGCATCTCCTCTTAATAATCTATAGCGCTTTCTAGCATCGACAAAATAAATACTATCGGCATGATTAAAAATAATTTGTTCATATAAGGCCTTTGCTTTTTCAGGAAGATTTAACTGACTCTCATATATTTCTGCTAAATGAAAATAGGCATCATCAATTAATATACCATCTCTGTAGTTATCTATAATTGCTTGGTAATTTGCCTTAGCTTTTTCAAACTGAGATTTTAATTCGAATATTTGAGCCTGTTTGTATAAAGCTTGAGCAATTATAGGTTCTGTCTTATGTTCTTCAAGGATTTTGTCGAGCAAATCAATGGCTTCTTCATTCCTATTTTGAAAAGCTAATAAGTCTGCTTTTGCATAACGTTTTAATGCAATTTGAAGTGAATCTTCATACTTATTATCAGAAATCAGGAGTTTTAAATCAAGTGCATCATTTGCTATAAGCTGAGATGTCGAGGCTTTTAAAATTTTAAGTTGAGATTCTGCCCATTTAAAATCGCCTTTGTAATAACTAGCTTTAGCAACTTTAAAACGTGCCTCTTGAGAAATAGTGCTATTTTTTAAGTTACGCTGAATTTGAGTGTAATAAATTAGGGCCTTATTAAATTGTTCTTGCAAGACTAAAATATCACCCAACTCTAATTTAACTTGCGCCTTTTCTATGGATGCCAAGGGTTGTTTTAAACTGTTTTCCAAAAATCTTGTAGCTTCTCCTGTTTCATTTAAATAAAAGGCTAAAAAGTGCCCATAAGAAACTTGTAATTCTAAAGTTTCAGATTGATCTCCAAATGTTTTAAATAACTCTAAATATTTACTCTTAATAACTCCGTAATTAGATTTTGAACTTTCTTTAATATCTATTTGAAGTAAATTTTGATGTGCATCAAGTTTTGTTTCAGCATCCTGTGCTGTGTCTATAATGTAATTGAAAACATCTCGAGCAATTTCATTTTTATTGTCGTTTGAAGCCATTAGTGCAATCTCTTCAATTCGGCTTAAACTTTCTGGTTGTCTTTTATAAATCGCTTTTTCTTGAGTAAATGCCTTTTTAAAATTTTTTTGTTGAATAAACAACCAACTTAATAACTCATTCCAAAGAATATTGGGTTCTTGCTGTAATTTTTTCAGAAGAAGCTTGCGAAACAAAACATTGTTTTCATTAGTGCTGTCCTCAGTAATAAAATCATTAATAGCACGCTTTACATCTCTTAAAACTATAGGATTTGATTCTGCAAAATTGATATAACTATTAAACATTTTTTCAATATTCCCTTGCTCTCCATAAATTTGTGCAAGTTGTACATTAAAATTAAATTCTGGGTTTAACACCGCAGCCTTTTCATAAGAAACTACTGCTTCATCTAAAAGAGAATGGTTTTGAAAACTTCTCGCTATAGCAAATACATTACTTGCTTTTTCATCAATTGTAGCTATGGCTTTCTGATAATTTTCATTTGCCTTTTGTAAATCATTTTTAAGCTGATAATTATATCCTAACTCAACAATAAAAGCGGGATATGTTATACGTTCCATCAATTTCAATATGAATTTTTCAGCATCATCATATTGCTCTAATTGCTGATGTGTACTTATAATTTGATTGATGTAATTAATATTTGAAGACGATTTAGCATACAAATTTTTATACTCAATTAATGCCTTTTCAAATTCGCCTTTTTGGAAATAGTCTTTGGCGAGCATAGCATTTTGTGAATACAAAATACTAGATAGTAATAAGCAAAAAAATAATATATATCGCATACCGTAAATATAGCAAATGTAAGGTGTTGATAATGTAAAAGTTTTTATAAAAAAAGTGCCCGACAAAAAATCGGGCACTTACCAACCAAAAATAATTTTCTATTAACTACTTGTTAATTAAATACTCGATTGGGGACAGTCTTTAATTCTTATTATTCATAAGAATGACTATTTTCAAAAAATATTATTGAATTACATCAAGAATTTTATTTTAAAAATTCCTATTTACTCGCAATAGTTGTGGTATTACCTTCGGATTTAAACAATTCGAAATCTGAAGATAAAACTTTAGTTGCGAAAAAAATCAAAGCAATTAAAAGGACAACGCGCTTAACATTCTTCATAATTAGTAGGTTGGGTAGATTTGGTTAAGCTAAATACAGTAATAAATCTTAAAAAATCAAATAAACAAAAGAAAATTCGTTAAACAGCATGCTTAATGTGTATTTCATCGATAAAAATGAATATAAATTTTAATTTTTGTAAGCTTTTTCCTTTAATTAATAATTTTAAAACCGGTATAAGGTTGAAGTACTTCAGGAACAAGAATTCCGTCTTCCGTTTGGTAATTTTCCAGAATTCCAGCTAAGACTCTAGGTAATGCTAAAGAGCTTCCATTAAGTGTATGCGCTAGTTCATTTTTACCATCACTATTTTTAAATCGAAGTTTTAAACGATTCGCCTGAAACGTTTCAAAATTTGAAACAGAAGAAATTTCCAACCATCTATCTTGAGCTGTAGAAAACACTTCAAAATCATAAGTTAAAGATGCCGCAAAAGAGGTATCTCCTCCGCATAAACGCAGAATTCTATATGGTAATTTTAATTCTTTTAAAATGTCTTTTACATGGTCAATCATACCATCTAACGCTTTATAAGATTTAGTAGGATGTTCAACACGAATAATTTCAACCTTATCAAATTGATGTAGTCTATTTAATCCTCTAACGTGTGCACCATAACTTCCTGCTTCACGACGAAAACATGGCGTATACCCTGTTATACCTACTGGTAATTCATTTTCATTTAAAACCACATCTCTAAAAATATTGGTTCCAGGTACTTCAGCAGTTGGTATTAAGTATAAATTATCTTCTGTAACATGATACATCTGCCCCTCTTTATCAGGTAATTGCCCGGTACCAAAAGCAGAAGCTTCATTAACCATAAGTGGTAGTTGATATTCCGTATAACCAGCCGCTGTATTTTTGTCTAAAAAATAAGCAATTAATGCACGTTGTAACCTAGCACCCTTTCCTTTATAAACTGGAAATCCAGCACCAGTAATTTTGTTACCTAGTTCAAAATCTATGATGTCGTACTTCTTAGCCAGCTCCCAATGTGGTAAAGCGCCATTGTGTAGTTTGGGAATAACTCCTGCTTTAAAAATTTCTTCATTATCTAACTCAGAGTTTCCACGAGGCACAACATCATGAGGTACATTTGGTATTTTATAAAGTAATTCCTTTAAAGCTTCCACTTTATTATTTAAATCCTCAGAAAGTTCTTTTGAAGCGTCTTTTAATTGACTGGTTTTTTCTTTTAATAGATTAGCCTTTTGAGCTTCACCAGATTTGTATAAGTTTCCTATTTCCTTTGATAAGGTATTAGATTCAGCCAAAGTATTATCTAACTCTGTTTGAAGACGTCTTCTATCTTCATCAAAGGTAATAACATCATTAATCATTTGCGTAGCATCAATATTTCGTTTTGCTAAACGCTCAATAACTAATTCTTTGTTTTCTCTAATAAAAGGAACTTGTAACATGACATTAAAATTTAAGCAACAAATTTAATGAAATGAATAGATAATCACTCTTCTTTTAAAGGTAAAATCCAATTGCTGTGATTAAAAACATTCCACTCTACATTAGCAATATCAATGTCTGGGTTAATTAAGGTTTTATATGGCTTTCCGTTAACACTAACTTTACAATTTATATACACCGCAACATCTTGTCCATTATTTTTAAAATCTTGTTTTAAACGTTGTGCAAATTGCCACATAACATCTGGTTTTGTGCTTGCAGATCTTTTTTGCTTCGTGCTTAAATATTTATTTAAGTCAATATGAGTGCGCTTCCCTGAGTCTTTATTTTCAACCCAAAATGAGGTTTGCCCACTTTTTATGCGAAGCATCATACGCCATGATAATCTATGTCCTTCTTCGGTCCTTAATACATTATCTTCAATAAAATAGTGCCTTAATGGTAAGCCTATTTGAATGATAAAATAAATTGAAAAACCTATAATTAAAGGTGCTTTTAACTTCGGAATAGAAATCTCTTCTGATGTATAATAGAGTTTCTTTTTTAAAAATAGCTTTTGAATTTTTTCAGCAGAGAAAAAGAATAAAGAAAATGCTAAAGCTAAATATGGAAATATGCCAATTTGGAATATAAACGAATTGAACAAATGGAAGAAAATAGAGCCAATAAACGCATATTTTCTTGTGGGTTTAAATAGTAACAAGGGTACAATTAAACCGTCAAACAAAATACCACCATAGGCCAAGGCAAAATGCAGCCATTTTTGCTGAAGAAAGTCACCAACAAAAATATAATCCTTTTTCCCTTTCATCATTAATTCTATAACCGAAGTGTCTAACCAATCAGGATAAAATTTGGCTACAGAAGCATAGGTGTAAACAATAAACAACTGAAGAATAATAATCCAACGACACCATTGCGGCATGGAATAACTCTTAATTTCCGGGTTTAATTTAACATCAACTGAAGCGTATTTATGCGCTGGAAGAAACACCATTATCCCACTTAAAAGCATCAATAAATAATAATGATTGTTATATGATGATTTTTGCATTAAATAGGTTGCTGACCACATGATTGTAAATGCAATCATGCTAAATCGGTATTTATAACCTACCATAATGAGTAAACCAAAAACACCCATTATAACGTAGTAATAATACATGCCGTTTCCTGGTAATGGCTGTAAAAATTCAAAACCTATAAAATTAAATGTAAAATCGGGATCAACTAAGGTCCGTTTTACCCAACCTGTAAAAATAGCGCCTACAGATTCTAAGAAACAAAGGAGTCCAAAAATAATTCTAAAAACGATTAATGCTGAATTATCAATATGTTTAAAGAGCCAATTATTCAGCATTTTGGTTTGAAATATATTCTATTGCTGTTTCTTTATCTTTTGCAAGTTGAAGTTTAAGAGCTTCAAGGGATTCAAATTTTTCTTCATCACGAATTCTATGTAGTAAATCTATTTTTATTGTGTCTTCATAAATATCGTCATCAAAATCAAAAAAGTGCACCTCAATAGTTTGCTTACTCCCATTAACTGTGGGATTCACTCCTATATTCATCATGCCATAAACAAGCGTATCCTTAATCATAGAATTCACAATGTAAGACCCTTGCTTAGGAATAATTTTATAATCTTCTTCAATTTCAATATTAGCTGTTGGAAATCCTAATTCTTTTCCTAAACTTTTGCCTTTCGTTACTTTTCCAGTTAACATAAAATTATACCCTAAATAAGCATTGGCCTTATGTATTTCTCCATCCATTAGAGCCAATCTAATTTTTGTTGAGCTTACTGCAACATCATTAATATCTTGGGCTGAAATTTCTTCTACTTCAAAGCCAAAAGTCTCTCCAAAGGTTTTTAAATCGTTAATATCAGCATTTCTATTTCTGCCAAATCTATGGTCATAACCAATAATTACCTTTTTTGCGTTTAGTTCTTCTACTAAAATCCCTTTAACAAAATTTTCAGCTGAAAGTCTTGAAAACTCATGTGTAAACTTTTTTACAACTAAGTAATCTAATCCTAGATCATCTAAAATGTTTCTGCGCTCGTCAATAGTGTTTATTAATTTAATGTTTGAATCCTTTTGAAGCACCATTCTGGGATGTGGAAAAAACGTTAATATCACAGACTTTAATCCTTTTGATTTACCAGTATTAATTAAGTGTTTAATGATTTTTTGATGTCCAATATGCACACCATCGAACGTACCAATAGTTACAACTGTAGGCTCGGTAGAATTATAAATTTCGATATTTTTAACCTTACTCATAAAAGCAAAAAATTGCTGGTTTAATTAAAAAAAACTAGCTTTGCTAATCCAGATTAATAAAATTGTCCCAAATATAATTTTATGAGAACAAAACTACATTATGTTTTATCAACCACCATATTTTTAATAGCATTTTCGGCTTTTGGACAAAAAAACCTTTTTATTGAAGTAAGTAAAAGTATTAATCCAGAATCTAGTATTACCAAAAGAAGCAATGACAAAGGGCTGTTGTTTGATTTTAATTACACCAAATTACATAAGATTTTATCTCGTAAATCTACAAAAACTAATTCTACAAAAACTTCTGACATAATAATAAGCTTCCCGAATACTAATGGCGAATTCGAAAGATATGGTATTGAGGAAGCTTCAGTAATGTCTCCTGATTTACAAGAAAAATACCCAGAAATAAAGTCTTATACTGGTTATGGTATAGATTCTCCTCATACATATTTGCGTTTTAGTTTATCCCCTTACAAAGGCTTATCAGGGATTATTTTAGGCAATAAAGAAACCATCCTTTTCGAACCAAATTCCAAAAACAAAAACCAAATAACCGTTTTAAAGAAATCAAATCTAGATAAAAATGAGGCCTTTAACTGTTTGACAGAAAATAACTCTTTAGAAAAGACTTTCAAATCTAGTTTAAATATAAAAGATGCTGATGATAGTATAAAAAGAACTTACAAAATAGCTATATCTGTTACTGGAGAATATGCTGCTTACCATGGAGGTACATTCGCTCTTGTAAATGCAGCAATTGCAAAGACTTTAACGAATATAAATGCCGTTTTTGAAAATGATTTTAATGTATCGTTACAATTAGTTTCAACCAATGATGCGGTGATATATTTGGATGCTGGGACAGATCCTTATGGTGATACATCTAATAACTATAATAATGAGTTACAAGCAACTCTCGATACTGAAATATTAGAAGCCAATTATGATATAGGACACTTACTATCTGCTGTTGGGTCTGTTGATGGAAATGCAGGTTGTATTGGGTGTGTTTGTGTTAATGGGTTAAAAGGTAGTGGCTATACTTCTGATAATACACCAGATGGCTTTAATTTTGATATCGATTTGGTGGCCCATGAAATAGGTCATCAATTTGGAGCTAACCATACTTGGACTCATAATGGGAATGAAGGTGAGAATGTACAAATGGAACCTGGCAGTGGTTCTACAATTATGGGATATGCAGGAATTACAGGTTCAACTAATGTTCAAGCTAACAGTGATCCTTACTTTCATGCAATTTCAATTGAGCAAATAACAACTTATTCTAAAAGTATCTCTTGTGCTTCAACAACTAACACTGGAAATACAACGCCAACGGTAAATGCTGGAAGTAATTTAACCTTACCCATTGGAACTCCTTTTAAATTAGTTGGAACTGGCGGTGATATTGACGGAGATATTCTCACATATTGCTGGGAACAAATAGATGAGAATAATGCGGCAACAACTTATCCAGATGCCAGCTCAACAGATTCTAATTCGGTTTTATTTAGGTCATACTTACCAACAACAAATAATATTAGATATTTTCCGAATTTATCAGATTTAAAATTTGGAATAAATGCTACCCAATGGGAAAAAATACCTAATGTAAACAGAACTGCAAATTTTAGATTGACGGTTAGAGATAATAAAGCTGGTGGTGCAAATAATAACCATGATGACATAGTTCTTACTTTTAATGACGCTTATGGTCCACTTGAAGTTACGTCACAAAACACATCAGGTATTTTATGGACAAGAGATACAAACGAAACCATAACGTGGAATGTTAATAATACCAATATTTTACCTGGGGCTTCAAATGTAAATATATTACTTTCATTAGATGGTGGAGAAACCTACAATACTATTGTAAATGACATCCCTAATAATGGAAGTTATACACTAACAGTACCAAAAACACCCGCCCCGCATTGCAGAATAATGATTGAGCCCACAAACAACAATTTCTTTGCTATTAATACTGAAGATTTTGCAATTGATTATGATGTAAGTAAAACCTGTACGCAATACAGTTCTGCTTTAAGTTTAGGAATTGATATTTCAGATAATGGTGATAGCTATACGCAAAGTCATATTATAAATATTCCCAATAATTCTACTATTTCTGATATTAATATCGGTGTTAATATTACACACCCATACATAGGTGATTTAGAGATAGGTATATTGAGTCCTAATAGCACAGAAATTTTATTAAAATCTTCTAAAGACTGCGATGAAGAAGATAATATTATTGGTGTTTTTAATGATGACGCTATAACATACAACTGTTCTAATTCTGGAGCGAATATCGCTTCTAAGTCTTTAAGAGATTTACTTGATAGCTTTAATGGTGAGAATTCTTCAGGTGATTGGACCATTCTTTTAGGTGATTTTGAAAGTGGCGATTTAGGAACTTTGAATTCTTGGTTTATTGAAATTTGTGAAACAACAGAAACAACCTTGAAAAATGAAAATGAAGAAGAATTCGAATTTGTTGATTTTCCAGAATTTTTACTTTTTCCAAATCCTAGTAGAGGTCAATTTAAAATTCAATTATCATCAGATTCAGATAGAATTACCATAGAACTCTTTGATATTAGAGGACGCTTAATTCATGAAAAGACTTATAATACTATTGATGGCAATTTTGAGGAAGACATTAATTTAAATAATATTCAATCTGGCATGTATATTTTGAATATACATAACGGCATTCAAAAAGCCACAAAAAAGATTATAATACAATAATTAATTAAAACTTTTATTTAGCATTAAAAGCATTCATGGTGTTATTGATACCTGCTAATCCAAAAGATTTTATAAGGGCTATTGATTTATCTAGACGCTCTTTGAGTTGATCTAATTCCTCTGTTGTCCATTCTCCTAAAACATAATCGACTTGCCTGCCTTTGCTAAAAGTATCGCTTATACCAAATCTATATCTATTATATTTTGTGGTATTCAACTTCTCTTGAATATCCTTTAAACCATTGTGGCCACCATCACTTCCTTTGGTTTTTACGCGGATACTCCCGAAGGGTAAATTTAAGTCGTCTGTAATAACCAATAAATTTTCTAAAGGAATTTTTTCTTTAGTCAACCAATATAGAACAGCTTTTCCGCTTAAGTTCATATAGGTATTTGGTTTTAATAAGATAAATGTTCTCCCTTTTAATTTATAAGTAGTCACATCTCCGAGCTTTTGAGTCTCAAAGGTTAAATCTTCTTGTTTCGCAAAATAATCTAAAACTTTAAAGCCAATATTATGACGTGTGCTAGCATATTTCTCGCCAATATTTCCTAGACCAACTATTAAAAATTTCTTCATGGAATCTTGTTCTTCTATATGGTTTTTCTTTTTAAATAAGTTTGACAAAAACTGCCACATGATATTTTTATTTTAAAGCTAAAATACATTAAACATGCCAAAACATTGATAGATACTTTTATATACCTAACAGCCTGCTTTAGGGATAGTAATAAAAAGCCCACAGAGAGGCAAGATCGAGGACTTGTAATGGATGTCCCGACCGCGCCTAAGCGTGGCAACCTGCCTCCCGGCAGGCAGGCGCCCAAAATATTAACTACCTGATTTTTTGAAAATAAAAAAGCATCCTGAATAAAACAGGATGCTTTTTATAATTTAATTGGAATAATTTCTATTCTTGAGTTGCAGGTGCTTCCGCTCCTTCTGCTCCTTCTGCTGCTTCTGCTGCTTCTGCTCCTTCTTCTTCTTCTTCTTCTTCATCCTCTACAGCTACTCTAGATGTACTCACTCGACATACTACAGTAGTATCCGTCTGTAAAAAAGTATAATCTCCAGTAGGCAAATCACCTACTGCAACTTTATCGCCAATTTTTAGAGGTGTAATATCTATCTCTATAAAATCTGGTAAGTTAGCTGGAAGTGCTTTAATACGAAGTTTTCTATTATTTCTTCTTAAAACACCACCGTTTTTAACACCTTTAGAGTTACCAACAAGGTTAACAGGAATGTTTAACGCAATTTCTTTATCTTCAAATAATTGATAAAAATCTACGTGTAAAATTCTATCTGTTACTGGATGAAATTGGATATCTTGAAGTACCGCATTTAAAACTTCACCATTATCTAAGTTAATCACAACTGTATGCGCATTAGGCGTGTATACAAGTTTAGAGAAAGCTAATTCTGGTGCTGAAAAATGCACTGGCTTGTCTCCTCCGTATAATACGCAAGGAACCTGACCAGCATTACGTAAGGCTTTTGTTGATTTTTTGCCTACGCTTTCTCTTTGAGATCCGTTGATTGTAATTGATTTCATAATCGTTTATATAAATAATTTAATTAATATTCTATTTTGAGTGATTTACATCACAAATTTTGAACTAATAGATTGATTGTTATGTACTTTATCCATAACCTGTGCAAATAAATCAGCACAACTTAAAACTTTAATTTTATCACTTAAAGGTTTAACGGGTATCGTGTCGGTAACTATTAGTTCTTCTAATTTTGAATTGTTTATGTTATCATAAGCGTTACCAGATAATATAGGATGCGTACAAATAGCTCTTACGCTAAGTGCTCCACGTTCCATCATTAAATCTGCTGCTTTTGTTAAAGTTCCTGCAGTATCAACCATGTCATCTACTAAAACAACATTTTTCCCTTCCACATTACCAATAAGTTCCATGTGAGTAATCACATTGGCTTTAGCACGTTGCTTGTAACAAATTACAACATCGCTTTTTAATGCTTTAGAGTATGCATAAGCCCTTTTAGAACCTCCCATATCTGGAGAAGCAATGGTTAAATTATCCAAATTTAAGCTTCTTAAATACGGCAAAAAGATTGTTGATGCATATAAATGATCTACAGGTCTTTCAAAAAATCCTTGTATTTGGTCTGCGTGCAAATCCATCGTAATAATACGGGTAGCACCAGCAGTCTCTAACATTTTTGCTACTAATTTTGCCGCTATTGGCACACGCGGTTTATCTTTTCTATCTTGTCTTGCCCATCCAAAATAAGGTATAACAGCCGTAACATGTCTAGCCGAAGCACGTTTTGCGGCATCAATCATTAACAACATTTCCATTAAATTTTCTGCACCAGGATTGGTAGAACCAATAATGAAAATTCGGGTCCCTCTTATAGATTCTTCATAAGAAGGTTGAAATTCACCATCACTATATGTTGAAGTAATTACATTCCCTAAATCTGCACCATATGCTTTGGCTATTTTTTCACCTAAAGCTTTACTTTGTGTACATGCAAAAATTTTGGCTTCCGTTATAACAATTGGCATAGTTAACTTGTTGTTTTTGAGTGCGCAAACACTTCGTGATTTTTAACGAGGTGCAAATTTATACATTTATTTTAACCTAAAAAGTATATTGGCTAGTATTTTTATGCGTAATATCGAAAAAAACTATATTTTTGCTATCTATTACAAGCTCAAGTGGCGGAATTGGTAGACGCGCTGGATTCAAAATCCAGTAACTTCGGTTGTGTGGGTTCGATTCCCACCTTGAGTACGAATATAAAGCTAATTATCTTATTTAAAGGTAGTTAGCTTTTTTGATTGTACGATATTTGTACGATTAAAACCGTTTTATCTATTATTCCAATATTACTAATGCATTTGATTGAATAGAGTTTAACCAAGTAACACAAGGCTTTCCGCTTATTATTCCAATTAATAAAGTGTTTAATCTGTTTAATGAGTGTTCAACGAACTGTTCAATCTCACTAATCTACGTAACTTACTATATATCAATATACTATATAATATTATTAGTATTTTGTTCAATGTTTAATGAAAAGTAGACACTGGCAGAATATAAAAAGAAAGAGAGGCTCACCCTCTCACAAGTAACCTCTCTCTTTAGTACAATCTTTATGGTTATACCCTAATGAATAACCTTGAAAAAGATATAGTACAAGGTACAAGAATTATACTATACTTTCATTAATATTTGTAAATAATTACAAAATTTAAACAACTAAATCACTTGAAGAATATTAAAAATATAGATAGTAAAACCAATTACGAAAAATATGTAAGTGCTTGAAAATGTGATATATAAGTGTGATGAGGAGCTTTAACAATTAATATGCTAAGTAGTTGTAAATGAATAAGTAATATATATTGAGTGATAAAGGCAATAAATGAAATTATTGACATGGCAAACCCAGACACGAGGAAGCTAATAAGTAAACAAAGCCCCATATCTAATATGGAGCGTGTTTGTTATTCAATGGTGTATTAACCTAGTAACATAGTTATAACTATAATTACTTCTAATACTACCAAAAGAACCTTTGGGGAAATTGTTATTACTAACTTCATATATATAAATATTACACACCAATACTAAAAGTTAAAACAATTTGTAATTAGCAGTATATTTTTATAAAAGTACTGTGATATTGAAGGAAATAATAATATGTATTATAGCTAAATTGTTATTTGTACTATAATATTTATTATGTATGATAATTGAAATCTATAACATGTAAAGTCTTGCTATCATTGGGAAAAGTAAGAATTTATAAAAAGATAAAAAACACCCTTTGAGAAATAGCCAAAAAACAGCCATTAGAAACATTTATAATTCATTAGAACGCTTTAAAATACGTTTAGATTAGATGCTACATTTTCAGAATCTGCACAAAAAGCGTAAATATTGACACCTTCATAAGTACCTAGCACTTCACAAGGACAAAAATCCATTAGAACGTATTAAAACGCTTTAGGTAGCGTATAGTAAAAAAGTATAAATACCCCTAAATCATAACCGCTTAAACAAAAAAAGGTGTCTAAATAATAGACACCTAATCACAAATAGTTCTAACTAAAAACTGCTCAATGAACTACAAATATAAATTGTTTGAGCTATATATGGAATACGTAGAAGTACGTAATTTTTACCAACATCACAATATGATTATAAATAGATTATTGACGTAAAACAAGCAATAGGTATTGTAATTACTTCACCCTTGAGATTTCATTGAAAACCAAAATAGTGAGAAAGATATTCACTTAAAACCGCATAACCAATTTTACAAATAATGAAGGAAAATTAGACAAATTAACACCACAAGACCACCTATTATTAACGCAAAAAGAAGCGCAAAAAAGAAATCAGAAAACTCGTGATAGTTATTATTCATTTTTTATTGCAATTAACAGAAACGATATAAACCAAACAATACCAACTTCTTGGTATACGTTACTAGCATCACAAAATGAGTATAAATAGATTATTGACGTAAAACAAGCAATAGGTATTGTAATTACTTCACCCTTGAGATTTCATTGAAAACCAAAATAGTGAGAAAGATATTCACTTAAAACCGCATAACCAATTTTACAAATAATGAAGGAAAATTAGACAAATTAACACCACAAGACCACCTATTATTAACGCAAAAAGAAGCGCAAAAAAGAATTTTAAAGTCTTGGCAATATGCCACTCAAAATAAAAACTGAAATACTAATTATTATTAGCCAAGTAATAAACTGAACATTATTTTTTATGCTCCTAATATATCTTAACTGGACATCTCGAAGGTCTTCATTATCTAATTGGTCAAGGTATTTAATTTTTTTTTCCGTAATGTTACCACTCTGTATGTCTTTAAAGTAAGCCTAAAGGGTTACTATATGCTCAATAGCTTGTGTTTTTTATATGTTTCTGTAAACTCTCTAAGCTTTTCAAGGTCTTGTAAGAATAAGTTCGATAATTGGAGTACGTTGTGTACAGATAATTCATTAGAATGCCCTGTTTTCAATAGTTTTGAGAGTAGGGTTTTTAATTTTTCCCCTAATATTCCCCCTAAAAAATCAAAATTCTAACCTATTTGAATACTTGTCGAGTAGATGCCCAGTTTTAAAACTTCTTATTTCGGTTATGGTGTTATGCTCTGAATTATAAACCACCTCAATAAAAAACTTGTCTATGGCGAAACAGTTAATGGGCATCCCTGAATTTATTTTAGAAATCTATTGTTAATGCAACTGATAAATTATTTTAGTTACGAAAAGTTATTTGACCTTTCTCTAATACTTAAAATTCTTTCTTTTCTATGTACATGTAGGTGATTATATATGGTATTTCAACATTAATATAGTTAAGAAGAATATAACCTTAATAGACAACTTATTTTTACTATATTTTCCGATAGTTTTAATTGTTAGATTCCTTCAGAGCGTACGAATGACTATCCTGTGGGTTGGTTAATAGGAAGTTTTTACCTCTGGAGAATCTATTTATAAAAAGTGTGAGGAATTTATCTTTATTTAAATTGCTGAATACTTGTCAAGACTACTACCGTATTTAAAACTCCTTTCTTCTATTATTGTGTTATGTTCTGCATTAGAAATAACCTCTAACAAATAAGTTAAGATTTACAGTTAGACAGCTAAGAACAGTTTTAAAACCCCCTCCAGATATGCTTCATGCTATTAACTACCAACCACGGAAGAATCCACATACCCAAAAGAAGTTCAGTTTTAAACTTTGTTGTAAGGTAGTCAATTAAATTGAAAATAGTTTTTTGTAAAGACTTTAGATTAGCATACTTGTCAAGGCTATGACCATATTTAAAACTTCTTACTTCTGTTATGGTTTTAAACACCACTCATCTATACAAATACGTGCTTGAACGACACTTATGAGTTAATGGTGGAAAAATTGAAGCCTTAAAGATATATAAATGGTAAATTTAACCAACTTTGTTTAATAAACAGTTGATTAATAGCAATAAAAAAAGGGTGAATTATCTTGGTTGGTTTTCACTCTTTCTTTTTATGCCTAATATTTAAATCATAGAATACTTATCAAGGCTAATTCCAGATTTAAAACTTCTAATTTCGCTAACGGTGTTGTGCTTAGCATCAGAAACCACTTCAACAAAAAACTTGTCTCTAGCGCAACAATTACAACGCTGCCCATAACCAATATGGTTGTCTAAAAAGTGCCGTATTGGTTATGGCTTCCATGCCATGCGTTTATTTAGTTCTAATTAGTTAAACCAGTATATAGTCATTTAGTAATATTCTATTTCTCTTTCTAAGATATATTGTGGTTTATCATTTTTAAAGTCTATACGCTTTATCCAATTATTTTTAGTGTCCAGTTCATATTTATAAGTGTATTCACAATCTACAATCCAATCAGATTTATGTCTATTCCTCTCAATTTCATTTCCTTTATCATCATATTTAAATGTGTATCTATACTCTAAACTCCCATCCGATTTATAATAGTCCCACAGAATTTGATTCCCTTTATCATCATATACATAACTAGATTTATAATCTAAACTCCCATCAGATTCATATCTATTCCTCTCAATTTCATTCCCTTTATCATCATATACATAACTAAATTTATAATCTAGACTCCCATCCGATTTATATCTATTCCTCTCAATTTCGTTCCCTTTATCATCATATTTAAATGAAAAATAATACGTTAAACTACGATCTGATAAATATAAGTTCATCTCAATATTATTGCCTTTACTATCATATTTAAATGTAGTTTTAGAAGATAAACTTCCATCTGATCCATAATCGTCCTGCTCAATTCTATTTCCTTTATCATCATATTTCTTATAAATTTGTGTCTTTCTAGCTCCTTTGCTAATCTCACCCAATTTATCAACCGCAACAAAAGAAAATTCTCTTACAGATTTTACATTTCCTTTTAGATTATCTTCTTCCAAGCTATTCTTTTTTTTATCAGTTGAGCAACTCAATATAAATGCAAATAACACTAAGGCTAATAAAGTTTTAGGTTTCATAATGGACACTATTAATCAGAAATTAAAGGTAATTAACTCCTTATGATTATTAGATGACGAATGTCATTTAAATCAACAAGAAATAATATAAGTTAGTATGTTTCGGGATGCCGTATTGAAACTATTTAAAACTTTGCAGAATACTTATCAAGGCTATGGCCAGGTTTAAAAGGTCTTACTTCTGTTATGGTTTTAAATACCACTCATCTACACATATTGGTATTTAAACTATACCTATTGGTTAATGACAGAAAAATTAAACCTTATAGGGATTTAATGAATACATTTAATCATTCTCTCACAAGTAGACTTTTTAGTACAATTAAAGAAAGGGTGAAGTATCATGGTTGATGTTCACTCTTTTCTTTTTACAAAATATTCAGACGAAGCGTACTTGTCATGACTATACCATATTTAAAACTTCTTCCTCGACAAATATCAATCATAGAAATCATAAAAAAAAGAGGCTCTCTCTCACAAGTAACCTCTCTCTTACAATATAATTAACTAATCAACACAAAAGTAATAGAAAAGTATTACAAAAAAAACAACTTCTAGATATATTTTCATAAACATCAAAAAATGATTATTAATAGGTTCTGCACGTTTGATGAAAAGTAAGTATAGCTCTTTTTTAGAACTTAAATCATTAAAAAAATTCAACTATAACGTTTATATAATGCTAGTTGTGTCTATAAAAAGGTAGCAAAGCAAAACTATAAAATAATAAAGTGACGCATAGTGTAAGGTTCAGGATTTAAAGATTTTTAGTCAGCAAAAAGGATAATTGCCAGAGTATAGATGATAAAAAAACCAATTATTGTTGAATGGCTTTTAAATGAGCATATACAGGATTTCCTTGTATTTTCATCTCTACTTTTCTTTCAAAAATCTTAATACCTTTTACTTCATTAAGTTTTCCGTCTGGAGCGAAAGCTTTTACACCATAAAATTCTCCATTTTCATTTATAGCTTTAACATGAATAATATTACCTGAACGGCTAATGCCTTTTACATCTAGTTTTACATTATCTTCAGTTAATGCTTTAATATCGTAAATAGTACCGTTTCTACCTATGGCTTTTACGGGTGCATATTCGTCTGTACTTTGCATTATTTTAACTGGTAATTCCGCCCCCTCTACAAATGCCTTAATATTCATAAAACTATGTTGTTTAGAGTCTTGTGTAGCTTTTACATCAAATGTATTGCCTTCAGCATCAAAAGCTTTTACATCTAGGTTTTTACCATCAGCAGTTACCGCCTTAATATTCCAGATAATTCTTTCAAAATCATTTTCATATATTCCTTTCTCTTTATTTTTTTTGGGCATTATAAAGTCATCCTCATTATCAGATGGATGCATCGCTTTAACATGTGCATGGACATTTAGGCCTTTTAATGACATCTCTCTGTCCTTCGTATTAATTTTTATTCCTTTAATATCATTAAGTTTTCCGGTAGGTGAAATAGCTTTTACACCATAGAACTTCCCCTTTTTGGTAATGACTTTCATAATAACAATATTATCAAATCTAGTCACTCCTATTACCTGCAGTTTTTCGCCTTCTGCTGTTACTGCTTTAATTTTGTACGCATTACCTTCATTACTAATAGCTACAACAGGAGTAAATTGATTTTTACTCACCAATATCTTAACGGGTAATTTCTCACCGTCCATAATAGCTTTTACATCTAATAAGTTATCTTGATCGGAGTTTTGAATGGCCTTTACGTCGAAGGGTTTTCCCGAATTATCAAAGCCTTTAATATCTATGCTTTGTCCATCTGGAAGGATGGCTTTAACATTCCAAAAAATATCCTCAACTTTTACAATTTCATCTGTTTCAGTTTTACTTGTTTTATCTTTTGAAGGACTATTATTACAGGCCGTGAATAAAAATAAAAATCCAAGAATAAATAAATTATAACAGATCGTTCTAATAAATAATTGGTTCGAATTTTTCATAATAAAAATTTTACATTTGAACTTTAAAGTTAAAAGAAGATGATATAATTTTTCATGATATTCGTCATATAAAAATAAGAAACTGAAGTTGTTAAATTTTGGTCTGTAATTGTCCAGACACTACAAGATTTGAAATTTCTTACTTCGGTTATGGTGTTGTGTTCTGCATCACAAACAACATCTCCGTAATTAACTTAGTACTCGACAAAAAAATAACCCATTAAAACGCACTAAAACACGTTTGGAGATGTGGACTAAAACTGCCTACAAATATGCCACTTTATTAAAGATGCAAAATCAAACAGAAGCACACAAAAGCATAATTATTTAAACCAACCAAACCAAATATGAAACTATGCAAATAAAAATTGTGTGCCTCTATTCGTAAGACCAAAATAGAAAACAACACCATTTTAGTAAATGATAAATATCAGTCTGAATAATAACGAATAAACCATACCAAAGGCAGCAACGTGACCCCCCAAAAAGGCACTAAAATACTTTTTAAATGTAAAACAACGGCCTACTAAACACCTTGAGAAGATATAAAACGGCTTATCTTAAATATAAATGTTTAGATAGTAAATGATTGTAACTGCCAAATAAAGTTTCAAATACGATGTGTTCTTACTCCTATTAAATGTTTTGAAGGTTATGATATCATGATTACTTATTGATGGAACACTCTATTTCTAGAGAAAAAATAATGAAGAATTACCATTCTGTTTCTTGTTCTCTATCCGTTAAAAAATTAAACAAACTTTTATTTAATCCATTAAACAAACCTTCTATTTGAGATGGAACTTTTTCGTAATCTTTTTCTAAATTTCCTTCTTTTGTGTGGAACTCACTTTCTTTTAATTTTATCTTTTTATCTTTTTCGTTTCCAGGTATTGCATAAGAAAACTTCTTTATCTTAAACTTATATTCGTCATCAACAAATTTGATTTCAATCTCGTAGGTTGAATCAAAACAACTGTAATCTGACTTAGAGCCAAAACAAATAGCATTATTTGTAATACCCTTAAAAACTATTTTTTTATTTTTTTTTCCTTTATCAGCTTGGTCTTCTTGATCTGAGGTTTTCTTTTCCTTTGTTATTACATCTAAAGTACCATACTTTTCTTCAATCCATTCTTTACTTTTATTAAATAAAGCTTCTTTATCCATTCCTGTAATATTAACAGTTATTTGATCCGAACTTAATCCTTCAGAAGTGAAAGAAACCTTTTCAACATCATTGTTATTATTTTGAGCGTAGGTAATTGCTGTAATTAAAATTGTAAAGATTAGGGTTGTAGTCTTCATGGTTAATTTTGTTTTAAGAAAAAAAGTTTTTATTCTAGTTAAAAGTTAATAAACAATTTTAAATTTAATTTTGTTAATTGAAAAAACAAACACATATTTTTAGTTGCATTTTCTTATACGTCAAATGGTTTAATAAACATCTTCTGCAGTTTTTTACTGCATTTTTATTTTATAAACCTAATGTTTTTATTCCTTTTAAGCAACTTAATCTACTCGTTTTCAATCAGCATTTCTTTATCTAAAACCGTTCTAAAACCAACATGCTCCGCTGATGAATCCGTACTTGTCCCCATTCTAGAAGATATTCTATAACTAGCACAATACGAATCACTGCACAAAAACGAGCCGCCCTTGATTACTTTTTCTTGCAAATAAGGCTGACTAGGATTGTACGCTTTATCTGCGCCTTGAGGATTAATAACCTCAGCTTTGTTTGCTGCTAATTCCTCGTAATACTTAATGTTATACCAATCAGAAACAAACTCCCAAACATTACCTGCCATATCATACAGCCCAAAACCATTTGGTGGATAGGTTTTTACTGGAGCCGTTCTCTCAAAACCATCTTCTAAAGTATTATTTACAGGAAACTCACCTTCCCAACTATTTACCATTTTTGAGAGCAGAGATCTATCATTACCCCACAAATAAGTCGTACCCGTTTTATTTCCTCTAGCTGCGTATTCCCATTCTGCTTCAGTTGGTAAACGTCTTCCTGCCCATTTGCAATACGCTAAAGCATCTTCATAACTTATGTGTACAACAGGGTGATTATCTTTGCCTTCAATACTGCTATCAGGTCCACTTGGGTGTCTCCAGTTAACACCAATTTCCCATCGCCACCATTGTGAAAAATCATATAAATTAGGCACCGAAGATTTTGTTTTCTTAAACAATAGTGACCCTGGTTGTAAAATACTATCATGTGGCTTAGGTGTCCCTTCTGGCAATTGTTTTTTCATGGCCTCCCAATCAATTTCACGTTCTGCAATAGTGATATAGCCTGTTTCTTTTACAAAATTTTTAAACGCAGCATTAGTCACCTCTGTTATATCCATAAAAAACCCATCAACCGTAACCGGGTGCTGTGGTTTTTCATGACTCATAGCCATTTTATCTTGTTGAACAGCGCCTTGTAAAAATGAACCTGCCGGAATCCAGAGCATACCTTCTGGTGGATTTTTAAAAAGACTATCCGTTACTTTTTTATAGATGTTTTCATCTGGTTTTTTATCTTCAATTAAAGCTTCGGCTTTATTTTCTTTACATGCTATTATTACTAAGTAGCATAACGCCATTAGAATTAAGTGCTTTAATTTATTCATATTACTATCATAAAATTATTTCTGTAAATGTATTTATTAATTACTTTAAAACCCACTTATCGTATTTAAAGTGTTTTTTTAACACAAGTTATTTCCTTTACTTTCTATCGGTTTTAATTACATTTGCATAACATTAATACTCGCGTTTATGATATATTCTATGACAGGTTACGGAAAATCTGTTTTGCAATTACCAACAAAAAAAGTAACCATAGAGCTTAAATCTTTAAACAGTAAAAATTTAGATTTAAATGCTAGAATGCCCTCTATTTATAGAGAAAAAGAATTAGCTATAAGAAAAATTTTAGCAGATAAATTGGTTCGTGGAAAAGTAGATTTTTCAATTTATGTAGAAGCTACTGCAGAAGATACCTCTACGCAAATAAACACGCCTGTTGTTAAGCAATATATCGAGCAATTAAAAAATGTAGTAGATGGTGACGAAATAGATATGCTAAAAATGGCTGTTCGTTTTCCAGATGCACTTAATACGGTTCGAGAAGAAATTAATGAAAATGAATGGAAATCTATTGAAGCTGAAATACACCATGCTATTGAGGATTTGAATAACTATAGATTAAACGAAGGGAAAGTTCTTGAAATTGACTTTAATAACCGCATTGTTACCATAAATGAATTACTTGATAAGGTTATTGCCATGGATCCTGAACGTGTTGAGGGTGTGCGAGAACGTTTATTAAAAGGTGTTGAAGAATTAAGAGAAAAATACGACGAAAATAGGTTTGAGCAAGAACTGGTATATTATATTGAAAAATTTGATATTACTGAAGAAAAAGTACGCTTAAAAAACCATCTCAATTATTTTACAGAATCTATAAATTCAAAAGATTCTAACGGAAAAAAACTAGGGTTTATTAGTCAGGAAATGGGCAGAGAGATAAACACTATTGGTTCTAAAAGTAACTACGCACCCATGCAACAATTGGTTGTTGAAATGAAAGATGAACTGGAAAAAATTAAAGAACAGTTATTGAATGTGTTGTAGTTCAGTTTACAGTCACAGTCGCAGTATTCAGTCAAAAAAAGTAAGTATTTGTGTTAGAAGAAAAAAGCAAGAATAAACAAGGTAAACTCATCGTGTTTTCAGCTCCATCAGGTTCAGGAAAAACAACTATAGTTAGGCATTTATTAGGCGTTGATAATTTAAACTTAGAATTTTCAATATCTGCAACTTCGAGAGAAAAACGTGGGGAAGAAGCGCACGGTAAAGACTATTATTTTCTTTCTGCAAAAGAATTTAAAAACAAAATTAAGAGTGATGCTTTTTTAGAGTGGGAAGAAGTCTATCGAGATAATTTTTACGGCACCTTAAAAACCGAAGTGGAGCGTATTTGGGCGCTAGGTAAAAATGTAATTTTTGATATTGATGTTTCTGGCGGACTGCGTATAAAACGAAAATATCCTGAGCAAACCTTAGCTGTTTTTGTAAAACCACCAAGTATTGACGCATTGAAAATACGATTGAAAAAGCGCAAAACTGAGAGTGAAGACAAAATAAATATGCGTGTTGCCAAAGCTTCGGCAGAATTAGCAACAGCGCCTTTATTCGATACTATAATTGTTAATGATAATTTGGACGAAGCGCTTATAGAAGCTGAAAAAAAAGTTGGTGATTTCATAAATTCTTAAACATGAAACATGCAGTACTAAAACACTTTACTTTAAACTCATTTTATAAATGTTGCATTGCCTGCTTCGACAATTTCGGAGTAACCTTTTAAAAACAATAAATTTGAACACATGAAAATCGGGTTATATTTTGGTTCTTTCAACCCCATACACATCGGTCATTTAGTTATTGCTAATCATTTGGCAGAGTACAGCGATTTAGATCAAATTTGGTTTGTAGTAACGCCACATAATCCATTTAAAAAGAAAAGTAGTTTATTAGATGATTTCCAGCGTTTAGAAATGGTTTATCGCGCAACACAAGATTATACCAAACTTAAACCTAGCGATATTGAGTTTAACTTACCGCAACCAAATTACACCATAAATACACTGGTCCATTTACAAGAAAAACATCCTGATTATGCCTTTTCTTTAATTATGGGTGAAGACAACTTAAAAAGTTTTCATAAATGGAAAAACTATGAACTTATTCTAGAAAACCATCATATATACGTTTATCCCCGAATTTCAAAAGACAGAGTAGAAACCCAATTTGATGGACACAAAAACATTCATGTTATTGATGCTCCCATCATGGAGCTCTCTTCAACGTTTATCAGAAAATCTATAAAAGCTGGTAAAAATGTACAACCCATGCTCCCGCAACACGTTTGGGAATATTTGGACGAAATGAATTTTTATAAGTAATTAAGTACTTCCATTTATAAAAAAATAAAAAAAAGCCAACTTTTTCAAGTTGGCTTTTGAACATAAGTTAATTAGATTTTCATGTTCTTAATCTAGATTTGGGTTTCTTAATCTAAACTTGGGATTCTTAATACTTGACCAGGATATATTTTGTCTGGGTGAGTAAGCATAGGTTTATTCGCTTCAAAAATAACAGGGTATTTCATAGCGTTTCCATAATATGTTTTTGCAATTTTTCCTAAAGTATCACCGCTAGCAACCGTATGAAATTGCGCTACTGGTTCTTCATGTTCCACAGTCATTTGATCATCAACAGTTGCAATACCATTTGAGTTTCCAACAACCAAAACTACTTTTTCTCTGGTGGCTTGATTATAAGCTAAACCAGAAATTGTAGCAACATCGTCATCAATAAAAACGTTTAGGCCTTCAACTTGTAGTTGTAAATCGGTAATGGTTTCTTCCAGTTTTCTTGCAGCGGCTTCTTCTTGTTTTAATTTTCTAGCAGTAGCTTCGGCCGCAGCTTCAGCAGCTTCTTCAGCATCGGTTTTTCCAATACCAAATACTTTGGCTCCTGCATTTTTAATAAATGAAAATAATCCCATTTTGTAATTTACTTTAAGGGTTAATACTTTTTAGACACATAAATTATAAATAGGTCACATAAAAAAGAAACCGTTTAAAACAAGATGTTTTAAACGGTCTCTAAACTAAATAACCAACCAAAAATTTTAAGTGAAATTCACTTTATATTATTAAACCTTTCGAGTGTTTTCTCTTGGGTTTATTACTTTATCTTTTCTATGCTTACGCAATTTATCTGATTGAACGTTTTCCTTTTTCGTTTTATCGTCAGATTTTAAGTACTGAATATAGCCTCTTCCTTCAAATTCATAAACGGTTTCAGATGCAGGGTGAAACAATTCTATCTTACTGTCATTTATAACGCTCAATTCAAAATATTCATTGTCTAAGAAGTCATAATCTAATGTTAAAGTTTTTAAAAAGGCATTACCTGTAACATCACCAACACCATAAACGCCTGTATAGTCCCAAAAAAGATTGTTTGCATTAAGGCCGTAATCATCTTGAGAACTTCTAAACGTCGAGTCATTACCACCAGCTAAAAACTGTAAATAGTTTTCGTTATCAAATTCATTTAGCGCTCCAAACTCACTGGTATATGTTTTTTCCCAAGCTTCATATTCTTGCAAGAAATAATGAATATTATCGTAGAATACAAAATCGTAATCAAAATTACTACGTTGGTAACCATCTAAAAAGTATGAGGTATCGTTGTTAGGGTTATACAACTCAATGGTATTGTAATCTACTTCATAAACATCAAAAGTTGAATAACCATCAATATCATGATCTACATCTAAAATCATATCGTAAGCATCATATTCGCCAACATCAATACCAAATCCAGCGCCATTGGTTCCTAATCCCGAAATATTGTTATTCGCATATACCACACCGTTTATAAAAGAAACCGTAAATGCCTTTTGTAAAAAAGGTGTTTCGCCATAGCCAAGCGTATTATTAATATCTACATACCAAAGTTCATGAGAGTTTAACAATTGATTTAGAGAAATAGAAGGTTCCTCAATAAAATCATTAAAGTCGTCAACTACCACTTCTGTATAACATGATGTAAAAAGCGTTGCTATTAAAGCAAAACTTAAAAGTATTTTAATAGTCTTCATAATATAACATTTTAGGGTTCTTATTTATAGAGTTTCAAAACGCGTGCCAAAAAGGAAAACCTTATGCTACCATAGCCTAATAATGACTGAAATTTTATGTATTTTTGAAGTAATAAGACACTATTATTTATGGATAAGCCTTTAAAATACGCAGTTTTTGGTGCAGGAAGTTGGGCAACAGCTATTGTAAAAATGCTTAGTGAAAATTTAGATGAAATTGGATGGTACATGCGAAGTGTATACACCAAAGAACATTTATTAAAAGAGCAACATAACCCCAATTATTTAAGTTCGGTTGAATTTAATTTGGAGCAATTAAAGCTTAGTAACGATATTAATGAAATTGCTGATTATGCTGATGTTTTAATCTTTGTTATTCCTTCTGCTTTTATGCACAGCGAATTAGAAAAACTAAATATTAATATTTCGAACAAAGTAATTGTATCTGCGGTTAAAGGTATTATGCCCGAAACGGGGCTTTTAGTAGGGGAACATTTTCACAAAACATACAAAATTCCTTTTGATAGTATTGCAGTTATTGCGGGCCCATGCCATGCCGAAGAAGTTGCTTTGGAGCGTTTATCATACTTAACCATTTCGTGTTCGGATACCGAAAAAGCCAAAACTATTGCCGACACGTTGTCTAGCAACTATATAAAAACTAAAACTAGTGACGATGTTATAGGTGTTGAATATGCTGTAATGCTCAAAAATATTTACGCCATAGCTGCAGGAATAGCTCACGGATTGGGTTATGGTGACAACTTTCAGAGTGTGTTAATGAGTAATGCGATACGCGAAATGAAACGATTCATAAAAAAACGACATAAAATGAAGCGTAACATTAATAATTCGGCTTATTTAGGTGATTTATTAGTAACGGGTTACTCGGTATTTTCGCGAAACCGTATGTTTGGTAACATGATTGGTAAAGGCTACACAGTAAAATCTGCTCAAATGGAAATGAGCATGATTGCCGAAGGATATTATGCCACAAAAAGTGCGCATTTACTTCATGAAAAAAACACGAAACAGGCTCAAATTCCTATTATAAACGCAGTATACGAGATTTTATACGAAAATAAAAATCCTAAAAAGGTATTTAAAAAACTGACAGATAAGCTAGATTAATATCCCTTTGAAAAAGAAATATAGTACTTAACCAAAAACCTAAAAAGTAAAATCTTGTATTTCGAAAATTCAATATTTAATAAGAAGTTATTCTTTTTTTACTGTAAAATAAAAGGTCGTTCCAATATTTAATTGAGAATCATAACAAATTTCACCTCCTGCAGATTCTATGATTTTTTTAATTATCCATAATCCAACTCCACTTGAGTCTGTTCGATTATTCATTTTTTTAAAAATCTCAAAAACATGTGCATGGTGCTTCGCATCAATACCTATACCATTATCAGATATTTTAAATAAAAAACAGTCGTCTTGATCTTCCCAATCAACAGAAACCTGACAATCATCTCTTGTGATTTTCCTGTATTTATAGCTATTATCTAATAAATTTTGAAATACCTGTTTAATATGCACATGATTAAATAAAATAGTTGGCAATGGTTTGATAATATTTATGGAAAAGCTATCGTCAAAATTAATAAACTCATTTTCTATAAGATTCACCAATGTCTCATTTAAATCTATTAATTCGAAAGTGACATTTTCGTTTGTTCTAATTTCAGCAAATTGTAGTGTACTAACAATTAGCTTATCCATATCTTTTATGGTTTGGTTTATAGTTTCTATATACTTTATGCTTTCTTTATTTAACATCGCTTCGTTGTCCTCATGTAACCAATTTATACATGAAGATATCGTTCTCAAAGGAGTTTTAAGATCGTGAGAAACTAAGTGAGCATAATGGGATAATTCCTCATTACTAGCCGTTAAATTTCCAATTAATGATTCATTTTTACTTATTAAATTTTTCAATTCTGTAATATCTAAATGAATTCCCAAAGAACCGGTGACCTTACCACTAATATCAAGATTATCGCTATTACTAATTAGCCAAATTCGACTTTCACCATTTTTTTTCAAAATCTCAAGTTCGTAAGCATTTTTGAAATCTTTTAAACGCGCAATATTTTTAGACTTAACTAATTGTTTATCTGAAACTTTCAATATAATATCTTTTGCTTTTTTACCAAGAAGTTCTTCCTCCGAATACCCAGACATTTGGGTAAAGGCAGAATTAACTGTTAAAATAAGATCATCATTATTAACTTGCATTAAGCCCAAATTTACGTTGTTAATAATACTTCTATATTTTGTAATTTCCTCTTGTAAACTTTTATCAAAGTTGACATTAAGTGTTATATCAGAATAAGTCCAAACATGACTGTCAAGCTTATCTTTATAATATATTGGGTTATAATCTAGTGACAAATATCTTCCATCTTTTAACTCAAAAATTACTCGTGATACAGGTAGCTCATTAGTTATTATTTCATCAATTTCTTGGCACCATTTTTCTGGGTATAAAAACATTTCTTTTAAGTTTTCACGCGCATCGTGACATTTCATACCTTCAAAATGACTTTTTTGAGAACGAGGCACCCCAAACAAATCAAGAAAACTATCGCCTACTTCAATAATTACCCCTTTAGCAGATTCGATTACTTCTGCATTATTATCATTATTAAATATTTTATCAAATCTTAAATTTGTTTTATCTAATTCTTCTTGTTTGATATCTTTTTCTAATTCCAAAACAGCTTTTTCTAATCTCAAGCCTATCATGGCACAAATTTGCTGTAAAAATTCTAGTTGGAATTTTTTGTAATAATTTTTTTCTGGATGCTCTGAATCAAGTATTCCAATTAGCTTATTATTAACAATTATTGGTACTGTAATTTCTGAATACTTAGGTATGATGTCTACAATATAATCTTCATCTTGAGACGTATCGTTAACTATCCTCCCTTTTTTTAATCGAGCAACTTTCCCAACTATCCCTTTTTGAAAAGAAATTTTTAATTTATTAACAATTGTGTTGTTTGCTCCAATTTTATCCCCAGTCGCCGATAATTGCACAAGTTCATTATTGACAACACCATAAAAGACACAATCATCGGTTTCTAAAAAATCAGCTACGTGTTTTACTAAAGCCCTAGAATTCTCTATAAGATTATTAGAAATTAAGAAATCCTTTAAAATTATTGCTTCGAATTTTTGAACCCTATTTTTTTTATCCAATTTTATTTTCATCAACTGAGACTCTGTAATATCTCTTACAATAGCTTGATAGGCATAAGGTTTATGATTTTCGTCATATAAAAGCTTAGATTTTATAGTGACAAATCTTTCTTCATTATCTCGATTTACGAAATTAAACTTAAATGTTATAGTTTCCTTGTGCTTTTGTTCTTTGAACTTATCAATAATAAAATTTTTATTAACAGGTGTGAATTCATTTATATTTTTAGGTGAAACCCTATCCTTAAATCCAATGAGCCTCTTACCTTCCTTGTTAATTTTTAAAATATCCCCTCGTAAATTTACAACAAATAGTGCGTCCACTAGATTTTCAATTAGAAGATCACTGAACTCCCTTTGAGATGTGAGATTTTTAGAAAGTTCATAGTTAGCATTCTCAGCTTCTAATTTTGCTTTCCGCTCTTTTTTTAAAGCTCTTCTTAATAACGCTGCGCTAACATTTTCCAAAATACGATAGTTTTAATTTGTAAGTTAGCAAATAAATAACGATTTATCGATAAAAAGGATAATTTTATCCATGAAAGGTTATTGTGTATCGACAAAAAGCGTGATTTTAACCATGAAATGTTGTTATGTGTAATGCTACTAGTTATAAAGAGATATACAAGTTCCCTAATTAAATAACTTACATCTTTGTTTTTTTTAACTTCATTATCAATAACAATCTCTCCCTTACATCATAATATTTGAAAGTTTCTTTTTTAATCTAAGTAAAAAATAGGCTAACCATTTTATTTAAATTTTAAATCAAAGTGAGTTTATCAGCAGTCATTTCTGTAATATTAAATACTACAGATTCTGTGTTTTTATCAATATTTATTTTGCTTCAACTTGTAAATTATGTTCTAACTTAGTTATTAACTACAGAGAGGATTTTATATGTATTAAAATAAAACCATGTGATTTACATAGATTAAAATACAAATTTTCTAAATTACTATAAAACGAAATCTAATTTAGCTTTTATTCTATTCAAGATAAATAACAACATGTGTACTAGATAATCAAAGTCGTAAATCCTTTGCCTAGTAAGAATATCTTTATGTGTTATTTGAAAAGGATGCCATCCAATAATTTGCAATAAGAAGTAAGTTTTTCTTATTCTGTTTATAATCAATAAGCTTAAGAAAATATCCGCTAATACCTAATGAGTTGCATTCATTGAAATCTTCTACATTTGAACTGGTTGTGTGAATAATGACAGGTATAGTAGAAAGTATACTTGCTTTTTTAATTCTTTTTAGAAATTCAATACCATTCATAATTGGCATATTAATATCCAAGAGAATAAAGTCAGGTAAATCCTTTTTAGCTAAATTAGTTAGAAGATCAAGACCTTCTTTTCCGTTTTCTGCAGTATAAAATATGGTAGTTGGAAATTCAGCAAGTAGTGTCTTCTGTATCCCCATAATGACAATTTGGTTGTCTTCGACGAGTAGAACTTTCATTTAATAACTTATGATTGGTTGGTATTGCAATTTACAAAAAAAAATTAAATAACTAAAATACCTTTTACGCTCATTAAAGGTAAGGATTGTAAAGCCTTTAAATTAATTGTGTGTTTTCTGAATAAATAAGTTTTATCAAACATGGCATTACCTTCAAAAAAAGATACTTTAAAAGTGTTGTTTAAGGCAAACAATTCTTCTTGCATTAATTCTATCTTGGCAAAACTTTTTTTAGGAAGCTTTTCTAACTTTTTTCTAAAAATAGAAGTTGTTTTGTTTTCAGAATAGCCACTGGTAACAATAAGAATCATATCTAAATCGACATCTTTATTGTTGATGATGTAAGCGTTCCAATCTTGCGTTTTATAGATGTCGTTATATTCGTTTACTACAGCAATATAAACACCTTCTACTTTTGGAATATGGATATCTTTTTTCAATATTATAAGGCCGACTTAAATTGCTCTAAAAATCGCACATCATTTTCACTTAATAAACGAATATCACCAATTTGATGCAATAGCATCGCAATGCGGTCTATTCCCATTCCAAATGCAAAGCCAGAATACTCTTTAGAATCGATACCACAGTTTTCCAATACATTTGGATCTACCATACCACAACCCATAATTTCTAACCATCCTGTACCCTTTGTAATACGGTAATCAATTTCGGTTTCTAAGCCCCAATACACATCAACCTCAGCACTTGGTTCTGTAAATGGAAAGTATGATGGCCTTAAACGGATTTTACTTTTTCCGAACATTTCAGTCGTAAAATGCTGAAGAGTTTGTTTTAAATCTGCAAAACTCACATCTTTATCGATATACAAACCTTCTACTTGGTGGAAAAAACAGTGTGAACGCGCCGAAATGTCTTCGTTTCTATAAACTCTCCCCGGCGAAATAGTTCTAATAGGTGGTTTGTTATTTTCCATATAACGCACTTGCACAGAACTGGTGTGTGTACGTAATAATATATCTGGATTGGTTTGAATAAAAAACGTGTCCTGCATATCTCGCGCTGGGTGATACTCTGGCAAATTTAACGCCGTAAAGTTATGCCAATCATCTTCAATTTCTGGACCTTCACTTACATTAAAACCTACACGCGAAAAAATATCTATAATCTGATTTTTCACTATAGAAATAGGATGACGCGCACCAATTTGAATCGGTTCCCCTGGTCGAGATAAATCGCCATAAACACCTTTTATTTCCTCTTTGCTTTCTAACTCTTCTTTTAAAGCGTTTACTTTATTTTCAGCAGTTTTTTTAAGCGTATTTATAGTTTGACCAAATTCTTTTTTCTGGTCGTTTGCTACATTTTTAAACTCAGCAAAAAAGTCGTTAAGTAATCCTTTTTTGCCTAAATATTTTATTCGGAATGCTTCGACCTCTTCTTTTGATTCGGCTTTAAACGCTTCAGCTTCAGCTATGAGTTCTTTTATCTTATCTATCATGACATATTCAAAATGATGGCAAATTTACTATTTTTTACGTGAATTGCGTTAGGGATTGCAGAGGAAATCCTTTTTATGAGACACGAATAAAAAGATTGTAACCTTTCGACTACGCTCAAGATAAACTTCAAGCTCGATCCTTAGGTAACTTGTCTGCCGGCAGGCACGCCCAAATTATTTCAATTTATATACTCGGTTTCTAAAAAGTAGTTTACAATAGCCTCTTTCATTAAAACACTTTGCTCTCCTGCTTTTAAATGAGGTAAGTCTTCCAGCATGTTGTAATGTGGCCAACCATCATCATCAACAAAATCGAGCTCGTAATAGCCATAAGGCATAAGGAGTTTACAAATAGCAATATGCATAAGGTCTAGTTTTTGATCTTTTTTAAAGGTTCTCTCTAACTGACCAAGCTCTTGCACACCAATAAGATAAATAATAGCATCGAGATCTAAAGTGTCTCCATCAGCAAATTGATTAGATAGTTTTTGCACTACCAACCCCCAGCGTTCTTTTAATTGTTCGTCTCTAGACATTAAGCTTATTGTAATTATTATGAGATCCCGATTGATACTAAAACCAAATTAAGCAAAAGAATCGGGATTAGTTCAACTAAGAAATATGTATTAAACAATACATGATTAAAACTATTAGTATCACTAATTTGAAAGTCGCAAAGTTAACAAACCTAAGTGTTAGTATTATTTTATATTTGTTTTAAATTATTTTAATATGGGTGTTATTGATATTGTTCTAGGAGCTTTAATTTTATTTGGATTGGTTCGTGGGTTTATGAAAGGACTTTTTGTTGAAGTGGCTTCTCTAGTGGCATTAATTGCTGGGGTTTATGGTGCGATACATTTTAGCAGTTTTGCTGCCGAATTTTTACAAACCAAAACCGAATGGACCGAACAAACTATTAACATTACAGCTTTTGCCGTAACCTTCGTCATTATTGTTTTAGCCATAGGTCTAGCAGGTAAAGCACTAACTAAATTAGCTGATTTTGCAGCTTTAGGTATTATAAACAAGCTTGCTGGAGGTGTTTTTGGAGCCTTAAAAATAGCTTTGATTTTAAGTATTGTTTTAAACGTTTTTGACAAATTGAATAACACCATAACGCTTTTAGATGATGACACTAAACAGGAATCTGTACTTTATAAACCTGTAAAATCTTTAGTGCCCATGATTTTTCCAAATATTTTAGATAGTAGTAAAGATAATAGCTCCGAAAATGAAGCATAAAAAAAGACCACTATAAAAGTGGCCTTTTTTAATACACTAAATTTATTAACTTATACCATTTCTACCTTTCCTGTAGACAACATATAAACGCCTCCAACGATTTGAATATCTCCATCATCTTCCATTTGCTTTAATATAGAACTACGTTCTCTAATACGTTCTATAGTCAGTTTTACGTTGTTCTCGACTGTTTTGGCTACAAATGCCTCATTTGCTGAACTTAGTTCTCCTTCTACTTCATCAGAACTTTGCTTTACAGCTGGTAAAATATTTGCCAACATATCTGTAATATTACCAAGTTCTACACCATCACATGCTGCTTTTACTGCTCCACAACTTTCATGACCTAGTACTAAAACTAATTTACTACCCGCTACTTTACAGGAATATTCTAAACTTCCTAAAATATCGATGTTCTCGAAATTACCTGCTACTCTGGCAACAAAAATATCACCAATTGCTTGGTCTAAAACGGTTTCAACTGGAACTCGAGAATCAATGCAAGATAGTACCACTGCTTTAGGGAATTGACCTCCTACAGTTTGATTTACTAATGCTGAATTATCCACTGTTTGCATACTTCCGCTTACAAAACGGTTATTACCTTCTAATAAATCTTGTAATACGTTATTTGGTAATAATGCTTCTTGTACTTGTTTTGTTATTGCTGTATTTTTCATAATTACTTGTTTTTAATTGTTTAAATCTTCTACGTTTTGTTTTATCCATGCTAAGCATTTTGAAAAACTTTCAAAAATGTGCTCATTTGGAATAAAATCTGGAATAATATCAATACGTTCCATCATATAACGTGGTTGCCTTAATAAGCCAACAAATAGGACTTCAACATCATTTTTCTTTAAATCTTGCAACATATCTTCCATGGCATATAAACCCGATTGATCCATATACTGCATACGCCCAAGTCTTAAAATTACCGTTTTTGCAGTACTAGGGATTTGTTGTGTTAGCGCTTGAAAATCACTTGTAGACCCAAAAAATAGTGGTCCTTTTAAGTGCTTAATAAACACCTCTTGTTTTAAGTTTTTTGGAAACTCTCCCTCATCTGCCCACGCTTTCTCTTTCAGTGCTTTTACACCGGAACGTTCTGCTGTTAAATCACCAATTTTTTTCATAAACATTAAAGACGCTATTACTAGCCCTATACCGACCGCATAAACCAAGTTCCAAAATGTAGAAAGCAGCAATACAATAAGCATTATTAACACTTCTGAACTCATTTTAATTGGTCCAATTTTAATATCTCTTGGTAACGCTGGTATGGCTTTTAATCCTTTGTAATCCATAACTCCTATACCTACTGTAATTAATATCCCAGCTAATACAGCGGCAGGGATTTGAGACGCTACTGGCCCTAATCCTAAAAGAATAATCAATAACATAATACCAGCTATCATCCCCGATAGTTTTGTTTTTCCACCAGACGTAATATTTACAACCGTTCTAATGGTTGCTCCTGCACCCGGAATTCCACCAAAAACAGCAGCAATACTATTTCCAATACCTTGACCTATAAGTTCTTTATTAGGTTTGTGTTTTGTTTTAGTCATGTTATCTGCCACCACACTAGTAAGCAACGAATCTATAGCTCCCAATAGCGCTAAAGTCAATGCAGTAAATATATATGGCGTTATGCTACTTAAACTAAAACTTGTAAAAATCTCTAAATTAGGAATAGGCAACCCGCTAGGGATTTCTTCAATAGGCCTATAAGGTAAATTAAATCCTATAGCTATTCCAGACATTACTATCAACGCTACCAAAGTACTAGGCACTGCTTTAGTAACCCTTTTAAACCCATAAATAATAAAGATGGTTCCCAACGCCAAAATCAACTCAAGCCAGTTAATGTTTTGTAGAGCTTTTGGAATGGCTTTTATAGCCCCTAAAGCACCTGAAGCTTCTTTTGCTGCTAGAGTTTGAGATTCAATTAATATAGCTTCTTGCGAAATCTCATTAGCACGATTTAAGGTTTCTTTAAAATCCTCAAGTACTAAAATCCCTTCGCCAGCTTCATCTTTCAAGATATTCTCGAGAATAACTTCTTCGGCTTGAGGTTTAAAAGTTTCAACAAATGCCAAATCTTCTTTAGGGTAATAACCCAATGAAGGTAATATTTGAGTCAATAAAATAATAACACCTATGGCAGTCATAAAACCAGATACAACCGGATAAGGAATATATCTTATGTATTTTCCCAAGCCTAAAACACCCAAACCAACCTGCATTAAACCTGCAAGTAAGAATACAGTTAAAATAACAGGTAACGCTTTTGATACATCGCCATCATTTGTGGCAATAATCCCAGCAATAACAACCATACTTACGGCTGTCATTGGTGCTGTTGGTCCTGAAATCTGTGTACTTGTACCACCAAAAAGAGCGGCAAAGAAACTTATAAAAATAGCACCATATAGTCCTGCAGTAGGTCCTAAACCAGATGAGACACCAAATGCTAATGCCAAGGGCAATGCTACTATTCCTGCTGTAATGCCTCCAAAGGCATCGCCTTTAATGTTTGAAAATAAATTCTTCATATATCTGTTTTTACCTTTTTTTTCTAATTTAACTTAAATTTTGAAAAATTAAAAATTAAAGGTCAAACTTTAATTAGAAATTAACGAACATGATTAAATTAATTTGATCTCTCCCTGAGGTTTCAAAAAATTGATTCATATAACCTAGTTCTAATCGCAATGCTTTTGAAAATGTATATCCTAACCCTGCATACACTCTATTCCTATCAAAAACGGATGATTCTATGTTTAGAAAAACTTCATTATACACTGAAAAATATAATGGGTTTTTTTCATCTTTTCTATATTGTAGGGGTACTTTAATTCCTAAAAAGTATCTTAATCGCATTTTAAAATCATCTTCTACAAAACGTTGTTCAAATCGGTAGCGATGGCTTAAACCAATTTTACCAACTTTCTGCTTTGTTGTAAACTGTTGAAAAACGCGATGTTCGTTAACAGATACTTTATCATCTGTTTCACCAATATAGTTTTCAGATAAAATATAGCCATAGCCCAGCAATATATTATTATTCTCAGTAATGTTGTAACCCAATCCAGTACGCAAAAGTAACTGCTCTAAATCGCCAACAGCATTATAGTTTCTATACTGAACTTCGTTGTGGATGCTCCACTTATTATTAAGTTTTTTGTTTCCAATATAAATGAGCCAGTTACCCAAATTACTATCTTGAGCAGTGGATATTCTAGGCGTTAAAAACACTAGAAATAGAAACGAAAAAAATACATGCTTTAAATGTTTCATAAATTAACAGAGCTTTTATTGAGCAAGCTTTAGTTCTTTATTTGTTATGAAAAGAGAGATATTAACATTATCAATTACATCTTTAATTTCAGACTTTAAAACGTTAGACTTGTCTTTTTGTCTATTTACACATAGTAAATTAATATCGTTTTTTAATAAATAATTAGATAGGTTTTTAATCGTATTATCATTCTTTTCAAAAACAAAATCTACTGTTTTAGTGCTAACAGAATCTTCTTTTTCTTTTATTACGTTAGTGTTTTTAATAATGTTAAACGATTTTAATGGCCTTTTAGTTTGAGCAATTAAATCTTCTGTAAACTCCAAATCAAAAGATTTCTCATTATCGTTAAACAACCCTAAATGCAATTCCTTATCAGGTGCGAAACCATTTTTATTAGAAGCTATCATTACTGGCCCTTTATGAATTTTTAAAACAAAATTTGTAATGTTGTCTCCAAGAAACCTTAAACCTTTTGCCTTTCTTTTTCCTAAAACAATAACATCTGGATTAGTTACTTTTATATGTTCTTCAATTTCATTTTTCACGTTACCAAAAGCAAAAGTAGAATTTATATTTACATTATAATCATTTGAAATTGGAGCTAAAGCCTCTTGTATTTTCTTGCCTGTAATTATTTGCTCTTGATTTATAGTACGCATAGCTGATAATTGACTTTCTCTTTCTACAACATCACTAGGCTTTTTTACATGGAAAAAGTTTATGTCTCCATCAATCATCTTTGCAAGACTCACCGTGCTTTTTAAAATAGTGCTCGGAGATTTTTTTAAATCTGAAAGCACTAATATTTTATATTTATTATTTCTCATTTCTTTAAATTTTATTGTTTTTAACCAGTTGATTGTAATTCCCCGATAATTATCTGGGTTACCATATAAAATTGTTAAGCTACAATCTCATAATTTTTTAATTTAAGCTTAATTTTGATTTTGGTCTCAACTCAAAGAACTCGATAAAACTTGGAGGATTTTCAACAATACCTCGTTTTGAAATTAACTTAATATCAATATTTCGTTCTTTAGCTTTAAAGGCAAAATCTTCTAATATTTCAATAATATCATTATCTAAATACCTTGTTTTAAGTAAATCTAGTTCTAAATAAGTGTCGTGTGGTAAACTATCTAATTCTTTAAGAATTGCTCCTTTATTAAAAAATGTAACCTCCTCAGCAAGTGTCATTTTTATCTTATGTTTACCATTGCTTTTATCTTCAATATGAAGAAAATGAGAATTCTGGTAACTTTTCATTAAAATAACAACAATCCCTACAATTAATCCTAAACCAATTCCCCATAACAGATCGATAAAAACAATTCCTAAAACAGTTACAAAAAATGGTACAGATTGTTTCCAACCCAAATTGTACATCTTTTTGAATAATGAAGGCTTTGCTAATTTAAATCCAACTATAAATAAAATTGCTGCTAAAACAGATAATGGAATCATATTTAACAATCTAGGAATTAGAATTACCGAAATCAATAATAAAAAACCATGAATAATAGCTGATGCCTTACTACGTCCTCCAGATTGAATATTAGCAGAACTTCTTACTATTACCTGAGTAATTGGTAAACCACCTATCATACCTGAAATAATGTTTCCTGTACCTTGAGACAACAACTCACGGTTAGTTGGTGTTACATTTTTGTGTGGATCTAATTTATCTGTAGCTTCAACACACAATAATGTTTCTAAACTTGCTACCAAAGCAATTGTAAAAGCAATTATCCACACTTCTGGATTTGTTATTGCGGAAAAATTAGGGAAACTAAACTGCCCAAAGAATGAAGCTGCATCCTCAGGTATTGGTACACTTACTAAGTGAGATTTATCAATACCTAAACTCTCGTGTGATTGTGTTAGTGCATAAAATATTATACCAACAACAACTGCAACCAAAGGTCCCTGTACTAATTGAAAAATCTTTCCCTTTTTTGATAATATCTTATCCCACAATAATAAAATAACCAAAGCTATAATACCGATTACAGCAGAACCTAGCGTTATATGGTTTACTGCATTTATGATTTCTGAAAAGGTGTTTTCACCATCCATTTGAAAAAATGCAAAATCACCTTCTGGATCTGAATCATAACCAAAAAAGTGAGGGATTTGTTTTAAAATGATAATAATTCCGATGCCTGTTAGCATTCCTTTGATTACAGAAGACGGGAAGTAATACCCAATTACACCAGCTTTTAGAAATCCAAATATTAACTGTATAACACCTCCTAAAACAACAGCCATCAAAAAGTTTTGATAACCTCCTAATGTTCCTATTGCCGTTAATACAATAGCCGCTAAACCTGCTGCGGGTCCACTCACACCTATTTTTGACCCACTTAATCCTCCTACAACAATTCCTCCAATAATACCTGCAATTACTCCCGAAAAAAGCGGCGCACCACTCGCTAAAGCAATACCTAAACATAAGGGTAATGCAACAAAGAAAACGACTATACTCGCTGGCAAGTCATTTTTAATAGTTTTAAACATATTATAATAATTTGTTGCTCTTGGCAATATACATACCAAAAGCTGTTAAAATAAATTAGACTTAAAAGTCTACAAAATTCGAAATTATAATATGTGAAACTCGGGTGGTGGGGAAATTAAATTTAAATGAGGTTTTGGATAATTTTTAAAATAATATAATAAGTTGTTTTCAACTTCAGAAGAAGCAAAATCTAAAGCTGAATTATTTAAATCGAAAAATAACAGTTCTATTTCTTTATTTTTTTCACTTCCTTTTTCTTCTTCTTCCGAAGATGAGTAAAAAATGGAAACATCAGCCGAATCATCTATTATTAAGATGATTGTTGGCGCTGTTAAAAATAACAAAAACAAAGAAGATAAAAATATAGAAACAATACTTCTTGACATTTAATTCACATTTTAAAACACAAAGATAGTACTTTGTTTAAGAATAATTAAAAATTCTTCAACAATTTAATATCATCTGAAACTACCCAACCTATTTTACCATCTGATAGTTTTATTTTTTTCCAATCGTTATAGGTTTCAATAACCTGAACTTTAGTGCCTTCATGTAACCTAAAAGATTCTTCACTTCTAGAATTAGGATTGCTTTTTACTTTACTTTCTTGTGAAAAAACAATAGCAGGGTTATCATTTTTATCTAAATTATATTTATGAAAAGCAAAAGCAAGGGTTATACACGCAAATATTAGTGCAATAGAACTTCCAATAAATGCTAAACGCTTATTTAAAGTTGAATAAGCAAGATAATACCCCAAGAATAGTAAAACAAAACAAAACACTAAACTTACAGCTATTTTTGCCCAAGTATCAAAAGACAATTTATTTGTTGATGTATTTAAAAGTTTTGAAAATCCCACATCAGGAACAACATCAATCGCATCAATGGTCATGTTTTTTGCAAACGCCATGTTGTTTTTAATATCAGAGTCATTCGGGTTTAATAGCAATGCTTTTTCGTAATAGTAAATACTTGGAGCAATGTTATCAAGTTTATAATGTGCATTAGCCAGATTATAATATAAATCAACTGAATGCTTTTCAGTTTCTAAAATCGCCCTATAATTATCTATAGCCTCAGCATATTTACCTTCATTATATAAAGTATTAGCTTTTTCAAACAAAGCTTCATTTTGTGAAAAAAGCCCCAAACTGAATAAAAACGATAGTATGTAAAACATCTTCTTCATATTAACGTGCTTGTTTATCAATTAAAGAAATTGTTTTTGCGGCCTTATCATAATCTTCTTGCATGGCTACTATATCAATAGGCGTATATCGCGCGAGTTCACAACTTTCTAAAATACTTCCAAATTCTTTAATAACATTATCTTCAACACCTTTTTCATTCAATAATTTATTGGTTTTATCCTTACTTAAATCACTAGTCTCAATATGTAATTTGGCTTTCAAATAGTTGTGCAATGCTTTTTCTAAGGCAATGTAAAAAGCTTCTTTTTTACCTAAGGATTTTTTTGCACTACTCAAATATCTACGCGCCAATTTATCTGCTTTTCTAATTCTATTACCATAAATATCAGCAGCTCTATTGGCTTTCTTTTTACGAACAAAAATGGCTAATGGAATTGCTAGAAATGGCAACAAAAGTAAGCTCCAGAATGTATTGGTCTTGAAAAAATAAGTTGACTTTATATCCAAAAAATCAGTTTTCGTTTTAATAAATGCGAACTGATCACTATTTAAAACAACGGCTTGCTTATTGCCACTGTTAATCGCATTGTTTTCGGTTGAAGATGAACTATTGGAAGGCCCATTCAAAACATTAATTATAATTTCATCAGAAGATAACCTTTTATAGCTTTCCGTTTTTAAATCAAAATATGAAAACGAAATACTTGGTATAGGGTATTTACCTTTATATTGAGGCACTACGGTATAGCTATCTGAAATACTTCCTTGCATACCAGACAAGTTTGTTTTCACATCTTCATTGTGTTCAGGTTCGTAAACCTCTAAAGAACTAGGTAACGAAATTTTTGGGAGTTTAAAGAGTTTTAAATTCCCTTTACCTTTTACATTCACTTTAACTTGAAGTGATTCTGAAGCATCTAGTTCCGTTTTAGAAGATAATACATTCAAAGAAAAACCTCCAACTGCTCCTGTAAAATCAACTGGCTTTCCAACCTCTGGAAGTGATTTTACGTTTATAGTTTTATTCCCTGCGGAAACCGTTTTATTAACTCGAGTCATTAAAAGGCTCCCAAAAATATCTCGCCTTTTTGTTGGCACACGCATTGAGATATCTAAAGTTAAGGGCTCAATATTTAATTTTCCTGTTTTTTGAGGGTATAATACAGTTTTTCTCAACACTAAAAATCGATAATCTTCACCATTATATTTACCGTTTTGAACTTTTTGGCCTTGGGTATTTATATTCTGGCTCCAAAAATCATTAAATCTTGGTGTGTCAATTTCATTCCAATTATCAACTTGTATTCTAGGGGACACATAAAGTTTATAAACAACCGTTATAGCTTCGTTTAAATAAGGATTTGTTTTAGAAATTTCGGCTACTAAGTGAATATTTTGTGAAGCCAAATAACTGGGGTCATTAGGGTCTTTTGGAATATCTACAGCGGCAGTTACCTGAATTTTTATTGGAGTTGTTTTATAGCTCTGGTCTTTTATTGTTATTGAAGCTTGGGAAATAGTAAAATTTCCGCGTTTTTTTGGAGCTAAAAAATAGGTGTAGGTCTTTTTATATGACCGTTTACCATTAATCCAAGAATTACTTACCGATTGGTTTGGACCACCAACAACAGTAAAACCTACAAAATCTGGTGGATTAAAATTGTCACCGTCTTGATTCATTTGAAAATCTATACGCAAGCGCTCATTTACCCCAAGTTTATTTTTACTCACCTTGGCGTCAAATTTCACCTGCGCAAAAGTCATACTTGTTGTAAGTATGAATAATACTATAGTTATGTGTTTTATTAATTGCATAAATTAATGAGCAACGATAAACTATTAATACTGTTTACCAATCTTTTTCTGTTTTAATTTTTACTCCTTTTTGTTTTTCAGCATTCATTTTTTCTTGAACTTTCTGTTCTTGATTATTCATGGCTTCTAACAAATTTTTTATTTGCTGAGGAGATAATTGTCCTGGTTGTGGTTGTGGTTTTTGCTGTTCTTTTTTCTTGTCCTCATCACCCTTTCCTTTATCCTTTTTTTCGTCTTTAGGTTTTCCGTCTTCATCTTTTTCATCTTCACCTTCTTTCTTTTCTTGGTCGCCTTCGTCCTTTTTATCTTCTTTATTCTCGCCCTCTTTATCTTTATTATCTTTTTTGTCTTGATCTTCCTTATTCTCGTCTTTTTTATCTTGATCTTTCTTGTCGTCTTTATTTTGGTCTTCCTGTTTTTGTTGTTCTTCAGCGCAAATTTTGGCGACACTTAAATTATATCGTGTTTCATCATCTGAAGGATTATTTCTCAATGCATTTTTATAAGCTTCAACAGCTTCTTTACATTTTTTGTTTTGCATTAAAATATTTCCAATATTATGAAATGCTTTATGCTTTTCAGATTTTGAAGTTGCTGTTTCTGTTGCTTGCTGAAGTCTATATAAGGATTCATCTAAATTACCACTCTTATAATAAGAAGTGCCTAAATTATAAGCTCCTGCAACTGTTGTAGCTTGCTCAGAAATAGCTTTTCTGTATTCCATTTCAGCTGAAACAAAATCTTCATCGGCAATTAACTCATTACCCTCATACACAAAATTATTGGCTTTTTTTAAAGCTAATAACTGTTCCTTATTTTCTTCTTGTGAAAAAGAAAAAATGGATGTAAGTATTGATAATATGACAACTATATGTTTCATTTTTATTTCTAAATTATAAAACCATTTCATCTAAAGGTTCTCATTAAACAAATTCAACTTTTTTAACCATGCTGTTTTTCGTTCTAACAATAAAATATCTATCAGTAAAAAGAAAATACCGAAACCTAAAAACCATTGAAACTGATCTTTAAAATCCGCAAATTCTTTTGCTTCAAACTCCGTTTTATCCATGGCATTTAATATCTCACGAATGTTATCAACAACATCTTTTGTATTTTTTCCATTAATATAAGCGCCATTAGCCTCAGATGCTATATTCTGAAGTGTTTCTTCATTTAATTTTGTAATAACTGTTTCTCCTTGATTGTCTTTTTTATAATTTAAAACAACACCATTTCGCTTTTCTGGAATTGGACCTCCTTTTACATCACCAACGCCAATAGTGAATATTCTAATGCCTTCTTCACTAGCTTCTTCTGCAACCATCGCAGCTTGCTCACTATGATCCTCTCCATCAGATATTATAATAAGTACACGATTGGTTTGCTCTTCATCATCAAAATACGTCTTAGCCAGTTTAATAGCTTCGTTTATTGCCGTTCCCTGTGAGGATAACATATTGGTATCCATGCTTTGTAAAAACATTTTAGCCGAAGCATAATCTGTTGTTATTGGTAATTGCGGAAACGCTTTTCCTGCGTATGCTATAATTCCAACTCTATCACTAGCTAAATTATTAATGATTTGAGTTACTAATTGTTTTGACTTTTCTAATCGATTTGGAGCAATATCCTCAGCCAACATACTTTTAGAAACATCAACTGCAAAAACAATATCAACACCTTCTCGTTTTACGGTTTCTAACTTGGTTCCAATCTTTGGATTTACTAACGCAATAATTAAACAAAAGAAAGCTAAGCTTAAAACAATGACTTTTAAAACTGATTTAAATATAGATCTATTAGGACTTAACCTTTTAAGCATTGATGCGTCTGCAAACTTTTTTCGGGCTCTATATCTCCAAAATTGAAGCACCAAAAAGAGTAGAATTATTATTGGAATAATGCCTAATGCCCAAAACCATATTTTTTCTTCTAATTGAAACATTGTTCTTCTTTCTTCTTTTTAAACAAAACTTCTAAAAACAGTAAAACGTAATAGTAGTTCCATCAATAATAATAAACCAGCTAGAATCACTAACGGACGATATTTTTCTTCGTAATTGTAATATTTAAACTCTTCTATTTCTGTTTTTTCTAGTTTGTTTATTTCATCATAAATTTCTTCAAGCTTTTTGTTATTTGTTGCTCTAAAATATTTTCCACCTGTTACTTCAGCAATTTCTTTAAGTAATTCCTCATCTATCTCCACTTGAATACGTCCATATTGGAAATTACCATTTGGTAAAATAGCAACTGGAGATAAAGCCATCCCGTTTGTTCCTAAACCGATGGTATAGGTTTTTATACCATATTCAACGGCCAATTCACTTGCTATCTTTGGGTCTATGAATCCTGAATTATTTACACCGTCTGTTAATAAAATAATAACTTTACTAGAGGCCTTGCTATCTTTTAATCTGTTTACCGATGTCGCTAAACCCATACCTATCGCGGTTCCACCTTCAATAATGGTGTTATATTTAATAGTTTTTAATGACCGGAGCACAATGGCTTTATCACTAGTAATAGGCGTTTTTGTATAGCTTTCACCTGCGTACTCCACTAAGCCAATTCTATCGTTTGGTCTGCCTTTTATAAATTCTGCGGCTACTTTTTTTAAAGCCTCTAATCTATTTGGCGATAAATCTTTAGCCAACATACTCGCAGAAACATCAATGGCCATAACAATATCTATCCCTCGAGTCGTTTTTGTTTTAGTTGATACATCAACAGATTGCGGTCTTGCTAAAGCCATAATTAATAATGCGAGCGCCAATAATCTGAATACAAATAAAATGTGTCTTAGTTTAGGTAGCCATGAATTGGTGATTTTAAACCCTTTTAAACTCGATATTTTAAGTTCTGCCGTTTGCTTTTTGTATTTAAAAAGATACCAAAGCACTGCCAATGGAAGTGCTAAAAGCAACCAGAAAAATTCTTTATTTACAAATTCGATGCCTTCAAACATTATTCTTCTGCTGGTTTAAGTTCAACTGAATTTAAAATACGCTCTACTATTTGATCTGCATAAACATCATCTTGTCTCCAAGTAATAATTATTTGCTGCATCACTTTATTTTCTGCAGTAAAACTCAACGATGCGTACTTCCCATTGACAAAGTTTTCTGTGTTCCCAATTGGATATTCTAAAGATCCAAAAGTTTTAATACCCTCCGCACCATTAGGCGTTACAAATTTTTCGTTTTTTGTGATTATATTTCTAGCACCGTTATTTTCTAGTACTTTCAAATTTCCTTCAATAGCTTTATTTATATCTAAACTATCTAGTTTTTGAATTAGAACAGTAGTTGAAACGGCTATAGTTAGTTGTTCCGTCTGTTCAAAACCAAAAGAAGAAAGCTTCATTTTACCTTTTAATTCTTCAGGTAATAGTACTTCAGTTCTTTTTAAAACTTGAGGAGTCGTTATATTCACGGGTGGAAATCCGTATTCACTTCGAACCCAATCACCTTCCAAAAGGGCTTTGCTATCATGACCGATAATGGTGTCCTTTACAATATCAAAACCATATTTAATTGAAAGTCCTGTTAAAGTAGCTATTAGTAAAAAGATGCTAATGCCTACTGTTAACCATATCTTTTTTCGTTCTTTTTTACGTTCTTGTTCTTCTCTGTATTTTTCGTCTAAAAGCTTTTCTTCTTCTGTTGGCTCTGGTAATGCTTCTTTGACATGATCTATTTCAACATCGATCGTTTCTCTATCGATTTTAGCTAACTCAATATCTGGAGCAGATTTAGCAAATTTTACCAAATCGGCTCGTTTTAAAATGCTTTCTAAATTTTTAATATCGTCTTTACTTAAGTCAACTCGATTGCCCTCTTTAAGCAAATTCAATCGTGTTATTAACTCGTCTGTTGTACTTTCTAAAGCGTGATCGTATACTTTTTCATCAAGATATTTTCTGATGATAAACGTAAGATCCGAATAATACTCTTTTAAATTTTGATTCTCCAAGTAAGGGCTATCGTCTAGCTTTCTTAATGCCAACTTAGCTCTATCATAAGGTGGTAATAAAGCTATTTTCTGATCTTCTGTTAATGGCTTTTTTCGCCAGATAAACCAGAATAGTAAGAATGCTATTGCTGCAATAATCAGCAACGTTAATAATAAATATTTCCACCAATTACTCCCGCTTTTTTCAACAGCTATAATAGGTTTAATGTCATAAAGGGCTTGAGTGGTATCTACCACTACATTATTAACTTCTACGTTTAACGAATCGGTAAAAAAGGTTTTATCACCAATAATAATTTTTTGCCTCGGAATAGTATAAGATCCGGAATCAAATTGCGTTAAACCATATTTTTTAATCAGATTATATTTATCTTTTTTCTTAAGCGTGTCAATAGAATAAGATTCAATCATTTCCAAAGGTGAAAATGTTTGTCCTTCGGGAAATACGATTAAATCTGTTGTGTCTGCTTCAACCTGAATGTGATACGTAATTTGTTCGCCAATTTTTATGGACGTTGAATCTATTGAAGATGTTACTTGCGCAAATGAGAAAAAAGAGCATAGAATAAAGAGTAAAGACAGAACAAGTATTCTTGTCTGCTTTATTTTAAAATTCGTTAATCTAAAATCGTTAATCATAAATCGTTAATCTTTTTATCCTCTTCTTTTAAAATACCCTAGCAGTTTTTTTACATAGCTTTCGTCTACACGACAATCAATAGCTCCTGCTCCAGATTTAGTAAAACTTTCTTTATAATAGTTCACTTTTTGATGATAAAACTTTCCATAATTAAGACGTACTTTTTTTGAAGATGTATTGACCAGCATCAATTCACCAGTTTCTTCATCTTGCATTTGTACCATACCTAAATTTGGTATGTCTTTCTCTCGCTTATCATATACTCTAATACCTGTAACATCATGTTTACCAGAAACAATTTTCATGGTTTGATGATAGTCATCTGCAATAAAATCTGAAAGCACAAATACAATCGCTTTTTTCTTCATCACATTTTGCATGAATTTTAAAGCTTCGACTAAATTGGTATGCTTACTTTCTGGTTTAAATTCAATCAATTCACGAATAATTCGAAGCACATGCGAACGCCCCTTTTTTGGAGGAATATATAATTCCACTTTATCTGAAAATAAAATAAGTCCAATTTTATCGTTATTCTGTGTTGCTGAAAATGCTAAAGTTGCTGCGATTTCAGTAACCACTTCATTTTTAAATTGCTGTTCGGTACCAAATAACTCGGAACCTGAAATATCGACCATGAGCATCATGGTTAGCTCACGTTCTTCTTCAAATACTTTAATATAAGGTTCGCTATAACGTGCGGTAACATTCCAGTCTATATTTCGAACATCATCCCCAAACTGATACTGACGAACTTCACTAAACGTCATACCACGCCCTTTGAAAGTAGAATGATATTCACCTCCAAAGATATGATCAGACAACCGCCGTGTCTTTATCTCAATTTTACGTACTTTTTTTAGTAATTCTTTAGTATCCATCTATTCAGTAAACAGTTTTCAATCGCAGTTTTCATTTATCAATAAACCGTTGAGCTTTTTTAGTATTCAGTCGATTAAGCGACTGCTCATTGAGACTGAATACTAGAAACTCCTTTATGGTACTTCTATTTCGTTCACTATTTTACTTATGATATCTTCAGAAGTTACATTTTCTGCCTCCGCTTCGTAAGTAATGCCAATTCTGTGCCTTAACACATCATAAACTACGGCGCGCACATCCTCAGGAATCACATAGCCACGACGCTTAATAAATGCATAACATTTTGCTGCTGTGGCTAGATTAATACTTCCACGAGGTGAAGCTCCAAATGATATTAATGGTTTTAAAGCTGGAAGTCTATATTTATCTGGATAACGTGTTGCGAAAATAATATCCAGAATATATTTTTCGATTTTTTCATCCATGTAAACTTCACGAACTGCTTCTTGAGCTTTTAATATTTGTGTTACCGAAACCACAGGATTTACTTTTTCCCAAGCGCCCTTCAAATTAGCTCTCATTATCATTTGCTCTTCGTCAATTTTTGGATAGTCAATAACTGTTTTTAGCATAAAACGGTCAACCTGGGCTTCGGGTAAAGGATAAGTTCCTTCTTGCTCAACAGGGTTTTGCGTAGCCATTACTAAAAATGGTTTGTCAAGTATAAACGTTTCATCACCAATAGTTACTTGCTTTTCTTGCATCGCCTCTAGTAGCGCCGATTGAACTTTTGCTGGAGCTCTATTTATCTCATCTGCTAAAACGAAATTTGCAAAAATTGGTCCTTTTTTTATAGAGAAATCATTAAGTTTCATGTTGTAGATTAACGTACCCGTAACATCAGCTGGTAATAGATCTGGAGTAAATTGTATTCTACTAAAGCTACCGTCTACCGCTTGTGCCAAAGTGTTTATCGCTAATGTTTTTGCTAATCCAGGAACACCTTCTAATAAAATATGTCCTTGTCCTAATAAACCAATCAGCAAACGCTCCACCATGTGTTTTTGACCCACGATAACTTTATTCATTTCGAACATCAGTAAATCAACAAAAGCGCTCTCTTTTTCAATTTTCTCATTAATCGACTTAATATCAATTGTCCCTGTTTCTTCCATCATTTTTTATTTTATTATAACCCAAAAATACTGGCCATATTTCAAGTATGCAAAATGTCAAAAAAATTATTGAAAAGGTGTTAAAGAATGGTTAAAAAATAGGCGAAGAGCCTTTATTTAGAGCTTTAACGAATTATTATGATAAGTAAATCTTAAATGAGATTTTAAATTAAAAAAAGTAAAGCGCAATACCGAAAGATATTGCGCTTTACTTTTCTAAGAACTGTATTCTATTATATCAATACTAAAGTAGCATCTATAACTTCTTCCTCAGCTGGTTCTAAGGTAATCATGAATTCTTGAGAAATATAACCATCTGCACTTATTGTAACGGTATAATCTCCTGGTGCCAAATCTTGAATTGTATATATGCCATCTATGTCTGCTTCAACACTTGTTGAAGCGGTATCATTAATAGCTATTGTTGCTGTAATTCCTGCGGTTAAACCAGATATCGTTCCTGTTATTAAACCTGGTTTTAGTATTAACTCAATGGCTTCAGTAATTGTAGTAACTTCACCATTAATAACTGCAACACCAACTTCAATTCCATTAGAGTAATCAGATTCTTCGTTTACAGGTGAAATAATCACATCGTAGGTTCCTGCAGGAACACCCCACAAAGCAAAAGCACCTGTGCTATCTGTGTAAGATGAAATCACAAAATCATCATCTGTTTCTGGAGTACCGTTATCATCTATTAAAACAGAAGCTACTGCAGGCACATCACTGGGAGTAATCGTTCCTTCAATAATACCAGAATTCACTTCAGCACTTACGTATAACACGGGTTTCAAAATAATATTTCCAGAATTTCCAGCATGAACAATAGATTTTTCTACATTAAAATCTAGAATAAAATCGTAACTAAAACCTTCTTCTATAACTGTGTTTAGTTTTAATTTTAAACCCGATTGTTGAGCACTTGGAGTTTTAAGATCAAACGCTTCATCTTCATCATTTTTATCTTTTATAACAATGGTATTACCATCACCAAGCACCAATCTCATTTGACTTAAGGTTCCTGCTGGAACGGAAAATCTATCAACAAGAACTTTACTTATACCTCCTGTGAAATCTAGTAAGTCTACAATTCCACTTTCAGATTCAAGCGAAACCCAACCGTTTTCATCGATGTTATCATTATTCATTTTAATCATAACATCGACTATTTCGACATTAACAGCTTCATAATCACCAGGAGCATCTACTAATCTTACCGAGATGGTAGGCTCTTGTACATTAATTTTACTAGATTCAGAATCTTTATCACAAGACAAAAATAATGCTACAAATAAAAAGGGAAGGATTAATTTTAACTGTTTTACAATTTTCATAATCATCTAAAATTTAAAATATTTATATTAATGTATTTACGGAAATTTAAAGGGTTTAGATGTTTTAATTTGCTTTATAAGCAGAAAAGACTCAATCATATATTAAATCTATTACACCTGAAAATTTATATACATTAAATGACCTCAATAACTATAATTTAATTAGGTTTTTAAGTACTTTTATAAACGACATTAATAATACAATACATGAAAAAAACAGCGCTAATTACTGGAGCTACGAGCGGAATTGGTGAAGCCACCGCCTACGAATTCGCAAAACAAGGCATCAATTTAGTACTCTGTGGAAGACGTTTAGAACGCTTAAACACCATTCAAAAAGCTTTAGAGCGCTTTACCGATGTACATATTTTAAACTTTGATGTTCGCGATAAAGACGAAACCTTTAAAGCCATCGCTTCACTTCCTAAGGCATTTAAAACTATAGATATCCTTATAAACAACGCAGGCAATGCTCATGGTCTCGACCCTATCCAAAGCGGAAGCATTGATGATTGGGACGCTATGATGGATATTAATGTAAAAGGCTTATTGTACGTGAGTAAAGCTATAATCCCGCAAATGACTGAGCGTAAATCTGGACAAATTATTAATATTGGGTCTTCTGCTGGTAAAGAAGTATACGCAAAAGGGAACGTATATTGTGCTAGCAAACATGCTGTTTTAGCTATTACAGAAGGTATGCGAATAGACTTAAACCCTTTCGGAATTAAAGTTGGCTCTATAAACCCTGGCTTGGTTGAAACCGAATTTTCTCAAGTGCGCTTTAAAGGTGATGCTATTGCAGATAATGTTTATAAAGGCTTTAAAGCACTGCAAGCTAAAGATATTGCTGATATTATCTATTTTGCTATATCTAGACCTCCCCATGTAAATATTGCTGATTTGTTGGTGTTTCCAACTGCTCAAGCCAACTCAACAACAGTCAAAAAATCTTTATAAATTAAAGGATCCCTGCCGGCGTAGGAAGTGATTATGATTAACAAACGCTTACTTATAAAACACCTTTTAGCTCATAACGATGAGAACAGTTTTTATGATAAAAAGCGAAAAATTGATATCAGCCATAAGGAAGGAAAAGCAAAATTTCTGAAGCATATTTGTGCACTTTCTAACAGTAATCCAAAAAATAATTCCTTTATTGTTATTGGTGTTGAAGATGAGGACAACAAAATTATCGGTGTCGATTTTTTTGATGATAGTAAAATACAAAACCTCATCAATGCTTATTTGAGCCACCCACCGATTGTTTCATATGAAAATATTCCGTTTCCACATTTACCTGATGATAAAGTAGTTGGTTTAGTTACTATTAGGCCTACAGGAAAAATAACATCCCTTAGAAAAAATATCTGGAAATATTATGGTGGTTCTGTCTTTTTTAGAGATGGAAGTATGAGTATGCCTAAAGTTTTTGACCTCGAATTAAAGGATGCCAATTCTAAAATTGTTGAGGCTATTGAAAAACATGCTCAAAACAATATGGAACATACCTTAAATGGAGTTTTCGACTTTATGACTACCCGTAAAGACTTTAATGCACAATACAAAGTATTCAAGGAATATTTTGTAGTCTGTTGGGCGGGGCAGAAAAAAATAGTAAAAAAAGAGGTCTTCTACTCTCGAGTTGATATTGAATTGATTAACGAACAAGTACGTTTATTTTTTTCAGCTTTAGATGACGTTTCTATTACTATTAATGATGATAGTTTTAAAATTATTGAATACGTAAATCTTGGATTTCAAGATTCAAACAAATATTACCAATTAGAAGAAACCATTATTAAGTTTGAGGATAACGTAAATTATAACATTGAAACGCGTTTATTGTTTGAACCACCTCAGTTTAATAAAAAAGACCTTCATCATATTTACAATACCAATAATGCTATTTTAGAAAAGCTGAAAAAAGGACTCACATTAACAGATAGAGAAGAAATGGACCTTAAAAATTTGCCAGCTACTTATTTAATATGTTATTTAAATTTATTTCAGCAGGCCATAGATAAGCTTAACGAAGCCAAGCCCTACTTAAAATCTTATAATAAGGATGTTTACCATTTGTATAAAGAGTCCTTACGGATATTAAGGAAAGTAAAATACAGTTAATAATTTAACCTTGAGTAAACTTTTGGGTGTTTGATTTTTGAAAAAAAATCGTACAGGTATGTTTGGTTTTTGAAAAAAAATCGTACATTTGTGCCGCTATTAATCTTTTTAATTAACCTTGTACCCCAAATCGTTAAGATAGGTTCAAGGTTTTTTTATGCTCTTTTTTATCTTAAAAGTTGTTGTTACTATTTTGAATGATTTTTGTTTGCGTTAGAGATTGAGGTATTTGTTGAAGCTCCCCGACGCAGAAGGGAGCGACTGCAGAAAGCCCGACCCCTGGGTAACGCCCAAATGATTTATGAAGACAAAAAAAACCGTTCCTGATTAGAAACGGTTTTAAATATTATATAAGCCTAATATCCTACAAATCAAACTTAATTCCCTGTGCCAAAGGTAATTCGTCTGAGTAATTGACTGTATTTGTTTGACGACGCATGTACACTTTCCAAGCATCAGATCCTGATTCACGTCCACCACCTGTTTCTTTTTCACCTCCAAAAGCACCTCCAATTTCAGCGCCAGATGTACCAATATTTACGTTAGCAATACCGCAATCTGACCCAGCATAAGATAAAAACTTTTCTGCTTCTTTCATTTCGTTTGTCATAATTGCAGAAGATAAACCTTGAGCAACGCCGTTTTGTTTTGCAATAGCATTTTCAACTTCTCCAGAATATTTCATTAAATATAAAACAGGAGCAAATGTTTCGTGTTGTACAATTTCAAAATGATTTTCAGCTTCAATAATAGCTGGTTTTACATAACAACCACTTTCATAACCTTCACCTTCCAAAACTCCGCCTTCAACTAAAATCTTCCCACCTTCAGCTTTTGCTTTTTCAATAGCAGCTAAATATGTATTAACGGCATCTTTATCAATTAAAGGGCCTATATGATTGGTTTCATCTAATGGATTACCAATAGTTAATTGACCATAAGCACCAACAATAGCATCTCTTACTTTATCGTAAACTGATTCGTGAATAATTAAACGACGTGTTGATGTACAACGTTGTCCTGCAGTTCCAACAGCGCCAAATACGGCACCAGGTACTACAACTTTTAAATCTGCTGTAGGTGTAATAATAATGGCATTGTTTCCTCCTAATTCTAATAAAGATTTTCCAAAACGCTCGGCAACTGTTGCACCAACTATTCTTCCCATTCTTGTAGAACCTGTAGCAGAAACTAAAGGAATTCTAGAATCTGTAGTCATCATTTCACCTACTTTATAATCACCATTGATGATACAAGAAATCCCTTCTGGTAAGTTATTATCTTTTAAAACTGCTGCAATAATATTTTGACAAGCAACAGAACATAAAGGCGCTTTTTCAGACCCTTTCCAAACACATACATCACCACAAATCCATGCTAGAGCTGTATTCCAAGCCCAAACGGCTACAGGAAAGTTAAATGCAGAGATAATACCAACAACACCTATTGGATGCCATTGCTCTCTCATAACGTGTCCTGGACGTTCAGACGGAATGGTTTGACCATTTAATTGTCTAGACAGTCCAACTGCAAAGTCACAGATATCAATCATTTCTTGAACTTCTCCGTAACCTTCTTGTAAAGACTTACCCATTTCGTAAGAAACCAATTTCCCTAAAGGCTCTTTTAATTCTCTTAATTTGTTTCCAAATTGACGAACAATTTCACCTCTTTGTGGCGCTGGCATATCTCTAAAAGATAAAAATGCTGTTGTTGCCGCATCCATTACTTTCTCGTAATCTGCTCTAGTAGTCGTTTTTACTTTACCTATAAGTTGCCCATCAACAGGAGAATAACTTTCAATAACATTTCCATTAGAAAAATTATTAGACCCTGTAGAAGTCCCTTCATTTACAGCTTTTACACCTAAGGCTTCAAGTGCTTTATCTATACCAAAATCAGTCGCTATTGCATTCATTAATTATTGATTTATATATTTATGTTGAAATTATTTGCGAATATACTAATTAAAAGTCGTTTTTATTAAAATTTACTAAAGCTAAAAATAGTAACTTAGTCTACAAATCAATCTAAATTTTCATGAAAAAGTATATCTATTTAATCTTTGCAATCTTAGCTATTTCCTCTTGTAAAAACGAAACAAAAGAGGTGCCAGAAAAAATTCAAAATAAATCTGAAAAAGTCGAATTTTCTATTATCATACATGGCGGAGCAGGAAGTATTAGAAGAGATAAAATGCCTAAGGAAAAAGAAACTGAATATCGACAAAAACTTGAAGAAGCGATACGAGTTGGCTATACTATTTTAGAAAATGGCGGTACGAGCTTGGACGCAGTACAAAATACGATAAACATCTTAGAAGACTCCCCACTGTTTAATGCAGGTAAAGGTGCTGTTTTTACTCATGAAGGTATAAATGAACATGATGCCTCCATAATGGAAGGAAAAACTCTAAATGCAGGAGCTTCTGCTGGCACAAAGACCGTGAAAAACCCTATTAATTTGGCACGAGCAGTTATGGACAATTCGCCTCATGTCTTGCTTTCTAGAGAGGGCGCAGAAACCTTTGCCGCGGAACAAGGCATAGAAATTGTAGAACCTAGCTATTTTTCTACAGAAAAAAAATTAAAATCTTTAAAGCGTGTTAAAGCTTCGGAAAACAATAAAGTGGCTTCATTTTATGACAGTGATTTACAAGATTCAAAATTTGGAACAGTTGGTTGTGCTGCTTTAGATAAACACGGCAATTTAGCAGCGGGAACTTCTACCGGTGGTATGACCAACAAACGCTGGGGACGTATTGGTGACTCACCAATAATTGGCGCAGGGACTTATGCCAATAACAACACGTGCGCAGTGTCAAGTACAGGTTGGGGGGAGTTTTTTATTCGTGGCATGGTGGCTCATGATATTTCTGCTCTTATGGAATATAAAGGCCTAACTTTAAAAGAGGCTGCTCATTTAGTTATTCAAAAAAAACTACCAGAACTTGGAGGTGACGGTGGTGTTGTAGCCATTGATAAAAATGGGAATATGGTAATGGAATTTAATACCCAAGGTATGTTTAGAGCAACTATGAATGATAAAGGCAAATTATATATTGGAATGTTTAAAGATTAATTTAACACAATTCAAAAACCTAAAAAATAAAGATTTCAACTTATTTTTATTAATAAGAAGTCACCTATGCCTTCTTGTTAACTAGCTCCTCAATTTAGTATGGATTCAAGATTTATGGAGTAAATTAGATTGGGGACTGAACGGTATATTTTAGATTGGCATAAAATAAGGAAAACGTATTTTCCAAATTTCAGATTAACGTTTGAGCGTAAAATGAGATTTAAATTGTTTCCTGACATCTGAATTTGGTTCTGTATATTCAACTATAAACCAATAATCATCACTAGGCATCGTAACTCCATTATAAATTCCTTTCCATCCTTCTCCAGACGGATTAAGTTCTTTTAAAAGTTTCCCAAATCTGTTAAAGATAAAAATTCTTGCCGATGCCAAATAATTTATAGGCCTAGTAGGTGCAACAATGTTCCAAGTATCATTATAACCATCATTATTTGGGGTAAAAAATTTAGGATAACCCATAACCACTATAGTATCATCACTTTCAATACAACCTCTTTTATCTCTCACTTTTACATTATGCTCTCCAATAGACACATTATCGAAAAATGGTTCATCTTGCCATGGGTTATCGTCAAGCTGATATTCAAAATCTCCAGAAGACATAGTACGAACTTGAATTGTTGGGTTTTCAGAGAAAGCTGCTGTAATAACTTCAGCTTCAAATTCAGGCTGGTACAATGGGATAACCTCAGTTACCTCCGTGCTACTGCATCCTGTTAGATTATTTTGTACAACAACCTCATAACTACCGCCTTCAATTGGACTATATGTTCCTTGGCTTGCTCCTGATATTTCGAGCCCATTTAACAACCATCTAAAATTATACATAGTTGGATTAAGACCGGTATCTATTATAGTTGGAAACGCTAAATCGCCATTTTGCTCAAAACATAAAAAATATTCTTCTTGTAATGAAAACGAAGGGTTATCATTTACGGTTATAGTTAGATTAAATGTAGATGGACAAAATCCAGCATCTGGAATAAACGTATAGGTTTTGGTTACTGTGTTGTTCAAATCTGGACTCCAAGTTCCGGGAATACCGTTTAAAGATATTGTGGGTAATGGAGCTAAGGTTTCCCCATTACAAATTGGAAGTACTGGATTAAAAACTGGCGCTTGATTAGGATTAACAGTAATTGTCATCATTTGATTAATAGCACATTGTCCAGAATCTGGAGTAAATGTATACGGAGTAGTTAACGTATTATCCAATGCTGGACTCCATGTACCTGTTATGCCTTCATTAGAGGTAATTGGTAATGGATTTAACACATCGTCAATACAAATAGGAGTTACTTGATTAAATGTTGGGGTGACTGGTAGGTTTATGGTAATAATTATTGGTAATATCTCTGCACATTCACTAGCAGCTGGAGTGAAAATATAGGTGTTTGTAACCATATCACTTATTGTTGATGGGGACCAGGTTCCTGATATCAAATTATCCGATATTAACGGTAACATCGGTACCAAATCACCTTCACAAAATGTTGCTGTTTGAACTCCTGAAAATATAGGAGTCACTCGTGGGTTTATGGTAATACTTATCGGTAATATTTCTGCACATTCACTAGCAGCTGGAGTGAAAATATAGGTGTCTGAAACTACATTACTTATTACCGATGGGGACCAAGTTCCCGATATCAAATTATCCGATATTAATGGTAAGGTAGGTACCGTGTCGCCTTCACAAAACGCTGCTGTTTGAACTCCTGAAAATATAGGAGTCACTCGCGAGTTTATTGTAATATTTATCGGTAATGTTTCTGCACATTCACTAGTAGCTGGAGTGAAAATATAGGTATCTGAAACTATATTACTTATTGCCGATGGGGACCAGGTTCCCGATATCGAATTATCGGATATTAACGGTAACGTAGGTACCGTGTCGCCTTCACAAAATGTTGCTGTTTGAACTCCTGAAAATAAAGGAGTCAAGGCCGGTGTAACAGTTACCACATAAATCTCTGAAAGTGTGTTACATCGATCGTTATTTACGGTAAAAATAGATTCAGAAACTTTAGTCCTGTAATAACTTGTATTTGTAATACCTGATAAACTTATGCTGGGATTGGTTTCTCCAACAATATCTACCCAGTTAGTTCCATCAGAGCTTTCTTGCCATTGATAAAAACGTGACGTAAAAACGGGGTTAGCAGGAATAATAGCCGTTAAAGTTGTAGGATATGGTGTTTGGTTTCCACAGATAGTAACACCGATATTGTTTTCAGCATCAAGGACTTCTGTTAAATCACCACAACTTTTAAAAACAATATCATCAATTGCTAAATCATTACCACAACCTCCTTGTCCATTATTTATCATCTTTAAAATCACAGTGTCTTGGCCTGCTGAAGTTTGAAAAACTAAACCATATTGCCGCCAAGTAGGTGATACTGAACCAAAAATATTTCCAGTATCACCGCTTGCTAAAACAAGCCCCGTAAGATCCGTAATTTCAAAATTTACGTTCACAGGTATTCCCGAGCCACCGCAAAGTGAACTTGGCAATAGATTTATTAACCATGAAGAAAATTCGTAGGTGGTAGCTTCACAAAGCCCATTTATAGTTGTTCTATAAAACTCACCTGACGTAAATTCAGCATTTACAACTAACATTCTGCCATTTGCATCATCTATTGTGTGATCTACAATATTATGCCATCCAAACCAATTCGTATTACTAGAAACATTGTAAAAACCATCATCAGGAGCTGTACTGCGATATGTATATGATGTAGTTCCTGGCGGTAGCAACGGAGTTGTTCCTCCTGTCCCAAAAGTTTCCATAAAAATAGGATCCCCTGAATTTCCACTACAAAAACCTAATTGGGCTTGACTATTTTGAGTAAACAAACAAACAAAAACGATTGATATAAAAACAATTTTTTTATTGATAATAGTAAGTTTTAATTATTGATTAATCGCAATTGAATAATAATAGAAATGTAATAATAATAAAAATAATAGGTTTAATAAGAAAAGTAAACCCATACATAACCCATACATAATAAAGTAAATAGTATGTACAAAAGTGTTTACTGCATCCATAATTTGTAAACCATTTAATCATAACCTGGTTAAAGATTCATAGCTTAATAAGGAGTGAATGCTCCAAAACAAGTGGTTACTCTATTTTTTAATCACAGTTTTAAGCATATTATGATCACTTTTGAAGGTTCTTATTTTTTTCGTTTTAAGAACCTTTAAATCTTTTGAAACCCATATATGGTCGAGAGAAAGTAAAGGAATATTCCAAAACCAAGTTTCCCTAAAGCCATTGCCTTTTTCATTAAAAGCATGATTAAAATTATTTTTTATACTATCGAGAAACTTAGATTCAAAAGGTACATTAAAATCTCCTAAAAGGATGGTTTGTGTTTTTTGTTCAACATACTCATTTACGAATGTTAATTCCCACTCTCGTGGCACATCCATACTACCCGAAACATCTACAGCATAAAAATTAATATTATAAGTTTCAAATTTGACAATATTAGTACCATAGTTAGAAGATATATCATCTATTAATTCGATAGGCAATTTTGAAAAAACACTTATCCCATTTATCGATTTATAAAAATAGTAATCAGAATATTTTAACTGCAACCTATCAACACTATATTTTCCATGCTCAACAAGCACAAAAACGTCTGGTATATTTCCGCTTATATCAAAGGCGTCCTCCAAATTCCTTTCGTGCGATGCATTCCAGAAAACTACCTCTATATCTGATTCGTTAATTTCCTCAGGAATATGAATTTTGAAACTTCGCCCTAGCCAAAATAACAGAAGCGCCCCTGCTAATAACAAATTATACTTTCTGAATGTTTTACTTAAAAAAATAGTAAGACATAATACAATCGCAATAATTACGGGTAGCGGAAATGTATAAAATAGTAATGAGTTTTGGTAACTGCTTTCTTTTAAGACAAAATGAATGCTTAATAAAGCTATAATTATAACACTATTTACTAATAAATAAAGAATCTTAATAATCTTTAACATCTATCTTAACAAAAAGCCTTTTCCTGCCCACCATGGGTGAATTTCTATCTCCAAGCGTCCAGATATAACCATGGGGTCTGCATTTGCTAAACTATCAGCCATTTTCAAAGTTGGCACATTATAAATAGTGACTCCGCGCATATCGCCATCATCACCAAAAGGTCCTGAAATATCGGCATACCCTAAGTCATACATTTTTTTTAAATGTGCCAAATGCAACTCCTGAAGTTCTGCGGATTCTTCTTCATTTTGTCCTCGTATTGGTCCTCTTTTTAAAAAAGCCATAAAATACTGCTGCATTAAAACGGTATCTTTAGTTTTCACATCAACATAATCAAAGGTTTTAAAACCTTTAGCAATCAGTTCGTCTTTGATTTGCTTCCTTGTTTTTGGAACAACTATTTCAATAACTTCATTTATTTCTGTAGTGATTGAATCTTTTACTTCCTTTGAAACTTCTTTAATCTCCTCTTGTATATCTAACACCGGTGCTTTCGACTCTTCTTTACAACTCAAAAAGAATGAAATAATTATTAATGTTAATATGTAGTTTTTCATGATTTCCAAGTATTATAAGGGTGCTTACTTAATTGCGAATTATAATATTTTATTTGTCCTGTCACCTCTTCTCCTAACCATATTGGTTTTTCAAATATTTCCGTTTCATGCTCTAGTTCTACCTCAGCAATAATTAATCCTGCATTGTCTCCAAAAAACTCATCTACTTCAAAAACATGTTGTCCAAGCCTTACTTCATATCGTATTTTGTCAATTATTGTTGGCTCACAAAGTATCAATAATGATTCTGCTTCTTTAGAGGTTATTTCCTTTTCCCATTCAAAACGAGATAATCCATTTTTTGAAGACAATCCTTTTACCGTTATAAAACCTAAATCGCCTTTTACCCTAATACGAACCGTACGTTCTTTGTGCGTATTAAGAAATCCCTGAATAATCCTGGTGTCTTGAAATGCTTCCTTTTTATAAGCATCAGACTTTACTAAAAACTTGCGTTCAATTTCTATCATCAATAACTCTAAATCAAAACTTAAAACTAAGTACCCTGAAAGGTAATAATTAAAAGACATTTAATAGTAAATTTACGCTATGTCTAACAAACTAACAATACGAAAAATTATTCATGTTGATATGGATGCATTTTATGCCTCTGTAGCGCAAATGGATAACCCTGAACTTAAGGGGAAAGCTATTGCGGTTGGTGGCGGTGGAAAACGCGGTGTGGTGAGTGCTGCCAGTTATGAAGCTAGGAAATTTGGTGTTAAAAGCGCTATGGCAGGATCTTTAGCTACTAAATTATGTCCTGATTTAATTTTTGTGAAGACGGATTTTGATAGATATACTGAAATATCAAAAAAGATTAGAAAAATATTTTATGATTACACCGATTTAGTGGAGCCGCTATCTCTTGACGAAGCCTATTTAGACGTTACTAATAACAAAAAAGGAAATCCCAGCGCTTCTTTATTGGCGAAAGAAATTCGAGAACGGATTTTTAATGAAGTTGGTTTAACGGCTTCAGCAGGCATTTCTATTAATAAATTTATAGCCAAAGTTGCCAGCGATTATAATAAACCTAACGGACAAAAAACGGTAAACCCTGAAGAAGTTATTGCGTTTTTAGAACAATTGGATATTAGAAAATTTTACGGTGTTGGTAAAGTTACCGCCGAAAAAATGTACCAAAAAGGTATTTTTACCGGATTCGATTTGAAGCAGAAATCTTTAGAGTATTTAGATGAACACTTCGGAAAATCTGGAGGATCCTATTATTACATTGTTAGAGGGGTTCATAATAGTGAAGTAAAACCTAATAGAATCCGGAAAAGTTTAGCTGCTGAACGTACGTTTAATAAAAACTTGTCTTCTGAAATATTTATGCTTGAAAAGTTAGAGCACATAGCAGAAGAAGTTTCACGTAGATTATTAAAAAGCAACGTCGCTGGGAAAACGGTGACTTTAAAAATTAAGTATAGCGATTTTACGTTGCACACTCGTAGCAAAACTTTACCCTATTATATAGGTGATAAAGACGTGATTTTAGAAACCGCTAAAGATTTATTATACCAAGAAAAGTTGAGTAATTCTGTTCGATTATTAGGCATTTCTATGTCTAATTTAAACACTGAAAAAAAGAAAAAACTTGAACTAAAAAAAAGTGTTAGCGTGCAATTGAAGTTTGAGTTTTAAATTGTTATTAACGATTAAGTAACCACTTGACTTTGTCAGTAAAAAACGATAACTTCGTTTAACGCTGGATAAAAAACATTAAAACGATTTTTTATCAGTGAATCATTCGCAACTATTAAAAATTAAGAAATCATGAAAATTGACTGGTTAAAAACCTTAACATTCTGTGCTTCAATTGTCATTGCAGGATTTTTTGTTGGAAACATGCATAAAACTGGCAAAAAGTATGACCGGTTTGTCAAAGTAAAAGGCCTTTCTGAACGTGAAGTAAATGCTGATTTAGCGGTTTGGGCAATAAACATTACACTCACAGCAAATGATCTCAACTCTCTAAAAAGCAATATTGAAAAGCAAAATGATGAAGTATACGATTTTTTTATTGCTCAAGGATTTGAAAAAAATGAACTAACTAAAGGTAGCACGAATATTAGTGATGTCCGTGCTGATATATATAATCCCAATTCTCGGAACAACGAATTCAGATATTTGGCAAAGTCAGAGTTTACGGTTAGGACAAATGATATCGACAAGCTTCAAAAAGCACTTTCTGAATCCCTGAAACTTATGTCAAAGGGGATTTTACTCGGGTCTAAGAATACATGGAGGCCAATTGAATATATTTTTACAGGATTGAATGATCTTAAACCTTCAATGATTGAGGAAGCGACCAAAAATGCCAGGGAGGTTGCAGAAAAATTTGCTCGTGATTCTGATTCACGGGTCGGGGAGATCAGGATAGCAAGACAAGGCCTTTTTACAATTAATGACAGAGATGAAAACACGCCTCAAATTAAGATTGTCCGTGTGGTTTCTACAATAGACTTTCAATTAAAAGATTAAAACTGTTGTTACAATGTATAATGCGCATTGAAACTCGCTATATACTCTATGATGGAATATATCCAGGTAAAAGTTACCAAAAGAGCTCCGCAACTCTTTTGCTCCCGATATTTTGGCGTGTGTATTACATCAACCTACTAAACGAACTTCTCCAAAAATAAAATAACTTCTGTTTTAAAATATAAGTTAGTGTACAAGTGTGTTAGCGATTGCAACGGCATCCTTTTAAATAGAAAAAACTGCTTTTGGGCAGTTTTTTCTATTTAAAAGATATAGTGCAAAGCCCGACCTTTAGGTAACGCCCAAATATTTATAATTTAAAAATTACAGGTTTCAATTTCGGTAACACGAAGCGTGTTTACCATGCCCTTTTCTTTCATTGGCATTGCAGCTAAACTTATTAGCATATCACCAACATCTAAATAACCCATTTTACAGGCAATACCGTTAACGTCGTCAATAGTTTCATCGGTGCTTACAAATTTGTCATAATAAAACGCGCGAACGCCCCAAAGTAAACTTAAACGTGTTAAAATACGTTTGTTTGATGTAAATACTAAAATATGACATGATGGTCTCCATGCCGAAATTTGAAATGCTGTGTACCCACTATTTGTTAATGTTGAAATGGCTTTTGCATTAATTTCGTTTGCCATATTAGCGGCATGGTAACATATAGATTTTGTGATATAACGGTTGGTTCGAATATGTGGTGGCAATTGCGGAACTTGAATTAATTTCGAGTTCTCTACACTTTTTAAAATATTAGCCATTTGCCTAATTACTTCAACTGGATATTGACCTACTGATGTTTCACCAGAAAGCATTACAGCATCGGCACCATCCATAACAGAATTTGCAACATCATTTACCTCTGCTCTTGTTGGAGTTAAGCTATCAATCATAGTTTCCATCATTTGCGTTGCAATAATTACTGGAATTCTTGCTTTTTTAGCACGTAACACCAATTGCTTTTGAATAAGTGGTACTGCTTCAGCAGGTACTTCTACTCCTAAATCTCCACGAGCTACCATTAAACCATCACAATGTGCAACAATTTTATCAATATTTTCTACGGCTTCTGGCTTTTCAATTTTAGCTATAATTGGAATTTTATGATCAGAATGTTTTGCTATTAAATCACGCAATTGCATTAAATCTTCTGCATGACGCACAAAAGAGAGTGCAATCCAATCTACCTCAAGACTAATGGCGAAAATAGCATCTTCAATATCTTTTTCTGTTAATGCTGGTTGTGAAATATCAGTATTTGGAAGGTTAACTCCTTTTTTAGACTTTAAGGGACCTCCTTGAATCACTTTTGCTTTTACTTCTTTCTTTTTATCAGTAGAAATCACTTCAAAAAGTAATTTACCATCATCTAAAAGAATACGTTCGCCAGGTTTTGCATCTTGCGGAAACCTATCATAGGTCATATAAACACGTTCTTTTGTACCTTCAAAACGTTCACCCGTAGCAAAGATTATTTCATCTCCAGGATTTACAACTACTTCCTCCTTCATCACACCTAGACGAAGTTTTGGGCCTTGTAAATCTGCAAGAATAGCTGCCGTATAGCCATGTTCTTCATTTAGCTCACGTATCATTTGAACACGCTCCTTTACATCGCTATAATCTGCATGAGAGAAGTTTATTCTAAATACATTTGCGCCTTCATCAAGCATGTTTTTTAAAACTTCCTTAGTACTTGTAGCGGGTCCTAAAGTTGCTACTATTTTGGTTTTTTTGTTTATTGACATTAGTTAAAAATTAAATTATCTTTAGATTTCAGTTCACTAGAATCTAGACTGTAAGCCGTTGCAATTTGAGGTATTTTTAATATACTATCTAAAATATAGTTCTCTTTACTAAAACTGAATGCGCTATCTATTTTTAAAAAATAGTTTACAGTTTTGTGTTCTGGTAATAACTGAAATATTTTGGTTATTTTTTCTTGGTTGTCGAATAACGACTTATAATCTGTTTCTCGGAGTTCTTCAGTTTTACAGATGTTAGACACCAAACTCCATGTTACTAATTGTTTATGGTCTTCCCATTCAAAAATTGAATAAGAAACCTGCCCATTATTATAGTCTATATCTGATGCTTTTCTTGAAAGCGTAATACCCAAATGTTTATTGAGAAGGTATGCTAAACGATAGTCTTCCAGATTGCAATGAATTGCAATTAAGGTATATAATGCTTCCTCAAAGGCATCATCAAGAATAAGTTTGTGAACAGTCATAACTTATATTTAACTCGTAAATATAGTATATATAAAGGGGAGTTGTATTACGTTAAAGCTAATCTTGGTAATAAACACAACTAAAACGTTATAGTTGATTCGTTTAAAATTTAGAATATTAAAGCATCTTCGACATTTTACTTTGAAATGCAAAAAAGGCGCGTTTTGAAGCTTTTTCCTCGGCCTTTTTCTTTGAAGTTGCTCTGGCTTTGGCAATAACTTTTTCGTCTATAGATAGCTTTACTGAAAAATGCCTAACGTCATCATTACCCGTATCTTCGTATACGTTGTAACCAAATGTCTTTTTTTCTTTTTGACACCACTCAATAAGTAAACTTTTGTAACTAATTACTCTTCCTTCTAGAGTTGCAATATCTACATAAGGAATTATAACACGCTTAAAAATAAATTTTTCACAGTATTTATAACCTCTATCTAAAAAAATAGCTCCTATTAAAGCTTCAAATAAATTACCATGGATATTATCTCCAAATTGACCTGCGGGGATTTTACTTTCTACTAAATTTATCAGTTCTAAATCTTTACCTAACTCATTTAGATGTTCTCTACTAACAACCTTGGATCGCATTTTGGTTAAGTAGCCTTCATCGCCACTTGGTACTTCAAGATATAGATGTGATGCAATTACCGAGCTTAACATCGCATCTCCCAAAAACTCTAAACGCTCGTAATTAAAAGGATCGCCTTTAGTGTCCTTAATATTCATAGACCGATGCGTAAATGCCTTTCTGAAGTATTTAACATTCTTAGGTTTAAACCCAAGTATTTTAGTTAATTCCATAAAAAAATTCCCGTTGCGTTTAAAACGGGAATTTAGTATGTTACGAATGCTATCCATTCGGGATTTAATCTATTTTTTTGAATATTACACAAGCGTTGTGTCCGCCAAATCCAAATGTATTACTCATTCCTACTTTTACATCACGCTTTTGAGCCTTGTTCAAGGTTAAATTTAATTCAGGATCAATGTTTTCATCTATTGTAGTGTGGTTTATTGTTGGAGGTACAATACCGTGTTCCATGGCCAATATCACCGAAATTGCTTCAATAGCTCCTGCTGCACCTAAAAGGTGACCAGTCATTGATTTAGTTGAATTTATATTTATATTCTTAGCGTGACTTCCAAATACTTCTGAAATTGCTTTAAGCTCTGCAACATCTCCTAAAGGTGTAGATGTACCATGTGTATTAATATGGTCAACATCTTCTGGATTTAGGCCTGCATTCTCTAAACAATTCTTCATTACTGCAATAACACCAATACCTTCTGGATGCGGCGCTGTCATATGATAGGCATCAGAAGATAAACCTCCTCCAATACATTCAGCATATATTTTAGCACCTCTTGCTTTTGCATGTTCATACTCTTCTAGAATCAGTGCACCTGCACCTTCTCCTAAAACAAAACCATCTCTTGTTCCATCAAATGGGCGAGAAGCTGTTTCTGGACTTTCATTTCTAGTAGATAGTGCGTGCATAGCATTAAAACCACCCATACCAGCAATAGTCACTGCGGCTTCACTTCCACCTGTAACAACCACATCTGTATGCCCTAAACGTATAGAGTTTAAAGCGTCAAACATAGCATTAGCAGAAGATGCACATGCAGAAACTGTTGTGTAATTTGGCCCCATAAAACCATGTTTTATGGAGATATTACCTGGTGCAATATCAGCAATCATTTTAGGAATAAAGAATGGATTAAATCTCGGTGTTCCATCACCAGCAGCGAAGTTTAAAACTTCTTGCTGAAAGGTTTCTAAACCACCAATACCTGCTCCCCATATAACACCTACACGCAATTTATTGACTTCATCAAGATTTAATTTTGAGTCTGCAATGGCTTCATCTGCAGCTACCATAGCGTATTGTGCAAATTTATCCATTTTACGAGCCTCTTTTCTATCAAAAAAGTCAGTCACGTTAAAGTTTTTTAATTCGCAAGCGAATTTAGTTTTAAACTTTTCGGTATCATAATATGTTACTGGCGCAGCCCCACTTTTGCCACTAATTAAGCCTTCCCAAAATTCATCTTTGGTATTACCAATTGGTGTTAAAGCTCCTAATCCTGTGACTACAACTCGCTTTAATTCCATAAAGTATTTTGATTGTTTACTTATTTAGCTTCTTCTATATAAGAGATAGCTTGACCTACTGTAGCGATGTTTTCAGCTTGATCGTCTGGTATTTGAATATCGAATTCTTTTTCGAACTCCATAATTAATTCTACAGTGTCTAAAGAGTCTGCTCCTAAATCGTTTGTGAAGCTAGCTTCAGTAACAACTTCGTTCTCATCTACTCCTAATTTGTCCACGATAATCGCTTTTACTCTTGATGCAATGTCTGACATAATCTTTTAATTTAAATGTTTTAATTAGTTGGCAAAAATAAAAAACTTATATTTTATAATACACTTTTAAGTTAAAAATGTGTCGGTAATTTACTAAAATTACTTTTAAGTAATTAGTTTTTCTCTTCTAATTGTTAATAATTATTCTTTTTTTTGTTCGAATAATATTAACACTATAGTCTGTAAAATGAAACGTATTGTAATTTTTGCGTCCGGAAGTGGAACTAATGCTGAAAATTTAATTAAGTTTTTTCACAACAGCGATAATGCGTCTGTTATTCAGGTACTAACTAACAATCCCCATGCCAAAGTTTTAGAACGCGCAAAAAAATTAAAAGTTAGTGCTTTGTCATTCAATAGAATAGCGTTTTCAAAAACAGATGACATCTTGAATGTTTTAAAAGCTTCAAAGCCTGATTTGATAATTTTAGCCGGGTTTCTATGGAAATTCCCAGAACATATATTAAACGAATTTCCAAATAAAGTAATTAATGTACACCCTGCTTTACTTCCTAAATATGGAGGAAAAGGCATGTATGGTATGCACGTGCATGAGGCGGTTATTGCGAATAAAGAAACTGAAACTGGTATTACAATTCATTATGTAAATGAACGTTATGACGAAGGTGCTACTATTTTTCAGGTAAAATGTGATATTTCTGCAACCGATAATGCAAATGATGTCGCGTCGAAAATTCATGAATTAGAGATGGAACATTTTCCGAAAGTGGTTGAAAAGCTTTTAAATGAGTAAAAAGAAAAGAAAATATTATACCGTTTGGAAAGGGCATCATATAGGCGTTTTCGAATCTTGGAATGACTGCAAATCCCAAATAAAAGATTACCAAGGCGCACAATACAAATCGTTTTCAACGATTGAAGCGGCTAAAAAAGCTTTAAAAGGTAATTATAAGGACTATATAGGTAACGGCAAGAAATTTACGAGTGAACTATCTGGGGAGCAGCTTAAAAAGATAGGACAACCTAACTACAATTCTATTTCTGTTGATGCAGCATCGAGTGGTAATCCTGGGAAAATGGAATATCGAGGGGTAGATACTAAAACTAAAAAACAACTATTTATTCAAGGTCCTTTTGAAGAAGGAACAAATAACATAGGTGAGTTTTTAGCCTTAGTACATGGATTGGCTATTCTTAAAAAAAATAAAAGCGATAGAATTCTTTACACAGATTCTAGAACCGCTATGAGTTGGGTGAAGAAGAAAAACTGCAACACCAAACTAGAACATAACCAAAAAAACAAACCCGTTTTTGATTTAGTTGAAAGGGCTATAGAATGGTTAAAAAGCAACACCTATAATACCGTAATTGTAAAATGGGAAACCAAAGCTTGGGGAGAAATTCCTGCTGATTTTGGCAGAAAGTAACTTACATCTTATCAACACCCCTTAAAACACTAAAAAAATTAGGGACACCTTTAATTACATCCCCAATCTTAAAGTAATAATAGCATCTAACGCTAAAACACCATCTTATTTAAAAATGTCACATAAGGGTTAAAAAATATTCTAATCGTCTATTTATTGAAAAAAATATAGTCGTTGTAATCTATAAAAAGACTTATATTTGCACCTAAATTTCACATCTCATTTATGAGTAAATTAGTAATTGTAGGTACCGTGGCATTTGATGCTATTGAAACGCCTTTCGGTAAAACCGATAAAATTCTTGGTGGCGCAGCTACTTACATAGGTCTTGCTGCTTCTCATTTTAATGTTAATGCAGCTGCTGTTTCTGTTGTTGGCGGCGATTTCCCTAAAGAATATTTAGACTTATTATCAAATAAAAATATTGATGTTTCAGGAATTGAAATTGTAAAAGAAGGGAAAACATTCTTTTGGAGTGGAAAATATCATAATGATATGAATTCTCGTGACACTTTAGTCACTGAATTAAACACCCTTGCGGATTTTAATCCAGTAGTTCCTAAAGGTTATAAGGATGCTGAAGTGGTGATGTTAGGAAATTTACATCCAATCGTCCAATCTAGTGTTTTAGATCAAATGACTAAAAAACCAAAATTGGTGATCTTAGACACGATGAATTTTTGGATGGATTGCGCTTTAGACGATTTACTAAATGTTATAAAACGTGTAGATGTAATTACTATAAATGATGAAGAAGCTAGGCAATTAACAGGAGAATATTCTTTAGTAGTTGCAGCTAGAAAGATTCATGAAATGGGACCAAAGTATGTGGTAATAAAGAAAGGAGAGCATGGTGCTTTATTATTTCATAATGCCCATGTGTTTTATGCGCCTGCTTTACCATTAGAAGAAGTTTTTGATCCTACTGGTGCCGGTGACACGTTCGCAGGTGGTTTTGCTGGATATATAGCCAAAACAGGAGATGTGTCCTTTGAAAATATGAAGAATGCTGTGATATATGGTTCGACCTTGGCGTCATTTTGTGTTGAAAAATTTGGAACGGAGCGCATGCAAAATTTATCAAACGAAGAAATTCATAAGCGACTGTTGCAATTTAAACAACTAACGCAATTTGAAATAGAATTAACCTAAAAAAACGCGCTCTATTTAGAGCGCGTTTTTTATTTAAATCAATTTGTGTTTCCACTAAAGTGGGGATATAAACATAGTTTTTCATTTTCGCGAAATCAAAGGTTAACGAATTCAGTGATATGGAATAAAATAATGAGTAAAGCCAAAACATTTTTATTATGAGCGATGTCTTAAAACACGAATGTGGAATAGCAATGATTAGACTTTTAAAACCGCTTGAGTTTTATAAAGAAAAATATGGCAGTGCATTTTATGGTGTGAATAAAATGTATTTATTGATGGAAAAACAACATAACCGAGGTCAAGACGGTGCTGGTTTTGCTAGTATAAAATTAGATACTGAACCTGGTCAACGTTACATAAGTAGAGTTCGTTCAATAGCACAACAACCCATTCAAGATATTTTCGCACAAATTAACGATAGAGTTAATAAAGAATTTGAAACGCACCCAGAATACAAAGAGGACGTTGCTGCACAAAAAAAGAATATCCCGTACATAGGAGAAGTTTTATTAGGTCATGTTCGCTACGGAACTTTCGGAAAAAATAGCGTAGAAAGTGTTCATCCTTTTTTAAGGCAAAACAACTGGATGCATAGAAATTTAATTATGGCTGGAAACTTTAACATGACCAATGTTAAAGAACTTTTTAGTAACCTTATAGAATTAGGACAGCACCCTAAAGAATATACTGACACCATTACTATAATGGAGAAAATTGGTCATTTTCTTGATGATGCAGTGAGTAAAATATATAAAGACTTAAAAAAAGAAGGCTATAATAAACAGCAGGCATCACCGCTTATTGCTGAGCGTTTAAAAGTGGCTAAAATCTTAAGGCGAGCTGCAAAAAATTGGGATGGTGGTTATGCTATGGCCGGACTTATTGGACATGGGGATTCTTTTGTTTTGAGAGACCCTGCTGGAATTAGACCCGCTTTTTATTATAAGGATGATGAAGTAGTTGTTGTAGCTTCTGAACGACCCGTGATTCAAACAGTTTTCAATGTGAAATTTGAAGACGTTAAAGAATTAGAACCTGGACAAGCCATTATTACTAAACATTCAGGAGAAGTTAGACTTAAACAAATATTAGAACCTTTAGAAAGAAAGTCTTGTTCCTTTGAACGCATCTATTTCTCTAGAGGTAGTGATGCAGAAATATATCAAGAACGTAAAATGTTAGGTAAATTATTAATGCCTAAAGTACTTGAAGCGATTGATAATGACACAAAAAATACAGTGTTCTCGTATATTCCTAATACCGCAGAAACATCGTTTTTTGGAATGATTGAAACTGCTGAGGCTTTTATAAACAAAACTAAAACAGCAGCTATTTTAAATGGACAACGATCATTATCGGCAGCAAAAGTTACCGAGATATTATCTGAGCACGCGAGAGTTGAAAAAATAGCTATTAAAGATGTTAAACTTAGAACCTTTATTACCGAAGATAGCAGTAGAGATGATTTAGTAGCACACGTTTATGATGTAACCTATGGTGTTATTAAACCTACCGATAATCTAGTTATTATTGATGATAGTATCGTTAGAGGTACAACTTTAAAAATGAGTATCTTAAAAATGCTAGATCGTTTAAATCCTAAAAAAATAATTGTGGTGTCTTCTGCGCCACAAATACGATATCCAGATTGTTATGGCATTGATATGGCAAACCTTGAAAGCTTAGTTGCTTTTAAAGCAGCTTTAGAATTACTAAAAGATTCTGGCAAATATGATATTGTAAAAGAGGTTTATGATAAGTGTGTAACGCAAACAGATTTGGAAGATAAGCACGTACAAAATTTTGTAAAAGAAATATATGACCCTTTTACAGCCGAAGAAATATCAGATAAAATTTCAGAGTTGTTGAGTGATGAATCAATAAAGGCAGAAGTGAAAATTATTTTTCAACCTGTAGAAAATTTACATAAAGCTTGTCCTGAGCATTTGGGCGATTGGTATTTTACGGGAAACTATCCAACTGTTGGCGGGAATAGAGTTGTAAATCGTGCGTTTATCAACTTTTACGAAGGCAATAATGAACGTGCCTATTAATTATGAAATCAATAATTTTATAAGTAAAAACTGTAATATTTGCATTTCACCCAAAAAAAACGCAGTTCACCTAAAAAATAGTCAAAATATTTAAATTACGTATAAATTGGTCTCACCATAACATAAGTAGGTTAAGTTCATGGTAGATTTGGGGCAAAAAAAGGTGAACATCTGTTCGCCTTTTTTTATGCAATTTAGTTTCCTAATTAATCTGATTATATGTGTTTACACTTTACCTTAATTAAGTAACACAATTTCTTTTAAGCCAATATTTGCGTAGTTTATCTAAAATATTTTATCAAACAATATCGCTACCATATATTTGAAAAACCATAACATAAGTAGGTTAAGTTTATGGTAGATTTGGGGCAAAAAGGTGAACTAACGTTCACCTTTTTCATTTTATATACTTTCTAAAAAAATGGGAGTACCCATTTATTAGTAATGCGTTTTTCTTAAAAATAATAATTGTCGCGTTAGGGATAGAAACGGCATCCTTTTTTTATGCTTACCAAACAACTCAATCTAAACATAATTCATCTTATAATTTAAATACTTGATGAGATCCTGATACAAATTTAGCATAAGAAAAGATATAGTGTATAGCCCGACCTTTGGGTAACGCCAAAAAAAAGCAAATCCATTTCTGAATTTGCCTTTATATTTAAACTAATAACTAGTTTTATTTAGCTTCTGCGTAACGCTTTTCCATTTCATTCCAGTTAACGACATTAAAAAATGCCTTAATGTAATCTGGACGCCTATTTTGATAATTTAAATAGTATGCGTGCTCCCAAACATCAAGTCCTAAAATTGGTGTACCACCACAACTTACTCCTGGCATTAATGGATTATCCTGATTTGGCGTTGAACAAATTTCTACTTTACCTCCTTTGTGCACACACAACCATGCCCAACCAGAACCAAAACGTGTTCCTGCTGCATTTGAAAAAGCTTGTATAAATTCATCTTTTGAACCATAAGCAGCCTCAATAGCGTCTTTTAAATCACCAGACAGATAACCTCTATCTTCTGGATTCATAACCTCCCAGAACAAAGAATGATTATAAAATCCGCCACCGTTATTTCTAACAGCACTATTATTCATATCTAAATTTCCAAGAATATCATCAATAGATTTCCCTTCTAAATCTGTTCCTGCAATAGCGTTATTTAAATTATTTGTGTATCCTTGGTGATGTTTAGAATGATGTATCTCCATGGTTCTTGCATCTATATGAGGTTCTAAGGCATCATAAGCATATCCTAATTTTGGTAATTCGAAAGCCATAATTATTTTGTTTTAATTAATATTTAATTTCATTCAAATTTACACATAAAACAGGTCAATTAAAAATAATAAATTGTTATGAAACCATCGATAGTTTTTATCTTGTAAGCAAATCATTCTTCATGCAACAAACGTATCCTTTTACCATTTATAATGCCTCAGCAGGAAGCGGAAAAACATATACACTCGTAAAAGAATATTTAAAAATTTTATTTCAATCAAATCATCCAGAACCTTTTAAACGTATTCTAGCTATAACCTTTACTAATAAGGCTGTTGCAGAAATGAAAGCGCGTATTGTTGAAACACTAAAAACGTTTTCTGATGATTCTGTTTTAGAAAGTGAAAACTCGATGTTTGAGAGTATTTGCAAGGAGTTACAAATGGAACCTATTAAACTCCATGGGAAATCCAAAAGTTTATTAAATACTATACTGCACAATTATGCCGCCTTCGATATTTCTACTATTGATGGTTTTACTCATAAATTGATTAGAACTTTTGCTTATGATTTAAGACTGCCTTTGAATTTTGAAGTGGAGCTAGACCAAGATTCATTGCTCAACGAAGCTGTAGATAGTTTAATTGCCAAAGCAGGAAATGATAATGATCTTACAAAGATTTTAGTTGATTTTGCTATTGAAAAAGCTGATGATGATAAAAGTTGGGATGTGTCTTTTGATTTTAACAAGATTGCTAAACTCTTGGTAAATGAAAACGATATGCCCTTTATCAATGGTTTAAAAGACAAAACTTTAAATGATTTTAAAGTGCTTAAAGCACAACTCAAAAAAGAAATTTCAGATTTAGAAACCCATATTGTTGAAAACGCTCAAAGGGTACTTACATTAATTGAAGAGTCTGGATTAGAATTTAATGACTTTACTAGTGGTTATTTGCCTAAACATTTTTCGAAATTGTCAGAAAAAAACTTTAACGTAAATTTTGATACTAAATGGCAAGAAGATATAGAAACCAAAACGTTATATCCTAAGCGAGTAACTGCTGATATTGCTTCAATAATTGAACAAATACAACCACAAATAGCATCTAGCTTTAATGTCACTAAGCGAGCTATATTTCATTTAAAATTTTTAAAAGCATTTTATAGAAATATTACACCATTATCCGTTTTGAAGGCTATAAATAGTGAGTTAGAAGTTTTAAAAGAGGATCAAAACAAAATGCTGATTTCAGAATTTAATGCCATTATTAGCAAAGAAATTTCAGCACAGCCTACACCTTTTATTTATGAACGTTTAGGTGAAAAATTTAAACATTATTTCATTGATGAGTTTCAAGATACATCTGTGATGCAATGGGAGAATTTAATCCCATTATTAGAAAATTCATTATCTACTGTAAACGGAAGCACCATGTTAGTTGGTGATGCTAAACAAGCTATATATCGCTGGCGTGGCGGAAAAGCGGAACAGTTTATTGATTTGTTTAATAAAAAAAGCAGCCCTTTTCATGCATTACAAGATGTAAGGAGTCTAAAAGAAAATTACCGAAGCTATAAAGAAGTAGTAAATTTTAACAATGGTTTTTTTAAGTTTTTAGCCAATCATGTTTTTAATAATGATGATTATAAAACTCTATTCGAAAAAGCACATCAAAATATAACAGAAGATAAAGACGGTTTTGTAACGCTCTCGTTTTTAGACAATAATAAAGAAGATGATAGAAACGAAATATTTCCTGAAGCCGTTTTAAGGACTATAAATGAGTGCATTGAAAACGGTTTTAATTTGGAAGACATTTGTGTTTTAATTAGAAAGAAAAAGGAAGGGGTTGCCATTGCTGATTATTTAAGTCAGCACGAAATTCCAATTATTTCTTCTGAAACTTTACTGATTAATAATTCACCTGATGTCGTTTTTATCAATGATTTATTATTCCTTCTTGTTCAGCCGGAAAACAATGAAACAAAAATTAAGGTTTTAAATTATTTAACCACACTTTTTAATATAGACGACAAGCATCATTTTTTTACAAATCATATTCACCTTTCTACTGATAAACTATTCAAAAGTTTGCAAAATTATGGCGTATTTATAGACTGTAATTCATTACTACAGTTTCCACTTTATGATTTAGTTGAAGCTATTGTTAGACGTTTCAATTTAGTCAAAAATTCAAATGCATACATTCAATTTTATTTGGATATTATTTTAGATTTTTCTCAAAAAAAGGGCTCTGATATTTCAGGGTTTTTAGAATACTTCGATAAGAAAAAAGATAGTTTGAGTATCATTTCTCCACAAGGACAAAATGCGGTTCAAATCATGACAATACACAAATCCAAGGGTCTAGAATTCCCTGTGGTGATTTTTCCTTATGCCGATTTAGATATTTATAGAGAATTAGAGCCTAAAGAATGGTTTAGTTTAGATTCAGAAAAATACAATGGGTTTTCACATACACTCTTAAACTATAACAAAGATTTTGAAAATTATGGAGCTGAAGGATTACGCATTTATAACAAGCATCAATCTGAACAAGAATTAGACAATATTAATTTGCTATATGTTGCACTAACACGCGCCATTGAACAAATACATATAATCTCAACAAAAGAGATATCGACTAAAGGTGAAATTAATACCAAAAAATATTCAGGCTTATTAATAAATTACCTCCAGGATCTAGGAATTTGGAATGATTTAGAGGCCAATTATAGCTTCGGAAGTTCTAAAAAAGCATCAAAAAATTCTACAAACAGAAAAGAAATGCATCTTCAAAGTGAGTTTATTTCGACAGCAAAAGAAGATCATAATATAAAAATGGTTACAAAATCCGGATTGTTGTGGGATACCAATCAGCAAGAAGCCATTGAAAAAGGAAATTTGATTCATGATATTATGGCTCAAATAAAAACTAGCGATGATGTTGATGATGTCATTATCGATTTCCTAAAGGCTTCAACTATAAATGAAGAACAGGCAGTATTCTTAAAAACAACGGTTAAAAATATTCTCGAACATCCAAAACTTCACGATTATTATTCTTCAAATTACACCGTTTATAATGAACGTGATATTATTTCAAAAGATGGTATCATTTTAAGACCTGACAGAATTGTAATAAACGTTAAAAACGAAGCTATAATTATTGATTACAAAACAGGGTTGGAAGACAAAAAACATGAACAACAACTTCAGTCTTATCAAGATGTTTTAGAAGACATGAAAATAGATGTCAAACAGAAGATTCTTATTTATATAAATGACGATATTTTAGTGAAAGATGTTTAAATTCGCATAAAACGCAATAAAATGTACGGAAAACTGAAAAATCATCTTCAAGAAGAATTGCAAGACATAAAAAATAATGGGCTTTATAAAGAAGAGCGAATCATTACTTCTGCTCAAGGAGCGGAAATAACTTTAAATACCGGTGAGACTGTATTAAATTTTTGTTCTAATAATTATTTAGGTTTATCATCTCATCCAGAAGTTATACAGGCAGCGAAAGACACTATGGATACGCATGGCTTTGGCATGAGTTCTGTTCGTTTTATTTGTGGAACACAAGATATTCATAAAGAACTGGAGCAAAAAATAGCTGATTTTTACCAAACCGAAGACACTATATTATACGCTGCTGCTTTTGATGCTAATGGAGGTGTTTTTGAACCACTACTTGGAAAAGAAGATGCCATTATCTCAGATTCCTTAAATCACGCATCTATTATAGATGGTGTGCGCCTTTGTAAAGCGGCCAGATACCGCTATCAAAATAATGATATGGTAGATTTAGAAAAGCAATTGATAGCTGCCAATGAAAATAAGGCTCGTTTTAAAATTATAGTTACAGATGGTGTGTTTTCTATGGATGGCCTTTTAGCGCCTTTGGATAAAATTTGTGATTTAGCTGATAAATACGATGCATTGGTTATGATTGACGAATGTCATGCCACTGGATTTATCGGAAAAACAGGTAGAGGCACTCTAGAGGAAAAAGGTGTTTTAAACCGTATTGATATCATAACGGGTACTCTAGGAAAAGCTTTAGGAGGTGCCATGGGTGGATATACCACTGGTAAAAAGGAAATTATAGATATGCTACGTCAGCGTTCTAGACCGTATTTATTTTCCAATTCGCTGGCGCCCGCAATTGTTGGGGCATCTATAAAGGTTTTTGATATGTTAGCAAATAATACTGAGTTTAGAGATACCTTAGAATGGAATGCAAATTATTTCAAAAAAGGAGTTAAAGATTCTGGGTTTGATATTGTAGATGGAGATTCTGCAATTGTACCTGTCATGTTATATGATGCAAAACTATCCCAAACTATGGCGAATATGTTATTAAAAGAAGGGATTTATGTTATAGGTTTCTTCTTTCCTGTAGTACCAAAAGGTAAAGCTAGAATACGCGTACAGCTTTCTACAGCGCACACAAAACAACATTTAGATAAAGCAATCACAGCTTTTAATAAAGTTGGGAAAGCTCTAAATATTATCTAAATTCAGTCTAGACTATCGACGAACTACCGATTTGTTCTATTTTTTTATATATTTGTCTTTGTTAATAACATTTAACAACTTACTTTTGTTCACGATTAACACTTAAAATTAAACTTTTGAATATGAAAAATCTTAGCAGATTATTGTTCGCTATGTTGCTTGTACTTGGTTATAGCAACGTAAATGCACAAGACAACAACAACCCATGGCAAATTACTATTGGGGTAAACGCAGTTGACGCCTATCCATCAGGAGATGGGGGGATATTTAGTGAAACATTCGGTGATGAATTATTTAACGTTGATGATCACTGGAATATTTTACCATCACTTTCAACAATCTCGGTATCTAAATATTTAAATGACGGTTTTTCTTTTGGAATTGCTGGTTCATTCAATAAGATAGATAAATGGGGAGACATCAGCACAAATCCTGATGTAACTAATGAAGTGGATAATTTATCATATTACGGTTTAGATGGTATAATCAAATATAGTTTCAGAGATGGAAAAACTTTCGATCCTTATGCAGGTATCGGTGGTGGTTACACTTGGGTAAATGACATTGGTGCTGGAACATTAAATGGTACATTAGGTCTTAACGTATGGTTAAGTGATAACATTGGTTTAACTTACCAAGCTACTTATAAACATGCTTTTGAGGATTACTTAAATTCTCACTTCCAACATACAGCTGGTTTTTCTATCAAATTTGGTGGAACCGATACTGATGATGATGGTATATACGATAAAGATGATGCTTGTCCAGATGTAGCTGGTTTAGAAGCATTCAACGGTTGTCCTGATACTGATGGTGATGGCATTGAAGATAGTAAAGACGATTGTCCTAACGAAGCTGGTTTAGCTGAGCTTAATGGTTGTCCTGATACTGACGGAGATGGTATTGCTGATAATAAAGATAACTGTCCAACAGTTGCTGGTTTAAAAGCTTTAAACGGATGTCCTGATGCTGATGGTGACGGAGTCACTGATGCTGATGATGCTTGTCCAAACGAAGCTGGTCCTGCTGCAAATAAAGGTTGTCCTTGGCCAGATGCAGACGCTGATGGTGTTTTAGATAAAGATGATAAATGTCCAGATGTTAAAGGTACTGTTGCTAACAACGGTTGTCCTGAAGTTACTGAGGCTGTTAAAAAAGCTTTAAATGCTTATGCTAAAACAATCTTATTTGATACTGGAAAAGAGAGTATAAAAGAACAATCTGCTGGTGTATTAATGGATATAGTTGCAATTTTAAACGAATACTCAACAGCTAAATTTACGATAGAAGGTCACACTGATAGTACGGGTAGTGAGAAACTTAACATGAGATTATCAGATGCTAGAGCACTTGCTGTCAAAGATTATTTAGTTAAAAATGGTGTTGACGAATTTAGACTTTCTGCTGAAGGTTATGGTGAAACAAAACCAATTGACTCTAATAAAACTAGAGCAGGTAGAGCTAACAACAGACGTGTAGAAATTAACTTAGCAAAATAAGCTAACGCAATTTTAAAATAAATAAGTTTACAAAAAACGCTTCGGATATCCGAAGCGTTTTTTATTTTTATACAATGACAACTTTCATTCACGATGTTTTAAAAGATTTACAGAATAACAAGCAAAATCTTTCTGATTTAACCTTTGTATTACCCAGCAAAAGAGCTGGGCTCTTTTTAAAACATCATCTGTCTAAAGTTGTTAATAAAACGATATTTGCTCCACAAATTTTAAGTATTGAAGAGTTTGTACAAGAACTATCTCAACTTAAATCTATTTCTAATACTGAACTTCTTTTTGAGTTTTACTCTACATATTCTCAATTAACAAAAAAAGAAAGTTTAGATTCTTTTGAATCTTTTTCAAAATGGGCACAAATATTACTTCAAGATTTTAATGAAATTGATCGCTATTTAATTCCTCAAGAGCATGTTTTCAATTACTTAAGCGCCATTCAAGATTTAAAACATTGGTCTTTAGAAGAAAACAAAACCGATTTTGTAAAAAACTATTTATCTTTTTGGTATAAATTACACGACTACTATACACATTTTACAGATTCCCTTTTAAATAACAAAGTTGGGTATCAAGGTTTAATCTATAGAGAGGCTGTGGAGAATTTGGAAGCTTATATTCAAAATAACCCAGAAAAAAAACATGTGTTTGTGGGCTTTAACGCCCTAAATACTTCAGAAGAGACCATTATTCAAGAATTACTTCAAAATGATTTAGCCAAAATTTATTGGGATGTTGATACGGTTTTCATGAACAATCAAAAGCATGACGCTGCGCTATTCACCAGGCAACACAAAAAAAACTGGAAATTCTTTAAAAACAATTCTTTTAATTGGATTACCGAAAATTATTCAAAAGATAAAAACATATCAGCAATTGGTATTCCTAAAAATATAGGTCAAGCAAAATATATTGGTTCACTTCTCAGCGAACTACAAAAAGAAAATAATCTACTAAATAGTACCGCAGTTATTTTAGGTGATGAGAATCTATTGATTCCTGTATTAAATTCAATACCGTCAAATATTCATGCTTTAAATGTGACTATGGGACTTCCTTTAAAATCAATCCCTTTGGCCTCATTGTTTAATGCCCTTTTTCAATTACATAAAATCAACTCAAACTCTTTTTACTATAAAGATGTCGTTAACATTATATCACACCAATTTATTAGGCCATTATTTTTTATTGAAGGCATCGATTATTCATTAAAAATCATTGAAACTATTGATAATAATAATCTGGTTTTTTTAAATAAAGACCGATTAATTAAAATAGCTGAGAAAAGTATTATCATCACAGATTTATTGTTTTCTAGTTGGGGAAATTCAATTGTATTAGCACTGGATAATTGCTCTAAACTCATACTAACCATAAAAGCTTCTTTAGATGAAAACAAAACATCAAACTTGTTATCATTAGAATATGTATTCCGTTTTAACGAACTATTTAACGAACTCACAAGGTTAAACTCAGAACATAGGCATATAAAGGATATTTCAACATTATACAGCATTTATAAAGAACTTTTAAGCACAGAAACACTAGACTTTCAAGGAGAACCATTACAAGGCTTACAACTTATGGGAATGCTTGAATCACGCGTTTTAGATTTTGAAACCGTAATTATTTCTTCTGTGAACGAAGGGATATTACCCGCCGGAAAAAGTAATAATTCTTTTATTCCTTTTGATGTAAAACTGGAGAACAACTTACCCACCTATAAAGAGAAAGATGCTGTTTATACCTATCATTTTTACAGACTTCTACAACGTGCTAAAAACGTTTATATAATTTACAACACAGAAGCTGATGTTCTAACTGGCGGCGAAAAAAGCCGATTCATTACCCAATTAGAACTTGAGGGTATTCATAATATCAACCATCAAATCGTGGCACCTCAAGTTCCAATTATTGAGACGTGTTTAAATGTTGTAAAAAAGACTGAAGCTCTACAAAAACAAATAATTCATCTCGCTAGTGAAGGTTTTTCGCCTTCATCATTAACAAACTATATTAGAAACCCTATTGATTTTTATTATCAGAAAATTCTAAAAATAAAAGATCATGTTGATGTTGAAGAAACCGTGGCAGCCAATACCCTAGGAACTGTTGTTCATAATACATTAGAAGATTTTTATAAACCTTTGGTAGGTGCGCTTTTAACTATTGATGCCATTAAAGGCTTAAAATCTCAAATTGAGCAAACGGTTACTTATCATTTTAAAAACGAATACAAAGAAGGAGATATTACAAAGGGTAAAAACCTAATTATTTTTGAAATAGCAAAACGTTATGTTTCAAATTTTTTAGACTTAGAGATGAAATCTTTAAGAGCCGGGGATAAAATTAAAATTATTGCCATTGAATCTGATAATACTATTTCAATTAAGATCTCTGAACTTAATTTCCCTATTAAAATTAAAGGTAAAGTTGATAGAGTTGATGAGTGTAATGGTATAATCCGAATAATTGATTACAAAACAGGAAATGTACAGCAAAATCAAGTAGAAATAGTTAACTGGGAAGACATTACTACGGATTACAAAAAGTATAGCAAAAGTTTTCAAGTATTAACTTATGCCTATATGATGCAAAAATCTAATAAGATTAGTCTTCCTATTGAAGCTGGTATTATTTCATTTAAAAATTTAAGCTCTGGTTTTTTAAAATTCTCCAAAAAAGAGAGTGCTTTTAGTAGAAGTAAAAATTCTTTAGTAACCGATGACACTCTACTTGACTTTGAAGCTGAACTGAAAAAACTAATCCTTGAAATTTGTAATCCAAAAATAGATTTTACTGAAAAAGAAGTTTAATATTATGACTATTACAAAAAATATTATCATTCCTGGAAAACACAACAAACCAATAATTACGGATGTTTTTTATACAGAAAATAACACTCCAAAACCTGTGGTAATATTTTGTCATGGTTACAAAGGTTTTAAAGATTGGGGCGCTTGGGATTTGATGGCTAAGGCATTTGCTGAAGCTGGATTCTTTTTTGTCAAATTTAATTTTTCTCATAACGGAGGAACTGCTGAACAGCCCATAGACTTTCCAGACTTAGAGGCTTTTGGAAATAATAACTATACAAAAGAATTAGATGATCTAGAAACTGTTTTGGACTGGATATCTTCAAATACAAAATTTGAAAATAAACTTAATTTAAGTCATATTAATTTAATAGGTCATAGCAGAGCTGGCGGCATTGTTACAATAAAGTCCGAAGAAGATAATCGTATAAAAAAAGTTATAAGCCTTGCAGGTGTTTCTAGTTTTGGGAAAAGAACCTCAACAACAGGCGACTTAAATCAATGGAAAAAAGATGGTGTTAAATATGTTGTAAACGGACGAACAAAACAACAAATGCCTCATTTTTACCAGTTTTATGAAAATTATATTGCAAACGAAGAACGGCTTACCATCAAAAGAGCTGTTTCACGTTTGAAAATACCATATTTAATTATTCATGGAGATGCTGATACAAGTGTTTTAATTGAAGAAGCCCATACTTTGCATAATTGGAACACAAATAGTTGTTTAGAAACAATCAAAGGTGCTAACCATGTTTTTGGAGCTCAACATCCTTGGGAAAAAGAAGATTCACCAGAACATCTAAATGATGCTATAGATAAAATCATTTCATTTTTAAATTGTTAAAATTGGTTTCTATAAAAGATACTGTTTCAGAAAACGCAAATACAGAACTGTATTTAAATACTTAGCAAACAACGTATTAAAAGAAATAATTTGATTAAATGAGAAACAAACCTTTCTTTTATCTATACTTTTATAAATATCTTTCTCTTATACATTATATAACCTAATAACATATAAAACACAACAACAACTAACGCATACAATAAAGAAGAAAGGTTAAGGCTAAAAAAATCGTGTACAAATACAGTATTATAAACCCAAGAATGGATATTACTATCCTCTCCAATTTTTATCAAATACATGGTTTTAGAAATAAGACTAGACAAAAAATAAATAGTAATAGCGTTCATACCTACATATTTAAAAATGGTTCCGAATTTATATTGTTTTATGTCCTTTAGATAATAAATAACAGCAATAATTAAAGTTCCCCAGCCACTCGTTACCAAAACAAAACTACTACTCCAAATTGCCTTATTTATTGGAAAAGTTGTATTGAAAGCATAGCCTGAAACAAGCAATGTTAAAGCAACCAAAAACAACCATTTTATTTCAGTAAGCCCATCTAACAATTTACCTATTAAAACACCTAAAATACAGGTTGCAACTGCAGGAATTGTACTTAAAATACCCTCGGGGTCATAATCTTGTTGCCACATGTGCTTCCCTAAAATATTTAGATCTAAATAATTAGCCCAATTATTTGAGGCTCTATCAAAAGTCGATGTTATTTCATTTGGAAAAGGTATGAAGGCCATAAATAACCAATATCCAATTAAAATAAAAATTGAAATACCTAATAAACTTTTCCAATTACAATTAAGGTATAATACAGATGAAATAAAAAAAACAATTCCTATTCTTTGCAGTACACCTGGAAGTCTCATTGTTTCAAAATCCTGAACAAAAGGAAAATAAGGTAAAAATGCATTTAGAAACAACCCTAATCCGATCAGTTTTAAACTCCTAATTGCTACTTTTTTATAAGTGGATTTATTATTCGATTTATTCTTGTATGCGAAATAAATTGAAATTCCAACAATGAATAAAAAAAAGGGGAATATTAAATCTGTTGGTGTTAGTCCATGCCATTCGGCATGCAATAAAGGCGTATATACATGACCCCACTCTCCTGGAGTATTTACCAAAATCATTGCAACAATGGTAAAACCTCTTAAAATATCTACAGATTCAATTCGTTGTCTCACCGTCTAGTTTTAAGAATATAATTATGTACTCTTTAAACCAACTTTATGACCCCAAAAGGCATAATAAAATATGATAATATAACACGGTAATAAAACCCAGTATCCAAAAGTTGCCGAATCAATGGTTGCAGCAATAGTATCAAGACCAGTTTCAATCAATTGTTCTTTTTTTACATCAACTAATTTTCCGTATAATAAGGGCAAAATAGCGCCTCCTGAAATAGCCATAATTAATAAAGCTGATGCTGTTTTAGTAAATTTACCTAAGCCGGTTAACGCTAAAGGCCAAATAGCTGGCCATACTAAAGCATTCGCAAACCCTAGAGAAGCTACAAGAAGAACCGAAGTGAAACCATTAGTAAACACTATACAAAATGATAAAACGATTCCAAAAACAGCACTAAATTTTAAAGCAAAGGCTTGACTTATATATTTAGGGATTAAAAATACGCCTAAAGCATAGGTTACCACCATAGCCATGAGCGTAAACAATGTGAAAAATTTGGCTTGCTCTACAGGAATATCAAGTGAAATACCATATGAAATAATAGTATCTCCAGCAATAACCTCAACACCTACGTAAACAAACAGCGCTAAAACTCCCAACCATAAATGTGGAAATTGAAAAATACTTGATTTTGTTTTCCCTCCTGTTTCTGAAGCTTTTATTGGATCAGCTTCTACATGTGGTAAAGGCGCTTTCCTAATTAAAATACCCAGCAAAAACAACACTATAGCCATAACTATATAAGGAGTTACCACACTATCGGCCATAGTATTTAATAAACTTTCTTTTTCAGTAGCATCAACTAGATCTAGTTTTTGTTTAATATCGTCTATTCCTGACAATAATATAGCTCCAAATATCACTGAACCTAACGCTCCTGCCACCTTATTAGCAATCCCCATTATAGCAATTCGCTTTGCTGCGGATTCTATAGGCCCTAAAATAGTAATATACGGATTAGATGCTGTTTGCAATAAAGTCATACCTGCGCCTTGAATAAAAATGGCAGCTAAAAACATCCAATAAGTTCTTGCGCCTGCAGCTGGAATAAAAATCAATGCTCCCAAAGCCATAATAATCAAACCTAATGACATTCCTTTTTTATACCCTATTTTATTAATAATATACGATGCTGGTAACGCCATCACAACAAACGAAATATACGAAGCCGTTGCAACCAAATAGGACTGCGCATCGGTCAATTCATTTATGGTTTTCATGAATGGAATCAAAGCCCCATTTATCCATGTAACAAATCCGAAAATAAAAAATAATCCAGCTATAATAAGTATAGGAATGAATGTTTTGTTTTTAGATGATATTTCTTGTGTATTGGGCATAATTATTTATATGATTTTATGGTTAGCTGTTATTTTCTTTATTGTCGTTAATATTAAATATGCGCTCTTTTGTTTGTTTCACGTAGTTTCGTCCTATCGGAATCTTTCTATTTGAAATTTCAACAGTATTCCCTTCCAATGCAATAACTTTATTAATTGAAATAGTATAAGACCGATGAATACGTATAAAATTTGATTGAGGCAATTCTTCGGTTATAGCAGTAAGCGATTTATGTACTACATAATCTCCTATAGTAGTAATGACTTTAATATAGTCTTTAAGGCTTTCTATATAAAGGATATCATTTAGGTTTATTTTGATTAGCTTTTTATTGACTTTTAGAAAGATATGTGGTTCTTGTTGTAAACTAACATCTGTAGAAGAATTACTAACATAAATTTGTTGATACACCTTATTTATAGTTTTTAAAAACCGATTGAAAGGAATAGGTTTAACCAAATAATCTAAAATATTAAGCTCGAAGCTTTTTACAGCATATTCTCGATAGGCAGTTGTAATAACAATTAAAGGTTTATGACTCAAGTTTTCTATAAATGCAAAACCCGTCATTTGTGGCATATTAATATCAAGAAAAATAAGATCTATTTTTTCTTGTTCCAAAATACGATACGCTTTTAGGGGGTTATTAAATGTCTCAACAATTTCAACATGATCAAAGTTTTTTAAATGATTTTCAATCACTGATATTGCTAAGGGTTCATCATCAATTATAATGCACTTAATTTTCATCAAACAGGAATTTTTAGGAACAGTTTATAGTTTTCGCCCTCTATTTTAGAGTCTAAAATATAATTATTCGAGAATAATAATTTTAATCGTCGTTTTGCATTTTCGTTACCAATTCCAATACTATCATCTTGAGTTTTTTTTGGATTAAAACTATTAACTAAAGTAAATTCCAAATAGCCATTATTTGAAATATCAAAACTCATATTTATTCTTAAATTATCGTTCTCTTTCATCCCATGTTTAAAACAATTTTCAACAAAGGAAAGAAATAATAAAGGTGGCACAATAACATCCTCAATATTTCCAGTAATATCCATTTCAGAATCCACTTTATCATCAAATCTTAAACGTTCAATATCAATAAAATTATTAATATGACCTATTTCCTTAAGTAAACTAGCTTTGGAGCTTTTTACTTCGTACAAAATATATTGCATCATATTGGATAACTTAATAACCAATCTTGGAGCATTATCAGATTTTTTTAAAGTTAATGCATATAAATTATTTAAGGTGTTAAAAAAGAAATGAGGTTGAATTTGTGTGCGTAAATATTTAAGCTCCGTGCTCATTTGCAGTTTTGCTAAATCTTCATTTCTTCGTTTTTCAATAGCCCAATCTAAGACTAGCTTAATAGCTGAAACAAAACCAATAACATACAATTCACCCAGCACCACGGCTATTATGTGATTTAGCTCCATAAACTTTGTAGGGTCCTCTGCCTCTGGCCAAATATCTTTTGTTACCAAAAGGTAATTCAGACCTGTTCTAACTAAATATACCATAATTAACATAAGAAGCAACAAAAAGACATAAGTCCGATATTTCTTCCGAAGTATAAATTTTGGAATCAAATAATAGACATTTATGTAAATTACTATAATGTGAATTGGAAATTCTACTAAATTAGATTTTAAAGAATACCAGTAGTCGTCAAAATAACTTCCCCATCGCACAATGTTAAAAACGAAATAACTCAACCAAAATATCACATGATATTTGATTGGAATTGTATCACCTATTTTTCTGTTAAATATTGAAATAATTTTAATTTTATGAGATTTTCATTACTAAAACCCTATTAATCTATAGCAATTTTAGTGATATATTCACTAACTAACAATTAAATTGGCAATAGTTTATTTTGGCCAAATCACTTATCGAACATAAAATGCCGTCTATGTGCAAAATGATGCAGTTTATATAATATTTTTTTAAATTATTCTGATTATGAATAGTTTGGCTAAACTAAAAAAACAAAATAATCAAATTATGAAACAAAACTTACGAACACTCTTCTTGTTTTCTTTTTTACTTTTAATTATGCAAATTTCTTTTGCTCAGGAAAAAAGTATAACCGGAACAGTAACTTCAAAAACCGATGGCATCCCTCTTCCTGGAGTGAATGTTATTGTACAAGGGACCTCTAATGGTGCCCAAACAGATTTTGACGGCAATTATTCAATTACAGCTTCCGTTGGAGACATATTAAATTTTTCTTATGTAGGGATGACAGCGATTCAGATAACTGTTGGTAACTCGAGTGTGATTAACGCACAATTAGAAGAGGACGCTGAGCAACTTAGTGAGGTTGTTATTACAGCGCTTGGTATTAAGAAAAGTAGAAAATCATTAACTTACGCAGCTCAGGACATTAATGCTGATGAATTAAACAAGGTTAGACAAACCAACCCTGTTAACAGTTTGTCTGGTAAGGTAGCTGGTGTTGCTGTTTCAAGAAGTGCATCAGGTGCTGGTGGATCTGTTAAGGTGACATTAAGAGGTAACTCTTCAATAGGAAATAATCAACCCTTGTACGTTATTGATGGTGTGCCATTATCTAATCCAACATCTGGCCAGCCAAGTGATACTTTCGGCGATGCTAGTGGAGGTAACCGTGATGGCGGTGATGCTTTATCTTTAATAAACCCAGATGACATCGAATCTTTAACAGTTTTAAAAGGAGCATCTGCATCTGCCTTATATGGTAGTGCTGGTCTAAATGGTGTAATATTAATTACTACTAAAAAAGGGAAATCCGGGAGTTTTAAGGTTGATTTCTCATCAAACCTGACAGTTGATAGTGCTGCTTACGCTATGGATTTTAATAGTACTACACAAAATAATATTGATGATTTCTTAACCACTGGTTTTACAAGTATTAACTCAATATCTGCATCTGGTGGAACAGAAAATGCACAAACTTATTTTTCTTATAGTAATACATTTTCAGAAGGGGTATTGCCAACAAATGAATTAAAGCAACATACATTTAATGTTAGAGAAACTGCTCAATTTTTTGATGGTAAGGTAACTGCAAATGCGAGTGTAATGGCGTCTACGCAAAATATAAAAAACAGACCGGTTTCCGGATTGTATTTTAACCCACTAGTTGGGGCTTATGCTTTTGAGTCGGCTTCAGAAAGTTTATCAGACTATTCAAATTTTGAAGCTTTAGACCCTAATAGAAATATAATGGCGCAACGTTGGTTTAGAGGAACATCTGATATTGAACAAAATCCATATTGGATTATTAATCGCAATGTAGGTAAAGATGTCAATAATAAATTAGTAGCATCTTTAAATTTAAATTTCAAAATAAATGATTGGCTTTCTCTTCAAACAAGAGGAACATATGATAAATCTCAACTTAGCTATGAAAAAAAGGTCTACGCTACAACTGAAGCTACTTTAGCACCTTTAAATGGTAGATATATTGTAAACGAAACTGACTTTACACAATTATACGGTGATGTTATTGCAAATATAAATACTCAAATTAATGAGACTACGTCTGTTTCAGCAATAATAGGAACAAGTACTACACGTAATACTACAGAGTCTCTAGTTGCTGATTCTGGAACTAACGGCGGTTTGCAATTTGCAAACGTATTTGCGTATCAAAACTTTAATGGTAACCCTGCTGTGAATTTAACTCAAAGATCTTTAGAAACTCGAGTTAACTCTGTTTTTGCAAGTGCTACAATAGGCTTTAATGACAGAGTATTTATTGATTTAACAGCAAGAAACGATTGGACTTCTACATTGCCTGCAGTAAACAATTCATTCTTTTACCCATCAGTGGGTGTAACAGGTATTTTAAGTGAAATATTTGAATTACCAAAAAATGTTTCGTTTGCTAAATTAAGAGCATCTTATGCAGAAGTAGGAAATGGATTTGCAGCTGATCAAATAGCTCCTAACAACACTATCATTTTTGGTGGTGGTGGTGTAAATTCACAAAGTCCAATACGACCTTTCCCTGGTTCTACGCCTAAACCAGAAAGACAAAAGTCTTTTGAAATTGGTACAGAATGGAAATTTAATAATAATAGAATAGGTATTGATTTAGGATACTATAACACTAAAACAGTAGATCAATATTATCCATTTTCAACTTCTACATCTATTATTGGAGCAGCCCAAGCATACTTGAATTCAGGAGAAATTTCAAATACAGGTATTGAGATATCTGCGTTCGCTATCCCTGTTCAAAATGAAGATTTAAAATGGACGACAACTGTAAATTTCGCATCTAACAAAAATAAGATTGTAAAAATCTATAATGGTCAAGTACTAGAAGGTTTAATTGAACCTGAATTTTTCACCCTATCTAGTAAAGGTGTAAACACATTCGGATCTTACTTAGTCGAAGGTGGTTCGTTTGGTGATATTTATGCTCAAGTAGTAAGACGCAATGCAGATGGCTTGCCAATTATTGAAGGTGATGCTGTTATAGCAAATGATGATAATACTATTGATGGTTTAACAAAAGTAGGGAACGCTAATCCTGATTTTACCTTAGGTTGGAACAACTCTTTTGAGTATAAAAACTTTACAGTAGATTTCTTAATTGACGGAAAATTCGGTGGCGAAACTATGAGTATGACTGAGGCTATTGTTGAAGGATTTAGTAACAACTCTTCTAGAGAAACTTCAAATGGTACTGTAAATGTGCAAGTTGATGGTGCTGCTACCACAATGTCTGCACAAGATTATTATGGAAAAGTAGGTGGTAGAAATGGCTTTACTGGAGAATATATTTATAGCGCAACTAATGTTAGATTAGCAGAATTTGCTTTGGGATATAACTTTAATCTTGCAGAAAATTCATTCTTTTCAAGAATTAAAGCATCTTTAATAGGAAACAATTTGTTTTTCTTCCACAAAGATGCACCACATGATCCTAATGTATCTCTAAGTACAGGGAATTCGTTACAAGGTGTAGATGTTTTAGGGCTTCCATCAACAAGAAGCATAGGTCTGAACCTTAATTTAACATTCTAAAAAAAATTAAAATGATGAAAAATATAAGTAAAATATTAGCATGTTTAGTTGTATTGGGTCTAGTTATTACGTCGTGTAGTGATTTAGAACAATTTAATGTAAACGATAGAAATATTACACAAGAGCAGCTAGAGGTTGACTTTCAACAAGTGGGCTCAAAATACAAACCTATTTTTGAGAGTATTTATCAATATAGTCCTGCTTGGTCTTACCAATTACAGCAAAACTTAAATGCTGATGTATATTCAGGATATCAAACTCCGCCAAGACCTTTTGTGGCAGGAGCAAATAATACTACCTATAACTTAGTAAGTGGTTGGAATGGTTTTATTTGGAGTGTGCCTTATTCTAATGTTATGAATAACGTTCAAACAATTAGTGAATTAACAGAAGTTGAATTCCCTACATTATATGGTACTGCATTAATTTTAAAAGTAGCAGCAATGCACCGTGTAACAGACGTTTTTGGACCAATAGTGTACTCTAACTTTGGAGACCTAGCAAATGCAGGGATTTATGACTCTCAACAAGAGGTTTACAATGCGTTTTTTGCAGACTTAGATACAGCAGAAGCTAATCTTATGGCAAATATTGATAGCCCAAGATTTGCGGCTTTTGATTTATCATATGGAGGAGATTACTCTCAATGGGTAAAATTAGCAAATTCATTACGATTACGTTTAGCTATTCGTATCTCTAAAATAGATCCTACTAAAGCAAAAACTGAAGGAGAAAAAGCTTTAAGTCAAAGCTTAGGTGTTATGGAAGCTAATACAGACAGCTTCTTTGTAAATAGTATTGTAGATCATCCTTTACAAACTATAGATAATTCATGGGGTGATATAAGAATGAATGCTTCTATGGAGTCTATATTGGTTGGATATAACGATCCTAGAGCTAGTGCTTATTTTGATAATTCTGTAGCTACAGGAGGTCTTAAAGGAGTAAGAGGTGGTTTACCATTATTAGCAGGTTATGCAGATGAATTAGCTCAAAAAGCTGATTATATTAATTATTCTACACTTAATGATAATATTCATACCTCAAGAGTGCAATTAATGACCGCTTCAGAGGTAGCTTTCTTAAAAGCTGAAGCCGCGTTAAGAGGTTGGTCTGGAGCAGGAGATGCTGAAGCTAACTATGAGACAGGAATACAATTATCGTTTGACCAACATGGTGCTAGTGGAGCTACTGGCTATGTAGCAGATAACACCTCTACTTTTATAGATTATGTAGATACATACAATCCTGCAAATAATATTGCAGCATTAAGTGATGTTACTATTGCGTGGACAGATGCGGCTGATAATGAAGAAAGGTTAGAAAAAATTATTACCCAAAAATGGATTGCAATGTTCCCAGAAGGACAAGAGGCTTGGAGTGAATTTAGACGTACAGGTTATCCTAAGATTTTCCCTGTAGTAAGTAACCAAAGTGGAGGAACCATAGATACTGATATTCAAATAAGAAGAATTCCTTTTGTAGATAGTGAGCTTTCTACAAACCCTGATGGAGTAACAGGTGCAGTCTCAAAACTTGGAGGTTCAGACAATGGCGGAACTCGTCTTTGGTGGGACACAGGAGCAGCGAATTTTTAAGATAAAATTAGTTTGAATTAGTTTAGTTTGAGAGTTAAGCAGACGGAAGATTTAGGTTTTCCGTTTGCATTAACAAAAATTATTAATCACAAAATAATATATTGTGAAAATTGCAAGTCATAAAAATATAGCTTACACACAAGCAGGAAAGTTTGAAGACACTCGTTTTGAAAAAATACACAACATTATTTTCAAGAATTCAAACGAGGCTTCAATTCTTGTAGCTCATGAAATTGCCGATTTGATTAGGGAAAAAGAAAGTCAAAATAAACCTTGTGTTTTAGGTTTAGCAACAGGCTCATCTCCTATAAAAGTTTATGAAGAGCTCATTAGAATCCACAAAGAAGAAGGATTAAGCTTTGCAAACGTTATCACATTCAACTTAGATGAGTACTACCCTATGGATAAGAATAACATTCAAAGTTATTTTTATTTCATGCACGAACACCTTTTTAATCATATTGATATTTTGCCAGAAAACATCAACATACCAAATGGAAAGGTTAGTAGTGAAGATTTATACCAATCCTGTATTGATTACGAAATGAAAATTAAGGCTGTAGGTGGTCTAGATTTTCAATTATTAGGTATTGGTAGAACAGGTCATGTTGGTTTTAATGAGCCTGGATCTCATCTTAATTCGGGGACAAGAAGCATTACCTTAGACCATATTACACGTTTAGATGCTGCGCCCGCCTTTTTGGGCATTGATAATGTACCAAGAAAAGCCATTACTATGGGAATAGGGACGGTACTAAGTGCAAAACGCATAGTCCTTTTAGGTTGGGGGGCTAATAAAGCAGAAATTCTTAAAGACACCGTTGAAGGCGAAATAACTTCTGAAGTTCCAGCAACCTATTTACAACATCACAACAACACCTCATTTATTATAGACGAGAGCGCATCCTCTGAATTAACCCGAGTAAAAACACCTTGGTTAGTTACCTCTTGTGTTTGGGACGAATCATTAAAGCTGAAGGCTGTAGTTTGGCTTTCTGAGCTTTTAAATAAATCTATTTTAAAATTAACGGACAAAGATTATAACAATAATGGTATGTCTGGTCTTCTTACTGAGGAAGGAACTGCTTACCATTTAAACATAAAAATGTTTAACAAATTACAGCATACTATTACAGGGTGGCCAGGTGGAAAACCAAACGCAGACGATTCTAACAGACCAGAGCGAGCCAATATCCCGAAAAAGCGTGTGATTATATTTAGTCCTCACCCTGATGACGATGTTATCTCTATGGGTGGTACTTTTGATAGATTAGTAGAACAGGGACACGACGTGCATATAGCCTACCAAACGTCTGGTAATATTGCTGTTTCAGATGAAGAAGCATTAAAATTTGCTGAAATCACTCAAACGCTATGTCCTGATTGTGAGGAAACTGAAAGCATTATCAATTTTCTAAAACTGAAAACGTATAATGATATTGATTCTAATGAAGTACGACAATTAAAAGGATTAATTAGACGAAGTGAATCACTGGCAGCTACAAGATATTTAGGCCTTAATGATGAAAATGTTCATTTTCTTGACTTGCCTTTTTATGAAACAGGCACCATTAAAAAGAAAAATATTTCAGATGATGACGTTCATATCATGTGCAGTATAATTGAAAACATAAAACCACATCAAATTTATGCCGCAGGAGATTTAGCCGATCCACACGGCACACATAAAGTCTGTTTAGACGCCTTATTTATAGCATTAGAGAAACTTAAACACAATAAATATATGGATGATTGTTGGGTTTGGCTTTACCGTGGCGCTTGGCACGAATGGGAATCTTACCAAATTGAAATGGCAGTTCCGATGAGTCCAGATCAAGTACTGAAAAAGCGCCATGCTATATTTTATCACCAATCTCAAAAAGATGGAGTAATGTTCCAAGGCGGAGATTCTCGTGAATTTTGGGTACGGGTTGAAGACAGAAATAGATTAACAGGTAAAAAATATAATGATTTAGGATTAGCGGATTATGCTGCTATAGAAGCTTTTAAACGCTACCACTTTTAAAAAAAAGAAATGAAAAAACTTGTATTGGTTTTCATAATATGTAGTATCTATAGTGGACATTTGGTTTCTCAAAACATGTTGGCCGAAACATATAATTTAATGCCTTGGCCAAAAGCTATTGAAGAAAATCCTGCTAAGTTTATTATTAATAGCGACGTTACGATCTCAATAAATCCAGATAATAATGGACGAGTTCGTAATGCCGGTATTAATTTTCTAAGACGTTTAAGCACGAGAACAGCTGTTTTTTTAGATAAAGGGTTTCCTTTAAAAAATAAAAAAGGAAATATTCATATAGTTTTTGATACAGTTTCTATACTAGGTGTTGAAAATGACGAATCTTATTCGCTTGCTGTAAACGATACGTCTATAAATATAAAAGCAAAAACAGATATTGGAGCCATTAGAGGTTTAGAAACACTGTTGCAGTTAACTCATAACGATGAAACCAATTACTTTTTTCCCGGTGTTAGCATCAACGATGAACCAAGATTTGTTTGGCGTGGATTGATGATTGATGTTGCCAGACACTTTCAGCCAATTGATGTTTTAAAACGTAATCTTGATGCTATGGCAAGCGTTAAAATGAATGTATTTCATTGGCATTTAACGGATGATCAAGGGTTTAGAATAGAATCAAAAGTATATCCTAAATTACACGAATTAGCTTCAGATGGTTTATACTACACACAAGCACAAGTAAAAGATCTAGTAGCGTATGCAGATAATTTAGGGATTCGTGTTGTTCCAGAATTTGATGTTCCTGGTCATGCCTCAGCTATTTTAAACGCTTACCCCGAGCTTGGTAGTAAAGATGGTTATGATTATGCTATTGAGCGTTTTTCTGGTGTATTTGACCCTACATTAAATCCAACAAAAGACTTCACTTATGAATTTCTAGAAAATTTATTTTCTGAAATAACGCCTTTATTTCCTGACAACTATTTTCATATTGGTGGTGATGAAAACGAAGGTAAACATTGGGATGAAAGTCAAGATATTCAAGAGTTTAAAAAACATCATAGTTTAAAAACAAATCACAATTTACAAACCTATTTCAATATTAAACTAGAAAAAATTCTAAATAAATTAGGTAAAAAATTGATGGGATGGGATGAAATTATGACTCCAAATATGCCAACAACTGCTGTAATACATTCATGGCGTGGGGAAAATGAAGGACTTGAAAAAGGTGGTTCATTAATTAGTGCTGCTAAAAAAGGCTACCACACCGTGCTGTCTAACGGCTATTACATAGATAGAATGTTATCTGTTGAACATCACTATACTGTAGATCCTATAGGTGATGCACAATTAACTGAACAGGAACAATCGCGTATTTTAGGTGGAGAAGCTACTATGTGGAGCGAATTAGTTACGCCGTTAACCATAGATTCTAGAATTTGGCCCAGAACGGCAGCTATAGCAGAACGTTTTTGGTCACCGCAAAACATTAACAATGTTAATGACATGAAAAAACGTCTTAAAAGGGTGTCTTTTCATTTAGAAGAATTAGGGATAACACATATTAAAAACAGAGATGTTATTTTAAGGGGTATGACTAACAATCAAGATATTACTTCGCTTATTGCTCTTTCAAAAATTTGTGAACCTCTAAAAGTATACAGTCGTAATAAAGGCGGTATTGAATATAAATCATTCTCACCATTTAATTTGTTTGCTGATGCTTGTGTTGTTGATGCCAAAGATGCTTCCGATTTTAACCATTTAGCAAACAATTTTATTAATGATTCAAATAGACCAAATGCCATTCAGGTTTTATCTTATTTAAAAACTTGGGCTATGAACCATGATGATTTTGTGAAACTGACAAAAAATCCAAAAATAAAACCATTACAAAATTTATCTAAAACCCTTTCAGAAGTATCCCTAATACTGCACGAAACGATTCAGAATAAAAGTATTTCAGCTAAAAACCTCAATGCCGTTAAAAATTATATTGAAATTTTAAATGAACCTTTTGTTGATGTTGAAGTAGTCATTGTAGACACTTTAAAGAAATTGACTGCCTATTGCGAAATGAGTTATTTATCAAACTAACAGCATTTTACAAGACATGATTTTAATAGCAGATAGCGGCTCTACCAAATGTGATTGGATTCTTTGTGAAAACTCAGTAAAAGCACCTATTAGAATAAAAACTAAAGGGCTAAACCCAGCTATTTTGTCCAAAAAAGAATTTTCTGAGGTTTTATATAAAAGTGATGCCCTAAAAAAATATAAAGGTTTAGTAACTAAGATTAACTTTTTCGGAGCAGGTTGCGGTACAAAAAAGACCCAAAAGAAGGTCAATAAGATATTAGAGTCCTACTTTCAAAACGCTAAATCCGAAACAAGTGAAGATACCATGGCAGCAGTCATGGCTACAACAAAAGAGCCTGCGGTAGTTTGTATTTTAGGTACTGGATCTAATTGTTGCTATTATGATGGTAAAAGCATACATTTAAAAACACCTGCTTTTGGCTACATCCTGATGGACGAAGGTAGCGGAAACTACTTTGGAAAAGCCCTTTTAAAAGCCTACTATTACAAGCAAATGCCTAAAGGATTGCGACTTTTATTTGAGAAAGATTATAATTTAAAAGAAAAAAAAATAATAAAAAAATTATACAAATCTTCAACACCCAATAAATACTTAGCAGAATTTGCTCACTTCTTGTTTAAAAACGAAAACAATCCTTTTATAAAACAGTTAATCATGAAAGGGATGAATACTTTTGTTAAAAACCACATAGCGTTATATAGTCAAGAGTTGAAAACAGTTCCGTTACATTTTGTAGGTTCTATAGCATATTTTGCACAAGATTATATAGCATTAGCTTTAAGCAAAAGAGGATTAAAAGCTTCTAGTTTTATTAAAAGCCCAATTGATAAAATAATTAAACAACAAAGTGAAATTAGCTAGATTATAAAGGTTACTTGTAATATATTGATATTCAAATTGTGAAAATGTATATTAAGAATTTATTATCTCAAAAAAAAGTGACTACAGCTTTGCTTTTTCTAATATTCAGTGCGTGTCAACAGGGTAAAGAAATAGAAAGTACTACATTATTCAATTTAGTTGATAATCAACACACCCAAATTCACTTTTCAAATACAGTAAAAGAAAATCTGTATTTTAACTTTATAAACTACTCTTATATTTATAATGGCGCTGGTGTTGCCGTGGGAGATATTAACAATGATGGCCTTCAAGATTTATACTTCACATCTAATCAAAGTTCAAATAAATTATACTTAAATCAAGGTGATCTTAAGTTTAAGGATATCACATTACAGGCACGTGTTGCTGATGATACAGGGTGGACTACTGGAGTTACTATGATTGATATTAATAATGATGGTTGGCTGGATATTTATGTCTGTAAATCAGGGTCTTTAAAGAGTCATCAACTTAGAAAAAACAAATTATTTATAAATCAGAAAAACAACACTTTTAAAGAGGTCGCTGCTGATTATGGGTTAGATCATTTTGGATTTTCAACTCAGGCTTATTTTTTTGATTATGATAATGATACCGATTTGGATATGTATTTGGTAAATCATCGTCAGGACTTTCAAAATAATACAACTATTGATTCTTTGGTTCAGAAAAACAAAGAGCCCTATAATTCCGATCAATTATTTAGAAATGATGATGGGAAATTTACAAATGTCACAATACAAGCTGGAATAGAAAACAAAGCTTGGGGTTTAAGTGCTTCTATAGGCGATTTTAATAATGATAATCTCCCTGATATATTTGTGGCTAACGATTTTTTAGAACCTGATTTTTTGTATATCAATCAAGGTGATGGCACTTTTAAGGACGAAGCCTTACTAAGGTTCAAACACATTTCTTCCAATAGTATGGGGTCTGATTATGTAGACATCAATAACGATTTAAAACCAGATTTGATTGTTTTAGACATGCTTGCAGAAGATCATATTCGTAGCAAACAGAATATGGCGACTATGAGCACCACTAATTTTAATTTATTGGTTGACAGAGGATATCATCATCAATACATGTCTAATATGCTTCAGCTTAATAATGGTAATGGCACTTTTAGTGAGATTGGACAATTGGCCGGAATAGCCAAAACAGATTGGAGTTGGGCACCGTTATTAGCAGATTTTAATAATGATGGTTACAATGATTTGTTTGTTACTAATGGTATTAAAAATGATCTTTCTAATCAAGATTTTAGAAATCAGATGAAAACCAATATTCGAAATCGTAAAAAAGTATCTTTAGATGAGGCCATAAATATGATGCCATCTACTAAATTAAGTAATTACATATTTCAAAACAATAAGGATTTAACCTTTAAAAACACAAGCCAAAATTGGGGTTTTGATAAAAAAATAAATTCAAGCGGTGCTATTTATGCCGATTTAGATAATGATGGAGACGTAGATATTGTTTTAAACAATCAAGACGAAGAAGCTTCTATTTACAAAAATAATGCTACCAATAATTTTATCACATTTAAATTAGAAGGGCCTAATAAAAACATCAATGGCATTGGTAGTACGGTTCAGGTATTTACTAAAAACTTACAACAATCAAAAACACTGTTTCTCAGCAGAGGCTATCAGTCTTCTGTTTCAAATAGCTTACATTTTGGATTAGGAAACCTTAGTGGAATAGATAGCATTTCTATATTGTGGCCAGATAATAAACATCAAATAATTACAAACTTAGAGGTTAATAAAACGGTAACTATCACCTATAAAAATGCAAATGAAACCTCTAATTTAAACTCGAAATCTAACACTTTATTTGAAAATATTGAACCTTCTTCAATAGGGATTAACTATACACAAAAAGAAAATAATTTTAACGATTTTGATTTGCAACTGTTATTACCCCAAAAGCAGTCTGAAAATAGTTCAGCTTTGGCCGTTGGCGATATTAATAACGATGGCTTAGATGATTTTTTTGTTGGAAATGCCAAAGACGCAGTAGCTTCACTTTACGTCCAAAAACCCAATGGAGTATTTGTAGAAACTAATCCAAATTTATTCCATTTGGATCGAATCTTTGAAGACACCGATGCTGAATTTGTCGATATTGATAACGATAATGATTTAGACTTATATGTAACATCTGGAGGTTATGAAAATCTAGAAAACAGTAAATTACTCCAAAATAGGTTGTACTTAAATAACGGAAAAGGAATCTTTAAAAAAACCAAATTATTTGAAAATTTAATTCAAACTAAAAAGGCGGTGTTTTCAGATTTTGACCAAGATGGTGATCAAGATGTTTTTCTTGTAGGCGGTGTTGAACATGGCAGGTACCCTCTATCCTTTGAGCCGTATTTATTAGAAAATAAAGAAGGCCAGTTTACGAATGTTACTGCCGAAAGAATTAATGACTTGTCCAACCTTCCGGTAATTAATGATGCTCTCTTTTCCGATTATGATCATGATGGAGATTTAGACTTAATAGTTGTTGGTGAGTGGATGTCTATAGTTTTTTATGAGAATATAGATAATACTTTTTCTAAAAAGGACATTTTGGGATTAACAAATAATAATGGTTGGTTCCAAACTATTAAAGAAGCAGATATTAATCATGATGGTTTAACCGATTATCTGGTCGGAAACTGGGGGAATAATAATAAATTTCATCCTACAAAAGAAAAACCATTACATATTTATGCTGATTATTTTGACAACAATAAAACTTTTGATATCGTCCTAAGTAAAGTTTCAAAAACTGGCGATTTAATTCCTATACGTGGTAAAGAATGTTCCTCACAACAAACACCATTTATAAATAATAAACTAAAGACTTATAAGGATTTTGCACTGTCTACCTTACCAGATATTTATGGGGCAGATAAACTTGAAAAAGCCAATCATTTTCAAGCACATAACTTCACTTCTATGCTATTAAAAAATAAAGGCAACGGCACCTTCGAAATTAAAAACCTACCTAACCAAGCTCAATTTAGTCCTACCTTAAATTTTGAAGTTTACGACATTAATAATGATGGTTATTTGGATGTTTTTGGAGTTGGAAACACCTTTGATACTGAAGTAGAAACTATTCGCTATGATGCATCAAAAGGCTATCTATTGTTGGGGGGTAAAGGTGGTGTGTTAGATTATAGTAACGACTCCAGTTATTTTAATGATGGTGAAGCAAAAGCTATTAATAAAATAATAATTAATAAAGTTGTTCATTTTATGATTTTGAATAAAAACAGCAATCTTAAAATACTAAAAGTTAAAAATGAATGAAGAAGCTCTTTTCAATAAACAAAATCTTATTATGTATTAACCCAGACGTAATGCATTCCAAACAAAGCATTGTACGGAAAGTTTATAAATTGGGTAAGTGGTCAATTTGAACTTTATTTACAAGATAAACTGTATGGTTTAAAAACATTTTATCCCAGCGGTTATTTTTATATAACAGAAACTGACAAAAGCAATAATATTGTTAATTTCAAAATAATAGTTAGAAATAATTATAAAAAAAAGAGAGGCGCTCTCTCACGAGACCTCTCTCAGCAATACAATCTTTATAGTTAGTCCCAATGAATAACCTTGAAAAAGATATAGTACAAGTGTAGAAGAATTATATTACACCTCTATTAACATTTGTTAATACTTCAAAATAATTACAAAATTTAAGCAACCGATTCACTGGCAGAACATTAAAAAGGGAGTAAAACGAAATGCAATTAAATATCTAGTAACTTATAAACTAGAGATGAAAATATAGCGGGATTTAAAGCCGCATTTTAACTTCATTTCGCCCAGCAGAATCAACGATCACTACGTTACTAGCGTGAGATAATGGCTTAAAGAGGCTCTTAATAGTCTTAAGTGACTTGTAAACGACTTCTTCTAAGATATACTACTTGCTAGTAATTAGTTGTGAGTGAACTTTTCACATATCTTATAAAGAAATCTTAAATTAAACTGTAATAAACGTAAAGTTAACAGTTAATAAATTAAAGCAAATAGTATTAGATAAACTAATAACAGCTGCTCAAAACAGACCTCTTAAGTGAATCTGCTTTCTGTTGGTATATTAAACAGTACTTACAAATTTATTAATAAACACCCCCTAAAACATAACCGCTCAAACAAAAAAAAGGTGCCTACATAATAGACACCTAATTCGTAGAAATTAAATCTGTCTCTCACAAAAGAATTAATAGCATTGCAATTTACAGACAAGATATAAACCAAACAATACCAACTTCTTGGTATATTTTACCAACATCACAAAATGAGTATAATTAGGTTATTGATGTGAATCTAGTATCTACTGGTTATTATAACGGGTATTACAAATTGATTAATAAACAAATGTTTTACAAAATAGTCAGATATGAATTTACTTAAAACTGCATAACTAATTTTAGAAATAACAGAGGAAAATTAGACAAATTAGCACCACTAGACCAATTATTATTAGCGCAAAAAGAAGCGCAAAAAAGAAATCAGAAAACTCGTGATAGTTTTTATTCATTTTTTATTGTAATTAATTAAAAGCGAAAATACCGCAAAACAAGTAAGTAAAAAATGACATTTGTCATATAGTATAAACCAACATAACTAATTTTTTAAGTAATACAGAATACTCTATTAATTTACAAATATCATGTTGCCAAGGCTTTTTATTGTTCTTGACTTGTCATAGATATTAATTTTTAAGAGTTATTTTCTTGTGAAAATGGCCCAATAAAAATAGTTACAAGTATAATAGACCCATTAAATTTTGATAAAAAAGTTGACGCGACTATTTTTTAGAGTTTTTTTCTTACATTTAAAACAAATAAACACACCTTTTAGTGCATTTATAATAGATATATAGTTACCAGTAACTATATACGCACGTTGGCAGTAATTATAAATTTTATATGATAGAGTTTGAACATATAGAGGATCAAAAATATTTTGAAAACATGTTACTACATGATGAATTTAAAGATATTAATGATTTCAAAACCATGTTTGATTTTAGAATTCCAGATATTAAAAGAAAGGAATTTAATAGGATTAGAAATAAAATACTTTATACATTAAAAAACCAACATGGTATAAAGTGTATGCTTAAACTAGAATGTTGTGATTTAGAAAGTGGAACTGCTATTGACCACATGATTCCCATCTCATCAAATAAATTGAATAAAGAATTAAGAAACTTGAAAGCTGAAAAAGGCAGGAAAGTAAAGACACAAAGCTTTGGCTCAAATCATATTGACAACTTGATAATAGCATGTAACAATTGCAACAATCGTAAAAAGCATAGAATGTTGAATCATGATATTATAATGTACATTCTTAAAGAAAAAAGAACAGCTGCCAACAACGTATAAACGGCATTAAAACGACCGTTTATACTGAACGTTAGCTTTAATTAAACCAAATAAGAAAATTTGAGTCTAATTTTAAAAAATACAAATTATGACTAGAAAAAATTTATGGATAGCTGTATTGATGATACTAGTTCTATCATGTGACAAGGATGATAACACTATTGAAGAAACGCCACAAGGATATAACATGTTACTCATAGGGAATAGTTTTTTTAAACCTTATGCTGAGAAACTTGATGATATAGCAGAACTGGCTAAATTTGAAAATCATAGTAGTTTACTTATTACTCGTGGAGGAGATAATGGAAGACCTATTAATTTTTGGAATGACTCAAATAGTAATGCACACCTACAAATCAAAGCAGCTCTTGATCAAGGGGATATTGATATTTTTGGAATGACCGCTGGCCATGAACCTGAAGATCGAACCGAAGGACATCGTGCATGGATCAACTATGCCATACAAAACAATCCAAACATAACCATCTTTATAGCGATACCACAAATTGATTTTCCCGCAAATTGGGAACAACGTGCGCAAGATTATGGGTTTGACACGATACAAGAACTAACTGATTATTTTGTTAATGGTATTGTACATAATGAGATGGTTGACCGGTTACGAATTGAATTCCCTTCTACAAAAATTTTCACGATACCAACGGGATGGTCTTCGGTGATTTTGGATCAAATGAATACAAATAATGAATTATTAGATGATATTTCAAGATTTGGACCCCTACCCACCTCATTATTTGTTGATGTTAAAGGACACCAAGGAGACATCATTAGAGAAGCTGGATCATTAGTTTGGCTAAATAGTGTCTATGGTGTTAATCTTAGTTCTTTTGTATATGAGACGGGTTTCAATACGGACTTACATGAAATTGCAAAGCAAATTATGGATAGCCATGACCCAAATTACAAACAGTAGAGGTTAACTATTTGTAAAAGTTATTAATTTGTATTTTAAAAAATAACAACAGCTAACAATGGCTATAATTAATACGGGTTTTAGGTTTTGAGCCAAGGTCTGCTTATATTTATGAAGACCGCCAAATCTTTTAAACGGAAACAAAAGTGCCCTTTTATTACCGTACTAATAATAGCCGAGACATTGTGTGTTATAAGGTGTGATCAAAATTAATTAGCTAAACAGCATTGCATACTCGGTATAATCAATCTAAAAAAACCAATCTATAGACCTTCAAAAATCAGAATTGATAATTATGCCATTCGAAAAAGAATTAATTTTTTATATTTGAAAGCAAATCAGATTTTAACTACTCATAGCATAACTCCATAAATGAAATTATCACGTACCAAAAACAAAATACTAGGGGGCGTTTGTGGGGGTATTTCAAAGGCCGCGAAAATTAACATTTCCATTGTCAGAATACTATTTGTCATTCTATTATTCTTTTCCTGTGGCATCTCTGTTATTGTTTATATGGCTTTATGGATTATTGTTCCAACAGAAACTTTAGAATCTGAAAAAAAGGCAATTAACAATAGCTTAGATAGTAAGATTTTTGATCGAAACACATCTAATGATATTGAGTTGAACCCACCTAGTACTGCAAATAAGGTGGCAAAGGCGGCAATTAGCATGATAGTAGGTGGCATTTTACTAGGCATTTATGGGGCTGATTATGGCGATAGTCTTGGCATAGCCGAAGGCTTTACGAAAGGCAGTAGTATATTACGATTGCCATTTATTTTGTTGTTTGGAGCCATAGGTTTAATAAGCGGAGCTGGTCTTGGTTTACTAGGCGCTCTCATTCTCTCTTTTCTTAGGAAAAATAAATAAAACGAACGCACAACACTATGTAAAAAGCATTTAAACAACCTTTTACATTTACCGTTGGCAGTAATTACAAATAATTAATATATAGAAATCACTAATCAAACGAAAAAGAATGTGAAACTTTAAAGAGTAATAGGTATTATTTTATTGATTCCACCTGTTATTAGTGTCCTTTTATTTTTATTAAATTTAATAAATAGTGGTATTGGAGACGTTCCTGAGATGAAAAACCTTAGTTCTGAATAGACAGAAACTTATTTTTCCTGTGAGGTAGAAGGCGAATATACATCTACAGCAACAATATATTTTTTATAGACAATAATAGTTTAATAAGTCTATTCAATATTTTCTTCAATAAACTCAATTAAACTATTTGCCATTATTTGATGGTCTTTAATTGATGGATGAGCAGTAGCTTCTATGTAAGGCATAAAATGAGTAAATACCTTTTTATCATTAAGGTTTGCAACTGCTAAGTTAATATACTCCATCCATTTCGACCCTTTTTTAGCAGCATCCATACTTCCAAGAGAGCATATGATATTAGCATTAGGATACTCTTTTCGTATATCAGCTACAAATTGTTGATAGGCATTTATAATAAATTCATCATCTGGAGCTTCATTTCCAAATCGTTTTTTAAACTCTTCGTGCTCTGATAGATTAACCAGCCACGTATCATTTTGAAATAGGTTAATTACTACAATATCTGGTTGGTATAAAGAGAAGTCCCATTTGCTATTACTATCCGTAGGGATCAATCTATTATACATTTCTGGCATAATTAATGGATGCCAACTTATTGTTATGCCAATTCCACTTTTACAAATGCATTGATATTTGGCATCGAAATGTCTAGAAGTAATAGCTGCATAACTTAAATAGTTATTTGTATAAGTGCTGTCTGGCGAGTCTTTACCAGATAAATCCTCTATAGCGTAACCTGCCGTTATAGAGTTACCGTAAAACTCCATTTTTCTTTTTTTAGGTGCTGATTTTGGTAATAACTTGCCATCATTACTAATCTTAAAACCATAAAAACTCGTTCTACCTCGATCCCATTCAGCTCTTTTAAAAATTTCAATGGAATGTTTTCCTTCGGATAAATTTGAAGCCAATTTATAATACTGCTTGATCGTGTCTGGCTTCAAAATGGAAATACGATCATTATCTATAATTATATTGTAATAATTATCTCCAGACTCATCTTTCATTAAGGCTTGAATAGACTCGCCTTCAAAATTCATCTTTATAGAAGTCCCTGACCAAGATAATTGAGCAGCCTCAACGCTCATGGTGTCTATTCTTCCCCAATATTCAATTTCAGCATTTGAAAAAGGTACATACAACTCTTTTTCACTATGACAGCTTATTAAAATGATGGCTAAAACGAAAACTAGTTTATACTTTTTTTTCATGGATTATACTTTTAAAGCATGTCTGTTTATAGATAAAATATCTTGTTAATCTTAATTTTTATCAACTTATCCAAGCTTCAATGTCGGTTCCTCCTCAGCTTGAATGAATAATTCCAATAGGATAAACTATAAGGCAATAAATAAAATCAGTACGCTTATACCATTCCTATCCATCATGATTAATTTAGATGTTTAATGCTTTCTCAATGGCTTCTTCTGCTAATTTTTCCATTACCAAATACCCCGCTTTGTTTGGATGGACAAGATCATTCGCAGCTGTGTAATCTGGCACTTTTAAGCCTCCTTTACCGTCTTCCATTGCAGAATAATAATCTAAATAAATAAAATTATTTTCTTTAGCATATTCTTTAAGTGCTTTGTTGATTGTAATTATTTTTGTAGCAGGATCTAACCCGGGTTTCCATAGATAATCTATCGCAGGTAAAATTGAAGAAATTATCACTTTAATACCGTTGGCATTTGCAATTTCTGCCATAGATTTAATATTATCTATAATTGTTTCTAAAGATGTGTAACCTGTATTACCTGCAATATCGTTGGTGCCTGCTAAAATAATCACAACTTTTGGGTTTAAATCGATAACATCTGGTCTAAAACGTAATAGCATTTGTGGTGTGGTTTGTCCGCCAATACCTCTGTTAATATAGTCTCTGTTTTTAAAGAATTCTGGACGCATTATAACCCATCCTTCTGTAATTGAATTTCCCATAAAAACAACACGATTTTTAGCTTTTGTATGTAATTTAAGCTCTAGATTTGCTTTTTCATAGCGACTTGTATTAGCAAATTCATTCCAGTTTTGGGAGTGATTTTTTTGAGTAAATAATAGCGATAAAAATAGTGTTAGTATTAAATATTTTAAATGCATATCTTTTTAGTTTAATATTAAACGTTGGTTTAATTGTGGTATTTATAATCGTTTAATTTTTATTACATTAATTCTATAATAATGAAATTTATGATGCAAATAAATTACTTGCAATTACTAGATCGTAGCCTACACTTTCAAGTTCTAATTTTTATTAAGTACAGTTTTAATAAGGTTTTGTTCTTTAAAATTCTTAATTAAATAATCTGCGTACCTTAAAAATCCTAAATCGGTAAGATGCACACCATCTACAGTGCCTTCATTATCCATTCCAAAGGATGGCATGTCTTCTATATAAAAAACATTTTGAAATCCTTTTTTTAGAATTTTATTGTATTCATTTTTTAGTGTCAAATTTTCATGATTCAATTCAGTTTCTATAGTCTTATCTATAAAGGCAGTTTTGTACATCATGTTTTCCACAAAAACTATAGGTGTATTAGGATGCTTTTTTCTAATAATTTCTACCAATGGCAAAACACGTTCCTTAACTTGTTCTGCGTTCATATTTTGTAAACATTCAATCACATAAAAGCTTGCATCAATTTCCGAGATGAGTTCAATAATGGGTGTTTCCATTCTCCCATTTCCACTAAATCCATAATTTACACAATCAACGTCTAATTTTCTAGAGATAATATTGGTATGCGCCATTCCAGGACGTGAAGCACAACCTCCTTGGGTGATACTTGTACCGTAAAAAACAATTGGTTTTTGCGCATTAGGCATTGCCTTCTTAATTGAAGCGTCGCTATCTATTCCTACTTCCAATTTTGTAACTCCGTCATATAAAGGTAAAAATAGTTTGTACTCTCTAAAATCAGAAGTCATGTTTTTTATTAGTTCATATTTATTTATACTGCCAGAAGGTCTGGCCGTACTAACATATCTCCATTTGCCCTTGTGTTTTAAATATAAATCTACTCCTTTGATTCCTGTAGAAGCCATATGGTTCATTGAGAAATTGTTTAAAATTGACCATTTTAAATTGATACTTGTCGAATTTGAATGAAATCTCACAGATATTCCTGCAGACGATTTGGATAAGTCCCATACAGGTTCTCTTACTTTTTCTTTATAAGAACTCGGCAACCTATCATAAGGGCTTTCCTTTAGAGAATCGGCCATAGCTGTCCCTTCGATTAAAAAGTGTTCTCGACCAAAGTAGGTAATATTAGTTTCTTTAATAATTTCTGTTTCCTGAGAAAAAGCCAAAACAGAAAATCCACTAATTATAAATAGTAAAAGACGTTTCATAATATTTATTCTTCTCTTAAAGTAAAGCATTACAGCTTATCATCATTATTTACAATCAAGATTTTTCTTTACTTCTTATTAGAAATCACAACATTTTTTTTGCATCCAAAATGTAAAATACGTTTATTTATTAAGATTTACTGCAAAACTCTTTTTAATTACGCACTAAGTTTAACTAATGACATAGATAAAACAGAAACAGTTGTAACGACTTATCCTTTGATAAAATTTCTATAACGGTTAAGAATAAATCCCGATCGGAAAAACTACTCTTTGAATGATAATCGAAGTTCAAATTTACTTGACTTGTCTTCTACCAAACTTTCTAAAGTAGATGATTATTATATATAATACTTTCTATAAAAGTTAATGGTTTAATAAAATGTGAAGAAGAATATGGGTTTTCTGCTTATAACTTTATCGAAATTGAAAGTAATAGTGAAGAATTGAAACAAAGAATTTTAAATATTTAGTAAACAAGAGATACACCAAAAAAAAAGTAAATAGTGACAAAAAAACTACTGCCAACACCGTGTGTAATTCATTGCTTTGGTAGTTGCCTATTTGAAAAATTCCTTCGGAATCTTCTCTGGTTCGTTTTTGTTTACTAAATTAGATGCTAAACCACCCAACTAACCATACACAAATACGTTTTAGGTAATTTACATAAGAACAAAAAAACAAAATCTATGCCTTTATATATGGATATTCATACAGTCGATTCTGACGAATTCTCGGCAGAGGATGTTGTAAAAGCACATATGGAAGATCTTGCCATAGAGGATAAATTTGGTGTAAAACAATTGAAATATTGGGTGAATGAGCAAGGTAAAACAATCTTTTGCTTGATGGAAGGGCCGAGTAAAGAAGCCTGTAATCAGGTTCATCTTGAATCACACGGAAACACAGCCTGCAATATCATTGAAGTAGCAGACGATGAATACAACCTCTTTATGGGACAAGGGACAGAGGTTAATGATTTAGCAAAAACTAATTCTGGAGATCTTGATCCCGGTTACAGAACTATTCTTCTTACCAATATCGTATGCTTTTCTCAAAATAGTAATGGATATTTTAAGAAAATAAAAGATTTAGTTATTGAACATAACGGGGTAATTATCCGTGAACCAACTAATCAAATAATGATAACGTTTGTTTACGCAACAGATGCCATTTCTTGCGCAACATCAATAATAGAATTACTTGAATCTACCTCCAGTAAATTAGAATTTAATTTAGCAGTAGTAAGTGGAAATCCTGTTGATGAAAAAGGTACTGCATTCTTTGAAGAAACAAAAAATAAAATTAACAGTCTATGTTCTTTAGGCCTCAATAAAAAACTATATTTAGATAACGAAACTGTTGCTCTTGCAAAAAAAGAATTACAAGAACAACAAAAAAAGACAACCAACTTTACGCTTGTCAGCAATGACGACTTTGTCTTTTCTTTGATGCTGCATAATACCATAAAAAAACATTTTAACCGATCGGACTTTAAAAGTGAAGATTTATTCTCGGAAATCGGAATGAGTAAATCTCAAGCAAGTCGGAAGATCAAATCATTAACAGGACAAACTCCAAATCAACTTATTCAGGAGTCACGACTTCAAAGCGCATTGGGTAAAATGTCTCAAAGCCAAAAAACAATTGCCGAAATTGCTTACCAATCTGGATTTAATAGTCCAACATACTTTACCCGTGTTTTCAAGAAAAGATTTGGAATTTCTCCAACTGAATTTATAATGCAACTGGCATAATTTGACAAGAAATTGTGATTGAATCAATTGTTTCAGGATTTGAATCAATTGTGAAATACTTCTGCTTCTATGTTTTTCATATTTGCATCATAAAGTATGATAAACAATTAACAGTTAAACACTTCAATCATGGAAACAGTAAAAGTATTCAATCCAGAACATTACAAAACAACAACTAGAGAACAATGGCAAACGGCAGCAGAGGCATGGCACCGTTGGCATCCTACTTTAAAGACTTGGTTAGGTCCGGCAACCGACCTAATGTTGGATATGGCAGAAGTTAAAGAAGGATATCGTGTATTAGATATTGCAGCTGGTGCTGGAGAACAATCAATCACAGCGGCTGAAAAAGTCGGTGCAAATGGCTACGTACTGGCCACAGATTTAGCACCAAAAATTCTTGATTTCGCATTGGAACTTGCTAATGAAAAAGGAATCAATAATATTGAAACAAAAGAAATGGATGGTGAAAACCTAACTGTTCCTGCAAATTCTTTTGATACTGTAATTTCAAGAGTAGGGCTCATCTTTTTTCCTGATCAGCAAAAAGCATTAAAAGAAATGATGCGAGTTTTAAAACCAGGTGGTTTTGTTGCTGCGATAGTCTATTCAACTGTTGATAAAAACAAATTCTTTTCAACCCCCGTCTCAGTTATTAGGCAACGTGCACAACTTCCACCACCACTGGCAGGACAGCCAGGCCCTTTTAGTTTGGGAGGTGAAGGAGTTTTAGAAGACACCTTTAAACAGGCTGGGTTTATTAACGTTAAGTCACAAGTAGTTAACGCTCCAGTAATAATGCCAACCGCTAAAGATTGTGTTAGATTTGAGTATGAGTCTTTTGCAGCCTTACATCAAATGCTAGGAGGTTTATCGGATATTGAAAAAGCCGCGGCATGGGAAGAAATTCAGTTTGAACTATCAAAATTTGAAGATGAGAATGGATTCTCTGGACCATGCGAACTTGTTGTTGGAGTTGGTCAGAAACCATTAGGTTAAAAACAACAACGTATATGAAAAATAGCAGAAAATAGCTAAATCTAAAGTATAGTTCTTTTCTGCTATCTTTACTTTAAACTGAAAAGACATACATAAAAATCTGCTACTTTTCATATACAAACCCGTTAGCAAAAATTAGTATTTAATGACAAATAACGTGTGTTTTTCTGCAAATTTTCTGCAAATAAAAAGAGGCGCAACATAAAAACGCTTCAAACCCCTTATTTTACATGTGGAGAAGAACGGATTCGAACCGTCGACCTCTTGACTGCCAGTGATAATGTTATCATTCTTAACAACTTACAACCTAACGCCTTAAATACATAATATGCTCTTATATAGATATTTATGATATTTAATTATGTTTATGCTCAGAGGTATGTACCCAGCAGATATAATATCTTAAAAGAAAGCCAAATTTAATAATGAAGATGATGCTAACCCTTTATGGCAGTTATGTGAGCAAGGTTATGACTATATCACACACATAGGTTCTAAGACTAAGAATCGAGCCAATGATGACTTAATAATTAGAATTGATGTTGAGTTAGCAGGTTTAATGGAGTGGCTAAGAGGATCGTTTTATTACACACATTACCAAACAGTACAAAAAGAATTACTAGCAAGTTTTGATGATGATATCGCTATATTTAATTATGGCATAGAGCAAGGTCGAGAGCATAGAAATTTATGGGATATTTATCAAAAGAAAATTAAGAAGCTATTAGGCATATCATTTAAGACCGCAAGAAAAACTTATAATACTTTCGCACTAGAATTAGATATGAGTGATAAAGTTAGGCGAATATTATTAGGGCATCAAGACCCATCAGAATTAAGAAGTTATAACAATCTAACTACTGAAAAAATAAAAGCCAAAATACAAAAAGCGCATATGGATATTCTAACAGAATTTAAAGCCTTTGAATTAATAGATTTATTATTTGCTAAGTTTGAAACTTTAGACATACCACCTACATTAAAGCAAGAACTTACCGCCACAAAACTAGAAGGTTTAATAGAAGATTTTGAAGAATTAAGAAGCAAGTAATTTTGATATTTACCCGAATAGGTTCTTGTCTATAAAAGAGTGTTTTAAGGTATGAGTAAGTTGTAATTATTGATACTCTAGACTGTCCCTACTTAAGAAGATTACATACCAAAGTATCATTTTTATCAAGCCTTTAGCGAAGAAGCGATAAGCAGTAATATTATCAATAAACCAAGCAACAGAGCGAAGCGTATTTATTTATTATTCTTTTTTACTTCTAGTGATTAATATCATATTATACTTACATCGATTGATTTAATTTTGCTACTTAATCATATTAAATTCTAATCATGGCAGATACTATTTTATACGTTTCTCTATCAATTGTGATAATAGGTTTGATAATATTAATTAATAAACGAGAAGTACAGGAAGCATATAACACAGAAAGCCGAATGGCATCAAAAACTATTAAAAAACCAACTACAAAAAAACAAGTTGAGAAAACGAGTTTGGGAACTTATTATGTGCCACATACCAAAATTTATGAAGAAAAGATACATGTTAATGACAAAGTAACTGCTTGGACAAAAACAGATTCAAATGAGGTACGTTTTTATCATGGCAATAATAGAGAAGCTGTTGGTATAATGAATAGCAGAAAATTAGCAAACCTAGTTGAAAACTATAAAATCGAAGGTGCGATTGTACAAATTGAACCCAAAGAACTAACAATAAGACTGTATTATCGTTAAAAAAACAGACAGTAAAACCAATTACGAAAACATTTGAAGTAGCCACTATTTAATCAACTACTATATTATTAAATTGTTAAATAATTCTTATTTTATTATTAAATGTAGATGGTAACGTCATTATCTAGTTGTAACGATCAAAAAAAAGAAATAAGTTTGCATTGTATTACAAAAGAAAGAGAGGCGCTTTCTCACAAGTCCTCTCTCTTTAGTACAATCTTTATAGTTAGTCCCAACGAATAACCGTGAAAAGATATAGCTCAAGATACAAGAATTATACTATACTTTCATTAATATTTGTTAATACTTCAAAATAATTACAAAATTTAAGCAACCGAATCACTGGCAGAACATTAAAAAGGGAGTAAAACGAAATGCAATAATATATGTAGCTACTTATTAGCTAGAGATGCAGATACGGCGAGATTTAGAGCCGAATTTTGACTTCATTTCGCCTAGCCAAATCAACGATATATTGAAACACCTACTAGCATTACTAACGTGAGATAATGACTTAAAGAGGCTCTGAATAGCCTTATGTTGTTTGTAAACGACTTCTTCTAAGATATGCTACTTGCTATTAATTAGTTGTGAGAGAACTTTTCACATATCTTATAAAGAAATCTTATTTCGAACTGTGATAAAACTAAAAATAATAATTATTTTAAGCAAATAAATTTTCTAATTTATTCAGATGGTTTTCTTTAGTTTCTTTTAGGTATGCAACAGTAACATTATACCCAGAATGTTGCAACACTTCTCTAGCAGTTTCAACACCATATTTACTATAGATGTATGAACCGCTAGTCTTACGTAAACTATGTACATTTCGAGTTAAGCCTTGCTTAATAGCACTTTTATATTCAGTAGCGAACACAGTTTTTAATCTTCTATTTATCCATGTGTGACTAAATTGAACCTTCATCAATTCATTAAAGAAAATCTCATCTCTATTTATACTTTGAATGGCATTAGATATTGTAGTATCAAAAAATGCTTGACCATCTTTACCAGTTTTATGTGCAGTATAATTTAGTACCGCACCATTATCTTTAAACTCTATTTGGCTTTTATTCAGATTAAGCAAATCAATACTTCTTAAACCAGTTTGAATACCTATTAAAATAAATAGACCAACTTTCACATCATAATACTTTTTACTTTCTAATAATTTCACACCTTTTCCGTATGCCTTATCGTAGTCTAGTTTTAATGATTCTTTATTCATAATACACGTATTTAGTGTTTATTAACTAGCATAAAATCACACATAACATATAAACAAAACAATACTTGAAAAGATTAATAAAATCAACTACTGTTTATTAATATATAACAATAAACACCCCTAAATCATAAACGCTTAAACAAAAAAGAGGTGCCTAAATAATAGACACCTAATTCGTAGAAATAAAACCTCTCTCTCACCAAAGCCTTAATTAATACTTAATAAATTAACACTAATAGTATTAGATAAACTAATAACAGATGCACAAAATAGAATTCTTATGTGAATCTGCTTTCTAATATGCATTTCAACGAGTATAATTAGGTTATTGATGTGATATGAATAGTCTAGATTGGTATTACCTCTCTATTCAGATTTCATTAGTTTTCAAAATATCTTCTCAAATAAAACCGCATTATATATTTTAGAAATAATACTAAAAAAATGCGCCAACATAGCCCTTTAAAAAATCAAAAAGTAAAGAAATAGATGCTCCAATTAAAAGCATTAAAACGCAAAAAATCGTCATGCCAGTTACCGTTTTTAAAATATACACAAACTTACTAGAAATCGTTTGTTTTTTCATATCGTATCTCTCGTCTTTCCCTTTCATGTTGTCAGATTTTAACTTAAAATCGAAAATAATACAATAAAAGTAAGTAAAAAATGACATTTATCATATGGTATAAACCAACATAACTAATTTTTAAATTAATACAGAATACTCTATTAATTTACAAATATCATGTTGCCCAGGCTTTTTCTTGACTTGTCATAGGTATTAATTTTTAAGAGTTATTTTCTTCTGAAAATGTCCCAATAAAAATAGTTACAAGTATAACAGACCTATTAAATTTTGATAAAAAAGTTGACGCGACTATTTTTTAGAATTATTTTATTACATTTAAAAGAATAAACACACCTTTTAGTGTATTTATAATAGATATAAAGTTGCCGTAACTATATACGCACGTTCTCGCATATTATAAATTAACCAACATTGTGTTCAATATGAAAAAAATAGACCGCAGGAAAGCAATCAAAAATTTAACTATTGGAATTGGCAGTGTTTCCTTGTTGTCAAGTCCATTAACTGGATTTGCAAATACGGATGCTAAAGCTAAAACAATTCCTGTTAAAGACTACGGAAATCATGATATCGAGGAACCAGTAACCGTCATAACTTTAGGAGCAGGAGGAAGAGGAAATGTATACGGGAATTACGGTATCCAATTCCCCAAAGAATTAAATATTGTTGGTGTTGCCGAACCGATTTCTATAAGAAATGAGCGCTACGCAAAAAAGCATAATATTCCTAAAGAAAATCGATTTGTAACTTGGGAACATGTTTTTGATCGACCTAAATTTGCTGACGCAGTTATTATCTCTACGCCAGACGATTTACATTATGGACCATGTATGAAAGCTCTAGAAATGGGTTATGATATTTTATTAGAAAAACCGATAGCTCCTACAGAGAAAGAATGTCTAGATATTCTTGCACTAGCTAACAAAACTGGCAGAATTGTCGCTGTGTGTCATGTATTACGTTATGCTCCCTATTTTATTAAATTACGCGAAATGATTCAGTCTGGTTCAATAGGAGAACTTATCAGTATCCAACACCTTGAACCCATCCAACATATACATATGTCACATTCATATGTTAGAGGAAACTGGCATAACTCAAAAAAAACAACTCCGATTATTCTTGCAAAATCGTGTCACGATTTAGACATTTTAAGATGGATGATAGGAAAACCGTGTAAAAGTATTTCTGCATTTGGTAGCTTAAAATGGTTTAAAGAGGCTAATGCTCCAGAAGGAAGCACTAACAGATGTACCGATGGTTGCTCAGTAGAATCTACCTGCCCCTATTCAGCCTTGAAAATTTATAACGAACGTGGCGGTTGGTCTTCTGTATTTGACTTACCAGATGATAAATCTAAGCACAGTGATTATATTCTAGAACAATTAAAAACTACGAATTACGGGCGTTGTGTTTACAAAATGGAAAATGATCAACCCGATCATTATGTTACTTCAATGGAATTTGAAGATGGTATTACTGCCAATTTTTCTATGGAAGCCTTTACCTCATATCATGGCCGAAGAACCCGAATTATGGGTTCGCACGGTGACATCACAGGAGATATGACTGAATTTATCCATACAGATTTCTTAACTGGTAAAGCGACTAAATGGGACGTTACTATTGATGATATTAGTAATTCTAAAAATAGCGGTCATGGTGGTGGAGATTGGGGATTAGTAACAGACTGGATTAATGCTGTAAAAAAACAAGATCCAAGTTTGCTAACCTCAACAATAGATGCATCTGTAGAGAGTCACATCATGGGGTTTATGGCAGAGAAAAGCCGAAAAACAAAACAAATTATTCCTATTGATTTAAAATAACATGCTACAACAATGTATAAAGCTAATTACTCAATTTGGAGATTGACCAAAGGTCGTTGCAAGTTTATTAACCCTGATTTTCCTGCGGAAAACCTTCTCACCTAAATACACAACTAATCTTATACAAGACCGTTAGCAAAAATTAGTATTTAATGACAAATAACATGTGTGTTTTTGCAACTGTTACGCCATAGACAAATTCTTTGTTGAAGTGGTTTATGATGCTAAACATAACACCATAACCGAAGTAAGGAGTTTTAAAACCGGTCGTCTACTCGACAAGTATTCTGCAAAATTCCAATAAACAATTGCGGTATTCCGTAATACTCTCTCCTTAACAATTTATTGTTTGTAATATTCGTGATATTAAGTTATATTTATTTTTTTGTAATAAAAAACCTCCAATAAGATTGATATATTTATCTCTGTTAAGAAATAATATTAAATACAATCAAGAAGAAAAAAGATGATTTTGTGATGTAAAAATCATTCATATCCTTTCATTTGGGAACAAAACAGGTTAATTTAACATTCATATAATCAAGTTAGTGGCAATATTAGAGAACGATCGAAAAGAAAATAAATGAATTGTAAAAATTGTATTACTAAAATAAATCAAAACTATTGTCCAGACTGCGGGCAACCAACAAAACTCAAAAGAATTGATGGACAATACATTTTATCTGAGATTGGAAGTGTTTTGAATTTTGACAAAGGAATACTTTTTACAATAAGAGAATTACTACTGAGACCAGGGCAAAGTGTTAGGAAATTTGTTTCAGATGATAGAAATAGACTTGTGAAACCTATTATTTTCATAATTATAACTTCTTTAATCTATTCTCTTATTAATCATTTTTTTCATATTGAAGACAGTTATGTGAAATTTGAAGAAGCAAAACAATCGACAACGGGTTATATTTTTAAATGGATTCAAGACCATTATGGTTATGCAAATATTATTATGGGAATATTTATTGCTTTTTGGACAAAACTGCTCTTTAGAAAATATAATTATAACTTTTTTGAGATTTTAATTTTATTATGTTTTGTAATGGGAATTGGAATGTTAATTTATTCATTTTTCTCACTCTTCCAAGGCCTATTTCAAATTGATTTAATGCAGATTTCAGGTATTTTGAGTTTTCTTTATTCTGCTTGGGCAATCGGACAGTTTTTTGACAAAAGCAAATTTTTAAATTATGTTAAAGCACTTTTTTCATATTTTATAGGATTTTTAACATTCTCTTTGACAGCAATATTAATCGGAACTTTAATTGACTTAATCTTTAAACATTAAAATGGAAAAAAACAAAAAACAAAATATTATTCCAATTCTTCTAGTATTCACTTTAGGGATGGCAACCTTTAACCAATTCGATTTTGAAAAATTCGAATTTGAAAAACCTGTACTATCGATTGTTTATATAATTGGATTTGCACTCTCTATCTATTTGCTTGTAAAAAAAGATAAAAATCAACCAAAAGAATAAAATAAAGCCACTAACAAAGTATAAAAATAATAGCCTTAAATTGTAGTAAATATAAACATTAAATTCCGCATCTATATTTAGTAGAAAATTGAAAAATTCTACTTCAGTAATCGGCTACTATTCTTATACAAACCGTTAGCAAACATAACAGATCTCACTAGAGTAATACATTGGTCATATGGCATGGAATTTGTCATTGAACATTCG
>ENA-OWNS01000002-OWNS01000002.1-marine-metagenome-genome-assembly--contig:-NODE-2-length-201132-cov-5.868001_pt1 | contig 201132 bp, 161 predicted proteins | sample MGYA00238137_ERZ651772 | MGnify/ENA primary metagenome ERZ651772 (study PRJEB26903, sample SAMN06264699) | marine metagenome | isolation source: Columbia River Estuary | place: USA:Columbia River... | reverse complement strand
AATCAAAGGTGTAATGCACTATAAAGGTTCAGATGCTCACAAGGCAACTGTAGTAGGTGATACTGTTGGAGATCCATTCAAAGATACTTCTGGTCCATCATTGAACATCTTGTTGAAATTGATGTCAGTAGTTGCTTTGGTAATTGCACCATTCATCTAAGTTTTTACTTATTAAAGAATTAATTATTCTTTAAATAATGTAAAAATATGTGGCAACGCCCTATTTGATTCGTCAAATAGGGCGTTGTTCTTTTGTGAAAAAACAACAATTTCCCAATTAGCCTGTTTTAATGATAAATAAGAAAGTTAACTTAAGCAGAATTCTTATCACGTTAACTTCGTTATAATTTCGTTAAAACAGCCGTTTGGCAAGGTTATCGCCATATTTTATAAGGAATTTAACCTATATTTAATGGCTAAAAGCAATTTCCAAGTTAGTATTGTCTTTTAGTTAAATTTCGAAATAAGTAAATATTTAAAACTTCACAATATGAAATTCAGAGGTCCCATTTTCTTTTCAATAATTCTTGTCGCATTAGTTTTTGGAGCGTTTTATATTCCTGCTAATAATGCTGAAAAAGAAGCTATTCTGATTAAATCTATTATAGCTAATCTTGATAGATTTCATTTTCAACCACAAAAAGTAGACAACGATTTTTCTGAAAAAGTTTATAACCTATATTTGACTAGAATCGATGGAAACCGGAGGTGGTTAACACAACAAGATATTGATCGACTAGGGGAATTTGAAATGAAATTGGACGATGAAGCAGATGCAGGAACTTATGAATTCTTCGATATGTCTTTGACTCTTCTTGAAAATGGATTAAATAAAACAGAGATTTACTTTAAAGAAATTCTTTCAGAACCATTCGATTTTTCGATTGATGAAAGTATCGATTTGTCTGACGAGAATAAGCCATATGCAAAAAACGATGCAGAATTAAAAGAGAATTGGAGAAAGTACTTGAAGAGAGAAACGCTAACTCGATTGGTAGATGACCTTGATTTACAAAAAGAGGGGAAAGACGAAGATTTAAAGGGGAAATCCTTTGCTGATTTAGAGCAAAAGGCTAGAGAAGATGTTTTGGATGTATTTGATAAATGGTATACCCGAATGAGAAAGTTAAAGCGAGTAGATCGATTAAGTAACTATTTGAATGCAGTTGCTAATGTTTATGATCCTCATACAGGTTACTTCAAGCCTAGAGATAAAGAAAATTTTGATATTAGAATGTCTAAAACTTTAGAGGGAATTGGGGCGCAACTTCGTGCCGAAGAGGAATATACTAGAGTGGTCAGCATTATTGTAGGAGGTCCAGCTTGGAAAGGAAAACAATTGGAAGCTGATGATATGATAATGGCCGTGGCTCAAGGTGATGATGAGGCAATAGATGTTAACGGAATGGTTATCGACGATGTAGTAGATATGATTAGAGGAAAAAAAGGAACAGAAGTCCGTCTGACTGTGAAAAAGAAGGATGGTGATAAAGAAATAATTGCTATTGAAAGAGATGTCGTGATCATGGAAGAAGGTTATGCTAAATCAACTCTTCTTTCAACTCCTGAAAGTAAAGAAAAGATGGGATACATTAATTTACCAAGTTTTTATGCTGACTTTGGAAGAAATGGAGGACATAGCTGTGCAGAGGATGTAGCTAAGGAATTAAAAAAATTAAAGAAACATAATGTTGAAGGAATAATTCTGGACTTAAGGAATAACGGTGGAGGGTCATTGGAGGAGGTAGTCGATATGGCTGGTTTATTTATTGAGAAAGGTCCAATTGTTCAGGTGAAATCTAGAGTCGGTAGTTCAGGGGTTCATGAGGATGAAGACGGGAAAGTGCTTTATGATGGACCTATTGTGGTCATGGTAAATGAGTATAGTGCTTCTGCCTCAGAAATTTTAGCAGCAGCTTTACAAGATTATGGACGTGCTGTTATTGTAGGAAGTACTTCTACTTTTGGAAAAGGAACAGTCCAGAGATTCCTAGATTTGGATAGAGCGGTTATGGGTTACTCAGATGTAAAGCCATTAGGTTCTATTAAATTGACTATCCAAAAATACTATAGAGTAAACGGTGGATCAGTTCAATTAAATGGTGTGAAATCTGATATTGTTTTCCCTGATTTATATTCCTATTTTGATTCGGGTGAAAAAGATTATGATCATGCTTTAGATTATACTGAAATAGCTCCCGTTCAATATGAACAGAATGTATATTCAGTAAATAATAAATTAGATGAGCTCCAAAAAGCAAGCATGAAACGACTTAAAGCTAATCCTTCTTTCCAGGAAATTGAGACCCATGCTAAATGGTTGAAAACCCAAAGAGATATTGATATTTATCCGTTGAATATAGATAAATATACCCAAATGGAACAATACCAAAAAGTAGTGAATGATGGTTTCAAAGATGTTTTAGATAAAAAGGTTAAAGGAATGCTTGTTAAAAACCTTCCTGAGGATATGGATGCATTAACAAAAGATGAAGGGGTAGAGGCCCGAAATAAAGATTGGATAGAGGGGCTAGAAAAAGATATATACCTAAATGAAGTGTTATCAATCCTTCGAGACATGAAATAATATATTTAGAATAATTCTAAAAATTATTTTAATAAAAAGAGGCCGAAGCAATTAATTTTGTTTCAGCCTCTTCCTTTTAAATGATCATCAGTCAAAAGTAAAAAAATCACTAAGAGGTTTTTAAATTTAGTACTTTTGCAAAAGAAAAGATATCAATACATTAAAGTCTAATACCTCTTAGTATTTCAAAATAAATTCAATACTTCAATTATATGAATTACCTGTCTCTTGAAAATGTTTCAAAATCTTTTGGTGATAAAGTCTTATTTGATAAGCTCAGTTTTCAAATGAGTAAAGGCGAAAAAATTGCACTCGTCGCTAAAAATGGAGCAGGGAAAACTACACTTCTTAAAGTTATAGCGGGAACAGAAAAAGCAGAGGGTGAGAACGCTAAAGTCCAATATCGTAGAGATATTCGAATTGGGTATTTATTGCAAGATCCAATATTTAGAGATGGACATACTATCATGGAAGCTATTTTTGAATCTGAGAATCCAAAAATTCGAGCTACCCGACAATATGAAAACGCAATTCTTAACCTTGAGGATGAAGTTGGAATGGCTAAAGCGATGCAGCAAATGGATGATTTGGAGGCATGGGATTTTAAAGCGCGTATCGAAGAGATTTTGGGGAAGTTAAAAATTATAGATCTAGAACAACGGGTGGCACATCTTTCTGGTGGACAAAAAAAGCGCCTTGCACTTGCTCAGATTTTGATTGATGAACCTGAATTTTTAATCCTTGATGAGCCAACTAATCACTTGGACTTGGATATGATTGAATGGCTCGAGGAATATTTGCAATCACCGAATTTGACACTTTTTATGGTGACACACGATCGTTATTTTCTCGAAAGGGTTTGTAATAATATTATCGAATTAGATACGGGGGTGATATATAAATACAAAGGAAATTATTCTGATTTCTTAGTTGCGAAGGAAGCTAGAGAGGAAAACCAAGCGGTTGTTTTGGACAAGACAAAAAAGTTAATGGGGAAAGAATTGGAATGGATGCGTCGTCAACCTAAAGCACGAGGAACTAAAGCCAAATCTCGAATTGATTCATTTTATAAAATAGAAGAGAAAGCTTCTCAGAAAATTTCGAAAGATAAAATTCATATTGATGTAAAAGGAAGTCGATTAGGAAGTAAGATTTTGGAAGCTAATTATATTTCTAAAAGTTATGGCGATTTAATTTTGGTAAAAGACTTTGCTTACAAATTTAAAAAAGGGGAGAAAGTAGGAATCGTTGGGCCAAATGGAGCAGGTAAATCTACTTTATTAAAAATGTTGACCCAAGAGATTCGACCTGATAGCGGTAAGGTTGTAGTTGGTGGAACTGTCGTTTTTGGTCACTACACACAGGATGGGATTCAATTAGAAAGTGATAAGCGAGTCATCGATGTCGTGCGAGATATAGCAGAATATATTCCATTAGAGAAAGGAAATAAATTGACAGCAGAATCCTTACTTGAACGTTTTCTTTTTAGTCGAAAACAACAACAAGTTTATGTTTCTAAATTGAGTGGGGGAGAAAAGCGTCGATTACATTTGTTGACTATTTTGATGGAAAACCCTAATTTTTTAATTCTCGATGAGCCAACAAATGATTTGGATATCATCACTTTAAATATTTTGGAAGATTTTCTCATGGACTTTCCAGGTTGTGTTTTAGTAGTGACACACGATCGTTTTTTTATGGATAAAATCGTTGACCATCTTTTTATTTTTGAAGGTGATGGAAAAATTAGGGATTATAATGGACAGTATTCTGACTATCGTGTTTTGCATAAAGAAGAGCTCGAAGAAGCTCGTCAAGCTGAAAGAGACCGACAAAAGAGGATTATAAAACCGACAAATGAAAAGCCAAAGGATGAAAAACCAAAACTCAGTTATGAAGAACGAAAAGAATTTAATCGTTTGGAAAAACAGATTTCAGTTTTAGAGGAGAAAAAAGAAAAAATTACAGAGCAGTTTAATAATCCAAACTTGACTCCTGAGGAGATTCAAAAACTTTCAATTCAGCTTGGAGAGTTGAAAAATGGCATTGAAGAAAAAGAAATGAGATGGATGGAATTAGCAGAGTTAGCGTAAATTGAATGATTCATCAATAAAGAAAGCGGATTTTTTCTAAAAAATCCGCTTTCTTTATTGATGAAGATTTAAGTTATTTTCCAGCCAAAGCTTTGATTTTATCTTCCAATTCATACTCGTCTCCAGAAACATAACCTGTGTGAGTATAAACGATATTTCCCTCTTGATTCAGCAAAAATGTTTGAGGAACGGATTGGAAATTTAATGCTCTTTGTAAATCTTGATTTACATCAGAAAGTATCAGGTAGTCCCATTGTTTTGTTTCAACCATACCCGGTACTTTAGCCATAGCTCTTGCATTATCAATTGTTACAGCCACTACTTCCGCATTGTAATTCTCCTGCCAATCAGGGTAGATTTCTGCAATCGCATCTAACTCTCTTTTGCAAGGAGAACACCAAGTTGCCCAAAAACTGATTACAGTGATTTTCCCATTTTTTGCAAAATCTTGAATATTAATAGTTTTTCCTTTGAGATCCTTCACATTTACATTAGGTAAATTCTTTTGAGCAAAAACGGAACTTGAAAAACAAAACGCAAAAACAACTAATAGAATGTTGATTAACTTCATTGTATTTTATTTAATTTTGGATATAAATTTTAGGGGTTGAGACGAATAGTAAATTTATAATAAATAAATCGTTAGTGCTAATATTGATTTAGGTTTAACTAAGATTTAACGGCTAAAAGGCATATTTAATTACTGCCTTTTTGTAAAATATCAATATATGAAGGTAATTTTGTACAGATTTTAAAAAACTATTAAAATGTAGTTTTTTTCAAATAGAAATAAATAATAAACTCAGATGCTATTTAAAAAACAAAACGGTGTACTTACTATTCTCCTTATATTTATCTATTCGTTAGGTTTTTCACAAAGTAACAATCAAGGTTCTTTTTCAGGAAGCCTTGAGTCCAATGGTAATTTTTTTCAAGAAGACTCGTTGATAGAAGCTTTTAATACCCCTCAATATGATCATCAGCTGTTTGGGTCGGAAGTTTGGCTAGATTTAAAATATAGTAACTACGGATTTGACGTAGGTATGCGATTAGATTTTTTCAATAATTCTAATTTACGCCAACCTAATGAGAGCTACACTGACCAAGGTTTAGGCAGATGGTACGTTAATAAAAAAGTGAATAAATTAGGAATTACTGCTGGCTATATTTACGATCAAATTGGGAGTGGAATTATTTTTAGAGCTTATGAGCAACGACCACTTTTAATTGATAACGCCTTGGTTGGGTTAAAATTGACTTATGATTTAACGCCAGAATGGAAGGTAAAGGTATTGACAGGTCGGCAGAAAAATTTGTTTGATTTGTATGAATCGGTAATTAAAGGTGCAAGTATTGATGGGTATGTGAAAATAGATTCAAGCAGCGTTAGTTTTGCTCCAGGTTTTGGAGTGATGAGTCGAACAATTGATGATGAAACAATTGGAAGATTATTGACCAATCTTAGCTTGTATAATGATCCATTCCGGATTGAGGCAAAATATAATTCTTATGCTTTTTCAGTATATAATACAATGACAGCAGGCCCATTTACCTGGTATGTAGAAGGCGCGTATAAAACGAATGAGGTCTTTTGGGATCCTACTTTTGAATGGTTTACGGTTGATCCCCAAACAAACGATGAGATCCCATTGAAAGGTAAATATGACTTTCAAGATGGGAATATTATTTATTCTTCATTAGGTTATGCAGGTCACGGTTTTGGAATATCCTTGGAGGGGAAAAGAACTGAGAATTTTTCGTTTCGAGTGAACCCATTTGAAAATACTAACCGAGGTGCAATTAACTTCCTGCCACCTATGACCAGAGTAAATACTTACCGATTGAATGCTAGGTACTCACCAGCAACGCAAGAGTTAGGTGAGCAAGCTGTGCAACTAGACATTCGATATTCACCAAGTAGGAAGCTGGGGTTTTTAGTGAATTTTTCAAATATTACAACTTTGGATAATGATTTATTGTACAGAGAATTGTACACAGAAGTGACCTATAAGTACAAAAGAAAGTGGCAATTGATTAGTGGGATACAATGGCAAAATTACAATCAAAATATTTATGAAGGAAAAACAGGTGTAGATATTTTGGAAACAGTAACTCCTTATGCAGAATTTCTTTATAAATTTTCTCGAAAAAAATCTGCAAGGTTTGAATTGCAATACATGTTGACTGCACCAGGTATTTCCAATAATCCTGAGACAAGTGAAAAATATACTAATCGAGATTTTGGAGATTGGATTTTTGGCCAGGTGGAAATCGGTTTAGCTCCACATTGGATTATTACAGCTTCAGATATGTATAATGTAAGTCCCTACAAAAAGAATTTGGCAGTAGGTGAAAAAGCAAAAGATTTACATTATCCAACATTTGGAGTAGTATATACTCATCGCTCAAATCGTTTCGAAGTTAAATATGTAAAGCAAGTTGAAGGGATTGTTTGTGCAGGAGGGATTTGTCGATTAGAGCCAGCATTTAGTGGGTTGAAAATGTCAGTAAGGTCTACGTTTTAATTTTTTTAAAAATAACAACGTATTTACATTTGCTAATTAAGAGTTTAGTTTTTATTGAAAAAATATATAAGATGAAAAAAATAGTTTTTTTATTCGTGATAGTTTCATTGTTTTCATGTACAGAAAATATGCCTGTAGTGCCGGATGCACCAATTATCAATACTGCTCGGAAAGTAATGGTGGAGGAATTCACTGGGGTTGCTTGTGTAGGCTGCCCATCAGGTAGCGCAGAATTGGAACTTTTATTAAATCAATTTGGGAGTAATCTAGTGGTAGTTTCCATCCATACCTCTGATTTTGGTACACCATTCCCAACGAGCCTATATGATTTTAGAACAAGTGAAGCGGAAGATATTGCAGATTATTTAGGAAGACCAGCGGCTTATCCAAGTGCGGTAGTTAATCGAAAAGATTTTGATGGAGGTGCTTATTTTTTGCAAAGTGATAAAACACTTTGGTCAGGCTATATTAGCCAAGAATTAGAAGAGGACCCAAAGGTAACCGTAGATATTACCAAAGAATTTAATGAGACTACTCGTGAACTAGAAGTGACGGTTAGGGGCGTTGCAAAGGAGGAAATTATTGGTGATTTGAGGTTGACAATTATGATTACTGAGAACAATATCATTGATGCACAAGATGATGAGATAAATGGATTTACTCAGGATTATAAACATAAGCATGTTTTTAGGACTACAATGACTCAACCAACAGGCGATGCATTAGTAACAAATATGTCAGTTGACGATGCTTATGATAAAACTTATACAATGACTTTATCAGAAGATTGGAGAACGGATAATTGTGAAATTATCGCATTCGTAAATTTAGTAAATGGGCAACAAAAGGAAATTTTGCAAGTAGAATCTGCATATGTCGAAGAATAGCATTAGAATAAAAAAATGATTCCCTAAAAAAAAATGCAACTCAATTTGAGTTGCATTTTTTTTTGATTTCTTTTAGGAAATTTTAAACTTCATTTCCTTCCAAAGAAAATTCTCCATTTGTCATGCTAATCGATTTCACATGAAAGGTTTTTAATTCAGTTACGCGATTGTCAATATCGATTGTTCCATTTTCCAAACGTAAAACTCCACGTGGACAAACTGCCGCACAAATTCCACAGCCGACGCAAGATGCTCTTACTACATTTTGTCCTCGTTGAGCATAAGCTCGAACATCAATTCCCATCTCACAATAAGTCGAACAATTTCCACAACTGATACATTGACCTCCATTGGTTGTAATTCTAAATCGAGATTGAAACCGTTGTACCAGTCCCATCAAAGCTGCAAGTGGACATCCAAATCTACACCAAACCCGATTTCCCATCAACGGATAAAAACCAGTTCCTACAATTCCTGAGAACATAGAACCAATAAAAAATCCATACCATGAACGAACATTATAAGAATCGAAAAATAAAATATTTGAACTCCCAGTTTGATAAGTATAAATCACCATCCCGGTCATTACAATCGCAAAAACTAAAACGCCATGAATAATATACCGCTCATATTTCCAAGCAGTTAAACTTTTATCAGAAAGCTGTCGGTAAGGATCTCCCAAAGTTTCTGCCAATCCACCACAACCACATACCCAAGAGCAATACCATCTTTTCCCAAAATAATAAGTGAAGAAAGGAACGACTACCAACGTCAAAACTATTCCCCAAATAAACATCATCGTTCCTACACTTGTCGCCCAACCCGCAATAGCGAATTCAGTTCCTTGTCCATACATTTTGTCAATTTCAAAAAAGAAATCATAATCAAGCGGCCATGCATTCTTAAAATCCATGTATGGTTGATTCAGTCGTAACAAAAATTCTGGAATCAAAAAAGCAAAGGCAGTTTGGAAAAACATCACTGAACCAGTTCGAACTAGTTGATAATTATTATGCCGATATTTTATGAGCATTCTAATTCCCATCACAAACATGACCATTGTGTAGAGGAAGCCATACAAAAACCATCGACCAGCTGAATTCCCACTCAAGGATTCTGAGATTGGGTCAAGCATCAAAGTCCAATTGGTAATGTATTCTGGGAAAAAATACAACGAGATATAAAACAAAACCAAAAAGATTCCGAAGGAAATTCCAATCCAACCCAATCCTTTTGTTGCAGTTACTTTTCTAGTTTTTGCAAAAGAAACTTTGTTCTCTTTATTTGTTTTTTGAATTTTATAAATGATGAAAAGCCCAGCAACAATCGTCAGTATTCCTATCAGTAAATATTTAAAAACAATCATTATAACACTTGCCAAGATGGTCATCCCTAGAAAAATCATTCTAGCTTGAAAAGTAATTCCACGCGTGGCTGGGCTATCGTAAATTTGATTATTTTTAATTCCTGGAATCAAATTTAGATCAGGTAATAAATACATCAAACCTCCTAGAGTAGCTAGAATAAAGCTGAGTAAAAAGAACCAATTTGAATTTCCAGGAAGTAATCCACTAGCCGAATATTTTGTCAAAGAAAAAAGATAATCGTCAACTGTATTCGGAAACATTCGGTAGTCATTTTCGCTAACACCTTCGGGAAGTTTTTCAGGAATTGCATTCCAAATTCCATTTGCTCGATCTACTCCTGATGCTTTGTCCAATGCTTCTAAGGAGTTATTTAAAACAGGTTTGATTGCATTGATAAAAGCCACATTGCTTCCAAATTCCTTACCCATCAAATCTTCTGCTTGCTGTTTAATTATCTTTTGATGATATTGATTGGGAACATTTTTAGACAAAACATCTTCTGTCAAAGTGTGATTACTCAAAGTCAAAGAAGCCACAAAAATGGTTAACGCTAAGATGAAAAGAGCAAGGCCTATATTTTTAATTAATTTCATTTTTTGAGTTTTTGTTAGCTCTAACCGTGACACGGTTTGAGAATCATCCTACGAATTACGAGTTTAAAAAATTGAATGCTTGAGTCCAACCTCTCTTTTTCTTTGGCGTCAAATTTTTTCCAGTTTTTTGATTGTAAATATTTAACACCTCATGCTCATGACTTTTATAAAATTCAGGATCAAAATTTGCAATCGCCAAATCTTGTAACACTACTTCTACAATTGTTTTTTCTTTCAACCATTTTTCACAAACCTCATGTCGAAATCGAACTCCCATCAAATTGAAGCCAACAATCTCTTCCGTATTTTTATCAAAAATCACTCGAATACTTTTTCGTCCATCTGCATGTTCCCAATAAACGGCTTCATGGTTATCCGCCATTTTTGCCAAAACAGTTCCGTAAACTTGATATTCGATTTCGAAAAATTTCGCAGAGTTAAACCAGATGCCGGGATCGTAAGCTACCTTTTTGCCACACACATTATAGGCAACAGTTTCGCCCATCATCCGACCAGTATACCAAATTGCTTCGACAGGTCTTCGTCCAGGTTTTGGATTTTGCATTTGGGCGCAATCTCCGATAGCATAAATATTTGGAATATTAGTTTCTAAAAAATCATTCACCACAATTCCTCTTTGAATTTCAATTCCAGAATCTTTTAGGAAATCAATGTTAGGATGAACGCCAGCGGTAAGTCCTACAAATCCACACTCAATTCTTTCACCCTTACTCGTTATGACAGCACAAGCTTTTCCATTTCCATCATCGACAATTTCTTTGAGTTCAGTAGCCAATTGGAGGTCAATATGATTTTCAGAAATATGTCGACCGACCATTTTGGATTCTTCGATTGGAAGTACACCATTCCAAAAATCAGTTTCTCGAACAAGGAAAGTCACGGGAATATTTCGAGAGTGAAACATTTCAGCCATTTCGATTCCAATCAATCCTCCTCCAACAATAACCGCACATTTCAACCCTTTGCTATATTTTTCCATAGCTTCTAAATCTTGTAGCGAATACATGCCATGCACAGCTTCCAAGTCTTGACCGGGCCATCCAAATTTATTAGAAGCTGAACCAGTTGCTAAAATCAATTTATCGTATTTCATTTTTTCACCTTTGGTGAATAGGATTTCGTTATCTTGGTGATTGACTTTTTTTACAAAGCCTTTTTTGAGATTTATTCGATTTTTTTCCCAAAACCAATCTTCATAAGGTTTGGTATCCTCAAATCTCATGTGCCCCATGTAAATGTACATGAGCGCAGTTCTAGAAAAAAAGTGGTCTGATTCGGAGGAAATGACGGTAATTTTGTGTTCGCTTAACTTTCGAATATATCGAGCTGCTGTAATTCCGCTAATTCCATTACCAATGATAGCAATATGCATAAAGTTGGAGTTTGGTGAAAAGAATAAACTATTTTTGTTAAGATAGATTAGATTTCCAAAATTAAATCAAATTAATAAAGAAACAGTTAACGAAGAAAGGTAAAAGAAAAAATTATTGTTATCAAATCAAGAGGAGAATGTTTCAGTAAAACCGAAATTTAAAACGTGGAATTTTAGTAAAAGTCTTCTAAATGCCAAAGCGATTTTTTTTAAGTAAAAAAATGGTTTAGTCTAACCGTTTCATTACATTTGTAACGCTCGTGGTTTTTTTGTTTTCAACAACTACCTTGCATTAAATTACTCCAATTTTTCAATCACTAAAATTTAATTTAATTATGAAAAGAATTTACACTTTAATGTTCGCATTAGCGCTATGTACTGTAGCTTTAAATGCACAATATTTTACTGAAGATTTTGAGGCAGGGCTACCTGCAGGATGGGAAGTTACAGGCAACATGGCTCTTCATGCAGATGCTGCTAGTTTTTCAAGTCAATATTTTAATGTCCCAGATCATACACAATTTGTAGGGTCAAATGATGATGCCTTGGGAGCTGGAAATGACGGAGGAGGAACAATGACGACAGGGGTAATTGATTTGACGGCTGTACCAAATGGAACAGTTATCGTGCTATCAATGGAATCATTTTTTATTAACGGAGATTACCAAGGAGCTGATGAAACAGCTAAAGTTTATGTTTCTACTGACATGGGAGGAACTTGGGTTGAGGCGTGGAATATCGAGGATGCCACACAATGGGGTAGAATTGGAACAATATTTACTGATTACGCAGGCCAAGAAATTATGCTTCGTCTCGAATATGTAGATGGTGATGAGTGGAACTATGGATGGGCTTTTGATGATATTTCAATCGATGAAGTGGCAGAAAGAGAGATTGCATGGGCTTATTGGAATGAAGAATCATACTTCTCAGGTGGTTTTGAAGGTGGAAAAGGAACTGTTGGTGGTGTTATCACTAATAATGGAACTGAAATATTAACTTCTATCGATTTGACCTATTCTGACGGAACAAATTCAACAACTGAAACAATTACTGGTTTGAATGTAGGTTATAATGAATCAGTAGCAATTCAAGCTTCTGAAGAGTTCACTCTAGGAGCAGGTACAACTTCTTTTTCTATTTCTATTGGAAATGCAAATGGAATGGGAGATGACGAAAATACCGCGAATGATGTTGGTGATGATATTTCAATTACTACAGTTACTCCAAACCCTGATAGAGGAGTATTAATAGAAGAAGGAACGGGTACATGGTGTCCTTGGTGTACTAGAGGAACTGTTTACGTTGAAGGTTTGACAAAAAGATATCCAGAAAGATTCATTGGAGTAGCTGTTCACAATGGTGATCCAATGACCGTTACTGAATATGATGCTGGTATTGGTGGCTTAATTAGTGGTTATCCAGGTGCAGTGGTTGAAAGAGCTGCAGGTATAAATCCTGATGCTTTGGAAGCTCCTTTTGTGGCAGCAGTGCAACAGGCTCCCCCGGCACGGTTAAATGTAGGAGCAGTTATTGATGGTAGTTCTTTATCAGTTTCTGTTAGTGCTACATTTTTACAAGATGTTCCTACTGGCTACAAGTTAGCAGCTATTCTGATTGAAAATGGAGTAACAGGAACTGGTTCAGGGTATAACCAGGCTAACGCTTACGCTGGTGGTGGTGCTGGTCCAATGGGTGGATACGAACTTCTAGGTGGAACAATTCCAGCTTCTGATTTTGTTTACAACCACGTAGGTAGAGCTTTGATTGGAGGGTGGAATGGAGATGCTAGTAGTATTGCTGGTGAGATGTTAACAGGTGACCAAGCAGTATATACTTTTCCTGCCTACTCTGTAGGAGCAGGTATTAATTTAGATAATTGTTATTTAATCGGTGTATTACTAGATGCATCCAATACTCCAGTAAACGCAATTGAAATTCCTTATGGAGATGCAATTGTTAATGGAGAACTTACAGGAACTAGAGATGTATTTAACCATAACGCAGTTAGTGTGTATCCTAATCCATTTTCTGAAACAGCAATTATCAGCGTAAACTTGGAATCAAGTGCGATAGTAACTGTTGAGGTAATGAATTCAGTAGGTCAGTCTGTTTCAAGAGTTGATTATGGAACATTGACTGGAAATCAAAATTTAACTTTAGACGGTACTAGCTTAAATTCAGGTGTATATTTTGTACATGTAAGAATTGGAGACGAGTTAGCGACTAAACGAATTACTATTGCTAAATAATTTTTAGCTAAAATAAGTTTGAACATAAATGATAAGGCATTTGCACAATAATTAGTGCAAATGCCTTTTATTTTACTAATTTTTATTCAAGAGATGACCTAAAAAAGTTCTATATTTGGATAATTATTAAAAGACCATTTTAAATTTTATTGATATGAAGCAGATTTTACTTATTACTTTTTTTCTTTTAGCTAATTTTGGTTTTGTTAAAGCACAGGATTTTGATATTTCGCCTAATAATATTACGCTAGATACTCTAGTAGACTTGACTGATGAATACGTTTCAGGGAAAATGCATTCTGATCTAAATAACAATACTGGATCAAATGCAGAATTAAGGTGGGAAATTTCTCAAGTAAGTGGTCCAACTGATTGGCAAGTACAACTTTGTGTAAATAATGAAAGTGGTGGTTGTTTCTCATGGGATGTGCTATCTAATACTGCAGAAACGTTACCTGTACCAAAACCCTTATTGATAGATGCTAATGATCATAGTCTTTTTGATATTGGAGTAAGACCGAAAAGTACGGCAGGATGTGGTACTTATGAAATTAAAGTTACCACAATGACTGATACCTCAACTGTATTAACCACAGGAGTTTACACATTCAAATTTAATGTAGATGAGAATTGTGAACAAATAGTATCATCAACTAATAACTTTGATAAATCACTAGTTAAAATTTTCCCTAATCCAACTACGGATTATTTTACGATTACTGATAATTCGTATGTAGAATCTATCCAAATATTTAATATTGTCGGGAAACAAATGGCTGCAGCTAATTTCCAAAATGGAGATGCAATCAATATTTCTAGCTTTCCTAATGGACTATACTTAGTCAGAATGTTGGATGAATACGGAGATGTTCTAAAAACAGCTCGTTTAACTAAGAGATAAAATTCAAAAAGTACAAAAAAAGGAAGCCATTTAGTTTATCTCGAAATGGTTTCCTTTTTTTTATCATAAATATCATAAAAAGGTTAATGGTAAAAAAGACAAGATATGATTTCTGTTCTTTAATAGAATTTTGAAATTAATTTGCTGGAAATTCTACAAAATTTCTTGGTGTTTCATACAACCTTACCCCAATTTCATACTTCTCTTCCAAGTGCTCTCGTAAAATCGTCCAAATCACATAACAAATATTTTCAGCGGTAGGGTTTATTGTTTTAAATTCCTCTACTTCCAAGTTTAAATTTTTATGATCAAAACGGTCTTCAATTTGAAATTTGATAACATCTTTTAGAATCTTCAAATCAATCAAATAACCAGTAATCGGATCAACTTCTCCGGTTACTTTGACTTCCATTTCATAATTATGTCCATGGTAATGTTGATTGGAACAAAGTCCAAATACACGTTCATTTTTCTCATTTGACCAACTCGGCACAAATAACCTATGTGCTGCATTAAAATGTGCTTTTCTGTAAACTGATATCTTCATAATAACGATAGTAACAAAACTAAATGAAAATGGTTAAATTTTTTTTAATCAAAAATAGAATTTCGCTTACATTTAAAATCCCAATAATCCATACCTATTTTGTCAATAAATTGATGTAATTTCGCATGAGGGTCAAAAAGCGCCTTAAAAGTATAGGTTAAGAAAAAAAAATAGGCGAGTAGAAAAGTAAGAAGAGGAATTCGGCGTCTATTAGGTGGCTGGAAGCAAAGGAATAAAGAAAAGTTCAAAGATAAATTTCTGTGCGGTCAAATATGGAAAATATTTCCATGAACGACTAAAGTTTCGATTTTAGGAAAAAACATACATCCCATCTACTGATTTGATGAAAGCCGATAAAATCAATAGTAAATTGGATAATGATACAAATGGAACTTCAATATCCTACCGATGTGCTAGGATATCGTGAAAAATATCTTCAGTAGACTTATCCTCTGTAAAGTCCAGTCGACTTAATCTTTCCTCTAATAATAGTTTACATCAATAGAATTATGGTAGTGCTCGAAGTGCTAACTTTACTTTTGTTAGATAATCAATAACGTTAAATGCAATTCCAGCAAATCATCGGTCAGGGAAAAACAAAAAAGGTTTTGCGTAGCATGATCTCCTCAGATCGAATGTCTCATGCACTAGTTTTTTTAGGACCTGAAGGCTGTGGAAAATTAGCGTTGGCTTTAGCATTTGCTCAGTATGTTCTTTGTACAGATAAACAAGAGAATGACTCTTGTGGAAAATGTAGTAATTGTATCAAATCTGCGAAACTGGTTCACCCTGATATTCACTATTCTTATCCCACCGTTGGGACAAAAGTAGTGAGTACTAGTTTACTCCCTGGTTGGCGTAAAGCAATGGTTGAAAATCCCTACTTGAACGCTAATCAATGGCTGCAATCTATTGGTGCAGAAAATAAGCAAGGGAACATTACTAAGGATGAGTGCGTAGAAATTATCAAGAAATTGAGCCTCAAGATTTTTGAAGGAAGTCATAAAGTATTATTGATGTGGCTTCCAGAGTATCTAGGGAAAGAGGGTAATCGACTGCTAAAAATGATTGAAGAACCACCAGAGAATACTTTATTTATTCTAGTGGCAGAAAATCAAGAGATGATTTTAAATACCATCTTAAGTAGATGCCAATTAGTTAAAATCAATCAATTGTCTGATGAGGAGATTATTGAGGCGTTAAAACAAAATAAAAGTATCCCTCAAGAAAAAGCAGCAGCAACTGCCCATTTAGCTGAAGGTAATTACAATGAAGCATTAAATCTTTTGGAAAATGTAGAAAATGATAATGCTATTTTATTTTTGGACTGGATGCGATTATGTTATGTCGGAAATGGTTTGAGTTTAATGGAATGGGTAGATCGTTTTTCCAAAATTGGTCGAGAGAACCAAAAACACTTTTTGAAATATGGACTGCATTTTATGCGTGAATATATGTTGCTAAAATTAACAAGTGGAGACAATGTTAGATTGTTACCCAATGAATTAAAAACAGCACAAAACTTAACGAAACTTATAGGATATAATCAAGTAGAAGCTATTTCAGCATTATTTAATGAATGTGCTTATTACGTGGAACGGAATGCAAACCCAAGAATATTATTTTTGGATGCTTCCCTCCAATTGAATCAAATTTTAAAAACGAAAGAAGTTGCTTAGGTAGACTAAATAAACTTCAGTAAATAAAAATAGATATGGGATGTATTGGTTGTTCTACTGGAACAAATTCAGACGGCACTCCAAAAGGATGTAATAGTAATGGTGGTTGTAGCACAGGTGGTTGCAACAAATTAAATACGTATGATTGGTTAACAAAGCTTGATTTACCTGATGTAAATGATTTTGGTTTTGTGGAAGTGAGTTTTAAGAATGGCGCCCGAAAAGCGTTTTTTCAAAATACTCCTCATTCTCGTGCAATTACTGGGGATATGGTGGTGGTAGAATCAGGTGCAGGCTTGGATATTGGAAAAATTTCATTGTCGGGTGATTTGGTGCGTTTACAAATGAAAAAGAAACGAGTGAAGGAAGATGCAGTTTTACTTAAAATAGTAAGAATTGCTAATGATCGTGATCTTGAAAGATTATACGAGGCTAGGGCCAAAGAACCTGCGCTGATGGTCAGAGCTAGGGTAATTGCTAGAACATTGGAATTAGATATGAAAATTGGGGATGTAGAATTCCAAGGTGATAAGAGAAAAGTGACGATTTTTTATACTGCAGATGGAAGAATAGATTTTAGGGAATTGATTAGACAATTTGCTAAGGAGTTTCGGGTGAAAATTGAAATGCGCCAGATTGGTGCTAGACAGGAATCAGCACGAATTGGAGGAATTGGATCATGTGGGCGAGAATTATGCTGTTCAACTTGGTTGACTGATTTTAGGTCAGTTTCGACAGCAGCAGCTCGGTATCAAAATTTGGCTATCAATCAGACTAAACTTTCGGGACAATGTGGACGTTTAAAATGTTGTTTGAATTATGAGTTAGACACCTATATGGATGCTTTGGAAGAGTTTCCAAGGAAAGTGGATGCTGTTTATACAGAAGCTGGAAAAGCCGTTTTAGTTAAAACAGATATTTTCAAACGGACTATGTATTTTGCCTATTTAAGTGAAGGAGGAAGCAGAGGTAAGTTTTTTGGACTTCCAGTTGAGCGAGTGAAAGAAATTATTGCAATGAATAAAAATGGAGAGAAGCCAGCCGAATTAATGAGTGATGAGGCTAAATTTGGCGCGATGGAAAAGGCTCTTTCTGTTTCTGCTGAATTTGGAGATGATGAGGGATTAACTGGTGTAATCGAGTTACCACCTGAGCAGCGGAAGAGGAGAAATAAAAATCGAAATAAAAATCGAAAACCTCAAAATAAATCAAATCGAGGAAAAGGTACCCAAAATGGAAAAGGTAAGTCTTTAGTAAAGGCTAAAAACCCAAATCAAAAAGGGAATCCAAACTCAAATCAAGGTAAAGTAAACCAAGGACAACCAGAGAGGAAATCAGGAGAAGGAAATGAACAAGTAAAAAATAAGCCTAATCCTAATAGGAATCGGAGAAATAAGAATCGAAATAAGCCTAATCCTAAAAATAATAATAATTCGAATGGGGGCGGGGACAAAGGTAATAGCAACAATAAAAAGTAATTAACTTTCATTATAATAAAACAAGGGAGAAATAATCATGTCATGATTTTTGACAATTATTTCTCCCTTACTTATTTTTTTATTTTTAAAAATTTTATTCGAACATGAAATACGATGTTACAGTAATCGGTTCAGGCCCAGGAGGTTATGTTGCAGCAATTAGAGCTGCTCAACTTGGAATGAAAACAGCAATAATCGAACGCTATAATACACTTGGAGGAACTTGCCTAAATGTTGGTTGTATTCCTTCCAAAGCATTATTGGATTCTTCAGAGCATTACCACAATGCTCAAGAAAAGTTTGAAACTCATGGCATCGAGATAAATGATGTAAAAGTGAATATGCCTCAAATGATTGCTAGGAAAAATTCAGTAGTTGATGAGAATACAAAAGGTATTGAGTTTCTGATGAAAAAAAATAAGATTGATGTATATCACGGACATGGTTCTTTTATCAATTCAAATAAGATTAGTATTGCCAAAGAAGATGGAACAAAAGAGGAAATTGAAACAGTAAAAACGATTATTGCAACTGGGTCAAAACCAATTGTCCCTGCGGCATTTAATTATGATAAGAAAAGAGTTATTACATCAACCGAGGCATTGAATATCAAGAAGGTTCCAAAAAGAATGATTATTGTTGGTGCTGGTGTAATTGGCTTGGAATTAGGATCTGTTTATGCTCGATTAGGTACAGAGGTAGAAGTAGTGGAGTTTGCAGATAAGGCCATTGCAACAATGGATAAAGATTGTAGTAAGGAATTAACTCGTGCACTCAAAAAATTGGGAATGAAGTTTCACTTTAAACATATGGTGACTAATGTAAAAGCAACAAGTCGAGGTGTAACTGTCGAAGTACAAAAACGAGATACGGAAAATATATTTGAGTTAAAAGCTGACTATTGTTTGGTTGCAATCGGGCGTAGAGCTTATACAGATAACTTAGGATTAGAGAATGTAGGTATCGAAAAAGATGACAAAGGACGAATCGAAGTCAATGAGTATTTAGAGACAAAAGTTTCTGGTATTTTTGCTATTGGAGATGTGATAAAAGGTGCGATGTTAGCTCATAAAGCAGAGGAAGAAGGAGTATTTGTAGCAGAAGTTATGGCAGGTCAAAAACCCCATATCAATTATAATTTGATTCCTGGTGTTGTTTATACTTGGCCCGAAGTTGCAGCAGTTGGAAAAACAGAGGGTGAATTGATAGCTGCAGGCGTTCCGATTAAAGTGGGTAAATTCCCATTTAAAGCCTTAGGTCGAGCAAGAGCAAGTATGGATACAGCTGGAATGGCAAAAATTATTGCTCATAAGGAAACTGATGAAGTATTGGGGGTGCATATAGTCGGCGCACGTGCTGCAGATATGATTGCAGAGGCAGTGGTAGCGATGGAATTTCGTGCATCAGCTGAAGATATTTCTAGAATGAGTCATGCTCATCCAACTTATACTGAGGCTTTAAAAGAGGCAGCATTATCTGCAACAGATAATCGTCCGCTTCATTCTTAAAAAATATAATATTATCCGTGTCATACATTGTAGTTGTGGCACGGATGTTTTTTACCTCAACGCGTAATTTTATATTAAAAATATTTTAGTAATTGACAGTAAAAAGGCCTGACAACAATTTAATGTTATCAGGCGAAAAGGGTAAACTCTTACTTTGCCAAAATTAACTGGACTTACAAAAAGCTTACCTCCCCTTAATCTACTTTTTACAATAGCTAGCTCTAGCTATTTATTTTTTTATTAGCACGTAATTTTTCAAAATAAGTTATTTCGTCTTTCTCTTGAAAATAGTATTTGATATTTTGAATTAAGCATAGGATTCATCTTTGATTTTTTTTAGAATAGTATTTCGGATTTTGAAATTTGCCATTTATCCATAAAAAGATCTGATTAGTAATTTTGTAATTTATTTCTTTCAAACCATTAAACAAAAAACTTTTTGTTGCCTTATGGGAAAATTAATGATTAAAATTTCTCAAAAATGAACCTATGCATACGTCAGACGTTTTGGCATTAGATAGATTATATCTTTCTAGCCTTCGAACATATTTTATTAATCTAAGAAATAAAAAAGGTGAACCATTGGATAGAATTTATTCTTTTAATAAAATAATTTTTTCATAGGTAGTTTAAATAATTGATTATTAATATTTTATGATGAGGTAGTAATTTTTTTCTCGAAAGTGAAAAATAATTCTATACATCAATTAGTTACCTTTCTTTCACCTTTTGCCCCATTTTCTTATCTTCGACCTGTAATAAAAACTATTACAGATAACTAAGTTTTAAAAAAGAAAAAAGTCAGAGAATTAAAATAATTGTAGGGAATAAAAATGACAAACGAAGCATTTAACCAATTAGTTAAAGAATTACAGGCAGGCAATGAAAAAGTACTTGATCAACTATTTATCAAGCATTATGAATATTGTGTTAATTATTTGAGTAGAGAATTTCATAGTGGAAATCACTATTGCTCAAATGATGATGCACGTGATACAGTTATGGATAGCTTTCTAAAATTAAGAACAGAATTGCTGAAGGGAAAAGTAGAAAATAAGAACATCAGAGGATACTTACTTATTATCTGTAGAAATATGTGGTTAAAAAAAGTGCAAAAGGAACGCTCAAAACTTTCTCTTGATATTGAAAAAGTAGAATATTACCTTGGGCAAAAAGAAGATTTATATAATGAGGATTTTAACCCATTATTGAAAAAAGAATTGGCGAGTGATCTGAAAGAAACTCAAAAAATGCAGGCAGAAATTTTTCAAGCTGCATGGGCAAAATTGGGAGAGAAATGCCGAAAACTTCTACAAGCTTTTTATATAGAAAAAATTAAGTTAAAAGACTTGCAGGAACGATTTGATTATAGCTCATACGATACCATAAAAAGTATGAGGAGGAAATGTTATAATGGATTGTTGAAATGGAAAGATAAAATAATGGAAAATTAAAAAAAGGTTGTTCAATATTAATTCGAACAACCTTTTTTTTCATTTATTTCCTATTTTACAATGTACATTCTCACTTTACTTTCATTTCACTTCTAAGGTCATATTTAAATATACTAATTTGTGATAACCATTATTTCGGATCTCTTCCTTAATAATTACATGAATGGAGAATGGTGATTTTTTGAGCTTTTTCATGGGGCAAGTATCCACATAAACTTGTTGACTGGTTTCCATAATTTTGCAGGTCGATTGTTTTGTCGTAAAAACTTATCAGCAGTTAATACTACAGAATCCATTTGTCCGACTATTTGCAGTGGAGAAAAAAGCAAAGTAAAGAATTGTAGAAAAATGGATTTCATAAATTTTAATTTCCTTTATGAATCTAGATTAAAAAGTTTATTGATATTTGGCTACTAAAAATATTTTATAGATTACCTAATAGTTTAATCACTACCGATTTTTTGCGAAGTGAAACTGGAATTTTAGAACCATCACGCATCACAATATATCCTCCATCTACTTTGACGAATTCTTTGATTTGTTGGGTATTGATTAAGTGTGATTGGTGTACCCGTGCAAATTTATATTCACTTAACATCTTATCATATTCTTTTAAAGTCTTTGTTACTAATAATTTTTGTCCATCCTTAAAATAAAAAGTTGTGTAATTTCCATTAGATTCACAACGAAGAATATTGGCAATTTCGGATATGTGAATTTTTTCTAAAGTATGCAAAGCTATACGTTTTGGTGCGCTTTGTTCTTTTACAGTATTCAATAACAAATCATAATTATCTTGGGTTGAATTATTAACCTTCGAAATTTTTTGAACTGCTACAATTAATTCATCAGGATCGATTGGTTTAAGTATATAGTCAATAGCTGAAAATTTAAAAGCTTTAATCGCAAATTCATCAGAGGCAGTAATGAAAATTACTTGAAAGGAAATATCTCCAAGAATCTCTAGAATATCAAACCCAGTTCCATCTTGTAATTGGATATCTAAGAAAATTATATCAGGTTTGATTTTATTTAAAAGCTTAGATCCCGTGACCACTCCGTCAGCTTCGCCAATGACTTCTAAGTTAGGGCAGTATGTGGCTAGATCTTCTTTGAGCGTTTTTCTTGCTTGGCTTACATCATCAATAATCACGGCAGTCAATTTCATCTTTTTTATATGCAAAGTATTAAAAATATTTTTTGGAAATATCTTTTTTTATAATTTAAAAATAATACCCAATTCAATTAACTTGAAACTAAGTGTAATTTTGATTGTTAAAATGCATATGAGTTGGATAAAAGAAAATACATGGTTCCTATTATTTTTTATTTGGAGTTTTCCAATGGGATATTATCGAAGTCAATTTCGTAAAATAATATATCAAACTGATGATTGGATAATTAATATCAAACCTTTTTTTATCAAAGAAATGAAAGGGCTGTTCGGAAATGTTTTTCCAGAAAACAGTATATATTTGAAGATGAGAAACTTTTATCGTTTTTATTTAATCGTATATGTTGGATTATTTTTAGCTTGGCATTTCTTATAAGTCTGAATTTGTTTGGAATTAAAAACTATTCCTCTATGAGCAATCGTATTAATATTTTTGTTCCTGATATTTCGCCATTTTTATTTTTCAAATCAATGATTTCCAAGCTTTTTAATCCTTGCAAATCCTTGTTAATAATATCCAATCGTTCTTGTGTTACTATCAATGCAGTTGATTTATGTTGATGTTGAATTTGGCTTTTAATCTTTTTGGCTGCAACCCTACCGATGCCATTATCTTGGATCGAACATTCTAGTATTTTATTTTTTTGTAAAAAGTGAATATGGATTTTTCCATTCTCGGTTAGGTGCGCTACTCCGTGAATGATAGCATTCTCGACAAAAGGTTGAAGCATCATTGGAGGAATCATCAATTCTTCAGTTTCTATTTCTAATAATGTTGTAATTTCAAAATCGAAGGTATTTCCACGACTTGATTTTTCGATTGCAAGATAGTTACGCAAAGTTTGGATTTCATCTTCAAGGGTGATTAGCTGAGATCTAGAGTTCTCTAAAATCGAACGCATCAATTTGGAAAATTTTGCCAATTGATAGCGTGCCATTTTTTCATCTTTTTGAGAAATTAAACTTTGGATGGAGTTCAATGCATTGAAAATAAAATGAGGGTTCATTTGTAGTTGTAACGCTTTTTGTTCCAAGCTTAAAAGATGTTTTTCTATTTCTAATTTTTCTTTTTCCCGAGCTGTTTTTTGATGGATTTGATTGACACGAAATCTGATAAAAAAGCCTATGATAATAAAAAATAACAGTGTATTTACTAGTCTAAACCACCAAGTCTGCCAAAATGGTGGGAGTATGGTGAAACTCATTTCAAAGGGATTCTTATTTGAAACTCCATCTTCATTAAATGCTCTTAAATAAAAAGTATAATCATTTGGAGGTAGGTTATTAAAGTTCGCATTATTTTTTGACCTAAGTGGTGTCCAATCATCATTTGCTCCTACTAGTTTCCATTGGTATAAAACCTTTTCAGGATTAGATAAATTAATCCCTTGAAATTCAAATTCTAAATCATTTTTATCATAAGGTAATTTTAAACCATCAAGGATACCTCCACGAGGATTTGCCCATTTACTAAAATCAGTTTGGGACAAAGGTTGGTAGTTTAAATTGACATTAGTGATGTTCACAATAGGAGGGACTGGATTGTTACTGATGCTGGAGGGATTATGTTTTGTCAAACCATTCATAGTTCCAAACCAAATGTTTTCCGTACTATCTAGAAGGGATGAATTTTGACATATTTCTATTCCTGTAAAACCATCAGATTTGCCAAAATGTTTGATTTTACTAACATTTCTTGTATTGTCAAAAGAAATTTTATCCAAACCTAATTCAGTTCCCACCCATAAATTTTGATCTATATCAACCTGCAAAAGATAAACATTATTTGATGTAAGTGTTTGTCTATTTTTAAGATTATTTAAGTAAGAGAAAGATTTGTAATCTTCAACAATGAAAGAATTATTATAAAGTTTTAGTCTGCAAATTCCTTTACTAGCCATTCCAATCCATAAGTTCCCATCCTCATCTTCTGTCAAAGATCTAATGTGATTATCAAGTAGACCATCTTTATCAGAAATGGTGTGAATAGAATTATCGTCTTTAAAAAAACCGATTCCATAATCTCTTGTTGCAAACCAAATTCTTCCTTTTTTGTCAATATGTAAATCGTTTATTTTTCGACTTTCAAGGCCTAGTTTTCCTTTTCGATAAATTCTAAATTTCAGTCGATCTCTAAATATAATTTTAGGTTCTTGATTACTACTTTTTACATTTTCCGATAATGAAGGAGAGAGCGAAACTTTTTCCCTCGAAACTTCAATTTGAGTAATTCCATCTCCAGCTGTTGCTATCCAAATTCTTCCTAAACTGTCTTGCACAATATCTCGAATAAAATTACCACTTAAACCATCCTCATGCGTGAAAAATAAGAAAGTGTCTTGAGCAAAAAGTGCTAAGCCATTTCCCTCGGTACCAATCCAAACTCGGGAATAATTATCTACAAAAATTGCTTTACATTTCACATCAACAAAGCCTTCATTTTCTCCAAAGTGAGTGAATTTTTTTCCATCAAAATATGAAATACCTTTATTGGCTGCAGATAGCCAAAAATGTTCTGAGGTATCTTTAGCTAAAGCATAAATTTGATTTCCTCGTAGACCATTTGAAGTGTTATAATGAATAAATTGTTGACCTAAATATTTACTAACGCCTCCTCCAGATGTACCGATCCAATAATTACCCCAGCGATCTTTTAAAAAGTTTCTAACATGATTATTTGCTAACCCCTCGGATTCGTTGAGATAAGAAAAAGTATTTTTTATTGGATCCCAAATTGTAACTCCTTTTCCTTGAGAACCAATCCAGATTTGTCCTTTGTCATCTGAGAACATAGTTGTGACTAGGTTACTTGCAAGCCCCTCGTCTGTTCGGATATAAGAAAAATAACTCCCGTTGTACACGTTTATTCCACCGTTGAAAATAGCAAAGTAAATATTGTTTTGATCATCTTGATGAATACTTTTAATGTTGTTGGCAGAAAGGCCATCCGCTATTTTGAAATTCTTCAGAACCCTCTCATCTCTAATTTGGTAAGCTCCACTTTCATCAGTGCCAATCCATAAATTATCTTTTTTGTCATAAAAAAAATGATTTACTCGAGAGGAGGGGAGATAAAAATTGGTGAATTTTTTGCCGTCAAATTGAAAAGTTCCTTTGGTAGTGCCAATCCAAATTTTCCCTAATGGTTCTTGTGAGATCGCTGTAATAAAATCATTTTTAGGTATATGGAAATTTTGAAAAGTAAGTCCATTAAATTTGCTGAACCCTTTTTGAGTACCTATCCAAATATTTCCCTCTTTATCTTCAAATAATGATTCTACATAATTATTCACTAATCCATCTTTTGTAGAATATTGAGTGAACTCTTTTCCATCAAATCGGCAAATTCCTCCTCCTTGAGTTCCAAGCCAAATGTAGCCTTGCCTATCTTCAATCATAGCATAAACTTGGGATTGTGCTAACCCTTCATTGACAGAATAATTTTGGAAATTTAATTTTTGCCCACACAGGATTTGTGGAAAGAAAATGTTGGAAAGAATTAAAAGGAGGAAAAAGAATATTTTTTTCACCAGTAGCTACTTATTATTTTTCGTAAAAGTAGTAAAAAAAATGTGGAGTCATGGGAGTGGTTTTTTACTCTGCTCTAAGCTAACGATTTTCATTACCTTGAAATAAAAAAAGACTTGGCTAAGTATCTTAACCAAGTCTTTTTTATTTCTCAATAGCCATTTTATTCTTTTAAATAAATATTAAACATTGAGCCTTCATTGATTCGACTTCGAACTTTTACTTCGCCGTGATATTTATCAACAATGCTTCTAACAATACTCAATCCTATCCCTATCCCTTCACTAGAATTATTTAATCTATAAAAGGGGCGGAATAATTTATTGGTTTCTTCGTCATTTTTTAATACCATTCCAATTCCATTATCTTTAATTCCAAAAAGAATATATCCACCTACCTTTTTTGTTTTTAATTTGATATGTAAAGGTTTTTTGTTGTGTCGATAAGTGATTGAATTATGTAATATTTGGGAAAGTAGTAAGGAGATTTCTGAGGAATTTGCTTGTATCGAAGGTTCTATAAAGTTGGTTGTAAAAGTAATGTCACTTAGATCAAATTTTGCACTTAATTCAGTTTTTACGTCCTCTAGAATATTAGAAAAATTTATTTTTTCTTTGATTGGATTTGTTTCATTTTGAACATTGACTAATGTAGATAAAGCATTTATTTTTTTCGCCATCTCATTAGTCGTGAGTTTCATTCTATTCAAAACGTCTGTCTTCTTTTCCTCTTGTGGGAAATTTTTTAATAAATCTAAATATATTTTCAAAGCTAAAAGGGGACTTCGCAAACTGTTGGCCGCTGCGTTGACCATATTGGGAGGTTGTGATTTTTCAGTTATCGATTCTGTTAATTTCACCTTAGATGCACTAGGTTTATTACTAATAAGATTTTCAAATCTTTTTACCTCTTCTCGATAGTTTGTTATGATAGTCATGAGGGTTTTTTTGTTTAAAGTGTTCTGAAGTCAATTCTTTATTGTTAATTAAGGATCGAAACGTAAGTATTATTGTTTTCCGTAATTTGAATAATCAAGGATTAAGCCAAGTTTTTTAGAGGGGAGGTAACATTAAAATTGGTGTTTAGTATTTAAGCTGGTTAAAACGTTTAAACCCTTATTTTTTTTTCAAGTTGAGTTTCAGAATAATTGAGGTATTCGTCATTTTGAAGTAAATTGAAGATAATGAAAGCATTATCTGCTCGAACCCATTCCTTCAGAATTTGCAATAGTTTTAATGCATCAGATGTTTTTTCATAGAAGACCATTAACTTTTCATAAGCAGTCAATTGGTTTTTAGCAGATTTATTTTGCAAAGTGAATTGCAAATTGATCTGATATTCTAAAAATTGAATTCTGGAATCCAAAATTGAAAATACAGTCGAGGCAAGAGAAGAATCAGATTTTAAAGGTGTTTTTTTAGCAATTTTGGATTTCATGAAATTTGTTTTCCAGAGTTTCAAAAATATGTTTTTAAAAAGTGAAAAGTTTGGTTAACCTGCATGTAGGCAGACAACTTTTATACATTCAAGCTCGTCGCTCGATGCAAATACTTTTTAAGTAAAAATTGTTGAGTTTTTATATTTGAAACCGTTAGGTGGAGTTTTTCTGTTGAGTTTAATAAAAATTGTCTAAGGATAACTATACTATATATAACAGAAAATCAAATATACAATTCATTGATTTACAATGCAATTATAAATTGTTAATAATTAATATGTAGCAAGTTTTTTTTGTGAGTGGTATGTTTTTCTAAGAGAAAGGTCAGTTTGAATTAATTACTTATTCTATTTAATCCAGCTTTTGCTTTCTGATGTAGACTATTTCTATATTCATCAGGTTTGATAGATAGGCAAAGGTTGAAAAACTCCTTGGCTTTATTTAAATCTTTTTTAGATTCATAAATTCTCCCAATTTGAAGGGCAGCATTGCATGCGAAATAATAACTCGCGTTTTTTCCTTCATTAATTGTAGTTTGGTAAAATATAATTGCTTTATCATACTTTCCTGTATTATGAGTAAGGCGAGCTAATCGGTAAGCATATTCTAGCTGATCTTTTTGGGTTTCAAAATCAGAGATAGTTCGTCTTTTTAATAATTTGAGAGCCCGTTCATAATATCCACCGTCGAAAAGTAATCTAGCTTTGAGCAAAACCATATTTGGAATTTGTTTAGCCTTTGCCTCTTTTTCAGCATTTTTGTCTCCTCCTATAATTTTAGCTCCCTCGGTTTTGCAAAATTTTATATAATGAAGGTAATTAATCTCATTACCTTGGATGAGTTCATACCAAGCTAATTTTTGATAAGCTTCTTTTATATAATTTTGGCCATGAAAATTTTCTACATATTTTAATAAATATTGATTTGCATCTTTATCCAGGCGATATAGTTTGGAAAGGCCTAGCATATAATCTAAAAAATGAAATTTAGCATAATGGCTTCCTAAAGGGCGGTTTTCTAAAATTTTAATTGCCAAATCATTTTTGCCAGTGTGAAGGGCGATATTACCCAAAGCAAAACAGACTAAAGGATTTGTTTTGGGATCTAATTTTTTGTTTTGAATAATATCCCAAGCAGATTCCATATCATCTTTTAGATGCAAGACCAGGAAGGCATACATGACTAGGGTTTCTTCTTCAAACATAAAAGGATGTGATTGAGCATAAATTAAAATTTCTTCCATTTCTTTTTTGCCCTGCTTAATATTTCCAGTCATTCCGGAAAGTAATTTTACGCCCCATTTATATTTATCAGGAATGGTTCCTATGATAGCATGTAGCATACCTAAGCTTTTTTTATTAGCTACAAAGTCTGGAAATTTTTTTTCATTTCGTTTCAATAAATGATAAGCATCGCTAACTTCATTAAATGCATTAAGGTATTGTTTAAATTTTAATCTGGCCAATGCCCATTGCAATTTTATTTCTGCTTGAGAGTATAAATAGTAAGGAGAATTGGAATCTCCTTTTCGAATCTGTTTGAGACGAGGATATTTATTTTTTTCAAGTTTTTTAAACTCAGATTTATCTTCATTAATAAAGACTGTAAAGAAATCAATATAGTTTTCGATGAAATAAACAATTTTATTATTTGGATCTTCTCTTTTGATTTTACTGATATCTTTTTTTGCCTCTTCAATTCGAAGGCTCATAGCCTTTTGATAAGCCTCTGTTGCTAAAGGAGTAAATTCAAAATGCTTCGCATCAGTATTAAAGGAAGTTAAAAGGAAAAGGATAAACAGGAAATTGAGTTTTTTCATATTTTGATTTCGTTAGTAAGTTTGTCAACTAATAATCAATGTTGTTTCAATCTTTATTTAACGTAAAATGAATGGAGATATTGATAGGGGAAAATAAAACTTCATTTTTTGACTAAGACGAAGCATGAGGTTTTATTTTAGACAGTTAATTGGAATTTACATCTCAGCATTTTTTAGGGCACTTTCAGCTAATTTCATCAATTCGGTGTGGTAAGTTCCTCCTTCTGTCCGAGCCATTACTCGACCTCTTTTATCGACCCAAACAAGAGTAGGATATGCTTTTACATCGTATAGAGCAGCTAGATTTTGGCCATTGCCTTTTTCTCCATCTACTTTATAATTAATGAAATTTTCGTTAAAAAAAAGGCCAATATCTTTATCTGGAAAAACATCCTTATCCATCATTTTACAAGGGACACACCAAGTGGCATAAAAATCAATGAAAACTAATTTACCTTCTTTTTCGGCTATATTGATTACGTTTGAAAGTGTTTTGGATTGGATAAAGGTTACACCATGTTTTAAATGAGTAGAAACTTTTGTAGCCTTTTTGGAACCTCCACATTGTGAGAACAACAATAGACTAAACAAGAGGAAGCTGGAAATTAATTGTTTCATATTCAAGTGATTATAAGATTTATAATTTGGATAAATTAATTGTGATTTTATTATAAATTATTGAAAATCTGTTTTTCTTGGATTTTCACATATCTCAAGAATACACCCCATGCCATGATGGTACTTATAATAAATCCAACTTTTCCATCCAGAAATCCGAGTTGAATAATATAATGTTTAATGAATCGGAAAAATGGTTTGAAGTATAAATGATAGAAAGTAACTTTTGGTGTTTTGTTAAAATGATCTTGTGCAGACCAATCACTATAACGTTGTATTTTAGCTAGAAAATGATCGAGATTTTTATAAGTGTAATGTTCCAATTTATTTTTTAATCTTCCAATATTGATGTTTTTAGTCATAATTTCCTCATGGACTTGAACACTATTGTATCTACATTTTTTATGTATGAGTCTTATGACCGCATCGTCTTGCCATCCGCTAAATCGTATTTTTTTTCCCATAAAGAAACTCTGTCGAGAAATCCAATAGGCATCTTTCTCCATTGGTTTTTGTAATAGACTTATAATTTCTTTTTTTAGTTCTGGTGTCACTCGTTCATCCGCATCTAGGATTAAAACCCAATCATGAGTAGCCTGAGGGATAGCCCAATTTTTTTGATCAGCTGGACTCATATATTCTCTACGTAAAATTTTTGTTGAAAAATTCTTTGCAAGTTCAACTGTGTCATCTGTTGAGAATGAGTCTATAATAATCACCTCATCTGCCCATTGAACAGATTCTAATACGTCTTGAATGTGTTCGGATTCATTAAAAGTAGTGATGATGACAGAGACTTTTTGCATGTGTTTTTTTTATGAAAAAGGATTCAAAATAGATAAACTCATAGTTCTTAATATTTCAAATTACCACTAGCAATAAAATGTGGGTTCAATAAATTTTCTTTATTGTACAAAAGTGGTTCCATAGTCTCAGCATGTAAAACCTTTCCACCAGCTTCTTCCAAAACAATTTGTGCCGCACCTGTATCCCACTCCATGGTTGGAGCAAGTCGAGGATAAAGATGAGCTTCCCCTTTAGCTAAGATTAAAAATTTGAGAGAACTGCCTTGAGTTATTAATTCAGGGTTATCTAACTCATTAACAAAAACTTGAGTTGCTTCATTTAAATGTGAGCGAGAACAAACGACACTCAAATTTTTATCATTTTTAGTAAAAGTAGATACACGTAATTGTTTTGTATTATTTTCCTTTGCCAAAAAAGCTCCTTTGTCTTTTACTGCGAAGTACATTTCATCCAATACAGGTGCATAAACAACACCAAGCACAGGTCGTTGATTATCAATCAAGGCAATGTTGACCGTAAACTCTCCATTACGGTTAATAAATTCTTTAGTACCATCCAACGGATCAACTAACCAATATTGAGTGTAATTTTTTCTTGTTTTAAAGCCAATAGATTTATTTTCTTCAGAAATGATTGGATGCTTTATCTCCAATTTTTCTAAATGAAGACAAATTATTTCATTTGCTGCTTGATCCGCAATGGTGAGTGGAGATTCATCTGGTTTATGTTGTACTTGGAAATTGTCTGAATTATTATAAATATCCATTATCGCATCTCCAGCTTTTTTGGCTATTTTTGCTACTTTTTTGGCAAGGATTATGTCATGCATTTATTGAGGGATTTAATTAATTTTAGGTTTAAACTCCCGAAAAAATTAAAAATTAAAACTAAAATGAAAAAAGTTCTTGTTTCTGGTGGTTGTGGCTATATCGGAAGTCATACGATTGTTGATTTAATTAATAATGGATTTGACGTTATATCTGTAGATAATCATATCAATTCCCATCCAAAGGTACTCAAGCGAATTGAAAAAATAACTGGGAAAAAAGTAAAAAATTATAAGATTGATCTTTGCAACGGAAAAAAACTGCGAAAGGTGTTTTCGGATAATAAAGATATTGTAGGCATTATTCACTTTGCTGCACTGAAAAGTGTTGGTGAATCAATGGAAAAACCACTCTGGTATTTTAAGAATAATTTGAATAGTACACTCAATTTGTTGGAAGAAGCAAAGAGACAAAAGATAAAAAATTTTATTTTCTCATCGTCTTGTACAGTTTATGGGAATGCGAAAAAATTACCAGTAACAGAACAAACACCTTTGTCAAAAGCGGAAAGTCCTTACGGTTTGACTAAACAGATGGGAGAGGAAATTATTGAATCTTTTGCTAAAGCAAACCCAAAATATAACTCGATTTTGCTTCGATATTTTAACCCTGGTGGGGCACATAAAAGTAAACTGATGGGAGAAGCACCAAATGTTGCTTTGAATTTAGTACCGGTAATTACTGAGCAAGCAATTGGAAAAAGAAAATCAATTACTATTTTTGGAGACGATTATGATACTCGGGATGGAAGTTGTGTGCGTGATTATATTCATGTGATGGATTTGGCAAATGCGCATACCAAAGCAATGCAGTATTTAGTGAAGAAGAGGAATAAAAATAATTGTGAGGTTTATAATTTAGGGATAGGTGAAGGAGCAACTGTGTTGGAAGTGATTAAGGCATTCGAGAAGGTTTCAGGAAAAAAACTAAATTATAAAATTGGTCCTAGGCGAGAGGGAGATGTGATTGCAATTTATGCTAATTATAAAAAAGCAAGGAAACAATTAAAGTGGAAGCCGAAAAGAAATATTGAAGATATCATGTTATCTGCCTGGGAGTGGGAAAAGGTGAGATCAAAGAAATAATTACTTAGAATGACACTGAGAATAAATGCCCTGTTAAGCCCTCAAAGGTTAATAGGGTTTTTTGTTTTTTTTGAACATGAAAAATATAAACTTGAAACGATACTTTTGAAAAGTATTTACACAGTAATTTTTAATATATATATAGTTAATTGACTATCTGATGAATAAAGCAATATTGATTTTCTTTTTTATGGTTTTGACTACTTTCATTTTTTCTCAAGAGATGGAGAAGCCCTATTTTCAGCAAGAGGTCAATTATGATATTCAAGTGACTTTGGACGATGAGAGTCATATGCTTTCAGGTGTTGCGAGAATTGAGTATATTAATAATTCTGCTGGTGAATTGAATGAAATTTATTTTCATTTGTGGGCAAATGCTTATCAAAGTCAACAAACTGCATTTGCCAAGCAGCAAATCCAAAATGGAAATACCGCTTTCTTTTTTGCGGAAAAGAACGAAATGGGTGGGTATGAGGAGATAGATTTTTTAGTAAATGATGAAAAGGTGAATTGGTCTTACGACAAGGAAAATCCAGATATCGCCTTACTACAATTAAATGAAAAACTTTCTTCCGGAGAACGTATTATAATACGAATTCCATTTGTTATAAAAATCCCCAAATATTATTCTCGATTGGGTCACGAAAAACAAGCTTATTATATTTCACAATGGTATCCTAAGCCGGCAGTTTATGATCGAACAGGTTGGCATCCGATGCCATACTTGGATATGGGTGAATTTTATTCTGAATTTGGGAAGTTTGATGTTAAAATCACTTTGCCTAAAAATTATATTGTTGCCTCCACAGGAAATTTAGAAACAGAAACAGAGAAAGTGTTCTTGGAAAAGCAAGTCAGGAAAACCAATAAAGCAATTGCAAAGTTTTATCCAAGAGGTGCAGATCGAACTTTACCAATTTTAAAAAAAGATACTTTCCCTAGGTCTTCTGATGAGAATAAGACTATTCATTTTATGGCAGAGAATGTTCATGATTTCGCTTGGTTTGCGGATAAAAGATTTTTTGTACAAAAAAATAGAGTACAAGTTGGACAAAATAACAACATAGATACATGGGCTTTTTTTAATTTAAAAGAATTTCATTTATGGTTAAATGCTACTAAATATTTGAATAATTCAATTCAGTTTTATTCTCAAAAGGTAGGTGAATATCCATATCCTCATGCTACTGCGGTGAGCAATCCATATGCTTCAATTGGTGCGATGGAATATCCAATGATTACTTTAGTAGATCAAATGGAATTACCAGAAGATTTGGATATAGTAATTGCTCATGAGGTTGGTCATAATTGGTTTTACGGAATATTAGCGTTTAATGAAAGAGACTTCCCATGGATGGATGAAGGAATTAATTCACATTTTGAAAGATTGTATAAAGCTAATTTTTATCCAAATTTAAAAGAAGGGTTTTTGCCTAAAAAATTAGAATCAACTGGTCAATTAAACTTAATGGAATTGATCAAAGTTTCCATGCAAAGAGAGAATGTGCATCAATCTATCACCACTCCAATTTCAGAAATGACAGAAATGAATTATGGTTTGGGTGTTTATGATCGAACAGCTGATATTTTAAAATATAGAATTTCCCCATTTAAAATGAAAAGCTTTTTTAGAAAATGGAAATTTAAACATCCGCAGCCAAAAGACTTTGTTGAGCACTTTGGTCTAGAAAATGATCAAGCTTTTGATGACTTAATGAACACGACTAAAAAAATCGATTATAAGGCTGTAAGTGTTTCAGAATCAAATGGATATGATTTAAAAATAGAAAATAAAGGAGAAGTATCAGAATCATTTGAATTAACGATGGTTTTGGAGAATGGAGAGGAAACAAAAAAGGTTAAAGGCTTTGAAGGTGAGAAAGTAATTCACATTGATGCACCTAAAAGTGGAGTAATTAAAGAATTTGTTATTGATAAAAACCGCAATATCATAGATGTTAACAGGAGAAATAATAATATACGTACGTCGGGTATTTTTAAGAAATCTGAACCGTTCAAGTTGAAGTTTTTGACTGGTTTTGAGAATCCAACTCGGACAAGTTTGTATTGGTTACCAGCAATTGGCTGGAATAATTATGATAAAACAATGTTGGGTGTAGTATTACATAATTATGATTTTTCAAAAAAGAAATTTGAGTTTGTAGTTGCACCGATGTATGGTTTTGCCAGTGGGAATATCGTCGGAGAAGGAATTATAAAATGGAATTTTTTTCCTAAATCAAATTTATTTCGGCGCATTACTCCGAGTTTGAATTTTAAAAGATTCACTTACGATTATAATTGGGATGATGCATTTTATGATAACTATTTGAAAATTGCTCCTAAGTTGGAATTGGTTTTTCGAAAAAAGAAATTGACGTCTAGCCATCAGCATTCAGTTTCCTTACGCCATGTGAATATTACTTTGGATAAGGGTGTTCCGAATGGTGAAATAAATTCTAGAGTTAAAGAAAGTTATTATGTCAATGAGTTCAAATATATTTTTGAGAATACAAATGTGACTGGACCATTGAAAGCAACTTTGACTGCTCATCAGGGAGAGGGATTTTTGAGGATATTCGCAAATGCTAAACAGTTTTTTGCCTACGGCAAAAAAAATAAAGGTGTAACTATCAAAGCATTTGCAGGTGTGTTACCACAGTTAGATGAGGATGTATCGATTCGAACAAGTTTTACATATAGTGGAATTTCAAGTCGATTAGGGCAACGAGATTATATGTTTGATGAAAATTTATTGGGGCGGAGTGAAGGAAGAGGAAATGTGGAAGGATCTGACGATGGAATTTTTTCCCAACAAATTTTCAATCGTGATGCAGGACTAAAAACATTGAGTGATTTTGGTTCATCTCAAGATTGGATGGTAAGTTTGGGGGCGAGTACAACTATACCTGGACCATTGCCAGTTCGGCCATATATTGATGCTGTTATTTATAAAGGTCGTGATAGTGCGAATTTTGCTTATAGTTTGGGAATTGCTATTGTAGGAATTCCTGATGCTTTGGAAATTTATGTTCCTTTTTATGAAAGTAGTTTGGTCACAAGAGGAACAAGCTATGAGGTGAGAGATAATAAATTGAAAAGGATTTCTTTCTTGATTGATTTAAATGAACTGAAAAATAAATGGAAAAATGTAGCCAAGTTTTATTAAAATTGAAAAATAGTTTAGGAAATTTGACTAAACAAATATTATCAAATTTCTTAAACTATTTTTTAGTATTAGATTAGGTCTTTACTAATTTTGGTAATTTCGAAAGGATAGATCCTAATTTCATTGCCTTCTCAGAGTCACCATCGATTTTTAGTCGACCTTGAATAAAGGCAGTTTGTATGTTCATTTTCCCCATTCCAATTTTCATCAAATGTTCATCTTTAATGATGAAAGTAGCATCAGGGTTTTTCGTTTTTCTTTTCAAAATTATTCCTGGAGATTTATTCAAATTGATTTGCCAAAAAGTTTCTACATCACCAGTAACATGAAATTGAAATAGTCCATTATTAGGTTTTATAAATTTTGAAGCAGCTTCCATTTCTTTTTTAAAATGAGCAAATAAAACATCAGACTTTGCTTTAGTTTGTTTTTTTCTCTTAGCTGGTTTGTTTTTTCTTCGTTTTAAAACTGCTGCTTCCAATTCATTGGCAGACTCTCGAATATACCTCGTAAAGACATCAATATCAGGCATAGTCTTGGCGTCTGAAGTTGGACTAATTGTTACAAAACCATTATAACTTAATATTGTAATGATCAACCCCATTCCATCCAGAATAGGAGCCATTCCACCAACAGTCAATAATCGATGTCCATTCAAGTACAATGGAAATTGAGGGCCAGGAACATTTGTGATTGTAACATTGAAAACTGGATTATGCATTTCTGATATTTGAAATCGCGAATACAATCTTGCTGCCTGATTTGCTACTCCAAATGGAACTGCTTCCGCCATACTTGCTAGAGTCTTAGCACCAATTGCTTTTTGATAAGTTTTGCCGCGTACCGTATTTTCATGGATAGCTTCTAATCGTTCAATAGGATCCTCCACATTTGTGGCAATCTGAATTAACATAGATGATACTTGATTATCTGTATTATTTTTTTCTGCCTCTGTTCTTGTAGATATAGGAACCATTGCTACTAGTGGTTTGTGAGGTAATTTCTTTTTCTCATTTAAATATCTTCTCAACGCACCAGCACAAAACGCTAGAACCACATCGTTCATCGTTGTGCCCATTATATTTTTCAATTCTTTGATTCTTGCTAAATCTAAAATTGCTGTGTTCCATTTTCGACGGCCAGAGACAATTCCATTCAATGGAGTGGAAGGAGCAGAAAAAGGAGCGGTAGGTAATTCCATTCGTTGAACTCGAGTCAACATACCTGCCTTAACGGAACCTTTAACCGCTTTAGAAAGAATTTTTGGTAACTTTAATGGATTGCCTGCAAAACTCATAGCGCTTTTCATCACTACAGAAACTTCATTTGGAAGTGGTTTTGGCTTAAATGGTTTTGGTTCAGGAATTGATTTTTTTTCAGATGTAAAGTCGAAAATTAAACTCATCATTCCGGCTCCGGCCATTCCATCGATAGCAACATGATGAATTTTAGAAACAATAGCTACCGATCCCTTTGGCACCTGTGGAACATTATCTAAACCTTCGACAAAAGTAAAAGACCATAATGGTCGATTTTGATCTAGGTGTTCACTAAAAGTTTGAGAGGCTATTTTTCTTAATTCTTTCCAACCACCTGGCTTTGGTAATGCGATATGTTGCAAATGTAGATCAATATCAAAATTTGGATCATCAACCCAATATGGATAGTCAATACTCATTGGAGCATAGACTAATCGCTTTCGCAACTTTGGGATCATGTGAAGACGAGATTGAATTATTTTTCGAAAAGTATCAAATTGTAAATCACCTTCAATTACAGCAACACTGCCTACATGCATGGGGCTAGTTGGTGAATCGATATATAAAAAGGTAGCATCCATTCCAGAAATGGATTTCAAATTTGGGTTGTCAAGGTTTTTAAGAAGTTTTTCAAACATGGGGTTGTATATTTTAAAATGATTTCTTCTAAAAAAGTTTAAAGTAATAATAAACAGTCAATTATAAAATTATGTTTCCATGGTTTAATATAAAATTAATTTTTTAAACTATTTACTCATCTGTAACTTTGATTTGGTATTTTTACCAATAAAATAAATAATTATGTCTGTGAAAAAAGATGAGACTGCCTCTTTTATGTTACGTTTTACTCAAAAGATTTTTAAAAATGAAGAAGGTGAACCTCAAGTACAATGGCGAGGAAATATTCGCCACGTACAAGGTGGCGATGAGAAAAGATTTTCGGAATTTGACGATGTAGTTAATTTTATTCAAGCAAAATTGGCTGAGATGACTTTACAACAAATGGAAGATAAATCACCCGAGGAGCAAAAAGGTATCCTTTCTAAAAGTTTCAATCTCTGGAAAAAAATGACATTGAATGCTCCTAAAATGGTAATAGAAACAATTAAAGATCCAAAGAAAGGAGTGGAGAATATTCAAAAAGAATTACAAGAAGTAAGTGATGCTATTTCTCAAAAAGTAGAAGAGACAATTGCTCAACGAAAAGTAGATGTAGATGAATGGCGAGGAGTTTCTAAATCAGATCATAATGTAATGATGGAGTTGATGGCAAAAATGTCAGAGGAGGTTTCGGCATTGAATAGGAAAGTGAATGAGTTGAGTAAAAAATGACAATCAGAATTAGAAGGTAACTAGACTAAAATATATAACTGAGTAAGTTAGTTTCTAAAAGATATATTTAAAAGCAGATTTAAAAATGAAAAATTAACTATTTATGAGGTGAAATCTATAAAGATGAATTTTTTAAGATATAGAAACCGAATAAATAGTAAGATAGGACAGTACACAATAATGCATATGCCCAATCATCAGCAAAACTGATGATTGGGCATATGTGGAAATATTGATAGAAATCTTTTATGATTAAAATTGAGAATCAAATTGTCAACTTAGTTGCCCAAAAGAAAAAAGCACTTATTCATGTACGGACTATGGGTAATTTTCAGGTTTGGCGTAATGGCGTGAAAGTTTCTAGTAAAGAATGGGGACGTGACAAGACGGTTCAATTGTTCCAATTTTTGATTACAGCTCGACATAGAAATAGTTTACACAAAGAACAAATTGTCGATCGATTATGGGAGGATAATGATGGAAAATCGGCAGATCAAAATTTTAAAGTAGCGATGCATGGAATTAACAAAGTACTCGAACCTAATCGTCCTAGTCGAACTGAACCTAAATTTATACTGCGCCAAGGAATCACTTACCAATTGAAGCTGGAAGAAATTTGGATTGACACCGAAGCAGTTGAAAAATTTATTGCAATTGGTAATCAAGCAATAGATGGTGCACCAGAAATAGCTATCAAAGCATATCAAGAAGCCATTAAATTGTATGAAGGAATTTATTTGCCAAATAGATTATATGAAGACTGGTCTAGTGAAGAGCGAGAACGCTTGCAAATTTTATCACTTGGAGCCATGATAACCATAAGTGAGTTATTAGTAGAAAAAAATCCAATGGAAAGTATCCGATTTGCTCAAAAGGCATTGTTAATCGATCATGCGTGGGAAGATGCTTACCGAGTACAAATGCTAGCTTATCTTCAAAAAGGCAATCGCCCTATGGCTATTAAAACGTACAAACAATGTGAAAAAGTCTTGGAGGAGGAATTTGGAATAGAGCCATTACCAGAGACACAGCAACTTTTAAGAAAAATAAAGGGAATAAAATCATAAATTCAATGATCTAAAAAAAAAATCATTGCGAACTGCGCAACAATGCATTTTTAGTTCAATTAATTTACTAGTTTTTTCTACCATTTTTCAACAGTCACATTTTTTTATCACTCTTTAAAATCATTAAAAAGTAAAATTCCCATATTTATATTAAAATTAATGTGTAAAACATGTTAACTTGGTCTTTCTATTAATTTTTTAGGAAATTTATGTTGAAGATAAAGAAAGCTTAAAAAACACCTTAAAAACCGAATAATTTTTTTTTTAGCTCGAAACATTAGGAATCCTATGAAACATCTAAAAAACACTATACTTAGCATATTCTTTATAGGCTATTCTTTTGGCATATTTGCTCAGCCCTATCGAGTACAATTAGCCGCTTATGTTGATAAGGTTCCTTTCTCTTATTTTTCAGAAGCTCATATTTTTGGAGTTTATATGCTTACAGATCAAAATAACATTTTTAGATATTACATTGGGGAATTTCGAGAAAGAGCAGAAGCTGACCTTCTAGTGGATGAGGCAATCAAGAAAGGTTTTGCAAACGCGTACGTAATTGATATTGAAGAGCAAAGAAAATTATGCGGCAAACCTTGTCCTTACATTAGCCCAGCATCGACTTATTCTGATGAATCAACTGAGATATTAAATTTACAAAATGTGTTTTTTGGATTTGACAGATCGAATCTCAATTGGGAATCAAAGCGCAGATTAGACAAAATTGCAAAAGTCTTAAAATCTAATAGGCGACTTAAAATTTTAATTTCAGGACACACGGACTCAGTAGGGGATGCGGCTTATAATATTAGACTTTCCAAAAGACGAGCAAGGACCACTAGAAGTTACTTAATTAATAAAGGTATTAAATCTAGTCGGATAAAAGCTGAGGTTTTTGGGGAATCAGTTCCTGAAAAAGAAAATTTAGATTCAAGTGGTAAAGATGATCCACAAGGAAGAAAATTTAATCGAAGAGTAGTTTTAGCTATCTACGATCCTAGCAATGGACAAATTTCAACTGGACATGGTGAGTGAAGAAACGCCCAATATTTTTGATGGATATTGGGCGTTTTAAATTAAGCAAAGAGATTAATTTATGAGAAATTTTACTTCCACCTTTAATTTTTGCTCATCGCTCAAAGTAGCTTTTTGATTACTTTCTACAGAATACCCTTTTATTGAATCGTATTGTAAATTTTGTTGAAAATCGCTTACTTGGTTGACAGAATGATTTTTGATGAATATCGAACTTACTTTTTCACCAGAAAAGGATACAATAAATTCACGAGTTTTTAATTTTGCATCAGTAGCGAGGTATTTTAACTTAGACAATTGGCCTTCATTATTCATGATGCTATCTACATCATATTTATCTAACCAAGCAATTTTATTAATATTAGAGTTACGGAAAATTGTTAGATCTTTTCCTAAGTCAAATTCTTGCAAAACTTTTTCGTCTATTTCACCATTAATCACAACTTTTTTCTTTATTGATTTTATTCTAGAAAGTTGGGCCATTTCTTTTAAAAAAAAATCATTGATATCAAAAAATGATTGGTGTTGCACATTGGGTTTTTCGACATTACATGAAGCGAAAAAGAATGTGAATAAAATAAGATAAAGCCAAGTTATTATTTTCAAAACAGATTATTTTTTAAAACGACTCTTAGTAATTAAATTTTTTCCTGTCATGATAGAAGGTTTCCTTAAGCCCAAGATGGAAAGAATCGTTGGTGCAATATCTGCTAATTTTCCATCTTTTAATTTAATATTATCCTCAATATTTTTCCCAACAAGAAAACAAGGAACAAGGTTCTTAGTATGTGCAGTATGTGGAGTCCCATCTTCATTAATCATTATGTCAGAGTTGCCGTGATCAGCAATGATAATAGCTGTATATTCATTTTTCAAGGCAACGTTCATCAATTTTTTGACACACTTGTCTGTAGTTACCGCTGCTTTTTTTGCTGCTTCAAAAATTCCTGTATGACCAACCATGTCAGTATTTGCATAATTTAAACAAATAAAATCAGGTTGATTTTTTTTGATGTCTTCTATTATCGAATTAGTAATCTCAACAGCACTCATTTCAGGTTGAAGATCATAGGTTGGCACTTTTGGAGAAGGAACCATAAGTCTTCTTTCGTAGGGAAATTCTGCTTCTTGACCACCAGAAAAGAAGAAAGTAACGTGTGGGTATTTTTCAGTTTCAGCGATTCGGACTTGTGTTTTTTTTCTTTTGGCTAAGACTTCTCCCAACGTATCTTTTAAATTGTCCTTTTCAAACAATACATTCACATTGGTGAATTTTTCATCATAACGAGTCATTGTAACAAAGTGTAGTGGCAGTTTTTTCATATCAAATTCAGGCATATTGGATTGTGTCAAAACTTCAGATATTTCCCTTGGACGATCAGTTCTGAAATTAAAGAAAATGACGACATCATCTTTTTTAATTTTTGTAACTGGGTTATTGTTTTTATTTACACAAATTATTGGTTTTAAAAATTCATCAGTAATTTTTTTCTTGTAATTTTTTTTAAGCGTTGCTAAAATATCTTTTGTTTTTTCTCCTTCTCCTTTGACCAAAAGGTCATAAGCTAATTTCACTCTATCCCATCGCTTATCCCTATCCATCGCATAATATCGACCTATTACAGAGGCTAGTTTGACGGATTGTTTTTTAGTATGGTTTAAAAGATCTTCTAGATAGTTTTTCCCACCATTGGGGGAGGTGTCTCTCCCATCCATAAATGCATGGATGTACACTTTTTTCAAATTTTTAGAATGTGTGATATCACACAAGGCTTTTAAATGTTCGATGTGAGAGTGGACACCACCGTCAGAAACTAATCCCATCAAGTGAACAGACTTATTATTTTCTTTTGCATAATTTAGTGCGGTAAGAAGTTTTTTATTTTTTTGAAGAGTTCTCTCTTTAATTGCTTTATTAATACGAGCGAGTTCTTGATAGACAATTCTTCCAGCTCCAATATTTAAATGTCCCACTTCTGAATTTCCCATCTGTCCTTCAGGTAAACCAACTTCTTCCCCAAATGTTATAAGTTCAGAGTTAGGGTATTTTTTATATAAAGAATCAACGTATGGTGTTTTTGCTTGAGCGACTGCACTTACCTTAGGATTCTTTCCATGTCCCCAACCATCTAAAATGATGAGTATTACTTTTTCTGATTTCATAAAATTTTAATGTGGTTTTTTTGAAAAAAAGATTTTTGGTTATAAAATGGTGAGTTATCGCAAAGGTAAAATATTGTTTCTTAAATTTTGACGATGGATTTTGATTTTTTATCGAAATAATAAATTTTACATAAATGATTCTATTAATTTACACTTATTAATGATGTTAAAAATAAAAAATAGATTATGCTTATAAGTACCACAGATTTTATTCCAGGAAGAGAAATCCATGAAGTTATTGATATAGCAAGAGGAAGTACCGTCCGGGCTAGAAATATTGGACGAGATATTTTTGCACAGTTAAAAAATATTATTGGAGGTGAGATTTCAGAATACACTAAGTTGATGTCAGATTCACGGGAGCATGCTATTGAGAGGATGATTTCAGATGCAAAAAGTATAGATGCAGATGCAGTTATTAATGTACGATTTACAACTTCGATGATTAGTCAAGGAACTGCGGAAATCCTAGCTTACGGAACTGCGGTAAGGTTAAAATAATGAATGTTGAGTTAGAGAGGATAAGTTTTGAGCTTAGTAATTGATCAAGATTATAATGAACTAATTGTAAAAAACGCCAATTTATGGAATTTATAGTTTCATTCATCTTATCTTTGGGATTCCTCTTTTAGTTTTGTAATTATTGCCTTGATTTACAAAAGAATTAAAGACAAAGAGGAAGAAATTTTTGAAGATGGGGATATCTATAAAGATATTTTTAAAATAAAGTATAATGGCGAAGAAGAGTAAACCTAAAGCGACTATTGAAATTATAAATCGAAAAGCAAAGTTTGAATATCATTTTCTTGCACAATTCGAGATGGGAATTATTTTGACTGGTACCGAAATCAAATCTGTTCGACTGGGCGAGGTGAATTTAAAAGATGCTTATTGCCTATTTACAAAAGAAGGGGAGTTGATTATCAAAAGTATGTTCATTGCAGAATATAAATTTGGAAATCAAAATAATCATGAGACTCGACGAGATCGAAAATTACTACTGAGAAAACCTGAACTGCGAAAATTACAAAAGAAAGTGAAAGAAAAAGGTTTTTCTATCGTTCCTTATCGAATGTACATTGGTGAAAGAGGATTTGCAAAAATGGAAATCGTTCTAGGTCAAGGAAAAAAATCTTATGATAAACGTGATACTATTAAACAGCGAGATAATAAACGCGAATTAGATAGAGTGAAAAAAATGTATCGATAATGGTAACTTAACTACTCATTAAGTGCCCAATCATAACTTAAATAATCTATATCTGCTCCTTTTTTGATTTTTATTTCACTATATTGATTTATATATTTTCTAATACTTACTCCGGTCTTTTTAAAATCTCCAGCATACCACCTAAATATTTTTGACAGTTTTGGATTATCTTCATCAACCAAATTTTTAGTTTTATTTTTGATGAAGCTTCTCATCTGTTCGTCTAATTGTTCTTCTAGTTTTTCTGCAGTGAATGCTTCATTTCTAAGTTTTGGACAAGAGAAAGAGGCACAATTACACGCTGCATGAATTCGAGGTTCGGTAAATCTTTTTCGAATAATTCCGTGCTCAATATCATTTAGATTGTAACTTATTCCTTCAATTTTAAAAAAATTAATTTCCCAAACATCATTGATAAATGGAATGCCTTTTTTGATGTCTTTGATACTTTTGGTAGGATAATGGTCAATAACTAATTTAATGGTAAATGCATTGTAAGCATTGATCCAAAATGCGAGCCTTTCATTCGTGGACCAATTTACATCATTAGGATGATTGGCAGATAGTAAGTTTATATATGAATTTAATCTTAGGCTGTCTTTGATAAAGTTTTTGTAATCGACTTTACCATCAGAACTCACATGAGTTTGCACTAGAGTATCCCACAATTCGTGAGTAATTGGTTTTGAATTGGATTCGACTTTGTTTACGGCACAAGCTCCTAAAAATAGAAATGAAAAAGTTAAAGTTAGAACTATGAATGTAAAAAGTTTCATGAATAGACTTTTGCTTTGTTAGAAAATACTTTGTCCTAACGTGTGAAAATAGTTTTCTTTTAATTAATAGTATGTTTTTAAGTATAAATGTCTTTTCAATGACTTACAATTTTTTTTGCTAAATTTTTGTAAATTGAAAAGTTATGACTTTGATTAATGATTTTCTTTTTAAATCAAAATTATTATCTTTCAAAACATTTTAAAACACCTTCAAAACATTCAAAACATAAATGAATATTAAATTTTGCGGTGCAGCTGGGCATGTTACTGGAAGCGCTCACCTACTCACATTAGATAATGGGTATAAAATTTTATTGGATTGCGGATTGTATCAAGGCAATGATTCTGAAATGGAAGATTTTAATTCCTCTTGGTATTTTGAACCAAGCGAAATTGATTTAATGATTTTATCGCACTCACATATTGATCATTGTGGACGTATTCCAAAATTAGTTCATGATGGTTTTCAAGGAGATATTTTATGTACACATGCCACTCGAAGCCTTTGCGCGATTATGTTATTGGATAGTGCTAAGATCCAAGAACGAGATGCAGAATATCATAATAAGCGAATGTCACGAAAACCAAAGAGGAAGAAGTTTGCTAAAGCATTAACTCTAAAAACACCGCTTTACACAAGTGATGATGTTCCTCCTGCGATGGATTTGTTTGTAGGATTGGGATATAATCGATGGCATCGTGTGAATGACAATTTGGAGGTTCTATTCCGAGATGCTGGTCATATTTTGGGAAGTGCAAGTGTAACTATGAGAGTGAATATTGAGGGGAATGAAACAATGATTGGATTTACTGGAGATATAGGACGACCTAATCGACCGATATTGAGAGACCCAATTCCAATGCCTGAGGTGGATTATATGATTTGCGAATCAACCTATGGAAATAAGGATCATGCAGCAAAGCCAGCTGAAGAGGATAGACTGTTAGCTATTATCAAAAAAACATGTGTAGAGAAAAAAGGGAAATTAATTATTCCAGCTTTTAGTGTGGGGCGAACACAAGAAATAGTCTATATGCTCGATCAAATGGAAACAGCAGGGCATTTACCAAAAATTCCAGTTTATGTGGATAGCCCTTTGGCGGTAAATGCAACCCAAGTTTTTGGGGCTCACCCAGAATGTTACGATAATAACTTAAATGAATACCTATTAATTGACGATAATCCTTTTGGTTTCAATCGATTAACATATGTACGAGAAGTGGCTATTTCGAAATCTTTAAATGATTCCAATGAACCATGTATTATTATCAGTGCATCAGGAATGATGACGGCAGGAAGAATTCGACATCATATTTTTAATAATATCGATCAAAAGAAAAATACTCTACTAATTGTAGGTTATTGTTCGCCAAATACTTTAGGAGGAATATTAAGACAAGGTGTCGAAAAAGTAAAAATGTTTGGTGAATGGAAAATTGTCAATATGGATATTGAAATTATGGATTCCTTCTCTGCACATGCAGATAGAGGGGAGATTATTGAGTTTTTGGGAAATCAGAAAAAATTGAAAAAACTCTTTTTAGTTCATGGCGAACCCAGCAAGCAGATGGAATTTAAGAAATTGCTGATAGAGAAAGGCTTTAAATTTGTTAGGATTCCAAAGTTGACTGAGGAGGCTAAATTGGAATAATTAATTAAGCAAATGAGTTGAATAGGAAATTAGGAATTAAAAATCTGATTTTCTAATCAACTAATGAACCCAGTTTTTCCAATATTTTTTGAGTAGAAGATGAAGAGATAGTTTTATTTTGACTTTTGTTTCTATTGTGTATTTTGTAGTAGTAGATTTATGTTAAGGAAATAGTATAGATTCACACATAATCAGATTCGATTCTTTATTGATGAGTTATTTTATTTAACTACCCAATCTTTCACTTAAATTTGAGTTTTATACATTCTTTTCTTAAAATTCAATTTGCCCAATGGATTACATTCAATTCACGTTTTTTTTTCGATTTTTGTAAAAAGAAAATAAATGAAAAATATTTTATTTCAACTATCCCTTTTATTGATTTTTTCAATAATCATTGGTTGTGAAGGTGGGTTCGATGACCCGATAGATTCCAAAAGGGAAATTGCTGTTCCTCTCTTTTATACAACAACTAATTTAACGAATCTTTTAGATGGAATTAATGATGAAACTTCTATAACAATGGGGCCAGAAGGTATCGTTACACTTAATTATCGTGGCAATGTGACAAAAAGAACAGGGAATGAATTATTTAATTTCATTCCTGTACTTCCAATCCCTTTGTTAGATTCGGTAACTATTTTTGATTTTGATTTACCTGGAGCATTAGACATTACCCTCACAAAAATCAAAGCAGGTAACCTTGGTATTGTGTTTGATAATCCTTTTGCAGAAAAAGTAGATGTCACTATTCGAATCCCTGAATTGACTAAAAATGGAGAAACTTTTGAAAAAAATAGATTATTAGATTCGATAGGCACAGCAGGTGAATCATGGCCAATATTGCCTTTTTACCCATTAGCTGGATATGACTTGGCGACAGATAGTGATCAATTAACGATTACTTATGAGGCTTACCGTGAAAGTGATGGCGAGCGAATTATCTTTACAAATACGCATGCAATAGGAATTTCAGGTTTAGAATTTTCATACGCAGAAGGGTATTGGGGACAAGAATTGTTAGACTTAGAAAGAGATACAATCGAGATTGAGTTTTTTGAAAATTGGGTACAAGGAGATGTATACTTTGAAGATCCGGTAATTCAAATTACAGTAGAAAATGGATTTGGTTTCCCCGTTCAATCAGTAGTGAATACACTTGAAATCTTGACTGTGGATGGTAGTAATATAACTTTGGAAAGTTCCTATATTCAAGATGGAATTGACTTTGACTACCCTGCTTTAAATGAAGTTGGTCAGATTAGAACGACAGTTTTTGATTTTGATAAAACTAATTCTAATGTAGTTGATGTATTGAGTTCTGGACCTGTTTCTGTTGATTACGATGTTGACGCTGTATCGAACCCTGATCAAACTCAAGTAATTGGATTTATGACGGATACCAGTTATTTCCAGGTACAAGTTGCGGTGGATTTACCTTTCAGAGGGCATGTAAATAATTTCAAAGGAAGAGATACTTTTAACGTGAATTTTGAGCAATATGACCAAGTAGAATATGTAGAATTTAAAATGGTTGCTGAAAATGAACTCCCTTTGGGAATTGGAATACAGGTTTATTTTGTGGGGGAAGATGAAATGGGGGATGAGTTTTTATTAGATTCATTATACGCTGTAGATGAAAATATCTTGACACCAGCGCCAGTTGATACAAATGGAAATGCAACAGGTGAGATTTCAGAAAAGGTAACTTTCTCAACAATCAATGCAACTCAATTTGACAATATAAGAAAAGCAAGGAAAATGGTAATCGATGGAACATTTTTCACCACTGATGTAAATAATTCTCCTGCTCCTATCGTCAATTTAAAAACGGATCAAGATGTTAATATTCGAATGGGAATGAAAGTAGGGACAAAGTGAAAAAGTTGAATAAGTGATGATTTTGCTTGTGATATCGTGAATCGCTTTCATAAATATTAAAAAAAGAAAGAATGTTTAAATATCGGTTTTTATTATTGATTGTTTTATTTGTCGTATATAACAGTACAATTACATATTCTCAGCAGCAAGTTGGTTTGCATTTTATGAATATTTGGCAAACTTCTAAAACTAATCCTGCTTATATTTCTGATTCTACTATTGTGGTTGCCCTTCCTGGCTTTCATTTAAATTATTATAACACTACAGGAGATTTTAATTCTTTAATTGTTGACTATTTAAATGAAGGACAAGGTATCAAATCAGGCGAAGCGTTGTCGGATTTACCATCTACAGATAATATTTTACGTGGGATTTTGGAAGTAGAAATTTTTAATATTGGTTATCGATTTGGAAATGTTCAACTCGGTATAAATTATGCTCAAAAGACTGATATGTTTTTGAATTTCCCAAAAAACTTAGCTCAATTATTCCTACAAGGAAATGGTCAATTTGTTGGAGAACATATAAATTTAAGCCACGACATACATTTAACTTCCTATAATGAATTTGGGTTGAGTGGAGCAATCCAGTTAAATAAATTAAATGTAGGTGCACGGATAAAATTTTTGACAGGAATCGCTAACACTTCTGTTGAAAAAGATGCAATTTCTCTCTTTACTGATGATGATGTTTATCAATTGACCCTAGATGGAAATTATGCTTTGAACGCCTCAGGATTGGCAAATGTAGATGATTTAAATAATTTTAATTTGAGTTTAGGATCGTACAGCTTTGATAATTTTTTTACTGAAAATATTGGATTGGCAGTTGATTTAGGAGTGACATATGAAGTAAATAAAAGATTGAGATTATCTGCAAGTATTTTGGATTTAGGAAAAATTAATTGGAAAAAAGATGTTACTAAATATATAAATCAAGGTGCAACTACTTATGAGGGATTTGATTTTGCACAATTTGTTGGTAACGACTCTATTTCATTTGGTAATGTTTTGGATACCATTGAGAACACTTTTAATTTCTCTGAGGAAAGTGAGAGTTATTTAACAGAAATGCCTGTTAAAATATACGTAAGTGGAACGTACCAGTTAAATGAAAAAACACAAATTGGTGGATTACTTTACTACGAGAATTATCGAGGAGAACATTTTCCAGTCTTAGGCTTGAGTGCTAATGCAAAATTCAAAAAAATATTTAATGTTGGTGCTACCTATTCTGCTAGAAAAAATAGTTTTTTTAACTTCGGTTTAAACCTTGCGATAAATCATAAAGTCTTCCAATTTTTCGCTTCAGCCGATAATGTTGTAGGAGCTTTTCAGCCCTATAAAAGTTCAAATGTTAATTTTAGGACAGGTTTAAATTTGATATTTTAAAAGAAAATATTAATTTGTCATAGCAACAAGTTCTATGTCTAAAGTAAATGTAAGTTTTGTTTAAATTAAATAATTAATATTTTAATTTTTTTAAAAATTCTAAAATCCGACTTTAAATGAAGAAAGTTTTCCTTTTTTTTATCCTCTCGATTTGTTTATCTAAATTTTCTTTTTCTCAAAATAGTTTGGCTTGTGATGGCGAGAGATATATTGATGATGTATTCTCTAATTTTACGGTTAGTACTGTAACGTATGGTTCCAACACCACTATTTTTGGATTTAGTCAAGATTTGGAAATGGATATTTATGAACCTGTTGGAGATGTTCATGAACAACGTCCGGTAATTATTTTTGCTTTTGGGGGAAGTTTTATTTTTGGTGACAAATCAACTATGTCATATTACTGTGAGCAATTTGCTAAAAAAGGATATGTAGCAGCGACAATTGATTATCGTACTGGTTTTTTAGGGTTTGGAGAAGAAGCGGTTACGGGTGCAGTGATGAGAGCAGTTTCTGATATGAAAGGGGCAGTTCGATACTTTCGACAAGATGAGGCGACTGATAATAATTATAAAATTCATCCTGATTTCATTTTAGTAGGTGGTTATTCTGCGGGTGCAATAACTGCAACTCATGTTGCTTATCTTGACGAAAATGATGAGAATATTCCCTCATTCACAACTGATATTATTAATAATAATGGAGGATTTGAAGGTAATACAGGTGATACTGAAAATCTAAGTTATTCATCTGATGTATTCGCTGTTTATAACCTCTCAGGAGGTCTAAGAGAAAAAGAGTGGATGGATGAAAATGAGACAGAAGCATTAGTAAGTTATCATGGAACTGATGATGGAACAGTACCATACTTTAATGGATTAGCGAATAATATTGCAGAGCTTGATGGAAGTGGACTATTACATCCTCAAACCGATGCAATTGGTTTGCCTAATTATTTAAAGACTGCTGAAGGTGGTGGTCACGGAGATATTCATGGCCCATATATTACTCCATCCTATGAAGATGCGTTAGCGGAATTTGAATTAGAGAGTCATATCTTTTTACAAAACCAAATGTGCCCTGATTTTCAAGTTTCTACCAATACTTTTGAATTGGCAACGATTCAACAGGCATTGGATATTTATCCAAACCCATCGAATGATTTGATGGAATTTGATTTTGGAAAAATAGAAAGTGATTATTCTGTTCAAATTTCTGATCAATTGGGGAGAGTTGTAACTCATTTTGAAAAGAACAACGAAAGTGTTTTTTATTTGGAGAAAAGTAGAATTGGAACAGGGATGTTTTTTGTAAATGTATTGTTTGAAGATGAGAGAATTGCTCCTTTGGCTCGGAAAATAGTTTTTAACTAATAGGAAAGTTTAAAAAATATTTTAAATATCCATTGTTTACTGAGAAGGGAAGCAGTGGGTATTTTTTTTAGAAAATAGGTGCTTTATAAAACTGTTTTTTGTTAAAAAAAAGATGGAGGGTTGATCGTTTTTTACTTGAAATAAAAATTAAAAATAGCTCAAAATATTTACTTAAATCCGTGTATAAATTTTCTGCTAATATTACATACTTATCAAAAACTAGTACTTATGGAGGATAGGTTTGCCAAAATCACCGCATGTAATTAATTTATCTTTTTTATTGAAAATCAGAATTTAGTTGAAGTAGAAAAATTACTAATAAGATAATTTTAAATTTCACAATTTCCAGGTACATCTTTCCCATCCAATGATACTAAACGATCCAATCGAAAAATTAATCCGTTTTCCATTTCCAAAAATTCTTCTTTATTTTTTGAAAAAACGTTTTTGATGATACCTTCAATAGTTGTTTGCTCTTCATTTTTTGAAAGATAAACCACTGTAGTTTTACTTTTGCGCATCGCATGTATTTCTATTTCATCATAGAAGTCACAATTAATGGGAATGTATTTTTTTTTCATAAAAAAGTATTAGATGGTTTCTTTTAATCGAATAGTAATTTTGATTTTTTTGTGTAAAGTTTGATGCACAGGGCAACAATCTGCACTTTCTAGTAAGCGATTAATTTGTTCTTCACTCAAATTTACATCGATTTCGATCACTTTTTGAAATTATAAATTTTTATTTCTCTACTAAATTCTCTTCACTTTTTCTCGAGCTAGTAAAATAAAGTTGTAAGATGCCTTCACTATATTGCGTTAATAATCGACTAATATGCTAATTAGCCAATCGGCTTTTATTACTTTTAAAAATATGGACAAAAATTGCAAAGGCATATGGATGACTATTAGGTGGGAATCCTACTCTAGTTGAAAGGGGGTAGCCATCCGCATTTTTTAAATTGAATTTTTTCTGCTTTCATGAATTTTAGTTTGTAGGATAGTTTTGGAAATCTATTTTATAGGTTTTAGAAAAGCAACGAAATTTAGACTAGATTGATTTTATAACTTTAGTATAAAGTCTTTATTGGCGTACAATTAAAAGTTATATTTTTTTCTTTCCTTAGCAAAAGCAATTGCAATTTTTGTAGCTAATTTGGCATTATTGTAAACTAATTGAATATTCGCTTCCAAGCTTTTACCTTCGGTTAGCTTTCCAATTTTTTCTAATAAAAATGGAGTTATTTTTTTTCCTTTAATTCCTTTTTTTTCAGCAATTGATATTGCATCCTCAATGGCCTGATTGATAGAATTGAACTTCATCTCATCTTTTCTCAAAATTGGATTCGCAATCAAAACACCACCTTTCATTCCTAGATTCCATTTTGTAAAAAGAGTATGAGCTAGCTCTTCAACTTTATCAATTCGATAATCTACACCAAGTCCACTTGTGCGAGAGTAGAAAGCAGGGAATTCATCTGTTTTAAATCCAATAACAGGAATTCCAAATGTTTCTAAATATTCTAATGTCAACTTTAAATCTAAAATAGCCTTCGCACCAGCACTCACAACCGCGACATCTGTATTGGCTAATTCTTGTAAATCAGCTGAGACATCCATTGAGCTTTCTGCTCCCCGATGAACTCCACCAATTCCACCTGTCGCAAAAATTGAAATTTTGGCTATCGAAGCAATTATCATTGTAGATGCAACCGTGGTCGCTCCTGTTATTTTTTTTGATAAAGTAAATGGAATATCTCGTCGGCTTACCTTAACTACTTTTCGTCCTAGTTTTCCAAGATGACGGATTTCTTTTTTAGAAAGTCCTACGCATAGTTTTCCATCAATGATGGCAATTGTAGCAGGAGTAGCTCCGTTCTTTCTGACTATATTTTCTACGGTAAGGGCAGTTTCCACGTTCTTAGGATAAGGCATTCCATGGGCAATGATGGTACTTTCAAGTGCAACAATAGGTTTTCCGTGAGTCAAAGCTTCACTAACTTCAGGAGATATTTTTAGGTAATGGTTTAGCATTTAAGAAATTGGATATTTTGAGAAATTAATTTACTTAAGTATTCTTAGTTTTGTATTTTAAATTTTATTAAAAATTATTTCCCTCAGAAACAAGATCCTTTTAAGAAATTATTTTTGAAGAAGGATTGTAAAGTTATAAAATGAAAAGACAGTTTAAAGATATTTTTCCCAAAATGCATTCAATTATTGGAATGATTCATTTGCAAGCCTTACCAGGAACACCTGCAAGTAAATTTGAAATTGATCAAATCATCAACATGGCCTTGACTGATGCAGCGGTTTATCAATTGGCTGGAGTAGATGGATTAATGATTGAAAATATGCACGATGTGCCATATTTAAATAGAAAGGTTGGGCCAGAAATTACTGCTGCGATGAGTGTTATTGCTAAAGAAATTAAGAGAGAAATTCCTTTACCGTGTGGTGTGCAAGTTTTGGCGGGTGCAAATGAATCTGCTTTAGCGGTAGCTAAGGCAGCAGGATTGGATTATGTTCGAGCGGAAGGATTTGTTTTTGGACATATTGCGGATGAAGGTTGGATGAATTCGGATGCGGAAACTTTGTTGCGTTACCGCAAAATGATTGACGCGGAGGATATTTTGATTTTCAATGATATTAAGAAAAAACATAGCTCACATGTTGTGACAGCAGATGTTGATTTGGTGGAGACTGCAAAGACTGCTGAATACTTTCGTAGTGACGGGTTGATTATTACGGGAAGTTCGACTGGAGTGGCCGCAGATGTGAAAGAAATAAAATCTGTTAAAACAGCTTGTGAAATTCCAATTATCGTTGGCTCGGGCGTTACTCAAAAGAATATGAAAAAATATCTAAAGTTGTCTGATGCGTTGATTATTGGTTCTTATTTTAAGAAGGATGGCGATTGGAAAAATGGAGTTGAGTATGATCGAGTTGTGAAGTTGATGGATAAGATTTCACGTTAATTATTTGAGTAAAGACTAGAGGGAAGTTTGGTGGGTTGGGATTGTGAAAAATAAGAGTATTGGTATGTGTCTTATTTTGAGCTATTATTATTATTATTATTATGTTTAGAACTTTTATTAACTTTTTTTATCAAAACTTATCGACTGAATTAAACTTTGGAAAATCTTTTTTTTTAGGATTTATGATAAGTGTATCGGGCTCAATGGTTATTGGAGCTTTGCATCTTATAGCCATTCAAGTTAGCGTTGAAAAAGGATGGCAATCAGCCGTATTATTTTCATGTGGATGTGCTTTGGTGGAGTCAATATTTGTACGATATATTGTTGGATTCACTCAATGGATTGCAAAAAAGAAAAGTGGAAATTTGATTTTAGAATGGACAATGTTGATACTTTTCTCTATTTTGACAATAGCTATTTTTTATGGGGCATTGAATTTAAATAACAATGCACCAGTATTATTGATACCTCCGATTTTGATACCTCCTTTTATATTAGGAATGGGAATTCGTTTTTTTTATCCAAGTATGATTCCGTTCTGGTTAGCTTGGAATACTGCATTGGTTACTCGTAAAATTAAATTTAGAATGTGGGGATTTGTTTGTGGAGCTGGTTTGGCAACAGTAATGGCACATTCAACTTACATTTTTGCAGGAACAATGTTTGTTGATTCCTTAAAAGAAAAAAGTCAAGAAATGTTGATCTTGATAGGAGTTATATTTTTGATAACCACGATAATTCAGGTGAAAAGGATGGTTCGGTAACATTAAGAATGTTTAGAACTGAAAAAAAATCCCATGAATCAATTTTGGTTAATGGGATTTTTTCTTGTCTTCCGATTTATTCAAAAGGATGGGTAGAATATTAAATCGCTAACTATGGACTGTGGTTCAAAATGGATCCAATCTTCTTTGTAAAGCATCAATCTATCTGCAACAATATTTAATACAGAAATATTTACTCCGAGTCCTAAGTGACTGCCTCGAACTTGGATGTTTTGATGAATGGAGGATTCTTCTTTTTCCATGCAAACCTCCCATGGCACGACTCCATCTTCTTTTGTATAAATTGCAGTTGTTGGAACAGGAGCTGGGCGAGGGATATCAGACAAAAGTTCAGAGTCAAGATCTACCACTCGCTTTCCATTAGAAACAATATTGTACATCCAAGTCGCATTATTTGGTTCAGTAATTCCGCCAAATGGAGAACCCAAGGTTATTACTTGTCTAACCATGTTTGGTTTTTCTTTAGCCATTTGTCGAGCATAAACTCCACCTAAGCTCCAACCTATAACTGTAACTTCCTGGCCTGTTTCATGATAAATATCCTCTAATTTATCCATCAAAACATCTAAGATTTCGAGTTTGGCAGTATTTCTCCCTAATTCCCAGGCGTAAGCTTTATAACCCAGTTTTTTGATAAATTTCCGGAGTGGGTTGGTAGATGTATCGCTTGCCATAAAACCAGGTAAAACCAAAACTGGATGACCATCCCCTTTATATTTTTTATGGAAAAGCTTACGATATGGGATAGAGAGGCCTAATTCTGATGCAGCTCGTACAGGCTCGGTTGCCAACCAAAATAAGGAAGGCTTCTTTATTTTACGTAGTTCAGTATTATTTGCCATAACAGCTAGATTATGAAGGTTTTCACCAAGAAGCTCAATGAAATGATGACTTTAGATGAAAAGTACTTGTGTTGATTTTGTTTTTTAGACTATAGTTCAAGTTCTAAAGGTACTTTTTTTTCAGATATAAAATAATAATAATTGTTTTTATAAAAGTGGTTAAAAAACTGTTTACCCAATCAACTTACGAAGTTTTAAGTTTAAAGACCAAAGTTTAACAAAATTTTATGGTGGTGTTATATTGATTTACTATATTGTTTTGGATATCTTATGACTCAAGAAAATAGATAAAAGCAAAAATAAAACCCATAGATAATGTCGATGGAGAATATTCTACGAGATTCTAAATTTCAAAAAAAATTAGTACTAATTGCTGAGGAAAACGGTGATTCTTTCGAGGATGTTTATGCAAAGGCGGCTGAGTATATGAAGGAATTGTATACGCAACATAGTCCTGTTGCTAATGTGATGGGGATGGAATTTTCGCAATACATTCTTTCTCGTGGGTATAAAAAAACTATTGATGTTAATCCTACAGAAATGAAACAATTGAGTCACTTGGCTCGACAACATCCGATTGCCTTCGTGATGACTCATAAAACTTATATTGATATGATGGTACTGGCCGTGGTGCTGACTCAGCATGGTGTTCCATTGCCTTACACTTTTGCGGGGATCAATATGGCTTTTATGGGGTTGAATCAAATGGGAAGACAAAATGGAGTGATTTTTATTCGAAGATCATTTAAAGAGAATGAAATTTATAAAACGACTTTGCGACATTTTATCGCATCCTTGGTGAATGATAATGCGCATTTCATGTGGGCGATCGAGGGAACTCGATCTCGAACTGGGAAATTAGTTTGGCCTAAAGTGGGAATTTTAAAATATATCAAAGAAGCGGAAGAGCAATCTTTTCAAGAAATAAAATATGTACCTGTATCAATAGTATATGATTTGATTCCAGATGTTAAGGACATTACTTTGCAGTGGCGACGAAACAAAAAAACACCTGAAAGTTTAATGTGGTTCATGAATTACATTAAAAAAATGGGGAATAATTTTGGAAAAATTTCATTAAGGTTTGGTGAACCTGTGGTTGTAAACGATGATAATTCTGTTGCTATTATTACAGAGGGGCACGATGTTAAAGGATATTCTGGGAAGTTACCAAGATTTGCTTTGGAGCTCGTTCATAAAATTAATGAGATAACCCCTGTTACAACTTCTTCATTGATATGTATTGCTTTGTTGAGTAAATTTTCTCTGAATAAAATAGCCATTGAAAATGATGTTATTAGATTGATGGAGTTGATTGAAAAACGAAATCCAGATGCATTAGTTGATAGAGGAAAACCAATAGGAGAAAGTGTTCAAACAGCACTGAATTTATTAATTCGCGCAAAACTCATCTTGCAGCACGGAGATATTCTCCATGCAAAATATGTGATTATTTCCGAAAATTATTTGCAGGCAACTTATTATGCAAATATGTCTGTGCACCATTTATACCAACGTGCATTCATCGAACTTGCTTTGCTAGAATCTTCAAAAGCAAAGTCAGGTCTAAGGGCAGAAATTTTTTGGAGTGAAATAATGGAACTGCGAAAACTATTTAAGTTTGAATTTTTTTATTCTAAAAAATCTCAATTTTCTGATGAATTGGAATCGAACTTAGAGGTGTTAGATGAAAATTGGGAAAAATTAATAAGGCAAACAAAATCAGATGCTATTTCATTTTTGGAAAAACAAAATGTTATAGTTGCACCCGTAGTTTTACATAGTTATGTGGAAGCTTATCGAGTGGTTGTTTATGCACTGCAAAACATGCGACCACGACGAGTTTTCGATGAAGAGAATTTTATTAACGATTGTTTATTTGTTAGTGAAGAGATGCATTGGCAAGGAAGGGTTCAAAGGATCGAATCAGTTTCAAAACCATTTTTAATAAATGGAATTCGTTTGGCAAAAAATTTAGGTTTGATTCCTACACCAGATGATAATAAGAAAGATGCTATTCAAAAATTTCTTAATCAATTAAACGACGTTTCTGAAAGAATCAAAACTTTACAGGCACTTACTTTAACCAAATCTGCTGAAACGACTAAGCTCGTTCCAATCGAGAGAGATATTGTACCGGGTTCCAAAATAGACGCTTTTACTCGTCCGGTCATGGAAGGCGAAGGTGGTGCACACATAGGTGCATTTTTTGACTTAGATAGAACTTTAATAAAAGGGTTTTCGGCCAAAGAATTTTTTCAGACAAAAGTGCTTAGTGGACGAATTACAGCTCGTGAGGTTGTAGCACAGTTTGCAGGTGTGATGGTTTATGCAATGGGGAATGGGAATTTTGCAGGACTTGCAGCAATGGGAGCACAAGGTGTGAAAGGTGTAGATGAAAGAACGTTTATCGAAGTTGGAGAAGATGTATATCATCAACATTTGGCGGATGAGATATATCCGGAAGCGAGAGCTTTAGTAGCGACTCATTTGGCAAAAGGTCATACGGTGGCAATTATTTCAGCGGCAACACCGTACCAAGTAAATCCAATTGCTCACGACCTTAATATCGAGCATGTGATGTGTACGGTAATGGAAGTAAAGGATGGAAAGTTTACAGGCAACATTGTTGAACCAGCATGCTGGGGAGAGGGTAAAGCTCATGCTGCAAAGGAGTTGACTAAAAAATATAACCTCGATTTAACCAAAAGTTTTTTTTACACTGATAGTGCTGAGGATTTACCGCTCCTCGAGATTGTCGGAAACCCAAGGCCAATGAATCCTGATACGAAATTATCTGCTTTGGCTTATCAAAATGATTGGACAGTTTATCGATTGAATGATGAAAAACGGCCAGGTCTCTCTAATATTGTTCGGACTGGTTTAGCTTTAGGAAGTTTGGTTCCAGCAGTAATAAACGGAGTAGCATCAGGTGCATTTAATATGTCATGGGCAGATGGCGTAAATTCTATGATGGCAACGGTAGGTGATTTAGTAGTTAAAATGGCTGGACTAGAATTGGCTGTCAAAGGGGAGGAATATCTTTGGGGAAAACGACCTGCAGTTTTTATTTTAAATCATCAAAGTAGCGTAGATATGTTTGTTGCGGCAAAATTGATTAGAAAAGATGCAGTTGGAATCGCTAAAAAGGAACTGAAAAGTATGCCAATTATTGGCCAGTTGTTACAAGCCGGTGGCGTAATTTTTATTGATCGAAAAGATAAAGAAAAAGCAATAGAGGCAATGAAACCTGCCGTTAATGCATTACAAAATAATACTTCGATTATTATTTTCCCAGAAGGAACACGTAGTAAAGATAAGACTTTAGGCTCATTTAAAAAAGGTGCTTTCCATTTAGCGATGCAAGCAGGAGTACCAATTATTCCAATTGTTTTAAGAAACGCGGCTGATGCTATGCCAAAAGGGGGAGCCCTTTTCCGCGCAACAGCGATTGAGATAAAAGTTCTTCCACCTGTTTCGACAAAACGATGGACTAAAATGAACATGGATAGAAATATTGAAAAAATAAGAAATGAATTCTTGTCAGAACTAGGCCAAAGAGTTCCTAAAGAGAAATTACCAAAGGTAAAATCGAATGGAAAAAAAGTTAAGTTAAAACCTAGAGAAAAATAGAAGTGAAACATTCATAATCAGATTGAAAATATGAATTTAAAAATTGGACTGCTAGGAGGAGGATCATGGGGAACAACAGTTGCTTCCATGATAGCAAGAAAAAGACCTGTGAAAATGTGGGCTCGAAACCAAGTTACAGTTGATGATATTAATAATAATCATCGTAATGAAAAATATCTTCCAGGGTTTGATTTGACCTCCTCACTTGTTGCAACGAATTCAATTGAAGAAGCTATTTTTGATGCGGACGTTTTAGTTATGGGAGTGCCCTCCCAAAGTTTTCGTAAAGTACTCGAAGATGCTAAGCCATACATTAGACCTTGGATTCCAATTATTAGTTTGTCTAAAGGGTTAGAGCAAGGAACTAAAATGCGAATGACTGAGATTATAGAAACGGTTATGCCTGGACATCCTGTAGGCGTTTTGACAGGGCCGAATTTGGCTAGAGAAATCATGGCAGGGCAGGCTGCGGCAAGCGTTATTGCGATGGTCGATGATTCGATGGCTAATGAATTGAAAAAGGTTTTTAGCACTGGTTTGTTTAGAGTTTATACTAATGTAGATGTAGTGGGGTGTGAGCTCGGAGGTGCATTAAAAAATGTAATTGCGATTGCGGCTGGAATGGGAGATGGTGCAGGGGCAGGAGATAATACTCGCGCTGCGATTATTACAAGGGGATTGGCAGAGTTAACTCGGTTAGGAGTTGCTATGGGAGGGGATCCATTAACTTTTGCAGGTTTAGCAGGAATGGGAGATTTGGTGGCCACTTGTAGTAGTACACAAAGTAGAAATAGAACAGTAGGTTATCATTTAGGACGAGGACGAACTCTTAAGGAAATAATTGATGAAATGTCAATGGTGGCGGAAGGAGTAAAAACTTGTGAAGTAGTCAGAGAATTGGCTCAACAATACAATGTTGAAATGCCGATTACTGAAGAAATGTATAAAGTAATTAATGAGGCAAATACGGTCAGAGATGCTTTTCGCGGGTTGGTTGGACATGAAAGTGGGGCAGAGTCTGACCCAGGTTAGAGATTTTTTAAATGATAGAGCCATCAATGTTTTGAAACAAAATATTTAGTGATTTTGAAGCTCATGGTTAAAATTTATTTTTTGAATTCCTCAAGTAGCCTTTACAATATTTTAAGCAAATTAGTATTTAATTGTAAGTGTGTTTTGTTTCACATGGGGAGTTATTGTAAATGTTGGTATAAAGATTTTTATCAGGTTTTAAATCTTCCCCTCTCAATTCATTGACAGCCTCTGCTGTTAATGAATTGGAAGGCAAGGAAGTTAGCTGCAGACTTTTTACTTCTTGATAGTAATTTTCTCGAGAATAAACTCATCTGAATTATCTACTATGATTTTTAATAAATAAGTGCCGATCTCTATGTTATTAATATTCAACATTCGTTCGTTTTCTGGAAAGTCTCTTATTAACTGTCCTTTTAAGTCAAATATTTGAGCAGATGCGTTTATATTTTCGGGATATTTAACAAATAAGAAGTCTTTTGCTGGATTAGGATAAATTGAAATTTCTACGCCTTGTATATTGTGTAGTGCTGTTGTTAAATCACTTCCATCGCAATCTTCATCTATACCGTTGTTTAGGATTTCTTCGGCATCAGGATTGATGTTTGGATTATTATCATCACAATCAGTCTCTGTAGTGAAACCATCTCCATCTAAATCAATAAAAACTGTGACTTCTTGATAAAATGTATCAGTAGTACCGCAACTAGAGGCAATTAATGTAATTGTATAATCCCCTCCTTCAGTATATTCGTGTATTGGATTCTCAATTTCGGAGAAGTTATTATCACCAAAATCCCAGCTATATGCGTCTGCTAAATTTGAATTATTAGTAAAGGTCAAAACGTTAATATTTGATATTACTGAAAAGTTTGCTGTTGGGGCGTAAGCACCAACATTCCATTCCTCTAGATCATCATAAACTAATAATTTTACTGCATTTCTAATATTTGTTGCCTCTATATCATCAAGAGAACTATTGAATGTGATTAATGTAGGGTCTTTTTTGAAAATCATAGTATAAAAGGTTATTGCTGCTACATAAGAACCTTTTATATTGGGGTGCGAGCCATCTCCAGCGTATAAATTAATTTGAGGATAATTATTTCGGATGTAATTCCATACAAAACCAACAGGTGATACGTAGGAGTTATTCATATCTCCCATTATTCTATAGCGTAAATTTAGCAAACTGTCCATTCCTTCGTAGGTACAGACGGGAGGCCAGACGGCGCAATTATTTGCATCCCCATTCTCTCTTCCCCAAGTCATATAAAACATGGGACGAGTGCATGAGGAGTTAGCTCGAATGGAATCACAAAGTTGGGTTGCGTAAGGAAAAGTTTCCGATTCAACTTGAAATAAAGGAAAAGAAGGTTCCTGGCTTTGTGCTTGTAACACAACATAATCCCATTCATCAGATTTGATTTTGTTCATTGCATTCGCATTGTTCGCATGATTATTTAAGGTTCCACCTCCTGGAGTGTGTGATTGTTTGATAAGTGTATCACCAACTGATAATGCAGCATCAGCTACCAATTGAGGCATATTATTGTAATAAGTATAACTATTTCCTATAAAGAGGACCTTCTTGGTTTGTGCATTTATTGAAATAGTTATTAAAAAGAAGAAGAAGACGTGTGTTAATTTCATTTTAAATTATATTTATTTTGTTATCAGATTTCATTTTTCGGTAGCTCTATTTTGGAAATGGTATAAGGTTTTAGTTCCATTTTATGTTATGTCATACAATTTTTGCTGTTAACTAATATCTATCAATGTTTAAGTCTTACGAGCATGCTTTACATAATAGATTTTCTTATTTCTAATAAAAGATAAATACATTATGGTAATGGTCGTATGTTGCTTTGCTGACTAACTTGGTTTCATGGAGAATGATAAATAAATAATCCTCCTTTTGTATTTTTAAGTTGCATTATCCTGATTACAGGATCTGATTAAATTAATACTTTCGAGTCTAAATTTAATTCATAAAGACTGATAGAGCTACAATCTGGCTATTTGTTTAAAAGATAATATTTCAACATTCATTCAGTATTCCATGACACAAACTGAAAGATTATTTGTATTGTCATTTTTGATAGGAATATTATGTATAAATGGTATTGAATCCAGATTATAGCTTCCTTGAATTTCGCCATAGACTGTTATTTTATACGTCTAGAAATTATGTTGATTTTGAAGGAATATCAAGTCTGTGTAAACAGTCAAACTATATTTCGTTTCATTAGTACAAGTAAAACCTATTTTCTCCATTGAATCTAGAGAACAAGGTTTCTCACTGTCCATAAAGGCTATGAGTATTAGATTGACACCACAATTGTAACTAGCAGGATTTAGTTTTTTACTAATTGCTTTATGCCTATACTGCTACCATCCAGATTTAAAATATCGATAAAGTATATTCCTTCTTTTAATTTTTCAATATTTACTTTTGTTGACGAGGAAATATCTTTTAAGGATTCTACTATTCGTCCATTTATGTCGAGAATATTTAAATGAAAATTATTTTGCTCGCATTCGGTCTGGAAGTAATTATTAGCTGGTGAAGGAAATACCTTAATATTTTGGGGTGCTGAAATTAGGTTTTTCTTTGAGTTTATTACGCCCAGTAATTCAATCATTTTAAGCCCTAAGACATTTCCTATTCGAAGATAGCTTTCTGCATTATTATGCCAATGATGACCAGCATCTGCAGGTGACGAATCAGCAGGTATCCAGTAATCACGCGTTTCTGCATAACGGACATTATAATGGCCTGTGTATTCAACGGCATTAACTTGAGCAGGAACAAGTATCGTTTGTAAACCTTGAATCCAAAGGTCTCCTTGAAGTAGATCATAACCACCGTTTCCAGTCAAACCAACTACAAATGGTAAATCAGGAACATTTAAATCTGCTCTAACATCAGAAATTAAATTTTTTAGATTTTCTTCGTATTCGTTTAAATAAGAATTTTGTTCTCCATCATTCCATCCCTGAAACCAACAGAATCCAGCGATGTCTATTTGACCTCCATTGTATTGTGGGAATTCAATATTAATATTGTTTATTGTTTCTGTTATGTCTGAGATCATTTGATTATAGTAAAGTCCTACTATTCCTCCTGAACTCGGTGGCCTAAAGTCAACTGCCAGGCTTTTTCCGCCCCAACAGGTTTTGATTATTAACACTTGATCCTGAAAATGTTCGCCAAGCAAGTGCCCAAAACCTAATTCTGGACCAATTTGACCCTCAAATCCACCGTAGCCTACTTTTAATTTATCTGCTAATAGTTCTCCGTTTTCATGGTCGTAGCGTACCCATACATCCTCTCGGGTTGCCCAACTGCCATCAGTATTTTGGATATATTGAAACATTGTCGATGAATTACTGTCCATAAAATTCGAAAGTGTCCCATTCGTATTTGGTGGATTAATGTTTCCATGTCCTTGCATGTTGGATTGTCCGGCAAGGATAAAGACTTTAATATTTTGTGAATAAATAGTAGATAAAGGGAATATGAGTAAACAAATACAAATATTTATTAGGATATATTTTCTGTTTTGACCGGTAATTTTCATTTCTAAAAAATTTTACAGGATTTTCATTTTACAAAATAATTTAAAACTCGATGATTTATTTATTTTTAATAATTCGATGATTTGAGATAGTTCCGTTTTGCTCAATAATATTAAGGAAGTAAATACCAGAGGTAAGTCCTTTTAGTTGAAGGGTCAAGTTATCTTTGTTAAGACCTACTTTTTCATCAATTAATACCCCTTGGATATTAAATAGTTGAACTCTTGAAATATACTCACTATTCGTTTCAATTTTAACTTGATTATTCGTGGGATTTGGATAAATTTTTATAGATGAAACCTTTTCAATAGCAACAATAGAAGTTGTGGTGGTATCTTTTTCCTGTCTTGTTACTATAGGGACATACCCAATTTCCATTCCTGTAGGTGGAGTCACGATTAGACCTGGATCTAAACCTACCAATGATCCTTTGGAGGGGGAGGTGAGATATTCATCTGTATAATGCCAGCTAGTATGAATCATTTCAACTCTATTTTGTAGGTTCTGTCTCATATCTTCTGATAGGTTAGCATAGATAATCGAAGGCTGGTCAATAAATCGATACCAATAATAAGTTAGTTGGCTACCATCTCCCAACTTCATTGTAAACGGACCTGCTACAGGTCCGGGTGTATTCCATGGGCTTTGTGGATCTTGAAAAGGACAATCAGGTTCTAAGGGTGTTAAATAAGGAACATTATCATTTCTTGGTGTAATGGCTGGCTCCTCATCCAAAAGTCCGGTAGAAGCAGGTACCTCTGAGAGTAGAATAGGCTCCCAAAGATTATCTTGGCTTAATTCATAAAATTCTGGCATAATAAAATTCCCCTCTTCATTGATTACCACATTAGTATCCCATTTAAAACCAGCAGCTGTTCCATTGGAGGTAATAGTTTTTTCTGCAAAAAAATAATTAATCATAGCATCAACTGGAGTACCATTCTGTGTTGCTATATTACCATCCACTGGTGGACTTGGACTAAAAAAAACATTTTGAGTTCCGTCAGTTTGAAAAGCTGTAGTTGGTACTTGTCCACCATTAAACCAATCTTCCACCTCATCCCATTTTGCATTTTTTGAATATACTTTTATTTCTCGAATAACTTCAGATCTATTGCTTGTGGTTTCAGGAAATACTAAAGGTAAAATTCTAGCAAATTTTTTTCCTGAGTCATCAGTTCCTATTAGTGCTGGAGATTCTGCATATTCAATGGCAAAAGCTTGGTTCTTATCTGTACCTTTTACATCTAAGAAAAGACCCTCCAAATCAGGATCATTCAATGCTGTCTCTGTCCAGAATGTGGGAATAAAAAATGCGATAGGACCTTTGAAGTTTGTGGCGTTCATAAATAAGGTCCAACATTGATTACCCGTTGAATAGTTTGTACCATAAGTTTCATCCATTACATCTGTCAAAGGTAAAGGATGATATCCGTATCCTAAAAATTCTCCGTTTGCTCCTTGTTCCATGTTTAAACCATCAGGTGGCCAAAGTATATTGGGAGATAATTGTGCAACTCCATACTTTCCTCCAGGATTAGACCAGTCTCTTTGACCACTAGACAACAAAGGACCGCTACCGGCACCAGTACCGTTGGCCCATTGACTAAATCCATTAGCTACTCCTCCCATAATAAATTTTGGAGTCTCTGTTGCAAATCGAGTGTCATGCCACCATCCCAAGCCACCTTCGATTGTATTGTAAAAACCAGAAGGGAGATTACCAGAATTATAGGGCTGTAACCAAGTACTTGGTAGGCCTAATTGAAAGTTTTGAAATCCAGGATATTTCTCCATTATAGGCCAAACTGCTGCATAAAAAGAGTAACCTGCACCGTTATCATTATCTGCAAACCATTGTCTAGGAAAATAATTAAAGCCGTACCCATTGGCTTGAACCTGAGCATTTAATTCACTGAATGGGTTTCCAATGAATAAAATGATAAGGCAATAAAATGAGATTCTTTTGGATAGGGTATTAGACAAATCATTTAGGTTTTAGTGTAAACAAAATAAAATTAACCAAGTAGACTTAATAAAACATAGTTTATGGTTAACAAAGTCTAGTTTTGTAAATTATTAAGCAAAAGTATGTTGGTTAAGTAAATCACCATCTTTAATGATAAGACTTTGCTGTCAGAGTTGTCAAATAATATTTTGTTGATGATTGAGAAGAGGGACTCACATAAATAGATAATTTGCAATTCAAGTGATTGTAAATAAGAATTTTTAAAGCTCTATATAAATTTAGTTTTGGTGTAACAATTAAATCATTAAAATCTCGATTTTTTTAATGGTTTTTGATACGATTCTATTACCATGGCATCTAATTATTTATATTAATTCGATAGTCTGTCTGCGCGCTAACACCTAATGATTCTTAATTGACTTGCGTTTAAGCCATTTACAAAAAGTGGGAATAGATTATCAAGGCAGTTGGGTGTGATATTTGCTATCGAGGGATATCCCATTTATACTTTTCAATAATTTTATTACAAGCTAACTCAAGCATTTCAAATACACTTTCGAATCCATCAGTAATATAAGGGTCGGGAACTTGTTGATTTAGACCTGGATTAACAAAGTTCATGATGAGGTGAATTTTATTTTCTTGCTCTGATGAAGTCGTTAAATATCTTACATTTTGATAATTCGTTGCATCCATTGTTAAAACCAGATCGAAGTCGTCTAGGTCACGAGCTTGGAATTGACGCCCTCGTTGGTTTAAGATGTCAATGTTGTTTTTTTGAGCAACTTTGATAGAACGAGAATCCGGTTTTTCACCTGCATGCCATGCCGCTGTACCAGCAGAATCTACTTTCCAATTAAGTTGATGTTCTTGGATCTTCTTTTTCATAATACCTTCCGCTAGAGGCGATCGGCAAATGTTACCCAGGCAGACCATTAATATTTTCATACAAATGAGGTTAGGATTTTGATAAAATAACTTTATCAGAACGAGGATGTAATGGAGATAGTTGCTTTAAAGATCAATTGATAATCTAAAGATGATTCAATTTTGGACAATAAATAGAACTTAACTGGAAAGTCTTTTATTACTGACAAACTAATCTTAAATTGCCTCCTAATTAATTTATCTAACCATTTTGAACCAAATTCAGTTTTTTTTGATAAAAAAACTGAAAAAATAGACAACCAATTAATGAAGATTCGTCCATTCCAAGCGATCTACCCTAACACCGATTATATTGCTTCCAATGATTCTTTTTTCGGAACAGTAAGAGAAGAATATGTTTCTTATAAAGAAAGTGGTTTTTATAATAAGGCATCGCAAGAATCAGTTTACATTTATCGTATCCAATCGCCTTCTCGAAGTCATACAGGTTTAGTTGCATGTGCTGACATTAACGAGTATTTAAAAGGTAATATTAAAAAACATGAAAATACTTTAGCTGCCACCGAGCAACGACAAATGTATTTAATGATGAATCGAAAAGCGATCATCAAACCTGTGTTGCTAATTTATCCAAAGGTCAAAAAATTGAACGAATTATTTGAAAAACATATAGAGGAAAATGATCCATATTACTCGATTCATTTTGAGAAACAAAATTCGACCCACGTACTTTGGGAAGTAAATGATGGTAGTACAATTGAAAAAATTCAACAGCTTTTTGAAAAGAAAATTCCAGAAACATATATTGCAGATGGGCACCATCGTTGCGCCGCAAGTGCATTGTTATATTCTCGTATAAAAAAGAAGAAGAAGGCAAATCCATATGGGGATTTATTAACTGCATTTTTCCCAGTAGATCAGTTAGAGATTTATGATTATAATCGAATTGTTGATGCTTCGGGTGATATTACGATGACTCAATTTATGGCAAAACTCTCAAAGGTTTTTGAAATTGATATGCTTGAAAAACCAATGAAGCCAAAACGGAAACATGAAATTGTTATGTTTTTAAATAAAGAATGGTTTCTTTTAAAATGGAGGCCAGAGGTTCTTAAACAATATAAAAAGCAAAAAATTGTACTGGATGCAAGTTTGCTAGATGAAAAAATATTGAAAAATATTTTAGGGATTATTGATGTAAAGACTGATACACGAATCAAATATGTTTCTGGAACCGAAGGAATAGAAACTATTCGAGTTAAAACCTTAAAATCAGATTCGAGGGTTGCTTTTTGTCTTTATCCAGCACAAATGTCTGATTTATTAACAACTGCTGATTTGGGTGGAGTAATGCCACCCAAGTCTACTTGGTTTGAACCACGAATGAAAAATGGATTGATTGTTCAAGAACTTTTTGGATTATAGATTTTTTCTAAATAAATTATTTCAGATTATAAAATTAGAATATGCAAATTACCGAAAATGTTCTTTATAAAAACAATCAGCTCATTGCGTTGAACAAGTCCTCAGGATTACCTACGCAATCAGATCGGTCTGGTGACAAAGCACTGCTTAATATTGCTGAAATTTACACCAAATCTGAACTTTATCTCATTCATCGACTAGACCGTCCTGCTAGTGGAATTGTTTTATTTGCAAAGAATAAAAAATGTTTGGCAATATTAAACGAGCAATTCCAAAAAAGAACAATTAAAAAAACTTACCTCGCAGTTGTAAAAAATCACCCACCTGAGAAAGAAGGAACTCTTGTTCATTATCTCTTAAAGAGTCAAAAAAAGAACCGAGCTTTTGCTCATGACGATGAAAAACCAAATAGTAAGAAAGCAAAATTAACTTACAAAGTAATTGCCTCAATTGATAATTATCATTTACTTGAGGTTAACCTGATGACTGGAAGGCATCATCAAATACGTGCACAACTTGCAAAGATAGATTGTCCAATTAAAGGTGATGAACGGTATGGATTTAAGAGAGGAAATAAAGATCGTTCGATTCATTTACATGCGTGGAAATTGAATTTTCGACATCCTGTAACTAATGAGGTGGTCATGCTAGAGGCACCAATTCCAAATGATGTAGTTTGGCAGGCGTTTGATTTTTAAGAAATAATAATTCCTTTTTCTAAAAAAAATTAATTTTTATTATACTAATAATGCAATCAATAATAATTAAAATACTTTCTGGAAATATATTATACGTAGTGTAACAATATTTTCTCAAGAAAAAAAAGCCTTTCTGAATATTCGGAAAGGCTTTTTTTTAGTTAAAAATTCGAATTTCCACAACATATTTAGCGATTACTTGGAAATTGGTTTTAGTTGGCTTTTAAGTCGTTGACTTTCAGCTAGTTACGTGGGTGAAAATAAAATATGCTCATTGTAAAACTTGATTTAAAAAATTTCGTAATACTACTATTAGATAATACTTTTGACACTTATGACAAAAATGGAATTAAATAAATTTAGCAAACGGATCACTCAAGACCCAACTCAACCTGCAGCTCAAGCAATGCTTCATGCAATTGGATTGACTCATGAGGATTTAAAAAAGGCACAAGTTGGAATTGTCAGTACAGGATGGGAGGGTAATCCTTGTAATATGCATTTGAATGATTTGGCAAAAGAAATTAAGATTGGAGTCAATGAATCAGACCTGATTGGTTTGATTTTTCATACGATTGGTGTGAGTGATGGAATTTCGATGGGGACAGACGGAATGCGCTTCTCCTTGCCTTCTCGTGATATCATTGCTGATTCTATTGAAACTGTTGCTTCAGCACAATGGTACGACGCAATTGTCGCGGTGGTTGGTTGTGATAAAAATATGCCAGGAGCAATGATGGCTTTAGGAAGGTTGAATCGACCAGGGATTTTAGTTTACGGAGGAACTATTCAACCAGGTTGCCACTTGGATAAAAAACTCGATATAGTGTCTGCGTTTGAAGCTTTAGGTCAAAAGGTAGCAGGGGTCATTACAGATGAAGATTATAAAAGCGTTATTCAAAAAGCTTGTCCTGGACCCGGCGCATGTGGAGGAATGTATACTGCAAATACCATGGCCTCGGCAATAGAAGCTATGGGGATGAGTTTACCATACAATTCCTCAAACCCTGCGGTAAGTCCAAATAAAAAAGAAGAATGTGAAAGAGTTGGAAAGGCAATGCGGAATTTAATGGAAAGAAATATCCTTCCAAGAGATATAATGACAAAGAAAGCATTTGAAAATGCAATAACGCTTATAATGGTTTTAGGTGGTTCAACTAATGCTGTTTTGCATTTAATTGCAATGGCAAAATCAGTTGAGGTTGATATCTCCTTGGATGATTTCCAGCGTATTAGTGACAAAACACCTTTCCTGGCAGATCTTAAACCAAGTGGACAATACTTAATGGAAGACTTGCACAAAGTCGGAGGTGTCCCTGCAGTTTTAAAATTATTATTGGAGAAAGGAATGTTGTATGGTGATTGCTTAACAGTAACTGGAAAAACGATTGCAGAAAATTTAGCAGAAGTTCCAAATCTTCCAGCCGATCAAAAAGTCATTAATTCTCTCGATAATCCAGTTAAACCTAAGGGTCATTTACAAATCTTATACGGAAATATTGCAACAGGAGGTTCAGTAGCAAAGATAACCGGAAAAGAAGGAGAATTTTTTAAAGGAAGAGCACGAGTATTTAACTCTGAGGCTGATGCTAATTCAGCTATTGTTGCAGGTGAAATTAATTCAGGAGAGGTAATTGTAATAAGATATATTGGACCAAGAGGAGGTCCCGGAATGCCTGAAATGTTGAAACCAACTTCCGCTATTATGGGGGCAGGGTTGGGAAATTCAGTCGCATTGATTACAGATGCTAGATTTTCAGGGGGAACGCATGGATTTGTTGTTGGACATGTGACACCAGAAGCACAAGTTGGAGGAGTAATTGGATTGTTAGAGAATGGTGATATAATTACGATCGATGCTGTCAATAATAAATTAGACGTTGACTTAACTGACAAAGAAATTGAAAAAAGAAAAAATAATTGGCAACCGCTTGCGCTTCGAGCAGCAAATGGAATTTTAAGAAAATATGCTGCGACAGTATCATCTGCAAGTGAAGGATGTGTCACTGATGAATGTTAAACGTACTCAGAAGCAGTAGCTTCAATGAACATAAAAAATAATATAAGTGCAAAAAAATCTAAAGGTAAGAGCAAAAAGAATAAAATCATCTACACCAATTAAAACTAGTGGTGCAGAAGCAGTTTTGAAGTGTCTTATTGAAGAAGGTATTGATACTATTTTTGGTTATCCAGGAGGGGCAATCATGCCTGTCTATGATGCACTTCATTATTACCAAGATCAACTAGAGCATATTCTTCCTCGTCATGAACAAGGAGCAATTCATGCAGCTCAGGGTTATGCAAGGGTTACCAGGAAAATAGGAGTTTGTATGGCAACTTCTGGTCCAGGTGCGACTAATTTAATCACAGGAATTGGAGATGCTTTTATGGATTCTACACCATTGATTTGTATCACTGGGCAAGTGTTTAGTCAAGTTTTGGGAAGCGATGCATTTCAAGAAATCGATGTGATCGGATGTACAACTTCGGTAACCAAGTGGAATTATCAAATTACTAAGGCAGAAGAAATTCCAGCGGTTTTTGCCAAAGCATTTTACATCGCCAATTCAGGTCGTCCAGGACCCGTTTTGATAGACATAACAAAAGATGCACAACTTAATGAAATGGATTTTACCTATCAAAAAAATCCCACAGTTCGTTCATATCACCCTTTACCTAAGATCGAAAAAGCATCTTTGGAAGCTGCGGCAAATCTAATTAATAAAGCTAAGAAACCATTTATTTTAGCAGGTCATGGAATACAAATTGCACATGCACAAGATGAGTTTAAGGCCTTTGTTGAAAAAACTGGAATCCCGTTAGGTTGTACAATTCACGGACTTTCTAGTATTCCAAATTCACATCCATTACACATGGGAATGCTAGGGATGCATGGAAATTATGGACCTAATGTAAAGACCAATGAGTGTGATGTCTTGATTGCTATAGGAATGAGATTTGATGATCGGGTTACAGGTAATTTGGCAAAATATGCAAAACAAGCAAAAGTCATTCATATTGAAATTGATCCTTCGGAAATAAATAAGAATGTTAAAGCTGAAGTTCCAGTATTAGGTGATGCAAAGGAAGTTTTGAGAGAAATTTTACCGTTAGTCAAAGAGAAAAAATATACAAAGTGGGTAAAAGAATTTAAGATCTGTGCACAATTGGAAAATGAAAAGGTTATTAAACGAGATTTGAAAGCAAATGCAGATGGTATGATAAAAATGGGTCAGGTTGTTCGACTAGTTTCTAATCAAACAAATGGAAAAGCCATTGTAGCCACTGACGTTGGACAACATCAAATGTCTGCTGCTCGATATTATGAATATGAAGACACTAATCAATGGGTTTCTTCTGGAGGTGCCGGGACAATGGGTTTTGGGTTACCTGCTGCATTCGGAGCAAAGTTTGCTCAACCTCATCGAGAGGTAATTTGTTTTGTTGGTGATGGTGGTTTTCAAATGACTATTCAAGAATTAGGTATGTGTGCGCAATGGAACGTAGGAGTTAAAATAGTTCTACTTGATAATGAATACCTAGGAATGGTTCGTCAATGGCAACAATTATTTTTTGAGAAAAGATATTCTTCTGTTGCATTGCAAAATCCTGATTTTATTAAAATAGCAGATGGTTTTGGTGTAGCTGGTAGTATGGTTTCGGATCCTAAAGATTTAGAAAAATCCATTGACATAATGTTAAAACATGATGGTCCATATTTGCTTCATGTGCGGGTAGAGAAAGAAGAAAATATTTTTCCTATGATTCAAACTGGGGCAAGTGTCGGAGAAATACGGCTTGAATAACACATAATAATTTAAAAAAAAAGCAAACTTACTCTTGATTATTTTAATGAAAAAATAAGTCTGTCAAATTAGACCACAAGATAAAAATGAAAGAATTTACAATAACAGTTTTTAGTGAGAATAAAACAGGATTAATCTCCAGAATTGTTTCTGTTTTTACTAGAAGACATATTAATATCGAAAGCCTAACAACTTCAAAAGCATCAATTAAGGGTATTCACAGATTTACTATAGTTGTAGTGTTAAAAGAAGAACAAGTCCGAAAATTAGTTGCACAAATCGACAAGCAGGTTGATGTCATAAAAGCATTTTACTACGATGAAACAGAAATCATTCATCAAGAGGTAGCTCTATATAAAGTTCCGACTAGTGGATTTACTAATGGTAATAGTTTAGAAAAATTAATCCGTAAACACAATGCAAGAATATTAGAAATTGAGCCTGAGTTCACTGTAATTGAAAAAACGGGGCACGCAGAAGAAACTGAAGCATTACTTCATGAACTCGAAAAAATTGGAATTTATGAGTTTGTTAGGTCAGGAAGAATAGCCATTGTAAAACCAATGGAAATGCTAAATACATATTTGAAATCAATTGAAAGTACACATTTTAACTAATTACTTTTTAAAATGTAAATTTATTGTTAAAGTGTTTTGTTTTTCGAATTCTATAAACATATTTTCAATTTAATACATTTAATAAATAAGTAAAAATTTTATAAAAAAATCATAGTCATGGCAAAAATGAATTTTGGAGGCGTTGAAGAAAACGTCGCAACTCGAGAAGAATTCCCATTAGCAAAAGCTCAAGAAGTTTTAAAAGACGAAACTATTGCCATCATCGGGTATGGTGTTCAAGGTCCAGGACAAGCATTAAATTTAAGAGATAACGGATTTAATGTAATTGTTGGTCAACGGTCTCCATCTTTATCTTGGGACAAAGCTGTTGATGATGGATTCGTTCCAGGCGAAACACTTTTCTCAATAGAAGAAGCTTGTGAGCGAGGAACAGTTATTCAATATTTATTATCTGATGCTGCACAAATTTCTTGTTGGGAAACTATCAAACCATATTTGACTCCAGGAAAGGCATTATACTTTTCTCATGGATTTGCAGTTACCTACAAAGAGCGAACCGGGATTATTCCTCCAGCCGATATTGATGTAATTTTAGTTGCACCAAAAGGCTCTGGGACAAGTCTTCGGAGAATGTTTGTAGCTGGTCGAGGCTTAAATTCTAGTTATGCTATCTTTCAAGATGCTACTGGACGGGCGAAAGAAAGAGTGGTTGCTTTAGGAATTGGAATTGGTTCAGGATATTTATTTGAGACAAATTTCCAAAAAGAGGTTTACTCAGATTTGACTGGTGAGCGGGGAAGTTTAATGGGAGCTATTCAGGGTTTATTTGCAGCCCAATATGATCTGTTGCGAAGTAAGGGCCACTCTCCTTCAGAAGCGTTCAATGAAACAGTAGAGGAAGCAACTCAATCACTTTATCCTTTGGTGGCTGAAAATGGAATGGATTGGATGTATGCCAACTGTTCGACAACTGCACAACGTGGTGCATTGGATTGGTGGAAAAAATTCAGAGATGCAGTTAAGCCAGTTTTTGAGGAATTGTATGAAGAGGTAGAAACTGGTCGGGAAGCACAAGCATCAATTGATTCCAATAGCCAAGCTGATTACCGAGTAAGGTTAGAATCAGAGTTGAAAGAATTACGAGATTCAGAAATGTGGCAAACTGGAAAAGCAGTTCGGGCACTTCGTCCTGAAAATGCGAAAGTTAAAGCATAGAATGAATAATTGACTAAGGGTGTAACTTAAAGTTTCACCCTTAGTTTTTTAAAAAATAATTTCCATGAAAGTTCCCATCAAAGCAAGCAAATTTATTTCCATTGAAAAAATTTACAAAGCGAAAGTTCGGCTTAAAGGAGTAGTCGATCATACCCCGCTAATGCGAAATTTTAATCTTTCTGAAAATTATGATTGTAATATTTTTCTAAAAAGAGAAGATCTTCAGGTTGTACGTTCCTATAAAATTAGAGGAGCTTACAATAAAATGGCTTCCATGAGGAAAAAGGATTTGGAAAATGGAATCGTTTGTGCGAGTGCTGGAAATCATGCGCAGGGTGTAGCATTAGCTTGTCAGAAGTTAGATGTAAATGGGAAAATTTATATGCCTAGAACTACTCCAAAACAAAAAATTGATAAGGTTAGACGATTTGGAAAAGAACGAGTAGAAATTATTTTGAATGGAGATACTTTTGATGCCTCCTACATGATGGCGTTGGTGGACTCTGAAGAAAATAATAAAGTTTTCGTCCATCCTTTCAATGATGAAAAAGTGATTGAAGGACAAGCCACTGTGGGTTTGGAAATTTTAGAAGATTGTGAGGAAAATATTGATTTTGTTTTCGTTGCGATTGGTGGTGGTGGTTTAGTTTCTGGTTTAGGAAGTTGTTTAAAACAAATTTCTCCAAAGACAAAAATAATAGGAGTCGAACCAAAAGGTGCTGCTGCCATGTATGAATCATTGCAAAAAAATGAATTGGTAACTCTTGAAAAGATAGATCCCTTCGTCGATGGTGCCGCAGTACAGAGAGTAGGGGAGACTACTTTTAATTATTGTAGAAATATTATTGATGATATGATTCTGGTTCCTGAAGGGAAAGTTTGTTCCACCATCCTGCAATTGTATAATGAGGAAGCAATTGTGGCGGAGCCAGCTGGTGCGTTGACAATTGCAGCGTTGGATTTCTATAAAGAAAAAATAAAAGGAAAGAATGTAGTCTGTGTCGTGAGCGGAGGAAACAATGATATTACTCGGACGGAAGAGATCAAAGAACGATCACTTTTATATGAAGGTCTTAAACATTATTTTTTAATTCGTTTTCCACAGAGAGCAGGTGCGCTCAGGGAATTTTTAAATAATGTTTTAGGAAAGAATGATGACATCACACATTTTGAATATACTAAGAAAACAAATCGAAATGCTGGTCCAGCTTTGATTGGAATAGAACTAAAAGATCCAAAAGATTATGATGGGTTGATTGAGCGAATGAAAAAAAATGAGATTAAATTTCAAACATTAACCGATAATCCTACTTTGTTTGAATTGCTGGTTTGATTTGTTTAACTTAATATTAAGTATAAATTAATATTTTTTAAGGTGTAAATAAAGCTGTTTTGAATTTAGTGTACTTCTTGTTCCAAATCAAAAAAAACATTTGTTGGTTCTAAAATTCACTATAAATGTTGCTCCTCATATGCTACAACAAATCGAAAATCATCTTCAATTTTAGACTTTAAAAGTCTAGAAAAATTCCGTTTTAATTTTTTGGATTTAAGTTGTTGCTTTTGGCAAAGTTCAAAAGTGGCTATCAATTTCGTTGATGCCTAAATATTTTTTAATCACTTTGAAGGTCGAAAACTAACCTTATTGGACAATATATTTCATTGTTTTGGTTGGTTCTTGAAATTATTTTTGCGGTATAATTTTCCAGCCAACGGGGTTTAAAAGTTTTAGATAATGGGGATGAGAAAATGTTTACTCTAGTAAGTTGTTATAAAATTGTTTAAAAATAATATGGAGTGTTCAAAGTACTCTAAAGCATTCAATAAATCTGCATTTTCTTTCCATTCAATTATCTTTAGATAAAGTTTTAAATTTCTTTTTCAGTTGTCTTAATAGTTTGTTGAACATCATATTATATTCTACAGTAGTTAAATCCTCTATAGTCTTTTTCTTTTTTTATTCAAATGTAGACTGTTAATAATTATAAAACTTTGGTTGAAATCAAGATTTTATATCTTTTATATTTCGACTTAAGTTTTCGGTAGTCAGGTGAGGTTAAAAGGTAATATATTCGAATGGAACGACCTGGATCACTATAGTTACTTCGATTAAGCAAAAGCTGATTTTTTGCTTGAGGCGCAATTGTCAAAAGATTAATTTCTATTTGGATCCTTCCCAATCGGTCATTTTTCTACACTGCCATTCAAAGCTTAGGAGGTTTTCTATCTGCCGATAAATAAAATTTAAACAAATATCATTTTTTATCTATATATTTACATTTGTGAAAATAATATTTAATTTTTTTTAAATACTTAAAAGACCGACTGCCCATGAAAATTTTAGTTTGTGAAGATGAGGAAATCTTATTGACTTCCTTAGCGTTTCGATTAAAAAAACAAGGATTTGAAATTATTTTAGCCAAAGATGGGAAGGAAGCTTTGGAGAAAATTAAATCAGAATCTCCTGATTTAATTGTGGCAGATATTATGATGCCTCAGGTAACAGGTTTGGAACTTATTACTTTTGTAAGAAAAAAGATGAAAAGCGACTTGCCGATCATAATGATTTCTGCCTTAGGAAACGACGATACAGTTTTAGAGGCTTTTAGAAAAGGTGCAACTGATTTTATATCTAAACCTTTCAAACCTTCAGAGTTGGTTCTTCGAATCAGAATGGTTTTCCAACAGATGGAATTAGCTACTAACTAGAATATCCATTTTCAGGAGGCAGTTGTTAGATGAGAATCTGCTAACTGCCTCCTAAAAATCACCTCCTAATCCTCTCCTTATTTTTCTTATTTCCAAAAATGAGACTATTTTTGTAGAAAACTTAGTAACAATAATTGAGTTATACATTATTTACTTTATTTTTATCTAGTTAAGAGTTATTTTTGCTCTTTACGCACTACCTGCGCGTTTTTATAAAATAACGATTAAATTATTTATCATTTTTTTATCCTTGAAATAGAAAAATTATATTATGAAAGGAATTATCCTTGCAGGTGGATTAGGTACGCGACTTTATCCACTTACACTTGCAGTTAGTAAACAATTGATGCCGGTCTATGATAAGCCGATGATTTATTATCCGTTATCAATTTTATTGCAAGCAGGTATCCGAGATATAGCTATTATTTCTACACCGCATGACTTGCCTGATTTTGAGAAATTACTAAAAGATGGTAGTGACATAGGATGTAATTTTACTTACATCGCTCAGTATGAACCAAATGGTTTAGCCCAGGCATTCGTATTGGGAGAAGATTTTATTGGAGAAGATAGTGTTGCACTAGTTTTAGGGGATAATATTTTTTACGGAAATGGTTTGAAAGAGTTATTACAAGCAAGTGCAAATCCGAATGGAGGAGTTGTCTTTGCATATCAAGTTGCCGACCCTGAAAGGTATGGTGTAGTTGAATTTGATAAAAATTTTAAAGCACTTTCGATTGAGGAAAAGCCTGGAAATCCAAAATCAAATTATGCTGTTCCAGGTTTATATTTTTACGATAACTCAGTAGTTGAGGTAGCGAAAAATTTAAAACCAAGTCCACGAGGAGAATATGAAATTACCGATGTCAATAAATATTATTTGGAAAAAGGATTACTACAAGTAGGAGTCTTAAGTCGGGGTGTTGCATGGTTAGATACAGGTACTCACAAGTCACTAGTTCAAGCCGGACAATTTATTGAGGTAATTGAAGATAGACAAGGTTTGAAGATTGGTTGTATCGAAGAAATTGCATGGAATATGGGTTTCATCGATGATGAGCAATTGAAACGACTTGGGCAAAAATATATTAAAAGTGGATATGGTGAATATCTGCTTCGTCTGCTTAAATAATAGCTAAAGTTAAAGTAATAATTATGCACCCTCGTTAATGACTCATTCATAAACGGTCGTTCCTACTACTAAATAGATAATTTTCAATTATTTTATTAAAGACAAATAATTTTTGAGGAAACCTATTTTCTTGAAGCTATTTCTATAGGGAACTGTCCAAATGATTTGTTTTTTTACCTCTTTTTAGACCTTATTTAATGTCAGTTTTCATTCAACTAATGTCACTCTTATTCCATTCATAGTAATTATGTCATATAATAAAGCCCTAGGTTCTCAGTTTATTTGAATTTGCTTTTCATTTGGTTTATTATTTTATTTTTTCTTAAAATTTCCCGTCGTAAGATCAAAAAGCAGTTAGTCCTCAAGTCGTGTATAGATTTTTACTTTGATTACCTATAATATGGCATTGATTATTATTTGAGTGTGAGCACTATTTGCCAGATATTAATAAATGAAATAAATTACATTCTAATCTTTAATAATCCTCTTATACTCCCTCAAAATCAGTTCTAGTTACGTCTAAATTTTAGATTTAGCATTGACTTAGGACATTAACCTAGCTAAAATGATAGGGTAATTGAAGCTTGAATATAACTGTCATCTCCATAACTGCTGAAAGATACTGATGTAGTTTTGGTTTGTGCTGAATAGCAAATGAATCCAAAAAAGGCTGATTCCATAGAAAGTATATTCCTCATTCTATGGAACAGAGATAAAAAACAATCCTAATTAATTATTACAAGATTGTAAAAATAGCGCTAGTGTCATTGTGTTATTTTTTTGTAATCATAATCTCCTTTATCATTTTGGGTATGAATAAAACATTGTCTTTTGGGTAGGTTTGAAATATTAATAATAGTTGCTTCACCTTCGAAATGCATCTCTAAAATTTGAGTTCCTGATATTTTAAAAATACTAATTTTGGACAAATGATTTTCTGATTGTATTAAAAGCTAATCGATAACTAGCTTAGGATAAGCTATCAATGAGGAGGACATTATGTCATTAATGCCAGTGGTTGACTGGGTGGATATAAAAATAACGGTAGTACCAGATAATTCCTGAAGTTTTCATGACTAGTTGCTGCTTAACGGATACTGTATTATTCTGATATAACTGTGAGAAGTTTTGATTGATTAATCGTTCTAGAACCTTTACCATCTGTCACATTCTAAGGATAGGTTTTATCACTTGCATTTGCTGATGTTATAGTAGCTTATATTGTGTAAATTTTCATCGCTTACAGTGATTGTTGAAATATTTCTCTCTCTAATAACGAATATACTCTCTATCAAGACAACTCCTTAGTCACTAACATTAATTGCTCCGCTAGGTATTTTACAGGTATATTCTAGCACTTGGTATTCAACTCTAGAATTAACTTTGATTCTGATCCAAACATTCTTAAAATTATTATTAATAATGCTTCAATAGTGAATTGCTGTTGGTTCTTGCCTTTTTGGAAAAAAGTTAATGAGTTTTGATTTTAGGATAAAAAGTCATTAAAATAGCAAAATTACTATCGTCATTAGCTTCATCCAACTTTTAAAGTTTTAATTGAGAACTAACCTCATTTGAGGGTGAATGAGTATATTGAATCCAGTTTTGTAAGTTATCCTTTTTGTTGGTTGCTTAGCCATTTTATCTAATTTGTAAAGCCAAACTGATTACCAAAGGAGTTGAGTATAAAATTGCTGACGATGATTCAAAACATGTATTAGTTTTTCTACTTTTAATGGTATTGTCTAAAATAGAGTATTGTAATTTGGAGGTAAAAGGAAATGAAAAAAAATATCATTTCGAGTGATATATGATTTAAATTATTTTATTAGTAGGGTCTTTTGTGTTTTTTGCGGTTCAAAAACAGCGTCTCTAGAAGTTTGAATATTTTCAAAAAGCACTACCTTTGTACTACTTTTAAAAAAATTAATAAAGAATAGAAAATGGCGACGCCAAGGACAGTAGCATTTTATACATTAGGTTGCAAACTCAATTACTCCGAAACTTCGGCTATCGGCCGAACTTTTGAAGACCGAGGTTATTCAGAAGTGAAATTTGAGGAAGGCGCTAACATTTATGTAATCAATACTTGTTCAGTAACTGAATTTGCAGATAAAAAATGTCGACAAATAGTTCGTCGGGCATTGCGATTTTCACCTGAAGCATTTGTTGTGGTAATTGGTTGTTACGCACAATTAAAACCTAAAGAAATTTCAGAAATTCCAGGAGTTGATTTAGTTTTAGGAGCTGCTGAGAAATTTCGAATTTTAGATTTTATTGATGATTTGAGTAAAGTAACGGATAAAGGAATGATTCGAGCAGGTGATGTTAAAGAAGCGAAACAATTTATCAATGCCTTTTCATTTGGAGATCGAACTCGATCATTTTTGAAAGTGCAAGATGGATGTAATTATAAATGTACTTTTTGTACCATTCCTTTAGCTCGTGGAAAGAGTCGAAGTGATACAATTGAAAGTGTAATTGCTAATGCAAAAAAAATTGGAGAAGCAGGGACGAAAGAAATTGTTTTGACGGGAGTAAATTTGGGGGATTTTGGAAATGGAACAGAAGTAATTGAAGGAATGCGTCCGAAGAAAGAAGCGATGTTTATTGACTTAATCAGAGAGTTAGACAAAGTGGAGGAAATTAAAAGATTTAGAATTTCATCTATTGAACCTAATTTATGCACAGACGAAGTGATTGAATTTGTAGCAGAATCAGAACGGTTTGTTCCACATTTTCACATGCCTTTACAAAGTGGAAATGATAAACAATTAAGAATGATGAGTCGTCGTTATAAAAGTGATTTGTATATTCAACGTGTGAAAAAAATCAAGTCCATGATGCCTCATTGTTGCATTGGGGTCGATGTAATTGTAGGTTTTCCAGGTGAGACGGACGAGGATTTTTTAGAGACGGTTGAATTTTTAGAAAATTTAGATATTTCATATTTACACGTCTTTACTTATTCCGAACGAGCGAATACTCCTGCTGCAGAAATGGAAAATGTGGTTCCAATAGAGAAAAGAAGAAAAAGGAATGAGATACTTAGAAATTTGTCAGCAAAGAAAAAGGATAATTTCTATAAACAATATTTAGGTCGGTACCGTGATATACTTTTTGAAGTGCATCGAGATAAAACAAAGATGACAGGATTTACTGACAACTATATAAAAGTGGAGTTGCCTTTCCAAGCAGAATTGATTAATAAAATAGCTACGGTCCAATTACAAAATATCAATGAAGAAGGAAATGTCGAGTCAATGTTGGCAGATATTCCAGAGGCAATTTTTGATTGTTAAAAATAAGAGAACCAAATTATAATTTATTAAAAGAAAGACAATCAAGTAAATACTGTTTGATTGTCTTTTTTTTGATAAAAATAAATTACTTAAATTCTTTGATTTCTTTTCAACCTATCTATTTTTAATATGTGTTTTGACCAATTCATTAAAAAGTTGATATTGTGGTATTTAAATGAATAAGATTTATGTTCATAGACAAATTTCGCTGTCAGTTTAGAGTTGGAATCAAGAGCAACCAATGGAAGTATTCATTTCAATTTTGACATACAAACCATTATTTGTCAAAGAATTAATTTTTCATTAAAAAAATAATTTCAATAAAATATGTATCCAAATCTTTCTTATTTACTGCATGATTTAATCGGAACAGATCCAGATAACTGGACTTCTATTTTTCAAACTTTCGGATTGCTAATGGCGCTTGCATTTTTGTCAGCTGCTTGGAACCTGTATTCCGAATTAAGACGAAAAGAGAAGCAAGGTATTTTTACTTTTACTTCTCAAAAAGTAATAATTGGTGATCCTGTTAAACCTACTGATGTAGCAGTAAATGGAATAATTGGATTTCTTGTAGGATTTAAGCTATTGTACATCGCTCAAAATTTTGACGTCGTTAAAAATGATATGCCAGGTACAGTTTTTTCAACTACTGGAAGTTTAGTTGGAGGGATCGCTGGGTTATTACTTTTCGCTGGATATAAATATTGGGAGCAGAATAGTGAGAAACTGGAAAAACCAATTGAGAAAGAGGTAAAAATTTTTCCTAGTGATCGAACGGGCGATATTACAGTTGTAGCAGCTATTACTGGTATACTGGGCGCTAAGATTTTTGCACTTATTGAAACTCCAAAACAATTTTTTGCTGATCCAATTGGTGAACTCTTTTCAGGCAGCGGACTTGCAATTTATGGTGGTTTGATAGGAGGAGCATTAGGAGTAATTTCATATATAAAGTGGAAGAAAATTTCTGTTCCTCATTTCGCAGATGCAGTTGCACCAGGATTAATTTTATCCTACGGAGTAGGTCGAATGGGTTGCCAATTGTCAGGAGATGGAGATTGGGGAATACCAGTAAAAACGGCTGAATATGATTATAGTGAAGCTCCAGGATGGTTGTCATGGGCACCAGATTGGGTTTGGTCATCGACCTATCCTCATAATGTTAATATGGAGGGAATTAGAATTGATGGTTACCCTTGGCAATATAATACTCAATTAGGAGATGCAGTATTCGCTACGCCAATTTGGGAAATCGCTGCATCATTTGCTATTTTTGGAATCCTTTGGGGAATTAGAAAAAAGATAACGGCTCCGGGAGTTTTATTTTGTATTTATTTAATTTTTAATGGGGTAGAAAGATATTGGATTGAATCATGGAGAGTAAATGACCGCTATGATTGGTTGCCATTTAATTGGACTCAAGCGGAATTAATAGCTGTATTGTTAATGGTATTGGGTGTTGCTTTAGGATTTTTTCTTTGGAGAAAAAACAAAACAGTAGTTGCGGAATAATTGAATAATCTTATTGCTTATAACAATTCTAGAGATGAGACGGAGATAACTAAGTTAATTCAAAGTAATGGGGAAATAAATGCATCCTCCGATGTACACTAACATCATCAATAAACTTTAGTGGTGTTTTATTTATGGAACTATTTTTTTCAGTAGATAACATCAATATTTTTCATTAACTATTATTTGATTTGGTGTTTTGTATCAGGTATAATATTGTTTATAATTATTTTTTTAAAATTATTGGTGGTTGGATCGTTGAGTTCCGATATAACAAAGTAAAGCCCCCATCTCTGGGAGCTTTTTTTTAATATCTATTATTTATGAATAAATCATTTTCCTTCTAAAATATTGTCAGAGGCTGTTAGGTCGCCATAATATTGCTGATAAAGGATTTTACCTTCCTCATCAAAATCAAAAGATTCATATAGACGTATTTCTGTTTGAACTGCTTCAGTTGAGTCAGTAGCGGCTTTTGTCGTTCTCCATGTTCCATAGTAACGAACGGATCCATCAGCTATCTTAGTCTCTGCATTAACTCCTGGTAAAAGACTAATTTCATCCATTATTTCATAGTCATATAGTTTCCATCCAGCTTGATCATTTGACTTGATTTCGGCTAATGAGATAGAATCTTTTTCGGCTCCTATTCTTGTATTAAGAATAACTGCGTTCTCATTATATAGAGCATCATAGTCCAAGCTCTCTTCTTGATATCCATTTAGATAAGCCATAACGGTTACCGAATTTTTTTCAAAGGCATCATCACCAGATGAAACTTCTACACTAGGTTGACAACTGTAGATCAAACCAAGTAGGAAAATTAGAGTATACTTAAATTTCATAATTTAAATTTTGAATAATTAAATTAACAAATATAAGTTTTAAAAAATGAAAAAGAGCCTAAAATCAGTTTCAATACAACTATTTATATTATACGCCTTATCATTTTTTAAAATGTTTTAGGATCCTAATTTTTTTATAAGATAAAATTTAGAGAGGGAATTTATGTTATTTTGAAGTTTCTCTGATGGGGTTAGATTTATTAGGGGCTTACATTAATGAGTGTCAATTAGTAGGTTTTTCTCTAGTTTGTTTTTAAGTTAAGACAATTTTAGAAATTGTCATTTTTTCATTAGGCATGGTATTTTGGCAAAAAGAAGTGGAGGATGAAAAACGAAAAGGAGATTTTGCATCAGAAAAAGCGAAAATTCTTCAAGATATTGAGCACAAATAAGCAGAGAGACTTAGTGACTTCAATAATTTGAAATTTCGACTTTTACTAATATTACTCATGAATTTTGAACTCCATTAACTGTGATAATGGGAATGACTGAAAGTATTGATTGACCTGGTGATGCTCAAGAAATGATTCAGAGAAATTTGGTAAACCTCCTAGTGTGATCCGTTAGGAGTAGATTATTAAATATATATATGTTTTTTCCTTGTGCCTATTAAGAAAAATTCAGAAAAATGAAAGATGAGTGAAGTTTTGGAATTCAAAAACCGTCTATATTGCGAGGCCTAGCAGATACACTTATTAGAGTCTATAGAAACCTAATTATACTTAATAAGTAACCCTAATCCTCTTAGTCCATTTCCTCACGCACGAATAAGAAATTAAAGACTAAGAGGTTTTTTATGCTCTTTAGAGTCCTTTATTTAAGAAAACCTGCAGCTTTTGCCATTCCAATTGCGATAGATTTATAATCTCGATTCTTCTTTTTTTCTTTTACATTGATTGCAGATCCAGGAGCATATATTTCTAGTGTGTACCCTTCAAATTTTATTGATAAAGTTCGTTTGCTACCTTTCCAAAGTGCAGCTTTCCCCATATTAGGTAAATACTCAGAGCTTTTAGAGGTAACCTTTTGAATCGACCATCTTTCCTCCCAAGTACCTACTTCATTATCTGGATTGTCAGGTCTGATGGCTATTGATCCTATCAATAGGTTGGATTCGTTTCCTCCAAATAATACGCGATAGGTACAAACCTGATTACTTTTATTTCCTTCAATCACATGAACTTCTTCTGAACTTACTTGGTATAGCTTCGCTAATGCATCTTTTCCTAGTGTCTGACAAGGATTAAGATCAGAATTATAATTAATGATATTCCCACTAAATTTTTTATTTACAAAAGAAGTATTTCCAATCTCATTGACAGAATCAATTCCACTTTTTTTATCGCCGATTGGATTATTACAAGCAAAGAAGAGAAGGATTGAAAAAATTAAAAAACTATATTTCATAATGTTTATTTTTTTAAAGATGATTTGATTAAAACATTTTTTCTATAATCAGAGCCTACTATTTTAATACTAGCATTCTCATTAATTTTGATGGTTTTCATAGTCATGTTACCATCATCAGATTGAACATTGTATTCTAAAACATATCCGTTCAAATCAATTTCTTGATTACTTTGGTTTTGTTGAGTAGTAAACCAATTAGGAATTTTAAAATCAGGCGCAACCCACATGATAACTTTATTTGATTGATCAGTTAATGTATATTCATTACAAGTATATCCGAGAATTGATTTAGTAGCACCTGTTTTTTTTACATCAGAATAATCGTAATTAGCCATTTGGTCACCAGGCATTGCTTGTTGTTGAGCACTTGCTGATGACATTTGAATTTTCATTCCTTGAGCATCCACAAAAATAAAACTAGTACCATTATCATAAATAATAATTGACTCTCCTTCCATTGACTCTTCAGCAAGATCACTCATGTCTACCTTCATACCAAAATATTCTTCATTGGCATTAAAAAGATATGAAAGTGTATAAGTCTCATTTTCTTTATCCGTTGTTATTTTATTTATAAATTCATAGTTAAATTCAAAAGTACCAGCAGAAGGAAATGATGAATTGAGCTTAGGTTGATTATTAGAGGTAGTAGATTCTACTGATCTAGACGACCTCTTGTTATTAAATTGAGAATGCTTAGAAATGAAATCTGGAGATAATCCCTGCAAGTTCCCTTTTAAACCATTTTCTCCAGTAAACCCAAAGTGGATAGTATTATCATCCAATTGGAAGACGCTAACAGTACCTTGTGAGATATTATAGCTTACGTATTTATCTGTAACCGCCTGTGTTCGATTATTAATTTTAGATTTTAGGTTAGGCATAGAAGGATCGTAAGCAAGGTGAAGTGTGGCTTCTTCTGGAATTTTGAACTTGGTTTTTTGAGGATTATTTGCCGATTTTAAAGATGAAGCATTTTTAATTTCAAGTGTAAAGCCATCGGGGATGTCTGCACTATGGGTCCACCATGAACCTGAGATTCTATAATTATTTTCATTTTGAACGACCTTGACTTTTCCTAATTTTTTAATTCCAATAGTTTCATGAATTTTGCTTGAAATATTGATATCGCCAAAATCCTTATCTAAATTTCTATTAGATTTTTGATCGTTATTATTTGTTGGTTTTTCCTTTTTCTTAATTTCTCCATCCAAAGCATCATCTATAACTTTATCAATTTTTCGATCAATCTTATTTTCGATTTTTCGATCAATTTTCCTCTTCAATTTTTTTAAGATTTGGCCTTGAGAAGTAGTGAAAAAAGTAATAGACAAAATTAAAATGAGAGAGGATTTTAAAATTTTTGTTGTGCTCATATTTAACTGCATTTGTTTTTTGATTTTAAAAAATACAACTCAAACATATTAGTTTCTACCCGATAATTTTCAACAATTGTATAGATCACATAGTAGATTGTATAATTGGTGAGGAAAATTTAATAGAATGTTTTTTGTGAATCATCAAAATATTCTAGTCAGTCAAATCGAATAGTATGGGAGTTATATATCAGGTAGAATTATCTCGATTTTAATATTTACTTTTATTAAATTTAGTCTTTTAAATATCGAATCCATTCTAGTTTTAAATTATGACACACATAAGAGCTATCATTGTTGATGACGAACCAGCTGCCATAAGTAACCTCAAATGGGAAATAGAAAATTTCTGTGAAGACATAGAAGTGATCGATTCTTTTACTTCACCTGTAGAAGCTATTTCAGGAATTAATTATTTAAAACCAGATTGTGTTTTTTTGGATATAGAAATGCCGGAAAAAGATGGATTCACATTATTAAGTGAGTTGAAATTTAAAAAATTCCAACTCATCATAACTACCGCATACGAAAATTATGCACTACAAGCTTTTAAGGAAAATGCTATTGATTACCTTCTCAAACCAGTAGATACAGATGAATTAAAAAATGCAGTTGAGAAGATTAAATCAATGAAGGGAACGGTAGATTTAAGTAAACAAATTAGAAATGTACTCCAAACGAATATTAACGAATACGGTAATATTCAAAAGATTTCCTTTGCTGTAGATGGTAAAATATTGTTAATAAAACCTAGTGGAATTCTCTATTGTAGGTCTGATGGAAATTATACGGAGGTCTATCAGGCAGAGAAAAAAGCTATAGTTGTTTCTAAAAACTTAAAAGAAGTAGAGCGAAAAATTAATCATCCTAATTTTCTAAGAATTCATAATTCTTATCTAGTCAACACTAATCACATAATAGAATACATAAAAGGAGATGGAGGATTCGTTGTGATGGAAGATCAAACAAAAATTGCTGTGTCAAGGTCAAAGAAAAATGATTTGATGCAGAAAATTATTAACACCTAAAATTGTGGAAGAAAGATTTACTGAACTGACTTTGATGTTTACATTTAATTTGATGATGGTTTGGTTTAGCCTTTGTGCTATTATCTTTTATTTCACGAAAATAAAAAGCTTCAAATACTACGCAGCTTATACTCTCTTTCTGGGATTATATATGGGGTTGAAATTATCTGGAGAATATACCAGCCTTAATTTGAGAGAAACAGGTTGGTACCCAAATTGGTACCTTCAACTTTTATATAATTGTCTTTACTTCATTTTTGCAGCTAGTTTTCTAAATCTAGAAAAACATTTACCTCGACTAAATCAGAATATCCGACGAACTGCTTATAGTTGTTTAATTGGAGGAAGTGTTTTGTATTTCTTTTTGCTTTTACTCGGACAGTCTGAAATATTTATGTATTTCTTCCTAGGAGTGCTACTTCCCATCATAGAATTACTTGCAGTTTATACCATTTATAAGATTTTTTTTATCAATGATAGATTTAAATTTTACATGATAATTGGTACTATTATCTATCATATATTTGCATACTTCTCTTTGTATTTGAGCCATTATGATAATACAAAATTTTTAGGAATTTCACCAATAAGCTGGTTTACATTTGGTGTTGTTTTTGAAACAGTAATTTTTGCTTTAGGATTAGGTTTAAGAATTTATCAGATTTTTGAAGACCGGAATAACACACGTATTTCATTAATTAGTGAATTACAAAAAAATGAAAAATTAAAAGAAAGTATAAATGAACAACTTCAAGTAAAGGTAGCTCAAAAAACCAAAGAGGTAGCTGTATTAATCGAAGATCGAAAGGAACGGGAGAAGCAAAAAATTCGAATGCAATACGAACAAGAACTTTTAGAAATGACACTTACTTCTTTGCGTAATCAAATGAATCCCCATTTTATTTTCAATGCATTGAACTCTATTAAAAATGCTATTATTCATAAAAGCAAAGAAGATGCAGTCAGCTATTTAAATAAGTTTTCTAAAATACTGAGGGAGGTTTTAAAAAATTCCAACAACGATGAGTGTAGTCTAAAAGAAGAAGTCGAGACACTCCAACTTTATATGAATTTAGAGAATATTCGTTTAGAAAATAAAATTGAGTTCATTTTAGAAAATGAGCAAGATCTCAATATGAGTACATTTAAAATACCTCCATTATTGCTGCAACCGTTGGTGGAGAATTCTATTTGGCACGGTTTATCTTTAAAAGAGGGGAATAAAAATATTATAGTTCGAGTATTTCAAAATGATGAAAAATATCTAACCATTGAAGTTGAAGATAATGGATTGGGAAGGGAACGAGCAATGGAGATAAAAAGTAAAAAAATACTTCAACGTCCTTCAATTGGATTGCAATTATCTATAGACCGCCTAAAACTCTTTGGGAAAAATCGTTTGGGTCCTCATGATGTTTCTATCATCGATTTATATAATGATGAAGAAATTGCAATAGGAACAAAGGTTGTTTTAAAAATACCAATTTAAAAAATGCTAGAACTATTTTACTGCTTTGAGTGGTTTAGTATTTCGAATTTGATAAACAAACAATCTGATATTCGAAAGATGTTACAAAATATATTATATATCAGTTTTAATTTACCACTCAAGCGGACAAATGATCTGAGTCTAGAATCTTGGGTCAATGCCGAATGCATTGCCATAGATCAGCTCGAGAGTTTTAGTCCGAACCTCTTCTAGTAGTCTTCCTTATAGGAGTAAGTAGCTGTTAGAAATAAAGCAGCTACGAAATAACTTCTAATTTTTTCAAGAAATAAGTCTATTCGTTCTGCTTAAATTTGAATTGATAAAATTGAACAAAGAAGTTAATCGTGAAAATGAATGGCATATTATATTTTTTGTTTTGCGTAAAATAAAAAGTAGAAAACACCTTTCAAAACTTATACAAACTTAAAAGGAAATCAATTCAAGATTTAGTAAATGTATTTTTATTGTTATAAGTTATAATAATCCATTGTTTTTTTAATTTCTCAAACTTTTAATCGTTATGGAGAATTATGTCTTTTAAATAGAGGATATATTTTAAAGGGATAGTATAGTTCTTCAATGGAGCAGGAGGTTATGTATTTTAAAGTTGCTATTTTAAATCTTTTCTTATAATTGTATAAATAATTATAAGAGACGAATATAGACACAATACTAAATAGTTCTGTAGTTAAAGGGTCGTATTTGATGTTTTGGATGTTGTGGTTTAGACTTAAGTCCAAGCAATATGATCAATCTATTTCAGAAATTAAATGGTATTAGCTTAGACTGTGAGGGTGACTCTAAAAGTCGTTAGTTGAAAATTATTATCCTATATATTAGTAAGACTAATGCACAAAATTGCTAAGTAGCTTAAATGACAGATCCTCGACCTTTTAAGTTGTGAAGTGTAGGTTCGGTTTCTACGGGGCTGGTAATAAGTATTTAATTTTGATGTTTTTAGAAATACACTCCCATAGATAAACTATTTGAATCGTTGCTCTTTTATGATAGAGCTTAAAGTTTCGAGCCCTGTCAGTAGTACAAATAATATTTAAGAAGGAAAAATTGGTTTTATTAAAATTGGTGTTGATGAAAATCAGCATCACTTTTCCTATATTTGGAAAAAGGTAATTGAATTTTTTGATAAAAAACCAATCACGTGTATTTACTTGGATATGATATAGGTACTTCTTCGATCAAAGTAGCATTAGTTGATGCTGAGTCTGGCAAATCAATTAAAGTTATACAGTCACCGAAAGTTGAAATGGAAATGGTAGCAAAGGAGATCGGTTGGGCAGAACAATCGCCTGAAGTATGGTGGGAGAACGTGTGTTTAGCAACAAGAGAAATATTAGAATTTACTCAAATTGATCCACAGCGAATAAAAGGTATTGGGATCGCCTATCAGATGCACGGGTTAGTATTAGTGAATGAGGGGCAGGAGGTTCTAAGGCCTTCTATAATTTGGTGTGATAGCCGAGCGGTAGAAATTGGAAATAAAGCTTTTGTAAATTTGACAGAAGAAAAGTGTCTCTCCCATATGCTCAATTCCCCAGGCAATTTTACAGCTTCTAAATTGAAATGGGTTAAAGAAAACGAACCTGAAATTTATAGTCGAATTCATAAAATGATGTTACCAGGTGATTATATTGCGATGAAATTGACTGGCGAAATTAATACGACAATTTCAGGTTTGTCTGAAGGTGCTTTTTGGGATTTCAAAGAAAATGATATTGCTAAGTTTCTTTTAGATGAATATGGAATTGAGGAGCAATTAATTCCTGAAATCAAAGACACATTCAGTGTCCAAGGATTTTTAAATAAAAAAGCTTCTTTAGAAACTGGTCTTTCAGAGGGGATTCCAATTACATATCGAGCAGGAGATCAACCTAATAATGCATTGTCATTAGGAGTTATAAATTCAAATGAAGTTGCAGCAACTGGAGGAACTTCAGGAGTAGTTTATGGAGTGGTAGACAAACCAATTTATGATTTACAATCTCGAATAAATGGTTTTGCACATGTAAATCATACAAGTGTAAAACCAAGAATAGGAATGCTTTTATGTATCAACGGGGCAGGGATTCAATATTCTTTTTTGAAAAAAATAATTGCAAAGCCTGATGTCTCTTATAATGATATGGAAGTAATGGCGCGTGAAATTTCTATTGGTTCGGAGGGACTTCGAATCATTCCCTTTGGGAATGGTGCAGAAAGAATTTTAGCAAATAAAAGTCCAGGTGCACAAATAAATAATTTACAATTTAATAAACACAGCCAGGCTCATTTCTTTAGAGCAGGATTAGAGGGGATTGCATTTTCATTTGTTTATGGTTTTCAAGTTTTAAAAGAATTAGGATTAAATCCTAAAGTAATAAAAGTTGGGAATGATAATCTTTTTCAATCAAAAATATTCTCTTCCACGGTTGCTAATTTGTTAGGTTGTTGTATTGAAGTGATAAAAACGACAGGCGCAGAAGGTGCTGCAAAAGCAAGTGGAGTAGGAGCTAAAGTTTATGCTAATTTGGAAGAGTCGATTAAAATTAATGAAGTGGAAAAGCAATATTTTCCAACCGAAAATATCGATGAGTATAAAGTGGCTTACGAAGCTTGGGAAGAGGATTTAAAAAAATTAGTTAGTTAAATTTTCACCACATAGAAATTATAGATTTTTTCACTCAAAAGAGGTTATGTTTTCTATGTGTCTATGTGGTGAAAAATCAAAATCAAATCTCTAAATAAGGCACCTTTTCCTCTCGTACACTTCTAATTTTTAAAAATTTAAGATGTGACTTCACCGCATCAAAAAGCGTTGAGTTAGAATAATAAGGCATCCCAAATTCATCACAAGTCTCCACTAAAATATTTGTCAAATTTGGATAATGAATATGACAAATATTCGGAAATAAATGATGAACTACATGATGATTAAATCCTCCAAATAAATTTATAATTAATTTGTTATGTGTTGCGAAATCACAAGTGGTCACAATCTGATGCCTTACCCAAGATTGGGGCATTCCTCCATTTTGATTAGGTTCAGAGTATACAGAATGCTCACCAATATGTGCTGAGATCAAGGCCATCGCAATAGTATAACTTGTATAAAAATGAAAAATCACAAAACCCAAAAGTATTTGGTGAGAATAAAATGGTAATAATAAAGTTGGCAAAAAAAAATAATCGTCCAATAAATATTCTTTTTACCCAACAATAATTTTACATATTATATTTTAGGATGTTTGACGGAGGGTTTTCCACTGATATCCGTCTGAAGGAAATCCTTAAAATCTCGAAACATCAACCAAATTAAAGTATAAAAGAGATATAAAAATGGCATGTATAAATATTGGTAACGATGGAAAGAGAAGAAAGGAGAGCTAGGGGAAATCCGAACTAAATTACTTTGCTTAATATCTCCATCCATATTTAGAATATTGACATGCGGATGGTGGTAATGCACATGTTTCAATCGCCATATGTATCCACTCGCTCCTAAAAAGTCAAAAGTAAATAGTAAAAAGTTGTTAATACTTTTATGTTTTGAAAAAGTACTATGTGCTGCATCGTGAGCAATATTTAGAGCAACAAAAATGGTCAACACACCGCTGATTGAATAGCAAAAATATAACTGTAAAATCGTCTGAGAAAAGAAAATACTAATAAAAGCTAAAAGGTAAGCTATAATTAAAAATATCGCTTTCATTTTGGCAAAACCATTAGCTGTTTTTTTAATTTTATTTTTTCTAAAATATTGATTCACTCGGCTACGTATGGTTTTCAAAAATAAAATTTCACCTTCGTTATATTTAAATTTTAATTCTTTCATTTCAGTTGAGTTTATATTTTTTTTAAAAAAAATCAGGCAACACATCTTCCAAACCATACTTTCAAATCAATTGATTCATCTTCTTTATTGTCGTAAAATTCAAAACCAAAGCGTTCGTAAATTGGAACCAATCGTTCCTCAGTCGTTTCCATATAAATCGGTAAACTTAACTCAGAGCCTTTCGAAGTGATATATTCCTTCGCCTCCATCAAACCATTAAGACCATTATAATCTTTTTTTTGAGCTAAAAACCAACGTATAAAAAGTCTCGATCTTGGTATTTTTGAATTTGTAAAGCTCTTGTTTTTCGAATCAATTTTTCACGTTTTAATACTTGACCTATTTGACTGACTCCGATTACAAAGAAAGCCAAATACAAATAATGTAACCAATCCCGAAAAGAAAAATAGTGTACACTTTTTCGATAAAATAACAAGAGTGTAGATTGATCTTTTGGTTCAAAAATACCTCCAATTTTTTTAACCATAAAATAGCAATAAGCAATTACGGCTTTGATTCCTTTTGGAAAATTATTTCTATTTTTCCCAATTAAAGCATGTATTCGTTCATTATCTTGAAATACAGTACATAAAATTTTAATGGCTTTTTTGTCTTCCGAATCAATTCGAAATAGATAGGATGAAAGGTTAAGGTGCATAATCCACATTTTTTCAGGTAAAGAAATAAGATTTCAATTATTCGACTGTTTCCGTCAATATCAAGTGTAAGATGTGGTTTTTGAAAATCTGTATTTTATTAGATATGAATAAAAACTTTTAGAGTATTATACCTTAGAGAGTTTTTATTTATTTTACTTGCATGGTTATTCCAAGTAGCCAGTTAAATAAAGTATCATTTAGTCCACAGTTTCCAATTCCAAAATTTATTTCTTCTTTTCAATAGGATTTAAGTGTAAAATTTCTTCTGCAAAATCATAGGTTTTCTTTCTTACTGTTTCAAAATTTTCATTCCAAAGTGGACTTGCTAATACATGATTTGTTGCGTCATCGAAAGCTACTTTTCGTTTTTTAGTTTCAGGTGTTCCGAGCTGTTCGTACATTTCTAACATTCGATTTACAGAAACTACTTTATCCTGAATTTTTTCATTTTTGTACCAATATCCCATAAAAAGAGGTTGACTGACTTTATTGAAATTTTCTTCTGTCATCCCTACATCAAGTAAAGATTTTAAAGCAATAGCTGCTTCTAATCGGTATTTGTGAGTAACCAGATTATCGGTTCCTTTATTTGGTACCCATGAATTATAATGACTTCCATTTACAAATCTTCCCAATTGTAGCCCCCATTGTTGAGTGAGCAACCAAGCATCTTTATTCGCAATATCAATGTTGGGAGAATAATTAATCAAGGAATGAATATTTGGGTTTTCAGAGGCTAAAAGAAGTGCAGCCGTACAACCTGTAGAAGTTCCCATTATAATTACTTTTTCACCAAGTTGTTCTCCTATTGCGATTGCTCTTTTAGCAGATTTAATAAATTTTTCTGCTGTCCAATCAAGTAATGCTTCTTCTTCATTTAGCCCATGACCATATAATCTAGCCAAGTATAAATTGCAACCATATCGTTTTGCAAAATCTTTATGCATTGGTGAACCTTCGCCTTGACTTGCTGAAAAGCCATGTAAATAAACTAGTGAAAAAGGAGTTTTCTTTTTCAAGGTATCATTCACCCAAATAATTCTAGCTTCATTATCATCTCTTAAATTGAGATGTAATTTTTCTTCAGCATTGATTTCTTTTTCCAATTCAATCAAGTTTGGATTAGCTGAAATTGGATTTAAGTCTAAATGAGGAATTGGGGTTTTTGGTCCTAAAAGATAAATGACCATTATTAATACGATTAAACCCAACAATACTTTTACAAATCTAAAAATAAGTTTTTTCATGTTTTTATTGCAAAAATAGAAAATGGTTTGGATTAAAAGTAACAAAGGAATTGTTTCCATATTTTCGAGATGCCCCTTTCATCTTTTATAGAATAATATTTAACAATTACTATTTGATGGAGGATTTTGTAATCGTCGGCCTTATAATTTATTATCTCTTTAATGTTTGTGACTAAAATTAAAACGAATTTTCCAGTAGTCAGCTGGAATAAAAATCTTTCGCTAATGTTAATGATATCTGTTCCTATAATTTCATCAATATTTGATATTCTGAAGTAATAAGTTATTGCACTACTTGATCTTAATTAGCTGAGTTTACCAAATTTAATGTTCGATAAAAATCTTGGACAATCGGCGAATTATAATAATCTTGTAAAACACTTAAACGAATATTCCGTTAAATGAAAAAAAGTTCTAATTTTAAATGGTTGAAAAAGTTATACAAGAGGAAAAGATATGAGGAAAAGAATTAACTTAAAATAAATAAATTTTAAATAGTAATATAGTTAATATCATTAACGATCACGTTTTCCAATGAGTTCCTCTAAAAATAATAATAATAAAGACCATTCGTCAAAATCTTTTCCCAGCTCGGTAAATCCAGATGCTGTCCAATATTTTTTGCATAAAAAGAAAAAGAAACGAACTGTTGAGGATTTTGTCAAAGGAATTATCAAAGGTGATCGAATTATTTTAAGCCAAGCCATTACTCTAGTAGAGAGTTCTAGGCTTTCTGACCAAAATAAAGCTCAAAAAATTATTGAGGCTTGCTTACCTTATTCAGAAAATTCTGTTCGGATAGGAATTACAGGTATTCCTGGAGTTGGAAAAAGTACCTTTATCGAAGCACTTGGACAACATGTTATTGCTAAAAAAAAGAAGGTAGCAGTTTTGGCAATTGATCCATCGAGTAGTGTGACAAAAGGAAGTATCCTTGGGGATAAGACACGTATGAATGATTTGTCTTTGAAAAAAAATGCTTTTATCCGACCTTCTCCAGCAGGCAGTTCATTGGGAGGAGTAGCTCGGAAAACTAGAGAGACTATTTTACTCTGTGAAGCGGCTGGTTTTGAAACTATTTTTGTCGAAACAGTAGGTGTTGGCCAATCAGAAACTGCCGTACATTCGATGGTTGATTTTTTCTTATTGTTGCTTGTTCCAGGAGCAGGGGATGAGTTACAAGGAATTAAAAGAGGAATCGTTGAGATGGCTGATATTTTAGCTGTTAATAAAGCAGATGGAGGTCAAATTGATGCGGCAAAAAATGCTCGAAGAGAATATCGTAATGCATTACACCTGATGCCCCTGAAAGAAAGTGGTGTGAATCCAAAAGTTTTAATTTGCTCTGCCATGGAACAAACTGGAATTGCTGAAATTTGGAAATTAATTTTGATTAATCAACAGTTGACGCGGAAAAATAAGTTTTTTTATAAAAAAAGAAAAGAGCAATCTCTGTTTTGGTTACATGAACAGATAGGTAACGGGTTGAAAGACTTTTTTTATAAAAATGAAAAAATAAAAAAGCGATTAGAAGAAATTGAAAAAGAGGTTCTAGAGGGAAGACGAAATTCGTTTAATGCAGCAGATGAATTGTTAAATATGTTTTTAGACAAAAAATAGGACAGCTAATTAGCTGTCACTTTTTTATAAATCAAATTTGCGTTAAATATAGGTATAAACGTTGTATTGCAAATAAATATAATGCGAACTTACCAAGTATTTAATAACTAAATAAAACTATTTTGACCATGAAAGTTGGTACAAAAACACTTCAGGTAATTCAATCTGCTACAGCTGCTCCACTAGCAAAATGTGCTAGAATGTTAGCTAAGGGAAAGTGAAAAGAAGTTCTTTTTCAAAGTATGTTAGATCCTGATTCATTTATGAAAGGCCCTTTTGTTTCAATGGTTTCTGGAAACGGTCAGGTGAAAAAAATCAATAATAGTTTAAATTAGAAGAATCAAATTGTTTTTATTGAGAGAAGGTCATGATTTTAAGTAATCATGACCTTCTTTTTGAAAGGTTGAAATATTTCATAGGTTTTTAGCCTAATGGGTGAAAAAATTGAAATGGTTATCGAGATCTGAACTATTTAAGTAATGACTAGCTATTGTTTACTATAAGAAAGTGCCTCTATTTTATTGTTTATTGTTTTTTATTTGGGATTTCAATAGTGGAGGAAGAATGGAAAATATCATTGATTTAATTTTTAATTTCAGATTCTAAACAATTATCGAAAAATATTACTTTTGTAATTATATTCTTCATCAAATAAAAATAGAATGATCAGAGCAAATAATCCAACTTTGAGTTCTTGGGTCGCAGTACCACTGGGAAGTGATTTTCCAATACAAAATTTACCTTTTGGAATTTTTAAAACAAAAGGTGAAAAGCCGAGAGTTTGTTCTGCAATTGGAGATTATGTGGTTGATTTGGCAAAAGTAAATGATTTGGCATTTTTTGCAGATTTAGAAATTCCTAAATCAATTTTTTATAATCAATATATCAATGATTTTATGGCTTTGGGGAAAGATATGACAAGAGCAGTTCGAGACCGACTTTCAGAAATCTTGGATGAAAATGAAACTAAGTGGAATAGTCGTGAGATGGCTAAGCATATTTTTTATAAAATGGATGAAGTAGAATTGTTGATACCTATTCAGATAGGAGATTATACTGATTTTTATTCGAGTATCGAGCATGCGACAAATGTAGGAATAATGTTTCGAGACCCTGCTAATGCACTATTGCCAAATTGGAAACATTTGCCAGTAGGCTATCATGGAAGGGCTTCTTCAATCGTTGTTTCAGGGACGGAAATTAAAAGACCTAAAGGTCAACAGATTCCTAAGGATTCAAAGCAACCGGTTTATGGACCATGTAAATTATTGGATTTTGAATTAGAAATGGGATTTGTAATTGGTCAAAAAACTAACTTAGGAGATACCGTTTCAATTCAAAAAGCAGAAGATTATATTTTTGGGATGTGTCTGTTTAATGATTGGTCAGCACGTGATATTCAAAAATGGGAGTATGTTCCTTTAGGACCTTTTTTAGGGAAAAATTTTGCATCGACTATGTCTTCTTGGATTGTAGTTATGGATGCGCTTGAGCCGTTTAGAGTTCCAGGACCAGCTCAAGATCCGCCCGTTTTACCCTATTTAAAATATGATGGCGATAAAAATTATGATATAAATTTAGCAGTTAAAATTAAGCCAGAAGGAAGTAGATCAACTATAGTTTCAGAATCCAATTTTAAGTACATGTATTGGAATATGAGTCAACAATTGACACATCACACAGTTAATGGTTGTAATATAAATGTTGGTGATTTGTATGCTTCGGGAACGATTAGTGGAAAAACACCAGAATCTTATGGTTCCATGTTGGAAATCAGTTGGCAAGGGACTAAGGCGGTTCAAATGGCTGACGGAACAGAACGTAAATTCATTGCCGATGGAGATACTGTCATTTTAGAAGGATGGTGTGAAAAAGATGGAGTTCGTATCGGCTTCGGAGAAGCTGTAGGGAAAGTTTTACCAGCAGATGAGGAAGATTTGCTCACATAAAAAATTAAAATCCAAGGGTTTAATTTTTTACTGGACTCAGGGTTTGTATTCAAAAGCCAAATTTATTTTAAGATTTTGAAACTTAAAGTACTTATTAAAAGCCTCCGAGATTTTCGAGTCTTCCATCGATGGATGGGATTGACTTTGGCTTTTCTATTAATTATAAGTGCGGTGACTGGAGTTTTATTAGCTTTAAAAAAAGATGTTGATATTATTCAACCTCCAACTCAAAGAGGAATGAGTGATAACTTGATGGAATGGAAATCACTTGGTGAAATTAACTCAATTGCTGAGAGTGCATTGCATAATGCTTATCCTGAACAAAAAGAAAACTTTGTAGACCGAATGGATATTCGACCATCCAAAGGGATTGTAAAAATATTATTTGAAGATGGAAATTGGGAAGTGCAAGTCGATGGGAAATCAGGAGAAGTGTTGTCAATAGATAAAAGGTATTCCGACTGGATAGAAAGTTTGCATGATGGATCTATTATCTCAGATGGGTTCAAATTGGTTTCAATGAATTTTTTAGGAATGGGACTCTTGTTTTTAATTTTTACGGGCCTTTGGTTATGGTATGGGCCAAGGCGAATTCGAATAAAAAAAAGAGTAAAAAATTGAATACCGTTGTTTAAAAATAAATTGGTAAAAATCGTACGTTCCCTAAAGTGGTAAATTCCAGTGTTGGTGAGGGAATTTTTATCCAATTAAGGATGCTAAATACTGTTTTTAAAAATCGACTTTTCGTTTTTATCTTCATCAAATCGATATCAAACGAAAAATAAAGCTGACTATATCGAGGATAAATATTTGGATTACGTTGATATTGAATTCCCGTTTTTTCCTCTGTCCAATTGTAATTAAAGCCTTCAAACATATTTTGAGCACCATAACCTATCGCAATATTTAGCCACTGCGGAAATCGTGTATCTTTTCTCTTAATAAAGGAATGAATGTTAAAAGAGAACCAATTTGTCTGAGCATTATAATCTTTTAAAAGCGTTTCGGGAAAACGACTTCCATAAAGTGAGTGTGCTCGTTCTCGATAAGTCGTCGTGTGTATACCATCGACCGAAGTCAAAATGTCAGTAGAATAGGAGGGAACTGTTGAAGAAACTTTCATAATAATTCGTTGTTCCTTCCAGGCCAATTCTTGCCCTACAAACAATCCAATCCCTAAAGTATTAAATGCAACATCAGGAATTGAAAATCCCCATTTTGCAGAATATCCATCCATTACTTCAATCGTTCCTTGCAGCAAAAAACTTAAACCAGCTCCTGTCCACATCGCTCTTCTTCTTTTCATTCCCGTCCATTTTGCGCCGGTGAATAACCAATTGGTATAATTATAAGCAGTAAAAGTATGTCCCATCTTATCTACATGATTCCATTCTCCAAGGTCATTAAAAAGTTGAAAACTACTTCGCTCTGTTTCCGCATACCAAATTTTGTTAAGACCAATTATTGCCGAGCCATAAATAGTCGCACCAATCGCAGAACAAGTCCAAAATCGTTCTTTATGCAAAGTATCAGCAGGTTGGAGAAAAGGTATTTTTTCTTTTATTTCAATTTCTAATGATTGTGCAAGATTATTTGCTCCGGATAATAGGAATAAAGGCAGAAGAAAAAAATGGAGAAAATATTTACGTTTATTAAATTTCAAAATCGGTTGTTTTAAATGGAAAGAGTGATAATTTTAGTAAAAATAAATTAAATTTAGTTCGAATATCTATTTTACTAGTGATTTCATAGAAAAGTATAAACTACTTGAGGTGAAATTTTGTACCATTGTAGGATATTTATTCTTTTTGAAAAATAACAATCTTGTTTACGTACAAAACTTCGAAAAGGATTAGTTTTTTAAAATAACAAAATCATACAAATATGAGTCAAGTACCTTCTAATCAAGGAAAATTAATTAGCTTCGGTGTAATGGCATTTTTTGCCTTAGTTGTTTTACTTACACTTTCTGGAAGTATTTTTAGAACAATTCAACCAGGGGAGAATGCAGTTCTCTTTAAACGTTTTGGTGGAGGATTGGATACTGAAAATGTCAAAGGTCAAGGTTTTCTTATAATCGCTCCATGGAACAGATTGATTACTTATGATACACGAACGAAAGAAGCATTCGAGGAAATGTCAGTCCTCTCTAAAAATGGTTTAACAATCGCTGTTGAATTATCCTATCGGTATCAGCCAATCACTAAAAGTATTGGGCTTTTACATGAGGAAATTGGTCCTAATTATTTGGAGGTAATTGTTAAACCAGAAATTAGGTCTGCAACGAGAGAGGTAATAGGGAAATACCTTCCAGAAGAATTATATTCCACCAAACGGGAAGCTATTCAGGATGAGATATTAGAACGAACAAAAGAAAAAGTTGGAAAGAAACATATAGTCTTAGATGAAGTTTTGATTCGTGAAGTAGCATTACCAGCAAGTCTAAAAGTGGCTATTGAAAAAAAGTTAGAGGAAGAGCAATTGTCTTTTCAGTTTGAATTTAAATTGGATCGAGAACGAAAAGAAGCAGAGCGTAAAATTATTGAAGCAACTGCGAAAGCAGAAGCAAATAGAATTTTGAATGCCAGTTTGACATCTAATATTTTGAAAGATAAAGGTATCGAAGCAACTTTAGAATTAGCTAAATCTCCTAATTCAAAAGTAGTGGTTGTGGGTGGAGCAGAAGGAGGATTGCCTTTGATTTTAGGAAATTAAATCCAACGCCCAAAAAAAGATAAACTGTACTTACGTTAAAGAATAGTTTATTTTGAAAATAAAAAAGGTTCAAAGGCAGTAAATCTGTTTTTGAACCTTTTTTTCTGCAGATATTTTGATTAACTAAATAATTTTAAACTGACTAAAGAGATTTGTACTATTTGATTTGAATAAATTGCATGTAATTTTCCATATCCGAATAATTTGATACTAGACTAAATATACTCATGCTGATAGTGCGGTTTCCAGAAGTAATTAAATATTTAGTAGAATACCACTTTACTTTTTTTTCAGTATGAGTGTATTTGTATTTTAAGAATCTGACTCGGTTTGCTCCCGTTAATTTACTCTCTAATTCTTTGTACCGATAGTTTGGATCAATTGGTAAAATACTTCTTTCTAGTAAAACTTCAAATTGTTGCAGAATGTATCTTTTGGTACTTTTATTCATGATTTGATAATCACCGTCTGTTTTAAAGGTGATAAAACTTAATTGTTCATTGTTATATTTAGCGAAAATATGATTGTCTTCTTTTTGTAAATCAAAGGTACGATCCATTAGTATTTGATTTTGAGTTCCTAATGAGTCTTTTCCATCAAAGAGAATTTCTTTTACCTTTTCTTTTGATTTTACTTCTTTATATTCTCGTGGGACTAAAACACGAACATTTTCTAAATTATATGCTATATCTGGAGAAGGGTTCGATGGTTCATTTGAGCAATTAGAAAAAAGGAGAATGAGTATGGAAAATGGAGTTAAATTTTTCATAGGATAATTATTTTTTATTAGTTCCTTTTAAAAATGGAACAAAACGAAAATTTGCAAACTCTTCTTTTTTAAATTCCTTTTCTGAAACTCGAGTGATTCGAAACATTTTCTGAGTATTATCATCACCAATAGGAATGACTAGAATACCTCCAATCTTTAATTGATTTTTAAGAGTAGTTGGGACACTTTTAGCGCCCGCAGTAATAATCATTTTATCAAAAGGGGCAAATTCAGGTATTCCTTTATAACCATCTCGGAAGTATGTTCGGATGTTTCCTACATCTAATTTTTCTAATAATATATTTGTTTTGTGGTATAAATCTTCTTGTCTTTCAATAGTATGAACTCTAGCTCCAAGAAGAGCTAGGATTGAAGCTTGGTAACCAGAGCCAGTTCCAACTTCCAAAATTTTATCACGTTTTTTTATTTGTAAAAGTTCTGTTTGGAAGGCAACGGTATAAGGTTGAGAAATAGTTTGATCACTCCCAATAGGGAAAGCTTTATCTATATAAGCCCATTCTTCAAATCCTTTTTCCATGAAAAAATGACGAGGAAGAGAATTGATAGCAGTTAAAACTTTTTCATCTTGAATACCTTTCGCTCGAATGGTTTCCATTAACTTTCTCCTTTGCCCTTTGTGTCGATAAGTATCTTTATAGTTCAATTAATTTTAAATGTTTACGCGTTGAAAATATTTCCAGGGGTTCTTTGTGGTAAAGGTAGAATTTACTATTTAGATATTTACGACTAAATAATTCAAAATTGATATTTAGAAATTCATTGTTAAAGAAACAGTTTACTGTTCTTTGGCAGAAACATTTTTTAAAATACTTATTTATTTCTTAAATATAGGATTGGAGTATTTGAAATCGTTTTGGTATTTTTGTCCTAATAAAATATAGATAAGAACGGAATACTGATAAAAAATAATAATTAAAATTTTTAATGAATGAATATTACACCCATTAAATTTGGAACAGATGGTTGGAGAGCTATTATTGCAAAAGAATATACAATAGATAATGTAAGAAGAGTTGCTGAAGGCACTGCAAAATGGATGAAAGCGAAGGGTTATGATAAAGTGGTTGTAGGCCACGATTGTCGATTTGGGGGGCAAATGTTTGCTGAAGCTGTAACTCAAATTTTTGGAGCCTATGATGTCAAAGTAAATTTGGCAAAGGGATTCGTTTCTACACCGATGGTTTCACTTGGCGTGGTTAAAACTAAATCTCATTTGGGAGTGGTAATTACGGCTAGTCATAATCCACCTACTTACAATGGATATAAATTAAAAAGTATTCATGGTGGACCATCTATTCCTTCTGATATTGCAGAGGTAGAAGTATTAGTTCCAGATGTCTCTACGATTGAAGTGCCGAGTATGGAAAAAATGATGGAGGATGGAATATTGAATTATGTGGATTTGGAAGGTATGTATTTGGATCATGTAGAGGCAAATTTTGATATGAATGCAATTCGAAATTCAGGTCAAAAGATAGCTTATGATGCAATGTATGGAGCGGGAATGAATGCAGTACAAAAATTATTACCTGATGCGGTATTTTTGCATTGCGATGATAATCCAGGGTTCAATGGGCAAGCTCCTGAACCAATCCATAGGAATTTGTTAGAGTTGTCTGAAACAATAAAAAATGATTCTGAAATTACTTGTGGATTAGCTAATGATGGTGATGCTGATCGAATAGGGATGTATGACGGAGATGGGAATTTTGTTGATTCACATCACTTGTTGTTATTATTACTCTGGTACATGCATGATTTTAAAGGTTTGAAGGGGAAAGTAATAGTTACTTTTTCAGTTACAGATAAGATGAAAAAACTTGCAAAAATCCTCGGGTTGGAAGTTGTAGTAACAAAAATTGGATTTAAGTATATTGCTGAGATTATGATTAATGATGATGTTTTGGTTGGAGGCGAAGAGTCTGGAGGAATAGCAGTTAAAGGTCACATACCTGAACGAGATGGAATTTGGATGGGATTATTGATTTTTGAATTTATGGCAAAAACAGGAAAGACATTAAAAGAATTGATAGTGGAGTTATATGAAAAAGTAGGGTCTTTTGATTTTGATCGAGATGATTTACATATCAAAGAAGAACAAAAAGTTGCCGTTATCGAAAAATGTGAAAATGATCCTTATCAATCATTTGGAGATTATAAAGTTCAAAGTATCGAAACAATTGATGGGTACAAATTTTACTTGAGTGATACAGAATGGGTTATGATTAGACCTTCAGGCACAGAGCCAGTTTTGAGAGTGTATGCACAAGCTCCAGATGCCTCTAAAGTGCGTTCTATTTTGGATACAGTTAAAACTGAAATTTTGTAAAAATCAGAATGATAAAAAAGAAAACTCCAAAGACATTTTTGCCTTTACGGTTTTCTTTTTATAACTGAAACGAAAATATTTTTCCTTTCTTTCCAACAATAAACCCTTTTCTATCTCGAATGAAGATATCATGTAAATCTACTTCTGGTAAATCTGGCATTGTTTCCCAATTGGCTCCACCGTTTTTCGTTCTCCAAAATAGGCCATCATGTCCTACTACATAACCATGTTCTTCATCTATAAAAAATACAGAACGAAATGATTTATTAGAAGTAGAAATTGCATCTCCATTTCGAATGAATTTCCAGTGTTTACCTGCATCAATAGTTTTGATAATTGAACCTGATTGCCCAACAGCGTATCCAACGTTAGAAGATGGAAAATGAATAGCTCTAAAAAAATCCCCGAAAATATCTTTCTTTTCCCAAGTATTTCCTCCGTCATTTGAACGTAAGACAATACCATAACCAACAATATGAATGATTTCTTTCTCTGAGTGAAAAACAGCGCTTAATTCTTGCTCAAATGAATCAACAAGAGTGGCTTCAAATGATTCATTAACTTGAATTATTTTTCCATTTTGATATGCTGCTCCAGTTATTATTATTCCATTTTCTTTTTCCCAAAAGCTAACACCTCGAAATGTCTCAAATGGAAAACCTAGGTTATGATAGGACCAATTATCTGCAGGAGATTCTTTGGAATAAAAATCACCACCCCATGCAACTGCAAACCCATTATTGTTAGGATTAAATTGCATATCATAAATCTCTTTCCCATTCAGAGAGTCTAATACCCAAGTAGCTCCGGCATCTGTTGATTTTAAATAAATATCATCATTCCATACATTTCCGCCAACAATGTGGACGGTGGAATCATCTGATAAGTGTACAGCATTTAAAGTCAAATCGGTTGGACTATCATGCTCAATCCATGAAGTGTAAAATGTTTCTTTTTTGCAACTTAAAAAAAAGGTAAAAAGTGATATGAAGAGTAATGAATTTATTTTCATGAAAGTAAAATAACAAATCGTATAAATTTAATGTAGCATTAAGAGCATAAAAAAAGACCTTTACAAAAGTAAAAGTCTTTTTTTGTTAAGGTTTAAAGGTTAATCTTTTATCTTATTCTTAACGGTTGTTATTCCCCAATTTAAGGTTGGAAAAGCTGCACCGCCATAGTGTGAAAACTTACTTTTATATTGAGATGGAAGATGATAATTATTAACAAAATCTGTCAAGAAAGCTGTCATCTCTTCAGTTTTTATATTTCTTGAATTAGGTTTAAGGTAAAATGCAATATTCTTAATTTTTCCTTTGCTATCCCAAAAAACATGTAACCACATCTTCACCCCTTTTATATCGTAATTAATCATCTCGGCATGAGCTTCCATTTCTTTTAATAAAGTATTCCATTTTCCATGAGCTAAATTAAAATCATCATCACAAATAGCAAGAAGAGAAGTACCTTCACTACTGAGATTTTCATAGGCACTCTCATGATTTCCGAGTAAGAAAACTTTTGGTAAAGTAGTTAAAGAATCTTGTTCAACGGAAAAGAAAGGCTGAACAGTATAGTAGTTTGCATAAGTTGGAGTACTCAAAAAAAACATTATTCCAACTAATAAAATCAAGAATTCTCTCATTAAGTGTTATTTTTTTTGTTAAAAAAAACTCGAAAAGCATAGATATTTTACACAGTATTCAGTTGCAATAAAAACTGTTTTGATTCTGTATATTTTATCAAAAATGCTACAATTAAAATATATTTATAGCTAAAGTTTTGCCAAAAAAAATTAGTTACAATAAATTTTAAAGAAAATAGGATTCTTTTGGTTCAATGGTGAAATTAATATTTAGGAGGGAGTTCTATATTTTGACTAAATAATTATCTAATGTACGTAATTTTATTTTTTAAAAGAAGAAAGGTAAATCGAAATATTATAATTTGAAATGAGGCAAATCGTTTAATTATTTTTAAACCATTCCTTCTGTAACAAGCTATATTTTTCCTCATCATAAAACTTATCGTTAAAATATAGTGATTCTCTGGTCGTTCCCTCATGAATAAATCCTAATTTATTGGGAATAACAAGGCTTTTAGAGTTTTCGGAAGCTATATTTATTTCAATACGATTGAGGTTCATTTTTTCAAAACCATATTTTATTAATCGTTGACAAGCAAGAGATACTATACCATTACCCTGTTGGTTTTTACTCAGCCAATAACCGATTTCAGCTACCTTATTTCTTTTGTCTATTTTTACAAAAGCTATAGATCCAACTAATTCCTGATTGAAAAAGATGAAAGTTGTTAGCTTTTGTCCTCCATTATTAAAAAGAATAGAAGATTTTAAAAATTCAAGACTATCTTTTTCAATTTTGTTCTTTTCGACCCATGGAAGCCATTTTCCTAAATATTCCCTTTGATCTTCAATTATTTGAAAAAGAGTTTTGGCAAATTCCTTTTCAGGCAATCTCAATTCTAGATTTTTGTTGATAAAAAGTGATTTTCTAGTCATTTGTATAAGCGTAAAGCTGAATTTTTTTTAACAGAGTGTTAGTAATATATACAACTTTTATTCCTTATTACGTTTTGGAATTCATAATTTTACATATTATTAAAAAAATGTAGATAAATATTAATTTATTTTCTTCGTTTCATTTAAAAAAGATTTTTTTAAACAAAAGAATTATACAGGATGGGAAAGATTATCTCACTACTCAATCACAAAGGTGGCGTTGGAAAAACCACTTCTGCTATAAACATAGGAGCAGGTTTAGTTGAACTTGGTAAAAAGGTTCTTTTAATAGACCTTGATCCTCAGGCAAATTTGACACTCTCTTTAGGAGTACCTCGTCAAAAAAATACGATTTATGAAGCACTTCGGGGAGAGAGTGATTTGGAGCCCTACGAGTGTAAAGAAAATTTACATATTATTACCTCATCGCTTGATTTGTCAGGAGCTGAAATGGAATTAATCAATGAAGCAGGGCGAGAATATATTTTAAAAGAATTATTTGCGACAGTTGAGGATGATTATGACTACATTATTATAGATTGTCCACCATCCCTTGGGTTGTTGACGTTGAATGCTTTGACAAGTAGCCATGTAGTATTTATTCCATTGCAAACTGAGTTTTTGGCATTGCAGGGAGTTGCGAAGATCAAGCAAATCGTTGATAAAGTTCGATTCCGATTAAACAAAGAATTGCAAATTGGAGGCGTAATCGCAACTATGTACGACAAACGTAAGGTGCTGAATAGAGATGTTGTAGAAACTATTCATAAATACTTTAAAGAAAAAGTATTTAATACTAAAATTAGAAATACAGTTGCTTTAGCTGAGGCACCCTCTCAACGAAAAGATATTTTTTCATACAGTAGAAATTGTAACGGTGCGAAAGATTATTTAGCACTATGTCATGAAATTATAGAAAGGTTGGAACATAATTCAGTTGAAGAGGTTTTGGCACAAAAAGATCAAGCATAATTTCATAAACTGAAATGATTAGTATTTTATTTTTTGTAAGAGTAAATTAAGAAAACTATTATTAAACAAAAGAGAACAGGTAATTTTAAAAAAATCCTCCATCTGTTTTCAAAAAAAATATAGGTTTTGAGTAAGAAAAAGTTTAAAAAAGGATTAGAAAGTCTATTCGGCGATTGGGGAGGTGAACCGATAGAGGATGTCGTATTAGAACTAGATAATAAAACGGAAGATTATCAGCTCGGATCACAAAAGCTAAAGCCTCATGCAAAAAAGGATTCAAGTAGACGTGCTAATGCAGGTAAGAATTTTACAACGGATTTGGATTCATTATTTCAAGAGGTTGTGCAAGAGTCTATTGAAGAACAATTCGAATTGAAAAAGGAAAAAGAAAGGGAAAAAAAGAAAGGGAAAAATAAAAAAACTCTATCAAAACCTGAGAAGAAAAAGCGAAGAGTAATACCTAGATCAGGAGGAATTGATTCATTGATAAGAAGTACTGTCGAAGGAAGTATCATGCAAATCGAATCGACAAGTAATAAGAAACGAGTTTCATTTGTATTTGATAAGGAAAAGTTGAAAAAATTGAAGACCATCGCAAAGTTGAAAAAATCTTACCTTAAAGATGTGATAGACGAAGTAGTTGCCGATTACCTCGTAAAATATGAGTTAAATTCTGATGAAAATAAAGATTAAAAAAAAGCTGAATGATTCTAAAATCATTCAGCTTTTTTATTTAAAATCGATTTGCAATTTTTTTGAAAATAAAACATATCTTTCTGATAAAAAACCTATTTCCCCCTCATGCGTCGCATTGATGAATTTCGCTTATTTTATAATCATACGATTCAACCTGAATTAGTTCGGATGGAGCGAGTTCGTAAACGATTGTTATTTCTCTTGACAATATCAGCTGTGGTTCTTGTGGTATTTGTAATTGTACTATTATTTTTTCAAGCGGCAATGTTGTCATTTTTTTTAGTCCTACCTTTAGGATTTTATCTTAGTTATTTATTATATCGTATACAGCAGTTTAGATTAAAGTTTAAACCGAATGTGCTGAATTTGATCTTGGATTTTATGGATAATGGTGTAAACTATGGAACACTTAATTATGATAGCAAGCGAAAGGTGGAAAAGAGACGTTTTATAGCTAGTCAGATATTTAAAACTTCTGCACCCCAATATTCTGGTGAAGATTATATCAGCGGAAAGATAGGTGAGTTAGATTTCGAATTAAGTGAATTGAATGTAAGAGAATATTCAAAAGTTAGAAGTCGATTAAATTATGTTTTTCGAGGTATATTTCTTTATGCTACGATGAATCAAAAAAAAGTTGGAGGATTTTTGGGAACTGAAATGCTAGGTGAGGTTTTAATTTTACCTAAAAAGTTTAAACCGTATCTTTCCAAAACAATCCGATCGTTTAATTTGAAGGGAGGAGTAATGGTGGATGAAGAAACTTTGCAAATGATTAATCACTATGACAAGCAAACAATTATAGGGAGAAATGGTATCAATCGAGAAATATTGGCAAAGGAAATGGTTGAACATTTTTTGGTTTATGCAACGGAGGGAACTGAGATCGCTAAAAAACTTTCAAGTGCCATGCAGCACACGATATTAAGCTTTAGAGAGAAAACAGAGAATGAATTGTATGTTTCTTTTATTAAAAATGAAATATATATTGCAATAACAGAACCAAATGATATTTTAGAACCTTATGTTTTTAGATCAAATGTTAGTTTCGAATTGATTTATGAATTCTATGAGGATATTGATTTATTGATAAATATGTTAAAAGATTTTGATAATGCCAACTAAAAGGTAATTGTGGTGGTATTTTTTTGTCAGATTTTTTTAATAAAAATAAATACATTTAAATGAGAAATTTTTTAGGATTAGCGATAGTGTTATTTTCTTTTATTTGTTCGTGTAACTCTTCCCAAAAAGTAATCGCACAAATTGATCAAGAGCAAAGTTTAGCTGCAAATGAGAATGCATTATTATGGAAAGTTATGGGAAATGATTTAAAAGAAACATCCTATGTTTTTGGGACAATTCATATGATTGAAAAAGAAGATTTCTTTTTAACTGAGTCTATGAAAAAAGCTTTTGCGGCAAGCGATAGAGTAGTTTTTGAAATCAATATGGAAGATATGAATGATGTTAGTGTATTGTTTAAATTGATGGGAAAAATTACAATGGAAGGTGGTAAAACCTTGAAGGATTTAATTAGCGAAGCGGATTATAAATTAGTCAAAACTCACTTTAATGGACTAGGGCTTCCTTTAATGTTTTTAGAAAAAATGAAACCATTATTCCTTTCTACTTTTGCATCAGGAGATGTTGCTCCGGGAGATTTGCAATCTGGTGAATTAAAATCTTACGAAATGGAGTTTATGGAAATGGCTCAAAAAACTAAAAAGGAAATGGCTGGATTAGAAACCATTGAATTTCAATTAAGTATGTTTGATAGTATTCCGTATGAAGCTCAGGCGAAAATGTTAGTCGATGCAATTAAAGGTGCAGATGAAGGGGGTGATCAGTTTAAACAAATGGTGGACTTATATAAACAACAGGCATTGCCTGCTCTTTATAAAATGATTGAAGGTGATACTGAGGGGGTGGGAGAGTTTGAAGATTTACTATTGGTTGGTCGAAATAAAAATTGGATTCCTTTGATGGAAGGAATGATGAAAGTAAAATCAACTTTCTTTGCTGTCGGTGCAGGGCATTTGGGAGGAGAAAATGGTGTTGTTGCATTATTAAGGAAACAAGGTTACACAGTGACTGCGGTTGATCCTATGATGAAAAAAGTGATGAAGCCATAGGTTTTTTTAAACCTCGATCAAATGTAAATTTTTATAGTTTTTTTGGGAAATGTTAAATTATCTGTCCAATTCCAAAGGTGATTACAAAGAGCAAAGTTGTCAAGGCCATTTGTTTTAAGTAAGGATCTAATTGTGAAGCCTCCGTCTTTTCATAAACTGCTTTTCCATTGACAAAAAGTAAAGGTAAAACAATTAGGAATAGAAATTGGGAAGCATTTTGGAAATTAAATCCAACATAAGCTACTGCACTCACAATCCCAGCGATTAATAAAAACCAATGATATTTTATTGCACTACTTTTTCCCATTCTTACAGGTAGAGAGTTCTTACCTGCCAATTTATCAGATTCGATATCACGAATATTATTTAGGTTTAAAACTGCAGTCGCAAAAAATCCACAACTTGAGGCAGGAAGAATAATCCACCAATCAATAAATTGAGTGTGTAAATAAAAAGTACCTAAAACTGCGACCCATCCAAAGAAAATTAGAACTGAAATATCACCTAAACCTATGTATCCATAAGGATTGCTACCTGCAGTATAAGTAATAGAAGCAACAATCGCTAAAATTCCGAGGATTAAAAATAATCCGAACGTCTGCCAAGAGTTAGTTGCTTCAATAAGTAACCAAACTCCTGAAGTAAATGAAAGAAATACAAAAAGGATTATTGCTACATACATTGCTTTAGAAGAAATTTGACCGGATTGAACTGCACGTTGTGGACCTTTTCGGGAAATACTGTCGGCGCCGTGAATTGAGTCTCCATAATCGTTAGCAAGGTTAGAGAGAATCTGTAAAAATATAGTAGTTAATGCGCTGAGTAAAAATACCTTTGGTTGCATTGATTCAAATGATGCGGCCAAAAACGTACCCATTCCAATACTTGCTAGAGCCAATGGGAGTGTTCTTAGACGAAATGCAGATAGCCATGCTTTTACCATAATTTTCTATATTAATTCTTATTAAAACAAAAAAAAGAGACGCAAGTTTTACTTGCGCCTCTTTTTTATATTGAAAAGTACTTTTGTTAAAACTATTCTGCAACTGCTCCACCTGCCTCTTCAGCTGCAGCTTCTGCTGCACCTGCACTTTTCAATGCTCTTGGAATCTCAACAGATGCGACTGGTGTTGCACCAGGGTTCATCACCAACATTTTGTCGGTAACTTCTACATCTCTTACTCTAACAGAGTTGCCTAAAGTAACTTCAGAGATATCAACAAACAGCTGGTTTACTATTTGGTCAGGAGTAGTTTTGATTTTGATTGTTCTCAATTTAGAAACCAATTTACCACCCGCTTTAACCCCAGGTGAAACTCCTTTAAATGAAACAGGAATGTTCACAATTATATTTTGTCCATCAATTAATTGCAAAAAGTCCATGTGAACAATTTCATCAGATACTGGATGGTATTGAGCATCTTTAAGAATGCATTTATAAACAGTTCCGTCAAGTGTGATTTCAGCCAACTTAAACTCTGGCGTAAAAATTAAATGTTTAAATGCACTTGGGGGACTCGTGAAGTGGATTACTTTATCACCTCCGTATATTACACAAGGTACTTCACCTTGCTTACGAACTGCTTTAGTAGCTTTTTTTCCAACTTCTGTTCGGATGGTTCCGTTTACGGCAACTGTCTCCATTTTATGAATATTTTAATTTTAAGAAATATCAGATTTTTAAGCCCTTTTTGAAAAGGCTCGCAAAGATAAGGTTTTTATTATTATTTGAAAATAAAAAGAGAGTTTAATTAAATTTATATTTACCCTTTAGGCGAAATAATGACTGATAATCAATGAGTTATCAAAATGATTAATCCCTGATAAGTTTTATGATCTATTCAAAATGGATTATAAAATAATAAATAGAGGAATTTATTCGATTTTGTTTTATATCTAGAACATCCAAATTCATAAAGAATCAATAATAAAACGGCGCAAAAGTAATCTTGCGCCGTTTTTATAAAAAAGATTAAATTTTTTATTTTTTTTTACTCACCAACAAATAAAGCAGAAATAGATCGATGTTCGTGCGTATTCCTGATTGCTTTAGCAAATAATTTAGAAGTTGATATTACTTCAATTTTATCTGATTCTTGTTTTAAGGGGATTGTGTCTGTTACAATCATTTTACTCAATTTTGAGTTATTGATATTTTCGTAGGCATTTCCAGACAATACTGGGTGAGTAATTAATGCTTGAACACTTTTAGCTCCTTTTTCCATAATAATATCAGCTGCTCGACAAAGTGTACCAGCAGTATCTGCAATATCGTCTACTAAGATGACATCTGCCCCAGTTACGTCTCCAATGATAGTCATTCCTGCAATTTCATTAGCCCGTTTTCTATATTTATCACAAATCACTAATCTTCTTTGAAAGTGTTTAGCATATGTTCGAGCACGTTTTACACCACCCACATCAGGTGAGGCAAAAACTACATTAGACATATTTTGTTGTTTTGTCAAGTGCTTTATAAAAATTGCTTCACTCTTCAAATGATCAACAGGTATATCAAAAAAACCTTGAATCTGATCTGCATGAAAATCCATTGTCATGATTCGGTTAGCACCAGCAGCTTGAATCAAGTTGGCAATTAATTTTGCAGAAATCGGAACTCGTGGTTTGTCTTTTCGATCTTGTCTTGCATATCCAAAATATGGAATAACTGCTGTTATATAACCCGCTGAGGCTCGCTTCACAGTATCGATCATTAAAAGTAGTTCCATCAAATTATCGGAAGGAGCGAAAGTAGACTGGATTAAGAAAACGTATGAGCCACGAACAGACTCATTGATGATAGGTTGCATCTCACCATCCGAAAATTTTAAAAGGGTTTTGTCCCCTAAATTGAAACCATAAAAGTCTGCAATTTTTGTTGCTAAATATTCTGACTCGATTCCTGAAAAAAGTTTTACTTCCACGATTTGTATGTTTTATTACAAATGTAAGAAAAGTTTAGAGTTGGATGTTAATTTAAGGTAAAGGGATTTTGAATATTAGGAAAATTATAAGTTAATCTAAAATCAAGTAAAAGGCTGAATTACTTATCTACTTAATCAAATTTCTCAATACCCCAAAAATGTTTTACTTTCGAGCAAAAAAAGATGAAATTTATTTCAGAAGAAATCATTGATCGAATTGCTGAGGAAATTGGAGGATCAGAAGAAGCATTCAAGGAAATTACGGTGGAATTAAGTATGGAGCAACCGAATATTGCAGCTTATATTTTTTCTGATAATTTTGATTTATTTACTGATGCTGAAAAGCAGTATTTTTTGTTTTTGGTCTTAGTTATATTTAAATCAATAAAAATTGGAGTAGGAGAAATACCTAGAGCTTCCGCTGATGTTTTAGGGAAATTTGAAGAAAAAAATTGGCAATTAATTAATGAAGTGACATCAAAACAATTTAGAGACCGTCTTACTGTTTTTTTTGAGAATAGTTCTCAAGAAGATTTATTAGCATTTATCGAAGATTCACTTCTAGAGGAGGAAGAAGATTTAGTGACTAAGGTTGGTCGAGAGCCTATGTTTATTGCTTTGAAATCCATAATTGATAGTTGGTGTGATGTTTCTTTAGCTTGAATTAAATGTTTTTATATTCATAAAACTTGCATGTGTTAAAATATATTTATAATTTATCAAAATGTTTACTTCAAATATTCTACTCCATTACATATAAATTAAGATAAAAACGTTAATTCTTTTTTTGAATCCCTAGCTCACACTTAGCACTATGAATCGACATTTAGTATCTCTTCTTTTTACTTTAATTATATTATTTTCTTCTTTTGCAACCAATGCTCAGATTTTTAAAGTTGAACCTCTGAATAATGGGATTAACACCTCGGATTATGATGAAATATCACCTGTGGTTAGTATTGATGGAAAAACTCTTTATTTTACCAGAGTAGGACATCCCACTTTTGACCGAACTTTAAAGTTGAATGGATCTGATATTTCTATTCTATTAAATGATAATGAATATCAGAAAAAATTAGGGAGTATTTATTCAAATATAGCTGGAAGTAACGTTCAAAATCCTGAAAGCTCAAAATTCAATCAAGATATTTGGATGGCAGAATCTGTTTTTTACAGTTTTGAAAAAATTTCTCATCCAGGCTATCCACTTAATAATGCTCTTCCAAATAGTGTGAGTGCAATGACTCCCAATGGCAATGAGCTGATAGTAATAAATAAGTTTTCACAATATGGAGGTTTGGAAAAAGGGTTTTCTGTTACTCGGAAAACATCTGACAATTTGTGGACTTTTCCTGAACCGATTGGAATAAGAAATTACTCCAATAATAATTCTGATGTTAATTTAGCAATGAGCGCTGATGGAAATATTTTGATTCTCTCCATGGAACGATCAGATAGTTTTGGTGAAAATGATTTGTACATATGTTTCAAGATTGGACACAATGAATGGAGTGAACCGCAAAATCTCGGGTCAAAGGTAAATACAATTTATCGAGAGACGTCTCCTTTTTTGTCAGAAGATGGCAAACGATTGTTTTTTGCATCGAACCGAAAAGGAACTTTGGGGGGAAGTGATATTTTCTATTTAATTCGAACTGGAGATAATTGGGATGATTGGAGTGTGCCATATCGATTCGTTGAACCAATTAATTCTTATGCAGATGATAGTCAACCTTATTTTAATTCTGCAACAGGTTTTCTTTATTTTTCATCTAATAGGGAAGGATCATTAGATATTTTCAAGGCAAAATTGATGCCGGCTAATCCAATTCAAGTTATTGTAAAAGGACAAATTCTAAATACTGAAACAAATCAAAGACAACCTGGAAAAGTTTTGTTTGCTCCAATAGGGGAGGATCATTTAGAAAGTGTTTACGTATCTGATGATGGTACATTTGAGTTGAGTTTGCCAAAAGGGAAAACATATCGGTTAATTGCAGAGCAAGCTGGTTTTTCTGGTAAGGAAGAAGAAATTACATTTAGGTCAGATTATGTTTATTTTAAAAATCATTCTATGGATTTGTTTTTAAATCCAATGCAATTAAATAGTAAAGTTGATTTAAAACCAATATTTTTTGAACAATCAAAAGCAGTTGTTTTAGAGGAATCTTATGCTTCTTTGGATGAGTTGGCGGATTTTTTAAATGAAAACTGGACTGTGTCGATTCGTATTGAAGGACATACGGATAATCGAGGAAATAAGGTGGCGTTGCAAAAATTATCTGAGGAAAGAGCCAAAGCAATTAAGCAATATTTAGTTTTTAAAAAATTTATTCAACCACTTCGGATTGAAACGGTTGGGTTGGGTGATAAAATGCCACTAAACAATAATAGTAATGATGAGCTTCGAGCAAAAAATAGAAGAGTAGATGTAGTAATTACTAAAATTAATAATGTAAATCAATTACAAACCAGTAAATAACTTATTTGGTCAATATTTGATTTTTAAAAAAGTGAGTTCAGTCTGATTGGATTGATCTCACTTTTTTAAAAAGGTGTGTGGTCTAACTATTTCTCATTAAAATTTTTATTTTTATGAGTTAAACCTTTAAAGCTTACCTAAGTCAAACTAGCAAACCTTAAATATTGCAGCAATCAATTTCAAATATTTCAGACGAAGAAATTTTACACTTGCTCCAAAACGATATCAATGTGGAACAAGCTTTTAGATGGTTGGTATTGAAGTACCAAGAGCGATTGTACGGGCATATCCGAAGAATGGTCAATGATCATGAGGATGCAAATGATGTGGTTCAAAATACTTTTATTAAGGTGTTTAAAAGCATAAAAAAATTTAAAGGTAATTCCCAATTGTATACATGGCTTTATCGGATTGCAACAAATGAGACCTTAACTTTTCTAAATAAAAAAAAACGAAAAGCAACTACTTCAATTGATGATGATGAATTGGGTATGAGGCACAAGTTGAGTGCAGATAGTTATTTTGATGAGAAAAAAGCACAATTGAAATTACAAAATGCAATAAAATTGTTGCCAGAAAAACAAAGATTGGTATTTAATATGAGGTATTTTGAGGAAATGAGTTATCGTGAAATTTCAGGTATACTGGAAACCTCTGTAGGTGGCTTGAAAGCATCGTATCATCACGCAGTAAAAAAAATTGAACAATTTTTGAATGAGCAAACGGACGTTTAATAGTTTATAATGAAAAATAATAAAAAAGAAATTCAGGACGAATTGGAAGAACTTGCACCTTTACTTTCAAAGTTGAAAAAAGAAGAAGGATTTAGTTTCCCTGATGATTATTTCAATCAACTCCCTGAGCAAATTTTAAATCAAATTGATTTTTCAAAAAATAAAAAAGTAAAGGAAACTATTTCGGCAGCAGCAACAATCACTTGGGTTGATCAGCTGATAGAACAACTAGCTAGTTTTTTTCGTCCTAAAATTGCAATGGGATTTTCAATGATGGTTATGTTGGGAATAGCCTGCATCTCTATTTTTAACGGTTTAAATGAGGTGGATATTTCAGTAGTAGATTTGACTTCAAATGATTTAGAAGATTATGTTAAAACAAATATAGATGATTTTGAAATACAAGAGTTACTAAATGTTTTGGGCGATGAAGAAGAAATTAGTTGGACTAAGATTAAAATGAATGATGAGGATTTAGACGGATATATAGATGAAATAATAGATGATATAGACGCTACCGAATTGGAAGATTTCCTTTAAGTAAAACAAAAGCTAAATTTAGAATATCGAAAAAAAATTGAATTATGAAAATACATGTTTTAGCATTATGTTTCGCTTGTTTTTGTACAGTAGGACTTTTCGGTCAAAAAGTCGGCCATACAAATGCAAAAATAGAAGCTCAAAAAGTTGCTTACATTACTAACCGTTTAGATTTGACTACAGAGGAGTCTGCTGTATTTTGGCCAATTTATAACCAATTTCAGAAAGTTAAAAGGTCAATAAATAAAAAACATAAAAGTAAACAAAGAGTTGAAAATATGTCTGATGCTGAATTGGAAGACCAAATAATCAACAGTTTTAAGAAAGATCAAGAGTTACTAGATTTGAAAAAAGAATTTTTTGAAAAGTTAAAAAAAGTTTTGTCTATTCGAAAAATTGCAACATTACAATTAGCCGAAAGAGAATTTAAAACTACTATTTTGGATATGATGAAAGAAAGAAGGAAGAAGGAAAGACTAAAACGACGTAAGAACATCCAAAATGGAAATTAAAGATTCGAGAAATAGCCATAATTTTCTGTAATTGAAGAACAAAATCGATGCTTATATATTTTACAAGCATCGATTTTTTTATTGTTTTAGTTGGATAAAACCTACCTATGTCTAAAGTTGCCAAAGCACATATTGCACTTTTTTTAGTAGCATTAATATACGGGGCTAATTATTCAATAGCAAAATTAGTGTTAGATGATAATTATATTCTACCTTTTGGATTTATCGTTTTCCGGATTTTGAGTGGTGTGGGATTGTTTTGGTTTTTTCATCTAGTTTTCGTTAGAGAAAAAATTAAAAAAGAAGACATTCCAATGCTTTTTTTGTGTGCCTTTTTTGGCGTTGCTTTAAATCAGATGTGTTTTTTTACGGGACTAAAATATACAACTCCAATCAATGCTTCATTGATTATGACCACTACCCCGATTCTCGTTTTAGTTGCCTCTGCGATTTTAATAAAAGAGAAAATTACTGTTCAGAAATTGATTGGAATTGTAATTGGTGCATTTGGTGCAATTATATTAATTAGTAAAGGAGGTTCATTTTCGTTACAACGTGATCAATTATTAGGCGATGCCCTAATTTTTATTAATGCTATTTCATATGGAGTCTATTTGGTTTTAGTAAAAAAGTTGATGAAACGATATCACCCAATTACTGTAGTTAAATGGGTATTCACCTTTAGTATAATTATAGTTTTACCTTTCGGTTGGAATGATGTAAAAACAATCGAATGGTCTACTTTTACACCTGTTATTTGGTTTTCATTTGTTTATGTGTTAATAGCAGTAACTTTTTTAACATACTTACTTAATGCATTTGCTTTGAAAATAGTAAACCCTTCTGTTACAAGTATTTATATTTATTTTCAACCATTATTTGCGTCTTTTATAGCCTTGACTTTTGGGAAAGATGAATTAAACATTATTAATATATTGGCAGGAATGTTGATATTTATCGGTGTCTTTTTAGTTAGCAAGGAGAACAGTATTTTCCAAAATGAATAGGGCTTTTATTTAATGTGTTGTCACAAATATATTTAATTTTAAATTTTTGTCTTTCCTAGGAATTTATTTTAAGTATATCATTTTACTTAAGTTGCATGTTTTTTTTTATCATGTGTTAAGCTGTGAGGAAGAGTGTATTAAAGGTTATACTAAAATTATTTATAATTTATTTAATTTTATAATATATTGATTGTCAAGTAGTTATACACTTTATGAATTAATTTAATACTAAAAATTATTAATTTTTTTTTCTTTAAAAAAGTAGTTTCTTCAAAAGATTTTTTCAATCTTTACAACAGTTACCACTTTAAACGAGAAATAAAAATGAAATATCATCACGAAGAAAATATATTAAAAAAGCTTATTTCAAGGTTTTTGGACATGTCACAAAAGGGAACGGTAGGTTTTTTTGAGAAAACGGCACTTTTAGATTTGATCTTATTTTTTGAAAATGATGATAATGTTGAAAAGGCTCTCGAGGTTTGTGATATTGGGATAGCTCAATATGGATCATCTATGGAGTTTTTATTTCATAAAAGTAGATTACATGTTGAGTTAGAGAATCTCGATGAGGCGCTAGTTTATTTAGAAAGAGCTTTGTCTTATTCACCTGATAACTTTGATTTAAACTTATTGCAAGCAGAGGTTTGGATTGCTTATGGGGAATTTAAGTTAGCATACAATATTCTTAAAAGTCTCTATCAGAACTCTGGAAACGAAGAGCAATCACAAGTTCTTTTTTTGCTGGCGAAAATACATGAAATCAATGGCGATTTCAAAAAGATGTTCTCAGTATTAAAAAAGGCCTTACAAAAAGATCCAAATCATCCAATTTTATTAAATAAAATCTGGCTTGCTGTTGAAATGGCTGGATTATACGAAGAAAGTGTTGAATTGCATTTAGCAATAATTGAAGATCATCCTTATTCTTATTTAGCGTGGTATAATCTAGGCCAAGCCTATTTTTGTCTCGAGGATTACGAAACTGCTGCAGAAGCCTTTGAATATTCCTTCATTATCAATAGTAAATTTGAAATAGCATACAAGGATGGCGCAGAGTCCTACATAATGGCAAAAAATTATGAGAAGGCTTTAAATTTGTACCAAGAATTTTTGGAAATATCTTCTGGAGATAGTGATGTATTTGCAAAAATAGGCTTTTGCCATGAACATATGGGAGAAATTTCAATTGCCAAAATACACTATTCAAAGTCTATAGAGGAAAATGCATCCAACAGTATGGCGTTATTTCGAATGGGAGAATGTCATATGTTTGAAGAAAAATGGGATGATGCAATACATTACTACAACCAAGCTATAGAAGCGGATTGCAATAGAGAGGAGTATTTGATTGCGATTGCAGAAGCTTACTTTAAAAATAAAAATACCAAACAAGCTAGAGTGTTTTTTCAAAAAGCAACTGATATGGCTCCTGAATTAGGAAAATATTGGACGCAATATGCTACTTTTTTGATGAAGATGGGAGATAGCGAGGAGGCATTTTCTATCCTAGATGAGGCACAAATATACACGGTAGATACAGAGCTTTTATATTGTAAAGTGGCATGTTTATTTGCTATGAGTAAAAGAGAAGAAGCTCTTAAAACATTAACTTTGGCGCTTGAAGAGAATGCTTCTTTATTGGAATCATTATTTAAATTGACTCCAGAGTTAGAGCAAGATTCGGAAGTAAGGGCAGTAATAAATTTATTTATGATGTAACTGCCAATTAATTAATTAAAAAAAGCACCTTTTGGAAATCTTCCAAAAGGTGCTTTTTTTTGGCATATCATATTGTTTGGATTATTGAAATGTAGAATTCCCTCCGAATCAAACATATTTATTCTTCTTGGAAAATAATTAAATTAAAACCAGCTTTTTTTCTTTTAATTTGCTTTGACATCCTCTTACCTACCTACTTTAGAGGAGGATACTATTTTAGAGCAATCGGTAAAGGAATTTGATGAAGGGGCTCAGTTAATAATTGAAAACGCAATTTCTGATATAATTAATGATTCTTCAAATAAATTTGATGTATTTATGGAGGAAGAACTATCAAAAAGAAGATTACGACTTTAATTCATTAACCAAACAGAGATTGCGAATAGGACTTCTGTTCAGAAAAACAAAGACTCTCGGGAGGAATATTATTTGTGAGTTTGAAAGGAATGGCAAAGGTTTTATTATTAATTGTCAAAAGAAATGGAGACAATTCTATTAAATGGTTTTAGTCAAAATATATATCGATTTATAGAATTGGCAATTTGATAATGATAATTTTTAAATGAGTGGATATCTGTAGCACATGATTTGGTGTATGCTATAATGAACACAGAAATGTGGGTGTAGTCATTAATAAGTTACTACAACTATTTAGGAATATAAGTTCCATAAAAGGGACCTAGACTATTAATTTAAGGTATTTTTATTTAATGAGGCAAGACAAGCTGCTCCAATTATCCCTGCATGATTTAGCAATTTTGCAGGGATAACTTCGCAATCTAATTTTAGTAAATTTTTATATTTAATGAATTTCTTACTAGAACCTCCTCCGAGTAAAATTAGATCAGGTGAGAATATAAATTCAAGATGTTGAAGATATTCATTAAATCGTTTCCCCCACTCATTCCAATTAAGATTCATTTTTTTTCGAATAGAATCAGCAGCGTAATGTTCTGCAATCATTCCTTTGAATTTTAAATGACCTAATTCAGAATTGGCTAATAAAACACCATCTGTAAATACTGCAGACCCTAGGCCAGAACCTATTGTGATTAGAATAATTGTCCCTTTTTTATTTTTCCCTGCACCAAATTGAAGTTCTGCAATTCCAGCCACATCTGCATCATTTCTTACAGAAACAGGACAACCAGTTGTTTTAGAAAGGAGTTTCTCAACATTGGTTCCGATCCATTTATTATCAATATTGGCAGCTGTTTTAACTATTCCATTTTGAATGACAGCGGGAAAACCAACACCAATTAACCCTTTCCATTTAAAATGATTTACGATAGTTAAAACGGATTTAGCCACTGCTTTTGGTTTGGCAGGAGAGGGAGTTGGAACTCTAAACCTCTCTGTAATTAACTCTCCAGTTTTGACATTCACGATAGCTCCTTTTATACCAGAGGCACCCACATCTATTCCTAAAATTTGGTTGTTAATCATATGGATAAGCTATTTATTTTATGTTTGATTTTTGTTAGTTGATTCTACTCTAGGAGTCAAAAATATTTATTTAATGACTCTTACTTTCATTTTTATATCATCTTTAGGTCGTGATCCATTTACTGTTGAGGCTGCTATTTTGTCAATTACTTCCATACCACTTATTACCTGTCCGTATATCACATAATTGTGGTCTAATTGAGGAGTACCACCTAATTGATAATATTTTTTTCGCTGGGCATCTGTATATTTTAAACCAGTTCTTTTTTCGAGTTGATCTAATTGCTCTCTTGAGACACTTACTCCCTGAACGATATAAAATTGAGAACCGGAAGATTTGAGTTGAGGGTTAACAGTATCAGGTTGACGAGCTGCAGCCAATGCTCCCTTTATATGAATTAAGGAATCCACAAATTCTGCAGGGATTTGGTAACCTGGCCCACCACTTCCAAGTCTAGCATTAGAGGAGGCATTTCGAGAATTTGGATCACCTCCTTGAATCATAAAACCATTAATAACTCGATGAAAAAGCAAATCATCATAAAATCCTTCTTCCGTTAGTCTAATGAAATTATCTCGATGATTAGGAGTTGAGCTATATAAAAGAATAATCATTGTACCCATCGAAGTTTCCATTTCAATCAGGCATTCTTCAGGAGCTTCGATTTCGATAATTTGAGATTTGGTATTTATTTTATCTTCCTTAGCTGCTTTTAATGTAACAGTGTATTTCCCAGGTTTGAAATATTGGTGAGAAGGAGTTTCTTCACTAGAAATAATTCCATCTCCAAAGTCCCATTGGTAAGATTCAGCTTTTTTACTTTTATTTTTAAAGGTAATCTTTGCAGGTGCTGTTTTTACCGCTTCATCAGAAATTCGAAAATCTGCAATTGGCTTAGAACAAGCTGTAAATAAGGTTGCAATAATGCACCATGAGCCAATTGTTTTTTTTGTGAAAATCATAACTATGTATTATTCTTTTTTGTGAGGAATTATTCGAAAACGATGTATATTTTCATTTTTATGTCATCAAAAGGGCGACTTCCGCTTGGATTTGGAGGAGCAGGAGCAGCAGCAATTTTATCAACAACTTCAATTCCTGAAATAACTTCTCCAAAAACCGTATAATCACCATCCAACATTGGAGCTCCCCCAACTTGTTTGTATAAATCTCTTTCAGCAGTTGTATAGGTAACCCCATTTCTTTGTGAATAACTATCCAACATTTGATCGGTTACTGGAGATCCGTCTACAATGTAAAATTGAGATCCAGATCTTTTTTCAGGATTAGGAGTTCGGGCTGCACATAGTGAGCCTCGATAGTGATATTCACCAATTTCATGATCAATTTCTGCTGGATTGGCAGCTATTTCAACAGATACTTCTTCAGTCCTAATTTGAGTATTACCGCCTTGAATCATAAAACCTTTTAATATTCTGTGAAAAATTAGACCATCATAAAAACCTCTCTTAGCCAATGTGATAAATTGTTCTGTATGTCTTGGGGTACTTTTGAATAATTTGATCTTGATATCTCCCAGGTCGGTTTTGATAATCGCATATGGAGAGGTTTCTTTATTGCAAGATGAAAGCATGAAAAGGAATCCAAAAAAAGATAGTAATATTATTCGTTTCATATTTTTTTTAGTTATAAATATTATAATTAAGGGAAGTGATGAATATTTAGGATATTATCAATATTTTATTCTTCTTCGTCATGTAAGTTTTTAAAATACTCGATGACTTTGACTTTCAATAATTCTTCTTGATTTCTCACTCCTTCAATTCCGACAGATTTAATCGGATCAAAGTGAGGCCAACCATCAGCATCTCTACCTTTAAATTTAAAATAACCATCCGGTTCTAATAAAGTACACACAGCAATGTGCATCAAGTCTTGTTTTTCTTCTTTGGAAAACTTGTCATCGAATCTACCTAACTCTTGAATGCCAATTAAAAATAAAATATTATTTAAGTTGGGTAATTCTGTTTTACCCATTGATTTTTTGACTACGTGCCTGACTCGGAGCCATTCATATTCTATTTGCCACTCTTCCATACTTTTTTTAAACGCAAAAATAATAATATTTTGAAAAGAATAGAGGAGGAAGAGATTTTAGAATATTAAATGTCAATATTTTTAGTTCTGTATTTTATATGTCAATAAAGAAATTATCCTTCCTGAATCAAAGCATTGATTTTTGAAGCTCGCCTAGCTGGCCCCAAAGTTGCCACCAGTCCAATTAACATTACCGTAGCCGAAACAATGACGAAATCTCCAAGTCGTAAACTTGAAGGATAAATATCAATAATAGAGCCTTCTGGCATTGTAACAAGTCCCCATTTTTGGTGAATGATATACAATAAGATAGACAATGCTATTCCAATAATGATTCCTAAGCTAGTGAGCAAAATTCCATTGTTCAAAAAGATATTTCTAATTTGATAATCTTCAGCACCCATGGATTTCAAAATGGAAATGTCTTTCTTTTTATCCAATACAATTACCCATAATGCTCCCACCATATTAAATGCGACCAGTATCATAGCAAAACTTAATAGGGCAAACATCAACCATTTTTCCATTTTCAAAACATTAAAATAAGTTTCTTCTTGTTGGTAGCGATCTTTGATCTCAAATTTTGCTCCTATGATTTTTTTAATAGCTTGAATCGTCTTTGATTGATCGATGTCAGGATTAAATTTTATTTCTAGTGCACTCAATTTATTAGGTAAGCTCAATAGTTCCTCTGTAAATTTTAATGAAGTGAAGACGTATTGATTATCTAACTCTTCTTGGTAAGCGGCGAAAATTCCAGAGGGAAAAATGGAAACCTTTTTAAATGGTTGACTAGTAGCTGAAACTTTTTTCTTTTTGGCTGAGTAAATTGTAATAGGAGTAAAAGGGTCGTCCAAGTTAAGTGCAAGTTTCCTTCGAATTCCAGCTCCAAGAACCGCCATTTCTTTATCATTGATTTTGAGTGTGTATTCTCCTTCGCGAATAATCGAATCAATTCTGTTGACTTTTGCAAAGTTCTTATCTACTCCTTTTACAATCCCAAAAGTTTGATCACCGCCACTACCATATTCAAAAAAGGCTACTTCTTGAAGCGTTTTTGAAATGAAATCTACGCCCTCTAGACTCTCAATTTGAGCAATATCGATAGAATCTTGCAAAAATGTTTTACCAGAAAAAGGAACTACTTTGGCATCTGGATTATAAGTATTAAAAAAGCCAGTTAATAAATCTTCCAAACCATTAAAGACGGAAAAAAGTAAAATCATCACAGATGTTCCTATTGCAATTCCAAAAACAGAAATACCCGAAATGACGTTGATCGCATTCGTTGATTTTTTGGAAAAAATGTATCGTTTGGCTATGTTAAAAGATAGGTTCATTTAATTGTTGTATTCAACGCGTCATAAATTATACTTTGGATTCGTGGTCTGAAATCCTCTCCACTCCATTTGTTTCTTCTCATTGAAGGATAAGTTCGATTTGTCAAAAATATAAAAACTAAATTATTATCTGGGTCTGCCCAAGCGCAAGTCCCCGTAAATCCTAAATGTCCAAATGTATTATCTGAGGCTTGGGTACACATATTTTGTGATCGATTGTCATTTAATTCTTTCATGTCAAAACCTATTCCTCTGCGCGAGCATTCGGTATGTCGAGTAGTAAATAATCGAACGGTTGAAGGACTGAAAAATTGTTGACCACCATAGTATCCTTCATTTAACAACATTTGCATAATAATGGCTAAGTCATTAGCATTAGAAAATAAACCTGCATGCCCAGCAACTCCTCCTAACATAGCAGCACCCATGTCATGAACATTTCCTTGTATTCGACTTCTTCTAAAGTATTTATCATCCTCTGTTGGGGGAATCATAGTTTTGGAAAATTTATCTAATGGATTGAAAGTAGTAGAGTGGAGTCCAAGTTTTGTATAAAAATTCTGATTGGCATAAATATCCAGAGGTTGATTTTTGACTTTTTCCACGGTTTTTGCGACTAGGTAAAATGCCAAGTCGCTATATCTATATTTTCTAGTATCTAACAAATCAGACTCGTAAATTTGGTTCCATATTTCGTCTTTGAAAGTACTTTTCATGAAAAGCTTATCAGTAATAGGAGTATTAAAGGTTGTACTTCTTTTGCTGCTATAATATTTCGGAAGTGGTTGTTTCCATTTAGATACGGTTTGCTCATAAAAAGGAATCCATGGGTATAATTGTGCTCGATGTGCCATCATATCGTGGATGGTCATAGATTCTTTATTAGTACCTTTTAGTTCTGAAACATAATTACTCATTGGGTTATAGACATTCACTTCACCATCTTCATAAAGTTTCATCATTGATATGGTGGAAGCTGCAATCTTCGTAACAGAAGCTAAATCATAAATATCAGTAGTAGTTACAGGTCTTCTCTTAGAATATGTATGGTAACCATAAGATTTATTATAAATAATTTTTCCATCCTTAGCTACTAAAACAACTCCTCCTGGAGTAGCTTTAGTATTAATTGCTTCTTGAACAAGTCCATCAATTTTGGCTAGAGTATATGAATCCATCCTTACGCTTTCAGGAATGTCAAATCCTAATCGCAATAAACTTTGTGTTGATATACCTGTATTAAATTTACTTCTTTCAGAGGCAGTGATAGGCAGCCGACCGTCAATAGCTATGGCTCCAAATAATGCTTGTGCTGCAATCTCTTGAGAAATTTCATCTTCATCGTATGCTTGAAGGATATATTCAATGTTGTCAAAATATTTTAGTGCATATGGATTTCCAAAATGAACTAAAACAACTTTAGTCTTTTTGCTAAGTGCATCAATAAATCCTTTTTCTTCCATTGTTAATCCAAAACCTTTGCTTGAATAACTACTTAAGTCATGAATACTTACAAAAACAATATCCTTGTCTTGGGTTGATCTTAATAATTGTTTTTGCCTAGAGGTATTTAAGTTTTTAGGAGCTTGATGGTGAGTCATTTTTTTATAGAAAGAGAGCGTTTGTTGGAATTTAGTCAAACCCCTAGTACCTATACTAATAGAAGCAAAATTGTGGTTTTCCAAATCTTTAAAAGGGATTAAATCGTTTGGATTACGAACTAGTGTCATTGCATTTTGAATAAGTTGACGCTTGAGCGTGTAAGCCTTTGGTGTATTTAATTCAGCTCGGATATTGGCCTCGTTGATTGGTTTATAATTATTTAGACCAAGTCGATATTTGGCTCGTAGTACTTTCTTTACACTTTCCTCTATTCTTGATTCCGGTAGTTTTCCTTCATTAATATATCGTTTGATTTCATTAATACATTTCTCAATATCATCTGGTAAATCCAAAACATCATTGCCGGCCATCAATGATTTTGCAGCAACCTCACCTGGTGCAAAATGCTTCGACACACCTTTCATTTCCAGAGCATCAGTAAATATTAGCCCTTCAAAACCAATTTCTTTTTTCAATAAATCTGTTACCGCTTTTGGAGAAAGGGAAGTAGGTAAGTTTATAGTAGAATCAATATTTGGTACACTTAGGTGTGCGACCATCATACTTTTTACACCATGTTGTGCAAGCACTTTGAAAGGAAATAATTCCAAGCTGTCTAATCGGTTTCGATAATGTGAAATTATGGGTAAATCATAATGTGAATCTACATCAGTATCACCATGCCCCGGAAAATGTTTCGCGCAAGCGATAATATTTCCATCTTGCATTCCTTGCATATACATATAACTTTTGGCAGCCACATTATATCGGTCTTCACCAAATGAACGAGTATTGATCACTGGATTATTTGGATTATTGTTAACATCAACAACTGGTGCAAAATTGACATGCATTCCTAACCTTCGGCATTGGCGAGCAACTTCTATTCCCATTTCATAAATGAGTCGATTGTCTTGAATTGCACCTAATGTTAACTGTTTTGGAAAGCTAACCGCATTCTCTTTGAATCGCATTCCTAAACCCCACTCTGCATCCACAGCAATCATCAATGGTATTTTCGATAACGACTGATATCGGTTGGTCAGATGAGCTTGTTTCTCAGGAGTACCTTGAAAAAAAGTCATCCCGCCAACATGATATTTGCGTATTTGTTCTTCAACCCAATCAGTATGTTTTTTTCCCAAATCAGAATGTGCACGAATTGAGAATAACTGACCAATCCGTTCATCCAAATTCATCTTATCATAAATACTATTAACCCATTTTTTTTCTAAATTAGAGATGTCCTGTTTAAAATTAGAAGATTGAATTTGAGTTTTACCTATGTTTGTACAGATAAATGTAATTAGGAGGAGGGTGAGTATTTTTACTTTCACGCGTTTGCCGATTTCTAATTTTTTATAAAAAACTCCTAAAGTGAAATAGGAGATAGTGTCTTTTAAATGTTGAATGATAATTTTTTCAAATCTTAACTCCTTATTTTCAAATCTGAATCTATTTAATCTTTATTGACCCATTGTTGGATCGAGTTCTTTTGCTCTTTGTATCAGTTGAGCACCTCTAGTTGTATCCCCAAATTGATTTAAAGCTATTCCCAAGTTAAACATTATACTCGGATTGTCTGGTTGTAGTTTCAGGGCTTTTTCTAAATATTCTACTGCTTTCAATCCATTTCCAGACATGCCATATGCGATACCCATTAGACGTAATGTTTCAATGTCTTTAGAATTTCTTTGATGGGCGATGTCTAAATATTGAATTGACTTTTGAATATTTCGCGTAACCTCTCCATGATGCTTCCCACCATTGCGGTAGGCAAGGGTCAAATTATTTTCAGCATCGGCATATTCTGAGTCAAGTCTTAATGCCTGATTATAAAATTGGATTGCTTTATCAAAATTTTTCAAATATTGATTCGCATTTCCTAATAGTAGATAAGCATTTTTATAATTTGGATGAATGCGAGTTGCTTCCTTCAAGTGTACAATTGCTTCTTTAAGCAAAATATTTCGCTCTGGATTAGTTTCAGGTAATTTTGTCGCAGCTTCGATAGTTGAGCCTCCCATTGAGTTACGCAACTTTGCACTATTTTTAGAAACTTCAATATCTGTTGAAAATAATTTATAGTTACTTTCCCAAGCACTATTCCTATCATTAGTTTTATATGAGAAGAGTAAAACAACTAGTCCAGTAAATGCTATAGGAATCATAAAGCTAGATGAATTTAATTTATTTTTTCCAGATAAGTATTTTGCTAGACGATAAACTAAAACTCCAATTACTAAACAAAAACCAACAGAAGGCATAAACAAAAACCGCTCCGCCATATTCGTTCCTACTGGAAAAACAATGTTAGAAACTATTGAAAGTGTTATAATGTAAAATGCAATTCCAAAGGAAACTATATCTTTTTTCAAAAGTCCTATTAGTGTATAAATCCCCATACCAGCATAAATCAAGAAGCTTAATATCACACGCCAGTTACCAAAAGTCATAGTTTCTATATGGTAAGGATAATAATCATGAGTTAGTGGATGCGGGAATAATAATAGTTTTACGTATTGTCCGAGCGTATAAAAAATAGTAGCTATTTTTTCTCCAGATGAGTAGGCGATATATTCTCCATTTTCAATTTTAATAAATGGATTATTCATTAACTCCATATTTTCGCTACCAAATCCGCCTCCTAAAATATTTTGTCTAATGATTATAAAAACAATTCCTACTAATAAAAAAGGAACAGATTGTTTTACAATTTCATTTGTTTTTGCTTTGGTGAAAACAAAATAAGTGAGTGGTAAAACAGCTAAAAATGTAATTGGATTTTCTTTAGCAAGAAGCGCAAGAAAGAAAGCAACTACTCCGATAGATGTAAACATCTTGTTTTTTTCATAATAACCTTTAAGAGAGAAATACAATGCTGTTAAACTTCCAAGTAAAGCGATGATTTCATCTTGACCTTTGATGTTCGCAACAACTTCTGTATGTATAGGGTGAGTTATAAATAATATAGCTGCTATAAAAGAAACGAAAAACGAAAAATTATCACCTTTCGATGGTCGTAACATTTTTATAAATAAAAGATATAAAACAATCCCTGTTAAACCATAAAAAAAAACAGTGAAAAAATGAAAGTACATAGCACTTGTAGGTGTTCCATCAAGTGGAGCCCCTTTTTCTTCTCCAAATATATTCCATCCCAGAGCAAAGAAAACTAATGTCAATGGTCTATATCTTCCTCCTTCTACTAAGAACTGTTTTCCCTCTTTTTTGAAAAAACCATAGAATGTATCATTTCCCAAAATTCCAGGAATTCCAGAAATTCCATCTTTGGTGTACATATTATCTGTTATCACAATAGCGTCGTCCTGAGTATAACCATAACTTAAAGTCTTTCCATATAATACAAAACTCACCACCATGATAAGTCCACAAATCATTGCCTTGTTATAAATAAAAGCTGGGAAAAATCTCTTTAATTTGGAAGGAGTAGTTTTTTTTTGAGCGGTAACTTTTGGATTTTTCTTTTTGGACATAGTTCTTTTGTAGATTGAGATATTGATGGAATAAGAATTATGGATGACTATAAACTGATGGAAACTGTTTACCAAAAATAGTTATAAATCACAAATTATGATTTTTATTATAAGCTTTGTACCGACCTTTACCGAATTTTGTTCCATTAAATGATTCCTTTGTTTTCTTTCTCATTTGCTCGTCGAGTGGTAATTGGATAAAATCAGTACATTTTTCAGAACAACAATTTTGAAATTTTTCTGCACACTCATCACATTGAATAAATAATATATGGCAGGCATCATTCGCACAATTGATATGTGTGTCGCAAGGCTTTTCACATTGATGGCACTTAGCGATAATATCTTCTGAAATTCGTTCGCCCATTCGGTCATCGAAGACGAAATTTTTTCCAACGAATTTATTTTCTATGCCTAGCTGTTTTACTTGGCGAGCGTATTCGATAATTCCACCATCTAATTGAAATACATTTTTAAATCCTTTATGCTTGTAATAAGCACTGGCTTTTTCACAACGGATACCTCCTGTGCAGTACATGACAATATTTTTATCTTTTTTATCTTCTAGCATTTTTTCCACTTTTGGCAATGCTTCCCGAAAAGTATCCGCATCAGGTAAAACAGCATTTTCAAAGTGACCTACTTCCGTTTCGTAGTGATTCCTCATATCAATGACAATGGTATTTGGATCCTCTGTTAATTCATTGAATCCTTTTGCATTTAAATGTACACCTCGATTAGTCACATCAAAAGTAGCATCATTCAACCCATCAGCCACAATTTTTCCACGGATTTTTATTTTCAGTAAATAAAAAGATTTTCCATTATCGTCAATAGCTATATTAAGCCGAACATTATCTAGAGACTCAATAGCATAAAGTCGTATTTTAAATTCTTTAAATTTTTTTGTTGGAACTGAAATCTGACCATTGATGCCTTCTTCTGAAACATATATTCTTCCGAAAACTTCAATAGTTTCAAATGCACGATATAATTCATTTCGGAATTTTTCTACATCTTTAATTAGGGCATATTTATAAAATGACAAAGTGGTACGGTCCACGTTGCTTTCGAGCATTTTTTGCTTGAGCTCCTCTTTGTTTATTTTATTATGTAATCTCTTCATTTTAATGTATTAATACTTTTTTGCAAAAATAACTAAACATTAGGTACTATAAAAGAAAAATTTGGTGACTCTTAGTATTGGTTTTTAAAACTATAAAAAAACGGAAACTAGTTTTCAACTAATTTCCGTTTTTTTAGAAAGGTGCTTTTGAGTAATTTAATTTTTGAAAACTTTACCTGTTTTTTCAAGGGCGGTGTTTTTTATTTTATAAAAATAAACACCTGATGCTAATTTGTTCATTCGTATATTTTTTATTTCATATTCTAAACCTTCAATTTGGTGTGATTGTAATAATCGACCTGTGGCATCGAATATTTCTAAGATTGTTTTTTCTGAAAGGTTAAAAAATTCAAAAGAGATTAAGTCACTTGTTGGATTGGGAAATATTTTTAAAGAAACTTCTGGAACCTCAACGTTATTGGTATTTGTAAAATTAAGACCTTCGTTGACCGCAGCTAAAGCATTAATTCTACCGTATCCATAAATATTATTTGGAATATCCATACTTGAAATATCGCCACAATCTAAAGTATCTGTTTTTGGGATAGAAGTTAGTTCGATAATATCCTCAATAACTTCAACTTGTCCAGCTAAATTTGGATTAGCAGAAATCATCAAAGCTACCAGTCCTGCTGTATGTGGTCCAGCCATACTAGTGCCGCTATAAGTTGCATAACTACTATCTCTAACGCAAGATCGTACAGCTACTCCTGGTGCAGAGACATCTGGTTTTCGGATGCCTGTTCCATTAACTGTCACAGGACCACGGCTACTAAAACCAGCAATCATATCGTTTTGAGCAGTTGCTCCAACGCTAAAGCTTGCTTCAAATATTGCAGAGGGAGTACTAACACTTCCACAACCTTGACCTCCGCTATTTCCAGCAGAAACGACAACAACAACACCTGATGCTTTTAAGTTTTGAACTACAGCTTCCATCACATGCCAGTTGGTAGAGTCGCAACCCTCTGAGGTTGGACAACTCCAAGAATTGGCAATTACATGAGGCGCTTTTGATACATCAGGGTTTTCATTATTTAAATCTGTTGGAGCCATAAACCATTCGAAGCATTCAATGTAAGTTGCTGGTGTACCATTTCCTCTTTCCATATTTCGACAAGCAATCCACTTTGCACCTGGTGCAACCCCGATTTGGTTATCGTTATCTTCTCCAACCATCGTTCCCATCGTATGAGTTCCATGATTATGATCATCGCATGGATATTGCACATCTAAGCCACATGGATTAATCGAGTCCTGTGCATTGGCATTGATCTCATGAATTGCATCATGCCAATTGTAATTATGATCTATGGTGATACCGTTGCCTCTATATTTTTCACTGAGAGCTGGATGCGTCCAATCATAACCTGTATCTTGACCTCCAACTATTACATTTTGACCATTGAATCCAAGTGCCCAAACTTCCTCTGCATCAATCATATCAACTCCCCATTCGATAGTATTTGGTCCTCTTTCGTTGGTGAAATTATTGGAGATGGGTTCTTCGAATTGGATAGGAGAGTTGTCAGTCAATTGATTTACTTTAGACAGCTTTGCAAGTTTTTTAAGGAGTTTGAAGTCACCTTTGACTTGGATGGCATTGATAATAAAAAATGATCGATAAGATGCTTTTTCGCTTTGTAAAATTTGTAAAATATTTTTTTGATCAGCCTGTGCATTGCTTTTTAATTTTTTGTAAACGAAATTTCCACGAGCTTCTTTTGTTTTAAAGTTTGGAGCGTCGTTAACATTTTTTTGATTTTTTAAAATGACTAGAAAATCTAAAGCTTCTCCTCTTAGGGCTTTAGTCATAAGTTTTGAGGAAATTTTTTCTTTCCAATCCTCATCTTCAAGATTGGTAGTTGGAGGGGTAAATGCCGTCCAAGTTAAAAAGAGGATAGAGCTTAGGATTAGAAATGTTGAATATTTTTTCATGTTGATATTTTATGTGTTTAAAATTCACTACAGATTACATCGCTACTTTTTTGTAAAAATCTGTATAATAAGTAGTGGACAAAATCAATGTTTAATTATTTTAAAATATCCAATCGCTTGATTTTTATTTTTTACACTTAAAAAATAAATACCTGTTGGAATATTATTTTCAACGTCAAGGGCGATATTTTGTTTACCACTTTCAACATTGGTTTTGCTTTGTAATAAAGTTTGTCCTGAAATATTAATCATTTTTAAGTTGATCGTTTGGGCAAAAACCAAATCCATGTGTAAAATAATTTTTTCAGAAAATGGATTTGGGAAAACATTCATTTCAAGTACACCTAGATCTAGGTTAGAGATGGTAGTTTGCAAAATGATTTCAAATAGACTTTCAATTATGCAGCCATTTGCATCTTGAATGTAACCAGTATAATTACCGGCAACTAAAATGGGGAAGGTCGTCCCTTGCTGATAATCTAATCCATTCACAGAAAACAAGTATGGGGGAGTCCCACCTGTACCTTTGAAAGTAACACTTCCATTTCCATTGCCAGTGTCAGTAGTTAAATTTGTAATAGAAAAAAGGAGTTCAGGTGCCTCGATTATTTCAAATGTAATTACGTTGTTACAATTGTTTTCATCTGTTACAATCGCATCATAATTTCCAGCAGGTAAATTTTGAAAAAATCCTGTGGAGTTAGAGTTTCCATTTATGGAGAAATCAAAATTCCCTGTTCCACCAGCTGCCAATAGTTGAACAGAACCAGTACTATCTCCGAAGCAAAGAACATTGGTGATTTCATCAGTTGACATTTCTAATACATCTGGTTCGGTAATTTGTGTTGAGAAAGTAGCAGAGCAACCGTTGATGTCAGTAGCAAAAACATCATAGTTTCCTGCAGGAAGATTTTGGAAGAAACCAGTTGTATTAGTTTCATTTCCAAGAGAAAAAGTAAAGTCCCCGATTCCACCATTAACAGTAATTGAGATGCTTCCATTTTCATCTTCAAAACAAACAACATTCGTATTGTTGAATTCATTTAGTTCAATATCATTATTTGCATTAATGGTAACTGGAAGTAGGAATGTACAATTGTTTTCATCCGTAACCAGACAATCGTATATTCCAGGTGCTAGATTTTCGAAGATTCCATCTGTATTAGTTTGACTAGGGATCGAATAGGTAAGGTCTCCCATTCCACCTGAAGCTTGGACTTGGAAACTACCTGTTTTAGTTCCTGAGCAATCTGTCATTTGAGTGTTTTCCAAAATTAAGGTTAATTCGTTAGGCTCGGAGAGTGTAATTATTTCTGTGGTTTCACAATCATTTTCATCTACAATAATTACTTCAAAAGTGCCAGCACTTAGGTTGGTAAAAACACCAGTTGTATTTGAATTTCCATTTAAAATAAATGTATGTGTGCCAGTTCCACCCGTTACATTTATTTCAAAACTTCCAGATGTCTCACCTGCACAAAGGATATTTTGAGTTTGAGAAATTGATGTAGAAATTTGTTGTGGTTCTTCAATCTCAAATTCAAGAGATGAGTTACAATTGTTTTGGTCAACTATTGAAATGATATAAGCTCCACTAACTATATTTTCGAAAATACCACTTGAGTTGGTTTCGTTTACAAAAGTATATTCTAGGTTACCGGTTCCACCAGAGGCATTAATTTGGATGGAGGCATTTTCCTCTCCAAAGCATTGAATAGAATTGGTAAAGTTGATGGTTGAACTAATAGGCGCTGGTTCGAGTACAAATGCAGAGAAAGTATTTGTACAATTATTTCCATCTAAAACAGTGATGTTATAATCGTCCCCAGCAGGAAGATTTTCAAAAACTCCTGTAGTGTTCGATAAACTTCCAAGAATATAAGTCAGTGTTCCAATTCCACCAGAAGTAATTATAGAAATACCTCCATCATTTTCGCCAAAGCAAGAAACTGGTTGTAAGGATTCGGAGGTTAAAGTGATGGCAGCAGGTTCTGAGATAATGATCTCAATTGAAGACGTACACATGTTGCTATCTATTACGAATATTTCATAATTTCCTGCTGTTAGATTTTCGAAGGTACCAGTTAAGTTAGTTTCGTTTTCTAGAGTGAATTCGATGTTTCCAGTTCCACCAGAGGTAATTAAATTGACAGAACCTGAGTCATCTCCATTACAAAGGATATTTTGAATTTGTGTTAAATTTACTTCTAGAAGTTCGGGTTCATTAATTGCAAAAGACATAGAATTAGAACAACCGTTGAAGTCAGTTACGGTTATTTCATAAGTTCCAGCTGCTAAATTTCCGAACTCGCCTGATGAGTTAGACTCATTTTCAAGGGTGAATGTTAGATTTCCAATCCCACCATTTGCGGCAAAATTAATAGTGCCTGTATTATCTCCATAGCAAAGAATATTTTGAATTTGTAATGTTTGGATATCAATAACATTGGGTTCATCGACCGTTACATTAATGAAATATTGGCAATTGTTCTCATCCTTGATTGTAATATTATAAGCCCCCGCGTTGAGATTTTCAAAAGTACCGGTCGTATTAGTTTCATTGCCTAAAGAAAATTCAATTTGACCAATCCCTCCAGTAGCGCTAACAGAGATGGTGCCTGAGTTTTCGCCATTACAAAGTGTGTTTTCTACTGTTAAAAGCTCAACAGAAATTGCAATAGGTTCCGTAAGTGTAACAGTTAGAAAAGAGGTGCAGCCATTTCCATCAGTGAGATTCATGGTATAATCATCGGCAACTAAATTTTCAAAAAGCCCAGTTGTATTAGTTTCTCCATTCAAGGTGAATTGATAATTACCAGTCCCACCAATAGCTTCAAATTGAATCATTCCGTTGTTTCCTCCAGAGCAATCAATAGTATTGGTTTGTAAAACTCCGGGGGTTAAAATACTTGGTTCAGTGATATTTATGTCGATAGTTTCTGTGCATTCATTTTCATCTTCAACTGAAATAGTATAATTGTTAGCGTTAAGATTTTCAAATACTCCTGAGGTATTAGATTCATTTCCTAGGGAAAAAGTAATTACTCCTGTTCCACCAATTGCACTTAAGTTAATACTACCGTTATTTTCTCCAAAACAATTTACATTAGTCGTTTGGTTATTGTCTATTTCTAACGCAACAGGTTGAGTAATTTCTATATCAATTATAGAAGTGCAATTATTGTTATCTGAAACTGTTATGTTATAAGTGTTGGCATTAAGATTTTCGAAGATACCAGTTGTGTTAGTTTCATTTCCCATTAAGAAAGTATAGGTACCTATACCGCCGTTAGCTTCAATTTGAAAACTTCCACTGTTTTCTCCAAAACAATTTACTTGCTGCGAGTTTGCAATAGAAAGAGAAATTTCGCTAGGCTGCGAGACGACTCCTTCGATTGTTGTTTGGCAATTGTTTCCATCCACAATTGAGATAGAATAATTCCCAGCCGCTAAATTTTGGAAAAGACCAGTTGTGTTGGTTTGACTTCCGAGGGAAAATGTAAAAGGAAAACTTCCTCCTGATGCAGAAACTTGAATTGTTCCGTTATTATTTCCAAAACAATCTACGTCAGTTTGGTTATCAATTTGAGTAGACATTGGGTTGGCAGGATCAATAATGAAAGGTAAATCTTCAATGCAATTATTTCCATCTAACACCAATAGATTATAATTTCCTTCGGAAAGATTATTAAAAATACCGTTTGAGTTAGTGATACTATTTAGTGTATATTGATAACTACCTACACCGCCCAATGCTTGGAAGGTTGCTGATCCATCGTTTGCTCCAGGACAACTTTCATTTGTCTGAGAAATTAAGTTGATTTGAATGGTTGATGGTTCAATTATATCAACAGTAATTTCATCCTCGCATCCAAGATCATCCATTGTTGATATAGAATATTGTCCTGCAGTGAGATTTGTGAAAATATTGCTGGATCCATAGGATGAGCCATTGATGGAGTACATGTATCCACTATTTGTACTGCCGCCTAATACATTTACTTCAATGATACCATTTGACCCTCCATGGCAAGACACATCTTGAGTATTAGAAGGAGATAATTGAATTTCAGTATTTTGATTAATGATTACTGATTCGATCATTGTACAGTTGTTGCCATCTTCAATTAAGATTGGATAGGTTCCTGATGTTAAATTTTGGAAAACAACGGTACTTCCTGTTACGGTATTACCATTCATAATGGTGCTGAAATTTCCAGCACCTCCTGAAAGTTGGAGGGTAATTGATCCTGTGTTTTCCCCAAAGCACTCTACATGAATTATTTCGAATATTTGAACAACTATTTCAGGAGGTGATGTAATTGATACATTTATTGTATCGAGGCAATCATTGGCATCCTTAATACTGAAATCGTAATTTCCTGCTGATAAATTATTGAATGTAGGACTAGTTTGATAATTGCCTCCATTAATATTGAATTGATAATTTTCAGTTCCACCTTGACCAGCTAGAACTACTTTCCCATCTGTATCACCAAAGCAATCTAAGTTATTTTGTTGGTTTATTGAAACCTCTAAAAGTGTAGGTTCAGAAATAGAAAAAGTAGTCAGGGAAGTGCAATTATTTGCATCAAGTGTATATAGAGTATAATTATTTGCTAAGAGATTAGAAAATGTATTATTTGATTGATAATTTACTTGGTCAAGGGAGTATAAATAATTTTGTGTTCCACCTGTAGTATTAAATTCAATAGATCCAGAACTATTTCCAAAACAATCTACCGCTGTTTGTGTGTTTACAAATGATTCTAATAGATCAGGTTGAGAAATCGTAAAGGGTAAGATTGCCTCACAATCATTATCATCTCGAATAGTTAAGATGTAAACACCTGATGAAAGATTTGTGAATGTGTTATTGGTAGAAAAGTTAGTACCATCAATACTGTAAAGGTAGTTTGATACTACAGTTCCGCCTACAGCATTTACTATAATGAATCCATCTGTTCCTCCGTTGCAACTCACGTTTTGTTGTTGGATGATTAGGGGAATTATTGGGTCAGGTTGAGTAATGGTGATTGTAATATTTTCTATATCACTAGCAGCGTCAATTACCTCTACAATGTATGAGCCAGCCATAAGGTTAGTGAAAACACCACTCGATTGAGGTGTTCCTCCAATTATTGTGTAGGTATAAGGGGGTGTTCCGTTATTAGCAACTACTTCAAATACCCCATCTGATCCACCATTACAAGATACTGCAGTTTGAATCACCAGATTAAGTTCAAGAGGAGGAACTAAGGGGAAATTAGTATCCAATAAAAATAATCCATTTACTCCATCTGATCCTAAGATTCTTCCTGATGGTAGAAACGGGTATGTTCCCCAGCAACCTTTATAACCAGTATATTGGGTATTTGAAGGGTAGGTGTCATAATAACCTGCTAGCGTTATATTTGCGGGATCTGATACATCAAAAACTTCTATTCCATCTTCATAATAAGAGGTGAAAAGATAGTTGCCAACTAAATACGGATTATGAGGAGTATTGTCTGTGAAGTTTGGGGCAAGCAATGGGAATTGAAAATTACTAATCACTTCAATATCATTATAATCGGAAATGTCCAAAGCTGTCATTGGTAATCCTGTTCCTACTTCTCTAGCATAAAAGGCAGTATTTCCATCTGGTGTAACCCAACTACTATGGTTATAGCCTGACTCTCCTGTGAAGGAGGCTAAAAAATTAGGACTTGTTGGATTTGAAACATCCCAAATATAAAATCCATCCCATCCATGAGAAGCATAGGCTGTATCATTTCGGACATAAATATCATGAACATAGCCGGGTCCAGAAAGGGGAACACTAGCCAGGTGGGTTGGAGGACTAGTGGTAACATCATAAATAATTAATCCATTATTTTGGGTATTTGATCCTACCACATATAATTTTCCTTCTGCCTCGTCTATATAAATATTATGAGCTCGAGTAAATTCAGAGGTGATTTGATGAGCCAAAGTAACAGCGGTTGGCAAATTATTCAAATCATAAACTAATAGACCTTCGTTTCCTTCTGTACATGCATAGGCGTAATTCCCATAAGTTTTAAAATCTCTCCAAGTGCTTGTAGCACCCGGTATAAATTCATCAATGAGTGATAATGTATTATTAGTGGTAATTTCGAAAAAGTGGATTTTACTTTTTGACCCTAAAATAGCATATTCATTTCCATTTCCATCAACATAACCCCATACGTCGTTATAACTAAGTCCAGATTGATCCCAATTGTCCAATAAATTCATATTCATTGAAACTTGCGTGAATGAGTTATTATATGCTAAAAATATCAGACAAATGAAAAGATTTTTTTTTTTCATAGGTACACTATTTAGAAAGAAATGATTATTAGGTAATTGGGAATAAATCCTTTAATGTAAATCATAGTTTTAAGAAATATATTTCAAGAGTAGAGGGAGAAAAAACTTTGCAGACCAGTTAATTTACATCGTCATGGATCTTTTGAATCTTTGTAAATCTAAGAAAAAAAATAAATTTAGGTTAAATTTGAAAAATCTTTAAGATGTTATGTGAAGTTTACGACAAGATATATTTAAAGATTCTAAAAAAAAGAGCTGAACAACCGTGAATGATTGATATAGCATTGTTTTTCTTTCTATTTTTTGAAATAAATTCCTAATATTATGCTAGCTTTTGAGATTTTTTTTTGCTATAAATTCTAAATATTGGATATTATTATGTTCGAACAACATCTTTACGACGCATTCTCTAAAATAAGTCCTTATGAGAGGCATCGCGTGGTTAAGTTTCTATATGACAATCAAGGCGATTGCGAAATTGAGAAAAATGATATTATAAGTGCAATAGAATATGCGATGAAGGATCGACCTTCTTTTGGCGGTTACATCGTAACAGTCGAAAAAGATAATCAAATTGTTGCGGCAACAGTAGTTAACAAAACGGGAATGTCGGGTTATTGGCCAGAATATATTTTAGTTTATTTTGGAGCACAACAAGATTCTACTTATGAAATAAGTCGAAAAATGTTGAATAAAACAATTACAGTAGCAAAAGGCGATATCGCTTTTTTAGTGACTCCTAACAATCCCTGGAAAATTTTTTTTAGAAAACTTGGACTTGAGTCAAAAATTTTGGAAATGAATTATACCAAACCAAACAGAGATTCTAAAGCATCTTAATTAAAAATTACTGCTCTATATAGAATTAGCCAAACAATAATAAGGATTACTTTTCAGGAACAAATATCAGCTATTCTTCAATTTTATAAGAAAGTAATTAAATGGTAAAATAAGGATGTGGTCTTGATATATGGATAAGTTTAAAAAGTCTTAATGTAATATGGCACAAAGGATTTAATTTTTTTTAAAATTAAATTTATAATTATCTGAAAATCAATTGGTTGGGTTTAGATTTATTGAAAACAATCAAAAAATATACTAAGGGAGTTTACTTTTTTGCATATTTTAATTTTAGTTTTGGACAGATTATAATAAATGTATACTAATTAACGTTTTCGTTAAATTTTTCTTAAAAGAGGAAAAAAAATTAGCCTCGGACATAATAATCTCTTATCTTTAATTAAGAACATAAAAATTCACAAGAACATAACTTATATTAGTAAGTTATTAAACTTTTTTTCTTCATAAAAATCATTGCATATAGATTACATAACATTTACATTTTTTTAAGATTTATTGACAAAGACCACTTTTTTTAACTTAAATGTAGATAGTTATGCAAGTTACCCAGTTGAACGATCAGCAATTGATTTACAGTTACCTTGATGGTAATGAAAAGGCCTTCGAAGTATTATTAACTCGACACAAGGCAAAAATTTACACCCAAATTTATTTATTCGTAAAATCTACAGCGCTAGCTGAAGATATTTTCCAAGAAGTATTTATTAAAATTATTGATACTTTACGAAAAGGAAAGTACAACCATGAGGGCAAATTTTTGCAATGGGCTTTACGTATTTCATATAATATGTGTGTAGATAATTTTAGACGGACTAAGCGTCGTCCAAAAGTTTCCCAAACAGATACCTTTGATATTTTTGATGTTCTGAAATCAGGAGATGATAATGCGGAGGATCTTATCATGAAAAGTCAAACACACCAAAAAATTCGTTCGCTTGTAGATGCTTTACCACCAGAACAGAGAGAAGTGGTTATTTTACGACATTACGCGGATATGAGTTTCAAAGAAATTTCTCAACTGACAAGGGTTAGTATCAATACTGCTTTGGGTAGAATGCGTTATGCATTAATTAATATTCGTAAGATGATTGAGGAAAGAGAGGTTAGTCTGAAATAAACCTTTTGAACTTTTCAAAAGGCGTAATTTGTTACGCTATCAAAAATATACGGGAATTCGACCATTGTCGAATTCCCGTATTTTATTCCAAAAAATAATCCCTTTTAATTGGTCTTAGAGTTTTTTAGTAATTATTTTTTCAACAACCTAGCGTAATCCTTTGCAAAGTAAGTAATGATCACATCCGCTCCTGCTCGATGAATACTTGTTAATGTTTCTGGCATTGCTTTTTCATATTTTAACCAACCATTTTGGCAAGCTGCAATCAGCATTGCACATTCTCCACTTACATGATAAGCTGCAATAGGTAGTTCAAAATTATTTTTTAATAGACTAATTACATCCAAATAATTTAAAGCAGGTTTGACCATTAAGAAATCTGCTCCTTCTTGTGCATCCAGTTCTGCTTCGATAAGCGCTTCTCTTTGATTGGCAGGATCCATTTGATAGGTTTTTTTGTCCCCAGCTTTTGGAGCAGAATCGAGTGCGTCTCTAAATGGGCCATAAAATGCACTTGCATATTTTACAGAATAGGACATGATTCCTGTATCAGTAAAACTATTTTTATCTAACGCTTCCCGGATGTGTTGAATTCGACCGTCCATCATATCAGATGGGCCAATGATATCAAAGCCGGCCTTAGCTTGTGCGACAGCCATTTTCCCTAAAATAGGAAGAGTAGGATCATTTAGAATTTTCCCATTTTTCACTAGTCCATCATGTCCATCTGAACTATATGGATCCATTGCTACATCACTGATCAAAGTAATTTCGGGAAACTTCTTTTTAATTTTTGTTGCGGCTTTGAGATAGAAATTTTTGGGATTGTAACTATAGGTGGCAGTTTTATTTTTTAGCTTTTCAGCAACGGCTGGGAAAATCATAAAGTTTCGTAGGCCCAAAATCACACACTCTTCTATCTCGATTAATATGTTATCTAGAGACATTCGATAGTTTCCAGGTAGAGAGGAAATCTCATCTTTGATATTTTTTCCATCAAAAATAAAAAGAGGATAAACTAAGTGGTCAGTTTTTAAATGCGTTTCTCTAATCATGCTGCGAATGGCAGCAGAACGTCGATTTCTTCTAGGTCGTCTTAACATATTTTTTTTTAATTAAAAAACTGTTAGTAAATTTCGTTACTAACAGTTTTATTATGGTTAATTTTTTTTCTTTGAATTTTTTTTTGGAACAGGATCATTCATTTCTCTTTTGCTCCAAGGGTGGCACCGACCAATACGTTTTAAGCCTAACCAGGTTCCTTTTAAAATTCCCCATTCTTCAATTGCACCAATCATATAGTGTGAACAAGTAGGTTGGTATCTACAATTAGAGCCCAATAATGGTGAGATTGAGATTTGATAAAATCGAATTGGTAGAATGAATATTTTTTTAAATAAGTTACTCATTAATTAGAAGGTTACATTGGCTTCTTTCTTTTTACTATCTAGTAGGAAATAACCTTTTTGCTTGTTGGGACCTTTAACTTTAATAACACTTTGTTGGTCATGATATAAATCTGTAAGAATGCCGTAATAGATATTTAGATCTTTAAGCTCTTGCACATTTTCAACTTCGAGGTAAAACCAACCCCCAAGCAAATCCTTTGTAATTTCTTTACCTAAGAAATTATAATTCACTTTATTAGTGTTGACTTGGAGTTTGAAGTTTTTTTGAAAATATTCTAATAAAAATTTATCTCCGTCTGGGTGTTCTTTCTCTGTGAGTAAATGTAATTTTTTAGTCACACCACCTTTCGCAATATCAGTTTCTAGATCGTCAAGGTAAATATGCATCGTGATCTGCAATGTTTTTTCTTCATTAGAAAAATCAATATTGCATTTGCTGACGTGGATATCGTGTGCCTCATTTTTTCCGGAAAAACTAGCTGTCAGTAAAAGTAAGGAAAACAAGAATTTAATTTGAATCATTATTTTAAAAGCGTTTGTACAAAAATACAGAAATAAAAATGGTGTTTTAGGATACAACGATTTTTATGACTTTTTTATGATGATAAGTAACCTTAATCTTTCAACCATTTACCTATTTATTTTTGGAATATTCTTTACAAAATCTAATATGTTGGTCTAAAGTACTCAGTAAGCATATCTATCCTAACTTTGTGGTAAGTTGTTTTTATTTAAGTATTTATTTAAATTTGTCTCTCCTCTAGGGGTCTCATAATCCATCTTTAATAATTTCAAGTTTTAATATATTTTATAATCTAACAGCAAGCAATGTTGTAAAGAGTTGAGTTTAAAGACAATTGGATAACCTTTTCTGAAATTTTCTTCAACAGATAAATAATTGCCAAATGAAAGTATTAATGCTAATTGATAGTCTTGTAAAAGGTGGCCGAGAAAGGCGACTGTTGGAACTTTTAAAAAGTTATTCGAAACGGAAAGATATCGAAGTTTCATTAGTTCTTTTTTCTAATAAAAGTAGAGTAGAATATCCAGAAGTTTACGACCTGAATATTCCTATTTATTATTTAGAAAGAAACCCTAAAAAAGACCCTCGTGTTTTTTATCGTTTTTATAATATTTGTAAAAAAGAAAGACCTGATATTATACATAGTTGGGGAATTATGCCTACGATTTATGCTATTCCTTCAGTTAAGATACTAGGCATTAAACTCATCAATGCATGTATAGCGGATGCCCCCGAAGATATGAGTTTACTCGACAAAAGATATTTTAGAGCCGGGTTAACTTTTCCTTTTTCAGATATTATTGTTGCCAATTCAAATGCTGGACTAGAAGCTTATCGAGTTCCAGAAAAGAAAAGGTCATGCATTCATAATGGTTTTGATTTTAATAGAATCAAAACCATCAATGATGAAGAAAAGACTCGAGAACATTATCTGATCAAGCCTGGTAAATTAGTTGGAATGGTGGGTGCTTTTTTTGATCGAAAGGATTATGATACGTATTTAAAAGCAGCATGTAAATACCTCGAGAAACAAGATGATACTACATTTCTCGCTATTGGAGATGGGCCAAACTTAGATTATTTTAAATCAACAATACCAAAAAAGTTTCGAGATAAAATACTTTTTTTAGGGATGATTCATGATGTAGAATCTGTTGTTAACTTATTGGATATTGGAGTACTGGCAACATATACTGAGGGGATTTCTAATTCTATTATGGAATATATGGTATTAGGAAAACCAGTTATTGCATCAGATGGAGGAGGAACAAAAGAACTTGTGATGGATGGAGAGACAGGACTTTTAGTTCCTCAAAAGGACCCTAATGCTTTATTTGAGAAATTGGATTATCTATTAGCTCGACCTGAGTTATGTGCTGAAATGGGACAAAAAGGGAAAAATCGAATTCATGAATATTTTACCATCGAAAGAATGAACAAAGAGTATTTGGATTTGTACGAATCTATTTAAAAATATTTATTGCGTTGAATTAATCCATCAATAACAGATACACCAGCTTGATGCGCATAGGAATGTGTACGTCTTATATTTTTATAAATATCTGGAGGAGTAAAATGTTGTATTCGCTTTTCACTATATTCTGTTTCTGTTAAAATTTCAATTTCATTAAGGTTGATTCCATATCCATATTTTTTGGAACAATCTTGAGAAGGTCTAATGATTTTTCCACTTTGAATGTAAATACTTCCTCCTGGCCTTGCACTTCTTACATCTGAAATTATTGGGTTTTGAGGATGACTTTTCCAATCCTGAGTAAGCGGAGTATCTGCATAAAAAAGAAATAATTCATCATTTTTTGCTATACCTTCACACTCAGAGATAGCTGTAAACATCCACCATTTTTTATTATGATAAAATAGAGTTGTATCAACAGCAACCAAATTCGTCATCAAATCCATTTTGTGTTTCCATTCATTTGGAAAGCTTGTACATTCATAAAGTTGAATGTCTCTGTTCTCATTGGACTCAGGAATCATGTAAAAGATATCTTCTAGTTCAAAGATAAAAGGATATGATAGATGATAGGGTTTTTCCAAAATTGGATTGATTGGACCTGAAAAACCATTTTCATTTATTTCTACAACAGATAAAAACCCTCGATTGGTTGAGAATGGTAATTCTTCAAAAAATAGATAATTTTTATCTTCTTTTTGGACTAATATTGGGTCTGCCCAAAATCGATCTTTTGGTGGAGATATTATTTTAAAACCGTTGACGGAAAAAGAAGGAGTAGTTTCATTTTTAAATAGCAATAACCATTGTTCTCGCATAAACTTTTTTCGAATATAATTATAGGCTATATAGTAGAAATGAAGGCACAGATTTAGTAAAGCATTAATTTCACTAGGTGATTTTTTTTTGGATAGATTTTCTTTTTTTAAGTATTGAGGCTTATTTGAAAAAAATGATTCTCCCTCTTTTGAGAAATTATTTAAAGCTCGAGGGATGAAGGAATGTAGTTTCCATGCATGTTCATTTCGGGATCGTGATAATGATAAAGAAGGCATAGTTGACCATGTTTGGGAAATAATTTTTCCTAAGTCGCTAATATTTTTCTTAAGAATGAGAGAGGAAGAAATGACTCCGTTCATTTTTATAAATTCTTCATATCCAAAATGAGAAAACCGAGTATTTTTCTTTCCATGAGAGAAAAATAAAATACCATGTTTCAAATCTTTATAAAATATATCTTCTGGAGTTTCATCGCTTAACCAGATTAAAAAATCAACACTTTCGTTTTTTAATTTATCAGCAAAACCACTTGAAATCCATTTATTTTCCTCAGGAAATAAATCTTTTAGGGTTTTATCTTCAAAAGCATCTGGAGAAGGTTTGTAATAATTCTTATCAAGTTTAATATGGAAGTTTTGAATTTTACTCCCTGTGTTTTTTTTAGAGGTAAACTCTTTGGATCTTATAATTATATAACAAATGTCAGCAATTTTTTCAATTAGAATTCTTTTTATTAGTTTATATTTCCAAATAGAAATGATTAATTCATCTATTACAAATGCAATTTTAATTTGTTTTTTCATGAGGTCCTAATTTGTTTTCAGCAAAACTAATTTATCCAAATCAATTCCTTTTATATTTAAAAAAAAGTAGTTCCCTTCTTCGCCATTTTTCGCAAGAGCGGGCTACAACGATAGCGATCTTCACCATACTTTTTATATAATTTTTCTATTCGTTTGACACATTTTGGAATGCCGATTTCGTCTGCCCATTGAAGTAACCCTTTTGGATAATTTACTCCTTTGGTCATTGCTAAATCAATATCTTTTTTCGATGCGATTTGCCAAAATACAGCATCAGCAGCTTCATTGATTAACATTGCGACAATTCTTTCAACGATGCGTTTGCCTAATTTTATATCTTTGATAGGTTCCACATTTTTTGCATTTTCGGAATAGTCATAGAATCCTCTTCCAGATTTTCTGCCAAGGTAACCTGCTTCAGATAATCGTTTTTGAGTAAAGGAGGGTTTGTATCGAGGATCGAAATAAAAGGCTGTGAAAACGGTTTCGGTTACTGTGTAATTTACATCATTACCAATATAATCCATGAGAGTAAATGGTCCCATTCGAAAACCTGCAATTTCAGTCATCGCCCAATCAATTGTTGGAACATCTGCTACACCTTCTTCAAGAATACGAAGTGATTCGGCATAAAATGGGCGAGCTACTCGGTTGACAATAAAGCCTGGAGTATCTTTTGTTATCACCGTCAATTTACCCCAACTGTCAATGAGTTTTTGAGATTCCTCTAAAACCTTATCATTAGTTTGGACAGCAGGAATAATTTCTACTAACTTCATCAAAGGTGCAGGATTAAAAAAATGAATTCCAATGACTCGCTCTGATTTTTCACAAGCGGCTGCAATGGATGCTATTGATAGTGAAGAGGTGTTGGATGCTAAAATGCAATCATCTCTTACTATGGATTCCATTTGTTGAAATACAGATTTTTTGATTTCTAAATTTTCGACAATTGCTTCGATGATAAGTCCACACTCTGCGTATGCGTTCATATTATTAACTAGATAAATTCTTCCAAAAATTGCATTGGCCGCTGCATCATCTATTCGTCCTTTTTCGACAAGACGATTGAGGATCCTGCGTAAGTTTTTACTAGTCTTAGTTAAGGCCTCTTTGTTTTTATCGTATAGGATGACCTCGTGCCCTGCGGTGGCTGCTATTTGAGCGATTCCACTCCCCATTGATCCGCTTCCTAATATGCCTATTTTCATGTCTGTTGATTTTAGGAATAAGAGTATAGGGGGCAATTACAACACCCAATACTCAGAACCTTATTAATTTATTCTCCCTTAAAAATTGGTTTTCTTTTTTCCAAAAAAGCAGCAACACCCTCTTTATAATCAGTGGTGTGTGATGCGTCACTTTGCAAATGTTCTTCAACAGCAAGTTGAGTTTCGAGGTCGTTTGTCAAAGACTTATTAAAAGCTAGCTTTGTATATGCTAAGCCTCTCGTTGGCATCTTAGCTAATTTTTTTGTTAACTTTTGTACTTCATTTTCAAAGTCCTCATCTGCTACATATTGATAAATCATCCCCATTTCAACTGCCTCCCTTGCTGGTACTTTTTCTCCTAGGAATGATAACGCAGTTGCTCGTGCCATTCCGACTAATCGAGGTAAAGTAAATGTTCCACCACTATCTGGAATTAAACCAATTTTGGAGAATGCTTGCATAAAATAAGCTGACTCTGTTGCAATGACAATGTCGCAAGCTAAAGCAATATTTGCACCTGCACCTGCAGCAATTCCATTGACAGCGGCAACGACAGGTTTTTCAATTTCTCTAATTTTTTTTATAATTGGATTATAGTGTTGACGAACAAAAACTGATAAATCAGGACTGTCAGGATGAGTTGCTTCAGCTAAATCTTGCCCCGCACAAAATGCTTTTCCTTTAGCGGTGATAATGATGCAACGAACTTCTGAATCCTCTGCACTTTCTTTTAAAAATTGTTGCATACCCAATGCTATTTCTTTAGTGACGCTGTTGAATTTGTCAGGGCGATTGAGTGTGATAGTGGCAATGCCATCCTCTTTTGAGAAAAGAATACTTTCCATTGATATTTTTTTAAATTAAATTTTTACGAAGATAAAGAAGTACTCGGAGAAAATAATCACCAACGGGTCTTTTCTAGTACATGATTCAATTTGTGACATTTAAACCGGTAAAATATATTAACGCTTTAATTGATAAACTTTTCAAGTTTAGCACCTTATTTGACTATTTTATTACAATTTATTCAACTTTTTATATTTTTTCAATTTAGTTCCAGGCACATTTATCAATAGTTTTTTTGAAAGCTATTTGTCCAACATTTATATATTTCCGATGATTTTTTAGTTGTTCACGTATGAGTGAATTGTTTATTAAATATCAGATTGTTAGTCTTTGTCAATATTCGCTCTTCGACTATTAATTAAGTTAATTGCATATATAGTTTATGCTATTACTTATCCGTATGAAAATATACCTAGAAGATTTTTTTCAAAATATCTAATGGCTACCTACTTATATTATAGATAGTCAACAAAGTTGTAAAATTTAATTTGATTATTATTGGAAGTAGAGTTTGGAATTCTCCCTAGATTCTTACTGTTGACTGAACCTGAAAATATGCTTTTAACTTTTGGAAAGATTTGATTTTATATGACCAGAGCATTTGTTTTCGAAAGACCATCTAGGAGGATTTTAGAATAGAGTGATTCTATGTCTTCAATAGTATTGTAATTTTCGTAAAGATGTATTTGTGCAGATTTAAAAAAAATAAATGGTTTGAGAATTGAAATTCTAATGTGCATAAAATATAATAAAATAATAATCGGAGAGATAATTAAATAACTTCGTAAATGGATGAATTGAGTATTGACATGAAATTAAGAAAAAACTAGTCATTCACTTTCAATTTTACCTCATCATAAAATAATTCCACCCAACGAGAATATTGAATACCGGAAGGGTGTAAATTATCTGATGCTACCAACTCAGGTTTATCTAAGCCTTCTCTTGAAATAGGCGTGATGTCGAAATAACTCACTCCAATACTATCTGTAATCGCCTCGTTAACTAAATTAAAATTGTCAATTTCTTGGCTGATGGAGGGGTTGCCATTTCCAAACGGTGTGAAGGCATAATCAGGAATAGAAACCACAAAAACGTTTTCTTTTTTACCTCCTGCAAAATTAATAGCAGTTTGCAATAGTTCTTCAAATTCGATTTCGTACTCTTCAATCGGTTTTCCTTGGTATTGATTGTTGACGCCAATGAGTAGAGAAACAAGGTCAAAAGTATCAGTCAAACCTGAAGTGACGATTGCATTTTTCAAGTTAGTGGTTGTCCAACCAGTTTTAGCAATGATGATTGTAGTGTCGATCTTAATAGAATCACTTTGAAGTAGTGTTTCTAATTGTAAGGGGTAGCGATCTTCGACTGCGACACTCTGACCAATAGTGTAAGAATCTCCTAGAGATAAATATTTTGCTTCTTGTTCTATCTCAACAGGTGATTCATTGATTGAAGATGGAGCATTAAAAGTAAATGTAGAATCATCTTTGGTACAATTGAAAAAACTGAGTGAACAAAATAAAATAATTATTGGTCGCATTTGGATGCTTTTAATTTTTTTAACTAATTTATCCACAATGAAACCTTAAACTAGCTCAATAGTTTACACAAAATTAAAGAATCAGGTGATTCTATAGGTGTTAAATTTAGTTGTAGATCAATTTAAAAATTTAATATACTTTTATTTTGACGATACTAGCTCAATTGGTGGAGTTATTTATATGCTTTATTTTACCATGTTCTCTATTTTTGAAAAGAGAGGAATGATAGTGTTTGGAAGTGTATTGTTTGGCTTGGTGTTGGTTTGCTGTATGTTATGATTTGCATTTTTATCATTTTGCTTTCGGAAAAAAGAATGGACAAGTGCGGCTTCCTTTTGTTCAACAAAGGAAATGCCAGTCAAGAGTGGAAGTTTATTGATGAGCTTGATAAATGGGAATTATTTGAAACCATTGTTGCAAAGTGTATTTTTTAAAACAGCAAAAGGCTCGTAGAAAAGATATCCAAGTGTTGAACTTATTTAGTTGAATACTAATTTTCTTTTTTTCGGTGGTTTTCCAATTTACCATCTTTGTGTCATAATGATGATTAGAAATTGTATTTTGATTTTTTTACAAAAAGAAAAAGATGGAAGAGATTTACAATAAAATATTTTCAATTATAGATTCTGGCTATTGTTTTTGTGAAGTTAAAATGAGTTAACAGGAGGTTAAAGACTATCTAAATACTACCGTTATGTTAGATTAATGTATATATTTCAGCTTTGGTTAAGTGTATGGAATTCAACCAAATTACGACAGAATAATAAATTTAATAATTGTCATTTATTTTTTGATTGGCATAAAATACTAAAATTTTTACAGCATGAAATGGACAAACCTTGTTTTACTTTCCATTTTAGGTGTTTTTCTACTAAGTTCTTGTGGCTCGAAATTGACACCTTTTACCCAGAGATTATATGATGATAATAATTGGTCAGAAGAAGAATTGAAGCGAATTCAATTTTACACTTCTGATGATATTATACTATTTAGAGAATTAAGTAGAGGAGAATCTGAAATTATTTCAGGAGAAATAAAAATTAGAAATGGTCGAAAAATAAATGAAGTGATCATTAAAAAAGGAACTCCGGGTGTTTTAATTTTTAGACCAAAAGAAGATAAATTTGCCATTAGTTTTGAGGCTGATAATGATGATGGTTATTTGATCTTTGGTGCAGCAAAAAGAAGAAGTGGTCAGTATCGATTGTTTGCCAAAAACTGGAATCGTAGTTTTGGAAAAGTAACTTATGATGGAAAAACTTACCGAACTAGTTCTGAAAGTCAATTTGCAACTTTGATGGTTGATTTGAGAAGAATTCGAGATACCAAAGTGCAAAAACGCGTAGCGAAAGGTAGGAAAGTTGATTAAAAAATGATTAATATTAAATGATAAATGGTTAATACTTCTTGAAGGTATTAACCATTTACCATTTGGGAAAAGAAATTTTTAGGTGAAACAACAGAATCAATCACATGAATCACTCCATTACCTCTTTTTAAATCAGTCGCTGTATCTAAAGTAAAATTCTATTTTTATCTGTAAGCACTGCGTTCTTGTCTCCTAGGGTAACTACGATTTTATTGCTATGTACTGTCTTTAAAGATTAATTTTACACCTGCATTTCGAATTGCTTTGACCATATCCTTAACTATAAATTTTCTCGCAATAACATAAATATGTTAAAAATTTGACCACTTGATCTTTATTCTCAGTCTTCAATAGAGTATTTACAGTTCTATCATGAAGATTGTTTAATTCTGAATTTGTTGGAGCGAAAATAGTAAGAGGCTCATCACTTTTAAGCGTTCGAACTAAATCAGTCATTTTTACTCAGATAAATAGGGTTGTGAGTTCGATAGATTTATAGCAATATCAATTGAAAGAGACCTTCCATTTTCTTGGAAATAAATTTTGACAGTCTTATTTTTTGAACTATTGCGATGTGCTTGAAGACTAAGAACACCAAGGGAAGATAAAAATGCTAAAACCATTATTTTTTTGTCAAAATGTGTTCTATTTAGGATTAATTATTTGGAAATCAACGTACCTACTAAGAGAAAATCAATTTGTTTTTTTTAGTTGGATTTTCTCTAGTTTTTTCTAAAAAAAAAGCTTAAACATTTTTCTTTACACTATGTTACTGAATATTATAGGATTCAATGGATATCTTTTTAATCTCACATTCAATTGGTAAATAAATGGAAATCCCCGAAAGTGAAATTGTAGAATTGGTGAATCAAAATGATTAACAATTCATTGTGGCTACTTTTGATGAGATCGCATATTCCTTGTCAAGACTAGCATTATACTTTCTCAGTCAGAATAGATTGGGGAAAATTTAATGTAGAATGAATTTTTGATATTTTGGTTAAAAGGTCTAACCTACGAATCTATCTAAGGAATCTGTTCACATAAAAGGAAGGTATCATTTTAAACATTGCGATTAATAAGTCACGCTCTGTTAGTTACAGGAAAAGGGGAGGAAATCAAATGATCCATGACCTCTCAAATATGCAAATATCTAGTAAAGAAGAACGAATCCGGTTGATATAGAGGTAAAAGAATTGTTAAACAGTCTGGAAGATGAGTACAAAAAAATCATAAATATGGTTCATGCAAAATGTTTTACTCAAACAAAAGCGAATGAATAATTGAATATTCTGTTAAGGACAGTAGGAACAAGGTTAAGAACAGAACTGCGATAGTTACCAGGAATTTTTGACGCGCTAAGTGTAGTTGGTTTATTTTTATTTTTTCAATAGCATTTCACTTTTATTATAAAATGACGAAAGAAGAATTCATTAAAACAGGTTTATGTGAACAATATGTTCTCGGTTTAACCACTCTAGAAGAGAGTAAAACCGTAGAAGAAATGTTGTTAGCTTATCCGGAGTTGAAAAAGAACTGTGTGAAATTGGAGGGATGTATTGAAAAATATGCTCGTGCTCATGCGATTCCCCCACCAGTTAATTTGAAAAAAAGTGTTTTGACAAAAGTTAATGAAATAGAGGCATTGGAAAGGGCCACGAAAAATAACATTTGGGTTCCCAAAAGGTTGGTATACGCAGTAGCGGCAAGTCTTGTAGGTTTGTTGGTTTTTTCTTTTTCTACATGGGATGGAAAATCAAAAGTAGAAAGCGAAATGGCGATTCTTTCAGCCGATTTCCAACAGTTCCAAGAAGACTGTAAGCAATTAGAAAATGACAAAATTATTTATGCCTCACAAAATTCTTTTCTTAAAGATTTGAGCACTACACACATACACTTGCGTGGTAAAAATAATTATTTAGCAATAGCTTATTGGAATGAGAATAAAGAAAATGCGTATTTGAAGTTAGAAAATTTACCAGCACCTCCTGCTGGCAAAACCTATCAAATGTGGGCTGATATCGACAATCAAATGGTTGATATGGGAGTAGTGGAATTTGATGTTAGAAAAATGATTTCGATTCCTCACATGGCAAATGCAACTAGTTTGAATATCACATTGGAAGATGAGGGAGGAAGTGATCACCCAGATGTATCACAATTAAAAGTAAGTGGAGTAATTTAAATGTTAATACTCAATTGCTTTTATTATTTTAGCACTAAAAATATCGGGTATATTCATTCAAATATTTTAGTTTATCATAGGATGTCGATAGCGAGTATTTTTTTGATAGCAATTTTTTTCTCACTGTTTGGATCCTTTTCTTTGGAATCTTGCCAGGTAACTTTTATTTTTTTCCCTTTTACTGATTTCCAATTGCCAATATTGAGTTGGTCTGCACCTTCATAGGCTTGCCAAAAATAGAAAGAAGCTTCCTTTTCATTTTTATCCTTAATGTGTAATTGATAATAATCTCCATTTTCGATTGATAAAAATGTTCCAATAGTTATCTGTAAATCTGAATTAGATTTTTTGGATTCCTTTTGAATAGGTGTTTGATTAATTTTTTTCTTAGGTGGAGCTTCTACGATATCTGATAAGTCTGCGTCTTGGGTAGACATTTTATTTGTGGAAGTAGAATTTGTACAATTTGTGAAACAAATTATTGAAATGAAAAGGAGATAAATTAAGTTAATTTTCTTCATGGTTTTGTTTTTCATTTTGAGAGACCAGGAGCAAAATTACAAATCTTTTCGGGAGTTATATTTTTTATTGGAGAAATACTACTCCAAATTTGGCAACTTCATTGAGTGTTTGATTTCTTTAATTACAAATGAACTTTTGATTTGCCCAACTCTTGGTAAGCTTGCAATTTTCGTAGCATAAAAATCATGATATTTGTCTAGCTCAGGTGCAATCACTTTTAACATGAAATCATTTTCCCCTCCTAACAAATAACACTCGATAATTTCAGGTGTTGCAGCAACTGCTGCAAAAAACTCATCTGCTTGTTCAAACTTTTCCACCTTCAAAGAACCTTCTAAAAAAACGATAATTGACGAACTTAATTTCTTTCGATTAAGAACGGTAATATATTTCTCAATCACACCTTCTTTTTCTAACCGCTTGATTCGTTCGTAAATAGGGGTCTTAGTTATGTTTAATTTTGCTGCAATTTCTTTGATATTAATTTTAGCATCTTCTTGCAGCATTGCTAAAATTTGTCTATCGATTGCATCTAAATTTATTTTCATAGGAAAAATTACTTTTGGAGTTGTATAATGCAAAGTAAAAAATGAATATTTCCTTTAAAATTATTAAAATTTAGGAATAATTTCTTAAAAATGTTTGAATTATGAATTTAATCACTAAAATATTTAAATTTGCGCCCGAATTTAATGCTTTAGTAATAAGCTAGAACATTCAGAGTTTTTAATCGTAAAATTGATAATTCCTATTTTTTCAAAATAACAATTTAAAATTTCTACTCATGGAAACCACAAAGTTAAATTATAAAGTAAAAGATATTTCCCTAGCAGCTTGGGGGCGAAAAGAAATGAATCTTGCTGAGGCAGAAATGCCAGGTCTAATAGCATTGAGAGAAGAGTTTGGTGCATCTAAGCCACTAAAGGGAGCTCGTATAGCAGGATGTCTCCACATGACTATTCAGACTGCAGTTTTAATTGAGACTTTAACAGCTTTAGGTGCTGAAGTGACTTGGTCATCTTGTAATATTTTTTCTACACAGGATCAAGCTGCTGCTGCAATTGCTGAAACTGGAGTGCCAGTATTTGCCTGGAAAGGAATGAGCGAAGAGGAATTTGATTGGTGTATCGAGCAAACATTAACTGCATTTGAAGGTGGAAAGCCATTGAATATGATATTGGATGATGGTGGTGATTTGACAAATATGGTTTTGGATCGTTATCCTGAAATGGTTGACGGAATCGGAGGGATTTCTGAAGAAACTACAACAGGTGTTCATAGATTATATGAACGTCAAATGAATGGTTCTTTGAAGTTGCCAGCTATTAATATTAATGATTCAGTTACTAAATCCAAGTTTGATAATAAATATGGATGTAAAGAATCTTTAGTGGATGCAATCAGAAGAGCTACTGACATAATGATGGCTGGAAAAGTTGCTGTTGTCGCGGGCTATGGAGATGTTGGTAAAGGATCTGCTGCTTCATTAAGAGGTGCAGGTTGCCGGGTGATTGTAACTGAGATAGATCCTATTTGTGCATTGCAAGCTGCCATGGATGGATTCGCTGTTAAGAAAATGGAAAATGCTTTGGCTGAAGCAAGTATTGTTTGTACTGCAACAGGTAACAAAGATATCATTACTGAAAAATACTTCAGAATGATGAATGATAAAACTATTGTTTGTAATATCGGTCACTTCGATAATGAAATCGATATGGCTTGGTTGAACGGAGCTTATGGTGATACGAAAGATGTAATTAAGCCACAAGTTGACAAGTACAACGTGGATGGAAAAGATATTTTAGTTTTGGCTGAAGGTCGACTAGTAAATTTAGGTTGTGCAACTGGTCACCCATCTTTTGTAATGTCTAACTCATTTACTAACCAAGTTTTGGCTCAGTTAGAACTTTGGGAAAATAAAGAGAATGATAAGTATGGAAACGAAGTTTATATGTTACCTAAGCATTTGGATGAAAAAGTAGCTCGATTACACCTAGCTAAAATCGGTGTTGAGTTAGAAGAGTTATCTAAAGATCAAGCAGATTACATTAGCGTAAAAGTGGAAGGACCTTATAAGCCTGAGTACTACAGATACTAGGAATTCCTATGATAAACTACTAAGTGATGAGTCATGAATTTTTTATCTGTGGATAGTTAGTTTATTTAGAAAATATAGGAAGGATGTTCGAAATTAATCGAGCATCCTTCTTTCATTTGATTAGTTTTTCTATTTTGTAAAAAAAAATGAATCATGGAATCAGCTTTTTCAATTTATGCTAAGATTGGCTTTTATCATATTGCAGATATTAATGCTTATGATCACATTCTTTTCGTAGTTGCGTTATGCGCAATTTATAAATTGAGTGAATGGAAACGGGTGGCGATTTTAGTAACTGCATTTACTATTGGTCATTCTGTAACTTTAGCATTGGCTGGCTTGGATGTTATTACTTTTCCAAAAGATGTAATCGAATTATTAATTCCAGTTACGATTGTTTTAACCTGCTTGTACAATATTTTTTCTAGGACCAATCAACCAAGAGCTGGGAAAATGACTCCTAGTAAAATTGCATATCTTACAAGACAAATAATAGTCAATTATTTCTTTGCTTTCTTTTTCGGATTAATTCACGGGATGGGGTTCTCCAATTATTTGAAAAGCGTATTAGATGCAGATGAAAGTTTAGTATGGTTACTTTTTGCATTTAATGTTGGATTGGAAATTGGACAATTAATGATTGTCGCCATCATTTTTGTAATTGCATATGTGGCAATGGATATATTGAAAGTAAAGCAAAGAACTTGGAATATAGTGGTATCGAGTTTGGTTGGTTTTATGGCAATTGGTTTGATTTTGCAATTGCTATGTGGGTGATTTTTCACCTAGGTAAGCAGAGACTTAACCGGTTTTTTTTATTTGTATTTTAATAAAACCAGTCAAGTCCTTGAGTGTCTGTGGTTGAAATTTATTTAATAATAATTCTTTTAACTAAAAATTCATTCGCCGATTCTATTTTTATAAAATAAATTCCTAAAGGAATTGAAGGAGTTTGGATTTCAAAATTGAAAGTACCTCGCTCTAATTTTTTCCCAAAAATCAAATGTCCATGAATATTGTACACTTTCAAATCTAAGTTTTCCCAAGCTGGTTTTTCAAAAAGAATATTAAAATTACCATTATTTGGATTTGGAAAAATTTTAATTTCCTCATCTTGTAGGACTTCATAAATATTTACCGTCGCATTAGGGTCAATTTCAATATTGAATTGAGGTGTTCCAAAAAATCCTCCTTCACCATCAATAACGGTAAAAGTGAAAGAATCAAATTGATTCGCATTTCCGTTGTGGACATAGATAACATTTCCAGCATCCAAAGAACTTTGTCTAAAGGTTTCTCCTACATTAACTTCGTTTCCAAGAAATAAAATTTGTCCATTTTTAGGAGCAGTAACTAAAGTGTATTCCAATTCTATCGAGGTATTATTGTCATCTTGAACTAAAAGAAATTCATTTGTAATTTGACGTCCTTGCGAGGGAGGTACTAGCAATAATTCGTTAGTTACTAAATATGGAGAGCTCAAATTTACATCTGCACATAGTTCTAAATGGAACTGTGAAATTTTTCCACCATTCCCTGCAGTATTGTTGACTATTGTTCTTAAAATCCATTCACCTTCTGCAGGTTCATCATCAAAAGCAGAAAGAGGGTTTTGTGGTAAGAACTGATTACCGTTGTTAGGAGGACAAATAATTGATTGAGCAGCCTCATCATTTAATCCCAGATTAAAATTTGTTGAGGTCAAACAAATATTTGAGAATAAAACAACCTCTGTCTCTAAGGGACTGATGAGTGAAACATCTAGGTGATTCATATTGCTATGGTTACCTTTTATTTTAGAAATATTAATATCGCTTATCGAGCCCCCAGAAGAGACTGTAATTTTGTTCTCTACAGTTGCTTGACCAGTCGATGGGATAGTTTCAGCAGTATTGTTTTCATAAGTTTCACACGCAAGTACTATGGTGTGAAATGACTTTGTTGTTAAGAATTCTTGTTCTCCACATTCATTGGAGGCACGAACTCTCCAGTAATATGGAGTACTAATTTCTAATTGTGTAGAAGGTGAAAAGAAAGTGTCTGTAGTGATAATTTCTTCATGAATTGTGGAAGGATCAAATGTTGGACTCTTAGCAATTTGAATGTAGTATTGATCCGCTGCTTGAGCACTATGCCAATTGAACTGTTGCAATTCAGGAATTCCGTTAGCTCCATCTGTCGGAGCTTCCATGATTAAATCAGAGAAATTATTTCCAATGGTCCTAATAGTAACTGTTCTATAGCTAGTATCTAGTCCAATCGCAATTGCCTGAATCGTCACATTGAAAGCATTTGAAAAGCCATAATTACTCATATCCAAACTAAGTGAACTACCTTCTGATGGTAATGCAGGATTTGTACTAAAAGTTGAGATAATTCCAGTTGGAAGAACAGAGGTAATATTATATGTTATTGCATCATTATATCCCAAGAGTGAATCTGTTACGATGTCAATTGAAGCCACAGAAGGTAAACATATATCTTGAGAGTTAGGAGTTATAAAATAGGAAAATCCTGGTTGAGAAGCAGGAACTATTGTAAAGTTAGCATTTGAGATATCGAAGAAAATATTATCTGCGGCCTCAACTCTAACTCTTGCTTGATCTGTTAAAACATTAGGCACGGAGATAAATGCACTACCATTATTTGGAACGTTATCTGTCAAAAGGTATGGATAGGTGTACCCTCCATCAACGGAGAGTTTAATATTTACTTTTTGACAATTTACTATATTATTATCTGTATTAGCTACATCCCAGTTTACTTCAAGCCATTGTCCGACCTCCCAAGTCGTTGAAGTATTCGGATTTAAAACTTCAAATGGACCAGCAGTTTCTGTAACATCAAAATGTAATTCATCCCAAATGATTCCTCCTGCACCTGCATTATTATCTCGAACGGTAACATTAAAGGTTAGCCCCCGCTCATAATCTGGTGTATATTCTACGGCTGAAAATAGATTATTATTAATTACATTTTCTATTTTTGGAAAAACTCGTGTTGGTGAAGTTGTCGGCAAATAAGTTCTAAAGGTTGGAGCATTTCCCATTGGCATCCCTAGGGTGCTTGTTGTACCTGAGTCAAATTGTTCCCAACAATAAGTTAAAATATCTCCATCCACATCATTTCCATCTGCTGTCAATTCAAAAGGCGTACTAATAGGAATATTAAAGCCACCTCCAATAATTTCTACTGATGGAGGAGTATTATTTGTAGTTATAGTTTCTGCACAATCTACTCCACCAGCGTCCATAAAGTCAAAAATATTTTGCAGGCTAACTCCATGGAAGTATGGATCACTACTAAACTGGACATTGTTTACTCCACATAAACTTGCATAAGCCATAATTGTAGAACCGCTTCCCGGCTCGAAAGCAGTTCCTGAACTTTCGTTCCCGCCACAATTATTAAACGTGTGGCTAGCACCAAATTGATGACCAATTTCATGAGAAACATAATCAATGTCGAAGAAGTCACCAATCGGGGGAGAAACTCCTGTTGTTCCTCTTGCTTTTCCATTTGAACATACTACCCCCAAACCAGCTAACCCAGCACCTCCAGTTGCAAAGACATGCCCGATATCATAATTTTCTGAACCGATAATTGTATTGATGGTGGTTGGGTTTTGATTCAACATTCCACCTGCATTATTATTATTAAATGGATCATTATCTGCGTCTAAAAAGACTAATTGATCATTGTCAGCGATCAAGATTAATCGAACTGCAAGATCAATTTCATAAACGGTATTGATTCGATTAATGGTAGTTACAATAGCATCTATTACACTTGCGACTGTTCCGCCATGATAAGAAGCATACTCTCCAGTTGTACTCACTGCAATCCTGTAGATGCGTAATTCTTCACCTACGGAGGAAGTTGTTCGAGTATTGGCTTGTAGAATATTACCGTCATTTGGATGTTTAAATCCACATTCAGGACGAGTATTTTTAGGGAGATATTTATTTTTTTTATAAAAACTAATATAATGATCACCAGCCGGATCAATTAAAAATACACCATTGGTAGACCTTATAAATAAGTGAAAGTTATTTGAATTAAAATCCATTCTACCTACTGCGGTAGGATCATCAACACCTTGTAAAGTGAATGTTTTTATTTCAGGAAATTTTATAGCAAGACCTGCTTCCATAATTGGAGATTTTGCTACTTCAAAATTTTGCATTGTTCCATCAGGCATTGGTAAGTGTAGGAATAAAGGATCATTTTTTGCCGCTATCGTAAATTCCATTGGTGCATTTTCCAAATGATTTTTCAATTCTGTAAAATCTAAATTAATCACTCGGAATTCACTTGGCAAAGGATTAAAGTTTTCTTCAAGTAAGTTAGTAATGGAGTTTTTAGGGATATCAGTCCAAGGATTTTGACTTATTAGGTTTAGGTTAGTAAAAAGTAAAAATAGGAGTAGTAGAATTGTTCGCATTTTTAATTGTTTTGTTTTATACAAAGTAGTAAAATATTGCAGGCAAATATTTGATGTGAATTACAAATATAAAACGAATGAAACAAAAAGGAATAAATTAATTAAAACCATGAAAGACTAAAGACATAAAAATTAAAATGTCGCTCGTACCTGCGCCCGACCTGTATGAATAGTATTAGCTAAACCACGTTTTCTACCATCGTAGGAAATAACCAAATCAATATTTTGAGCTAACCTTCGTTCAAAAGTTAAATTCCAAAGATAATTTTTTCCATTTTGTAAACTTTCTAAAATCGCAAATTCTATGGGTGTATTTCGTTCACCGACATAAGCAATATCGATAAAAGATAAATTGAGTAAAAACCGAGATTTTGCCGTTCGATTATATTTAATTTCAAAACTGAAGTCATGAAACCGGGCAGTTTCTCCAGCACCAACCGGTAACTTATTTTCCTTATCGACAAACTCATAAGAAAGTTGCATTCTAAAATTTTTAGAAACACGATAAGTGAATTTTGGTGATAAAGACCAACCATCAATCAAATAATCTCGGTTATCAAAAAATTCAGAATCATAGGTGCTGGTTTCTTGTTCTAATTTAAATTCAAAATCAAAGCTTTTTTTGATATTCCAAAAGCTTTGAATTGATTGTCTTTCAATCTGTCTATTTTCAAAACCGGAGGTTAACACAAGTCGATTATTATTATTGATCGCGTTGAGTTGAAAACGAAATTTTGGGTCTCTTTGGTTAAAAAATAAACTATTATTGATAATCGAATTGAGTGAAACTAATCCTTCGTTTGGAATTTTGGTTTGAAAAGGGTTCCATTGGGAGACACCAGGGATTTCTCTAGTTTTTCGACTGACCCGAAGAGTAGAATTCGCAGAGATTCGACTTAGAATATTCTGTAACCCTTTTTTCTGAAACCAAGGATTTTTAAAATAATTTTGATTAATTACCAAACTCTGATTAAACTGAATATTATTTGTTCTAATAAAGATATCAGAATATAAAGGAATCCGAATATACATTGTATCCTGTGGGAAAACAGCGACTTCAAATTCATTATTTTGTTGCTCTCCATCTTCATTATAATCATTCCAAATATACTGACCCAAGTTTGGGTCGTTTATAGGTTCATAAACAAATTCAATTTTTCTTTCTTGACCAGATCCGATATCATAAGTTGTACTAGATCGCAATAAATTTTTAAATAATCGGATGGAGTAATCTACACGACCTAGGTAAGTCTCTTGTGATTTCTGATCAGTCAATGTGGAATCTTGGATTTCTAATTGGCGGTAAGTCATATTCCATCCTAATCGAGAATTTTTGGATTGTGCCCAATTTCCATGGATGTTCCATTCTTGCGCATTGGTGTTTTGGAGGAAATCAGTAACAACAGGGATATAATCTTGGCGTTCAGTATAGTTGATGCTAAAATTAAATTTATCTCTTTTTGGACTTTTTAAATACACTCGATACAAATCGTAATAAAGACTAGTTCGGTTTAAAGTATCGGAAACAATATCCATACGTTTGTTTTTTTCTTGTTCTCCATGAACGCCAAAACTCCAATCACCTAGTTTTTTAAAAGTTTTAGAAATATCAATTTTTGGTTTTATATATTCACTCTCTTCTGTTAGGCTCTTTGACTTTAATAAACTTCCTTGACCTAAAAGGTTAAATCCTTTTTTTGAAAAGCGCAGTTGGGAAAAGTGCTTTGCACCTGTATAAATTGAATCCCTGGTAAAGCCTGAAAATTGATATTGAAGACTTATGTGTTTATTTTTTAAAGTTAAACTAGCTGTTCCGATATTTTCAGTTCGTTTTTCAAGAAGTGCATCATTTGAAACATTATTAGTTGTTGTTAAATTCCAATTTCGAGTAAACTCTGCAGATCGATAAGGATTGAGGGAGTTAAAGTCTTTTTGAACAAACTCGTATTTTAAATCAGTGAGCATTGTCCAACCATCATATGGTTTTTGAATCTTTTTTATTGATTTTTTATTTCTTAATCTTTTTTCATTTTTATAATTGGTGAAAAAGGAAATGCCTCGATCATTGCCACTATCCAAATTTGAAAATCGATTCAAATCCTTATTACTCATGGCAATCTCTGAAAAAATAGAAGAGGTTTTATTGATTTGATATTCTGCTCCTAGTGTCATTAATTGCAATTTTTGAGGAGCCACCAATTTTATTATTGGTTCAAACCTACCTTGTGGTAGACCAGTTAGTGAGTTTGGGGCAACCCATTTGTAGACCCTTCCATTGATCGCATTTTGAGTATCAATTACATAGTTTCCATTGCCCTGTCCGACTTCCGAAAAACGAGCAACGTAAATTGCAACGTCTGCATCAATAGAATAAATAACAATAGAGGTATCAGTCAGAATATTATTAACAAGATAGCTCGTGTCAATTTGTGCGTACATAATTCGATCAGGATTAAAGCCGCCTTCCAGAGTATCGATACCTGTGAAAGGTACTTGTTGAATTTGATCACCTTGTGCTGCGATAAATTGTTTTTGTGTTGTAGAAAGTTCGTTGATCCCAGTAGAATTTTTTCCATCTTGTTCATTGAAAAAGTTAAAATTTACTCGCCATTTTTTGTAATGATATTCGTTGTTGATTGCAACCATACTTCTCGTATAATTTTGATCAGCATATTCGAAATCAATAACGATTCTAGAATCTTTGGTTATTAGCTGACGATTCGTAAATATAACGTCACCTCGATTATAGTCAATCACATAATCGTTTTCCAATCCCCTTATCATCAAAGCACCATCAATATATATTTTTTCACTTCCTGACTGGACGATGATAAATCGTTCTCCTTCAGCGCCCTCTAAACGATATGGTCCTTGGTTTCCTTCTTGTGCAATGATATTGTTACGAGAAAATTTTCCTCGAGCAATTGCTGCACTAAACTTTGAATTTAAGGTTCCTCTTGATAATAGTTGAGTTTCATTAGAGTAAGTAGCACCTTGCAGCTTTTTATAATAATTCATAAAATAGCTATCTGGACGTTTGAGTTCATAATCTCCTGCTATTAGTTGATTATTTTTTCTTTTTAGTTGAATGAAAATTTTATCAAACTCTTGTAATTGAGCTGTGTTACCTTCTGGTTGAAGAGGAATATTATTATCAGAAATGGCTGCAAGGATTTCAATGTCGTCCCCTAGAGTTCCTGCGAGTTGTAAATTAAAACTGCTGTTTAAAACTAAACTCTGATTATTTCCAAATGAAATTCCTCGTGCAAAACTTCCATTGTAGTCTAAACCTTTGTAATCCAAGAGACCTCTCTGTTTTTCATAAGGGCTATAGTCTACTCCAATATAGGTTCCATCAGATTTCCGTTTGATGATTGTTGAGTCGAGATTAATGATTGTTTGATGGAGTGAATAGGGGAGCGTACGATATCTGATCTTTAAGGAAGTGGAATCAATGAGGTAAGTTCTATTTTTGAAATAAACGGTTGAATTTTTTACATAAAATGTGCTACTATCTAGTTCTTTATTAATTTTCACATCGAAAATTTCGATAGTTTCGGGAATGATAGTTAAACTATCTAATAAAATGCTATCTCCTTTAAATTTGATGTTTTGGATATTATAATTTGATAAATCATCATTTTGCGCTATTAAGGCAAATGACACAAAAAGTAAAATAAAAAGGAGTAGATTTTTTATCATAAGAAATTAATCACAATACTCTTTTATGAAACGTAAAAAGTAGGCGATGTTGCACAATTTTAGCGAGGTTTATTGTCTTTTAGGGTTGATTTTATTTTGGATATTATCCGTAAAGGATTATGATTGGGATAATTTATCCTTTTATGAAAAAAAATTGCTGAATATATTGAAGATTAAGTTTAGTTTTATTCTTGGAATGGTTAAAGTGTTGGTTGTGAAGTATCTCTTTTTTTGATAAATTATTTTTTAAAGAGGATTTCTAAACAAAAAAGTCCCTCTAGAACTTTAAGTTCTAGAAGGACTAATATTTCAATATTTTTTACAAAATAACGCTACACAGCAAAACTTTCACCACACCCACATTCTCTTGAGGCATTAGGATTGTTAAAGTAAAATCCTTTGCCGTTCAAGCCGCCCGAAAATTCAAGTATAGTGTTGCATAAGTATAAAAAGCTTTTTAAATCAGTTACTACTTTTACGCCATTGTCTTCGAAAACTTGATCATTAGGTTGAGTTTCGTTATCGAAATCCATTTTATAGGATAGACCTGAGCAACCACCACTAGTTACACTCACTCGCACAAAGTAATCTTCAGAAAGATTTTCATCTTTCATTAATTCTGTTACTTTTGATTTTGCACTTTCTGCTACGAATACCATAGTTAAGTTAATTGGTTATTGGTTGATTATAAACTGGTTTCCCAACGGCTAATTTTCCAATGAATAATTTTAATGAGAACTCTCAGTTTCTTCAGCAGGAGCCACTATACCGTTTTTTTCACGATAATCCTTGATAGCACCTTTAATTGCATCTTCTGCCAAAACTGAACAGTGTATTTTTACTGGGGGTAATGCTAATTCCTCCACTATTGCCATGTTGTCGATAGCCAATGCTTCATCAACAGATTTTCCTTTTAGCCACTCGGTAGCCAAAGAAGAAGAGGCAATTGCAGAACCACAACCGAAAGTTTTGAATTTTGCATCTTTGATCATACCTGTTTCATCGTCCACTTCAATTTGTAATCGCATAACATCACCACATTCAGGTGCACCAACTAAACCAGTTCCAACACTTTTTTTGCTTTTGTCAAGTGTTCCTACATTCTTAGGGTGCTTGAAGTGTTCGAGTAATTTTTCAGAATAAGCCATTTTATATTTATTTTAATTTTTTATTAAAAGGTTTTTTCAGGATAAAGAATCAGTTCTAGTGAGCAGACCACTCAATAGAGTCGATATCAACTCCTTCCTTGTACATTTCCCAAATTGGACTCAAATCTCTCATGTGATTTACTCCTTTTGTTAACGCATCAATTGTATAATCAATTTCTTCATCTGTCGTAAATCTTCCTAAACTAAATCGAATAGAGGAGTGGGCTAAATCATCTCCTAATCCTAACGCTATCAATACATAGGATGGTTCTAATGAAGCAGAAGTACATGCAGAACCGGAGGATACTGCAATATTTTGGTTAAATGTCATCATTAAACCTTCTCCTTCCACATGTTTAAAAGAAACATTAGTTACGTGAGGCATTCTATTTTCTTCACTACCATTTACGTAACATTCTTCCAAGGCGGCACACAAACCAGCTTGTAATTTATCTCTTAATTTACTCAAACGTTCTGCATCTTGTGCCATCTCTTGGCCAGCAATTTCTGCAGCCTTTCCAAATCCTACAATTCCTGGTACATTTAAAGTACCTGAACGCATTCCACGTTCGTGTCCACCTCCATCCATTTGAGAGGTAACCTTAACTCGTGGATTTTTTCTATTAACGAATAAAGCTCCAACACCTTTCGGACCATACATTTTATGACCTGTAAAAGCCATTAAATGAACTCCAACTTCTTTTGGGTTAACTGGGATTTTTCCTACGACCTGTGTGGCATCACTCATGAATAAAACTCCATGTTCTTCACAAATAACCCCTATTTCTTTCATTGGCTGAATTGTACCAGTTTCATTATTAGCCCACATGATAGAGACAAGGATAGTTTTGTCAGTGATAGCTGCTTCTAATTCATCTAAATTTATCAGACCTTCTGAATCTACGTCAAGGTAGGTTACCTCACCTCCCATTTTTTCGATTTTTTGGCAGGCATCCAAAACTGCTTTGTGTTCTGTCTTTGCGGTGATAATATGATTGCCTTTCCGGCTATACATTTCAAATACACCTTTTATTGCTAAATTGTCAGCTTCAGTTGCTCCTGATGTGAAAATTATTTCTTTTGGATCAGCAGAAATTAAATTAGCTATTTGTTCTCGAGCATAATCAACTGCTTCTTCAGCTGCCCAGCCAAAGGGATGATTTCTGCTTGATGCATTCCCTGGATGTTGATAAAAATAAGGCAACATTGCTTCTACAACTCTTGGGTCACAAGGAGTCGTCGCATTATTATCGAGGTAGATGAGTTTTTTATCCATTTTAATTTTATTATTTCTTTATTTAGATTTAGTCTAAAGACCTTTAGAGGTGCAAATATAACGCTTTTCGTATTAAAATAGTTGACTCAGAAAGAGGATTTTTTGAAAAAAGAAGAACTTCGGGAACTAGAAATTACAATAATATAGAGTTGTATTTAAATATTGCAGAATTTATAGGAATGAGATATAATTAAATTTGGATTTTAGATTTTTAGAAGGAAGAAATAGTTCGGTGTAAGCCAAAAAAAATCCAGTTTCAAGAGTATCCTCTCAAAACTGAAGTTGAATTTTTAAATAGTTTTAGTTGCTTTAATTCAGTCGTTGAGCCATTATCCTTCATTTGGTTTGTTGGGATAGTTTTATTCCTCAAAATAATTCAAGCTTTAGGTGGAATTAAATAGAAACGAGGCAGGTGGTTGACATTTCGCCTTCTTTCAAATCAAAAATAATTTCTGTCCTTAATTAAATTATATTTAAGAGGTTTGAATTGACCGTTTCTTTATTTGGCAACTCTAAATTTGATCATAACTCATCTCATTAAAATAAAGTTACTATACTCCAAAATTCATGATTATTGGATATTAGATTGAAGTAAATCTCACTTCTTTCATATTTTTTTTTCGTGAAACTCAATAAAAAAAGTATAATATCTAATATAATATTTTTTTTTGAATTGATTTTCGATAAAATTTTGAGGGTGACGCACTAATTAGAACCTTAACTTAAAAACAAAAAGAGAAATATTATTAAATATTGTTTTTTGATTCGTTTATCCTTTAGAAAAGAGGTTTGATATAAATAATTAGTAGATATTAAATGGCATAATTATAATTGCATCACTATTTTTACAACCGGATTCAAAAATCTTAAAGTTATAAAACTGAATTAGATATGTTTAAAAATTTAACCTTGACTTTTTTTGCTTGTATTTTTGTGTGCAATTGGATTTTTGCACAGGAGACTTGGTCGCTAGAGAAATGTGTACGTTATTCATTAGATAATAATATTTCAATCAAAAGAGCTCAATTAAATGTAGATGATAGTCGGCTAGTAAAATCAGGAAATAAAATGTCTAGGTTGCCAAGTTTGAATGGATCAGTTGGGGCTAGTTATCGATTTGGTCGAACGATTGACCCAGTTACGAATGACTTTAATAATCTCTCTTTTGGAACCAATAGCTTATCATTAAATACTGGAGTTAACATTTATAATGGAAATAGAATTAACAGCCAAATTAAGCAAGCTGGTTTTAATATTCAGGCTGCAATGAATGATTTGGCTCAAGTAAAAAGTGATATTAACCTATCTATAGCCTCGTCCTATTTGAATGTTTTGTTTGCAGAAGAGCAATTAGATGCAGCGATTAAAAGAAAAGAACTTACTGAAAGTCAATTGGATCAGGTGGAGAAGTTAATCCGTGCTGGAGCAAGACCTCAAAATGATAAGTTGGAGATTTTAGCTACGATTGCACGAAATGAACAAGCTATTATTGGTCAAGAAAATGCAGTCGAAACGGGTTTGTTAAATCTTAAAAATTTATTGCAACTCGACCCAAGTACAAATATTATATTGGAAAAACCAAATTCGATTGTAATTTCGGCTGAAGACAATCCTGATATCTTAAGTTTAAATGAGTTATACAAAACTTCTTTAAGTAATCAAGCTTTTGTAAAAGCAGATGAATACAGAGTTAAAAGTGCAGAACTAGGGAAAGATATAGCTAGATCAGGATTACTTCCACAGATCTCTGCCTTTGCTGGATTAAGTACTAATTATTCTACAAACGGTAGACAGGTAGATGGTTTTCAACAAGGAATCTATTCAAGAGAATTTATTTTCCCAGATAACCCGTCTTCAGTAATTAATGTAGGAGAGGTAGTTGATTTTCCTATTCTTTTAGATGCACCATATGGTAAACAGTTAAAAGAAAATTTTGGACAAAATATAGGACTAAGCTTAAATATACCAATTTATAACAATCATCAAAATATCGTTAATCTTGATCGAGCTGAATTAAATATTTTGAATAATCAATATACGGCTGAAATCAATAAGCAAAACCTTAAAAACGATATTCAAACAGCTCTATCCAACGCTCGTACTGCCAAGCGAACACTTGCTGCCTCTAATCGAACTGTCGAAGCATCTTTAGCAGCTTTTCAAAATTCAGAAAAGCAATTTCAATTAGGAACAATCAATACTTTTGAATATGCCACGGCAAAAAATAATTTAGATCAAGCTGAAGTAGATTTAATAATTGCAAAATATGATTATATTTTTAAATTGAAAGTGTTGGATTTTTATCAAGGCAAAGAATTGGAATTAAAATAAGTTAGAACGAAATAAAATCTTCATTGAAAGATAATTCTTAAATCAAAAAATCACCCAAATCAGATGTTTCTTTATTAAGGGATATGGGTCTTAACATGCGAAAAAACAATAAATTAATCTATTTTTTAATAGTTGCAATAGTTTTTATTATTGGTTTAATCTATTTCAGAGGGCAAAGTAAGCCAATGGGAGAGGAAGTAGTTGTTGATAAAGTTTCTAAAAGAACCATTAAAGAAATGGTAGGTGCGAGTGGAAAAGTATTTCCTGAAACAGAGGTAAAAATTAGTTCAGATGTTTCGGGAGAAATTGTAGAACTCTATGTGGAGGAAGGTGACTCGGTTGTTGCAGGTCAGTTATTGTGTAAAGTTGATCCTGATACATATAAATCAATGGTTGAAAGAGGAGAAGCTACAGTGAACAGTAGTAAGGCTCAAGTGGCAAATTCTGCTTCTGGAATTGCAAGAAGCAAAGCACAATTGATTCAGGCACAAGCTCAATTAGAACAAATTAAATTGCAATTAGAAAATCAAGGCGATATTCATAATCGAAATATTTCATTGTACAAAGAAGGAGTAATTTCGCAAGCAGATTTTGAAAATTCAGAGGCAACTCTAAAACAATTACAAGCTAACTTTCGCTCCACTGAAGCAAACGTCAAAACTGCTGAGGCGAACGTAGAATCTGCTGAACAGAGCAAAAAAGCGGCAGAGTTTTCTGTGAAAAGTGCACAAGCAAGTTTAAAAGAGATGGTGACAAGTTTGAAGCGAACTACAATCTATGCACCGATGGGCGGAATTGTATCTGCTTTAAATATTGAACAAGGTGAGCGTGTGGTTGGAACTGCTCAAATGTCTGGAACGGAAATCATGCGGATCGCTAATTTGAATTCAATGGAGGTTCAAGTTGATGTAAGCGAAAATGATGTTTTGAGAGTATCATTAAAGGACGAAGTTGAAATAGAGGTAGATGCATATTTGGATCGAAAATTTATTGGGAAAGTATCTGAGATTGCAAACTCAGCAAGTAACACAGGGAATTCGATTTCTTTAAATACAGACCAAGTAACCAATTTTATTGTAAAAATAAGGATCGTTCCTGAGTCATATAAAGATATCATTCAGAGGGGTAAGGAATTTCCTTTCCGTCCGGGAATGTCTGCATCGGTTGACATCAATACTGAAACTCAAAAAGGTGTTTTGAGTGTTCCAATTCAAACGGTTACCACTAGGGAGGGTGAACAAGAAGATGAAAATGAAGAGAATAAAGAACAGTCGAAGAAAAAGAACGAAGAAATCAAAGAAGTAGTTTTCGTAATGTCTGCTGATACAGTAAAAATGGTGGAAGTGAAAACTGGAATTCAAGATGATGAAAATATTGAAATCCTTTCTGGTTTAAAAGAGGGAGAAGAAGTTGTAACTGGCCCGTATTCAGCTATATCTAGGAAATTGAAAGCTGGAATGCAAGTCCGAATAGAAGACAAAGATAAGAAAGAAAAAAAGTATTACTAGCTTTTATATTGATCAGTTGCTCTTTTATGATAAGTTAATCATTCACATTATATATTATGGATTCAATAATTATTTTCATAAAAAATATTGAAAGGGGAAAAGTGAAAACACGATTAGCTGCTACAGTTGGTGATGATCAAGCGCTAAAAATTTATGAAGCCCTTTTAGAACATACTCAAAAAGTCGTTCGAGCAGTTAATGCTGAACGATTTTTGTTTTATAGCTCTTTTATTGAAAAAAAAGATTCCTGGTCAGGTAATTTTTTTAATAAAAAAGTGCAATCACAAGGTGATTTGGGAAGCCGAATGTCAAATGCATTTTTGGATGTTTTTGAGGTGGATGGAAAAGCAATAATTGTTGGAAGTGATTGTGCCTCATTGACACCTGAAATTATAAAAACAGCACTCGAGAAACTAGATGAGTATCCTTTTGTTGTCGGGCCTACTTTTGATGGCGGATACTATCTGTTAGGCATGAATTCGTATGAGCCTTCTGTTTTTGAAGATATAGAATGGAGTACAGAAACCGTTTTTCCAACAACACTTTTACGCATGGCTAGTTTGAAGAAAAGATGTTTTTTCTTACCCCAACTTTCCGATATAGATTATGAGGAGGATTGGTTGAAGTATGGATGGTTGATCAAATAAAAATTTATGAAGTATTATATACTATATTGAAAAGCTATCGTCGGAATTCCTTTAAATTAGTTGATATAGACAAATGATTCAATCCACCTGCAAAATGATAAATTCCTCTACCATAATCGATTCTAAACCTTTTAATTTTCATTCCAATTCCAAAAGAAAAACCTGATCTACTTCTAAAATTAGTAACTGAAAGCTCCCTTCTTACCATGTGATTGTAACCAATGCGTAATCTCATAATTTCTCCCTTTCCAAAAAGAAATTCTCCATTAAAAATAACATGACGGAAAAAGTTATCTGCAAAGTCTTTAAAAGGTGATCGATTGTTTTGAGTACCATCACCAATTAAGAAAACAGACTCCACCGTATTAGGGTCATCATAAGTAATATTCCAACGGTGTAAATTATGACCTATAAAAGAGAATCGGAATGGTAAGTGTTTTAATCTTTGAGAAATTCCTATCTGGATATCAAATGGTAAATTTTCTCGGTTTTTCCCTTCATAGGCGGAAAATTGAAAACCGATATTTTTAAAAAGTAAAGTTGCTCCGAATCTTCCAGTCGAATCAGAATAATAGGCTGCAATATCAGTTGAAACCCCAAAAGAATTATAAGATTCAAATTGTGAATTTATTAATTTTAAATTAGCTCCAATTGAAAGATTATTATATAGTTGTTTCCCAGCCCCCATTGTCAGAGCATACTCAGATGCTTTGAATTGTCCGTTGATATTTCCAAGATTATCTGTTAAGTCAAATTTCCCGTAAGAAATATATTGAAGTCCACCATGAAGAGTTAAATCCTGTTTTTTTAAATGGTGGGCATACCCAAAATAACCATTACCAATATCAGATAGATGAAAGTTATAGTTGAAAGAAAGTGCCTGATGCATTTTGGAATTTAATAAAGAAGGATTTGAGTAGGCAAGAGCAACATCATCATCTTTTACCGTGATCAAATTTCCAGCTAGTGAGGTTACTCTTGCAGAATTGGAGAGATTAAGAAATTCGTAGATGTGATCTCCTCCAACTTGAGCATTTAAATTTTCCCAAACAAAAAGTAAAATTAAAAGGAGGGGTAGTAATTTTTTCATTTTATGCTATTATAATTTTTTTCTAACAAAGTAACCTTAGTTTACTTAGTGGGTAACTTTAGATTGTTTTATTTTAAAAAAGTATTACTCTACATTTATTTCAATTCCCTCCTTTTTCCAAGTTGTAAGGCATCGACCATTGATGCAATTCATTGTTTGAAAATGTTTACCATTTTCGTCATACTTTTTTAGTTCTCCATGTTCAAGTGCAAAGTCAGTATCAGCATCAGTACCATTGTAACTACCTTCGGTTTTTAAATTTCCATTTTCATGATATTCTTTGAAAAATCCCATTTCTTTTCCTTTTTCAAAATGCAAAACCTCTTTAATTTTTCCATTTGAAAAATATCCTTTTAACTCACCTTCCCAAGTTCCGAGCACATAGGTAGCTTCTTGGGAAACCGTTCCATCGATGAAAAATGATTTAAATTTTCCATCATGAATGCCATTTTTATAATTGACCAATTCTTGAATTTGCCCATTTGGGAAATAAAACTCTTGCTTTCCATGGAGTTGGTTGTTTTTATAATTTGATTTTTCCAATAACTTCCCATCAGCAGAAAATCGAGAATAAGTACCTTCTTTGGCAAAATCTGATTTACGTCGGGTATAGGATTCTATAACTATATCACCTTCTTTTACCTCGACTGTTTCAATATTACTGCAGCTGAAAAATAAAACTGATAGAAAAATAGAAAAAAGAACTTGATTCATTTTTATGGTCTTATTTTGATTTTTTTAAATAAACTAAATCGCTTTAGAAGAACGGGAAATTACAAAATAGATTATAGTTTTTGAAATGGTTAATTTTTTAAATGACACCTTTAAGACTTTATGTAGATGATTTGGGTAATAAAAAAACCGCAATCTTAAATTAATTAGATTGCGGTTTTTTTTTTTCGATAAAGTTACTTTGCTTTAACTTTAGCTGGAATGATACTTCTTCCAATACTTTCGTAATGGAATCCTAATTCTTTCATTCTGTCTAAACTATATAAGTTTCTTCCATCGAAAATAACTTTATTATTCAACGCTTCCGCAACTCGATCAAAGTTAGGGGTCCGGAAAACACTCCATTCTGTGATAATAGCTAGGGCATCTGCGTTTTCGATGCATGAATATTGGTCATCTGCCATTTCAACTTGACCATTGTAAATGGTATTTACATTTTCCATCGCCTCAGGGTCATAGGCCACTACTTTTGCTCCAGCTTTAATTAAATCATCAATTATATATAATGCAGGCGCTTCACGAATATCATCGGTATTTGGCTTAAATGCTAAACCCCAAACTGCGATCGTTTTGCCAGTCAAGTCTTCTCCAAAGTGTCTTAATATTTTTGCAGATAGAATATTTTTTTGCAGTCGATTTACATTCATTACTGAATTCAAAATTTTAAATTCGTAATCGTTTTGAGAGGCAGTTTTTGCTAATGCTTGCACATCTTTAGGAAAACAACTTCCACCATATCCAACACCAGGGAATAGAAATCTTTTTCCAATACGATTGTCACTACCCATTCCTTTTCTAACATTATCAACGTTTGCACCAGTCATTTCACAAAGGTTAGCAATTTCATTCATAAATGAAATACGAGTTGCTAAGTAAGAATTGGCCGCATACTTAGTCATTTCAGCAGACCGTTCATCCATGAAAAAGATTGGATTTCCTTGACGAACAAATGGTTCGTATAATCTTTTCATGAACTTTTGTGCTTTTTCAGAATTAGTTCCAATAACTACTCGATCTGGTTTTAGGAAATCATCAACTGCAACCCCTTCTCGTAAAAATTCTGGATTTGAAACTACATCAAAAAGAGATTCATCGCAATTTGCTGCTATGGCTGCGTGAACTTTTTCAGCAGTTCCAACAGGGACAGTACTTTTGTCCACAATAACTTTATAATCTTTAATTATATTTGATAACTCTGAAGCAACACCCAAAATATAAGATAAATCAGCCGACCCATCTTCTCCAGGTGGAGTAGGCAGAGCTAGAAAAATGATTTCAGCGAAACTTACTGCTTCAACTAGATTAGTTGTGAATCGTAGTCTTCCTTCTTTAGTATTTCTCTCAAAAAGTAATTCTAAACCTGGTTCGTAAATTGGAACCTCGCCATTACGCATTCTTTCTACTTTTTTTGCGTCAATATCTACGCATATCACATTATTACCGGTTTCTGCAAAACAGGTTCCTGAAACAAGGCCAACATAACCAGTACCAACGACTGCAATTTTCATAATAGGAAATTGGGTTTAAGTAAAATAATAGGAATTCAGAAATTTATTAAAAAGCATTGCTGAATATTAAGTATAGTTGACTTTGAAAAATATTTCTTAATGCATTCTTCCATGGAAAGCGTAATAGTTTTACAAAGAAACAATTAGTGTTTTGGTTGAGTAGCGCTCTTTAGAAGAAGCATGTAAAACAGTTAATGAAGGTTTTGTTAAGTAGATAGGGCTTCAATAACTTTTAGTGGAAAAAATAACAGGATCTTAATAAATAGATCCTGTTATTTTTTCAACTAATTAAAAGAAATTAGACCTCTTATCGTCAATATCAGCATTTTTTTTCATTGATTGCATTACAGCAGTATTTACCTGATTTTGAGAATTCAATCGGATGGTATTTCTTATTGAGGCAATATTTGAAGGAGGTGTAGCAGCTGGTTTCGAAGTAGTTTTTACTACAAAAACTCCATTTTGACCAATTATTGGAGCAGCAACAGTTCCTTGATCTACTGAAAAAGCAGCAGCAATAACATTAGGCTCCTGACCAAGGCCAGGAACATTTGGAGCACTGAAACTTACATTCGAGGCTGTATCTAGATCAGTCTGGAATGTATTAGCGATAGATGTTAAGTCTTGCGTATTGATTTTTCCCTTAATGACTTCCCCTTTCTTCATGTTTCTAACTATAGGTGTAATGATGTCTCTAACATTATCAAGGGAAGCTTTTCCAGCTGTTTGAATCATATCAACACCTGCAACAATATATTTATTATCATAAAAATCAACTTGATCTTGAAAGCTATATACATCTGAGGAGACATCTCCGACACTATTTTCAAAGGCAAATTTGATCATTTTTCTAGAATCTTCGCTTGAAGTTAGACCTTGAATGCTGTAGGCATTGGCTGCAATTGGATTAGAAGCAGTATACTCAACGGTTGTATTTGCTTCTGCTGCTGTTTTCATTGCGTCTAAATTTTTATTAGTTCTAATGAACTCAGTTGCTTGAGCATAAACAGATTTTGTAGTTTTTTTAGAAGGAATAACGTTTTTCCCCAAGAAAGCTACTTTAACTCGTACTGTTTTAGTAGTTGTTTTTCTTCCAAGAGGCTCAATTAAATGAACACCAAAATCTGTTCTTACAGCATATAGTTTGTTTAAGTCTCCATCAAAAAAAGCTACATCATTGAATTCAGGAACCCATTGATTGATAGCAGTGTATTCGTAAACTCCACCTTTATTTTTACTTCCTTCATCAGTACTGAATTCTGCGGCTAAGGCAGCGAAGTCTCCACCCGCCTCAATTACAGTTTTCAAACTATCTGCTGTTTTCTCCCAAGCTAAATATTGAGCTTCAAATGGTTTTTGACCTCTTTGTAACGTTGGATCACTTATTAAAATATGACGAACAGTTGCAGAATCAGGTAATACCCTTCGATCTATTATCTTAGCAACATTGTAAGCTCTTCCCTCTAAATATGGCGCAGTAACAGATCCTATTGTTTGTTCAAAGGCGCTAGCTTGAATAGCTTGATTTAGATTATCAGCGGTTAACCATCCTTGTCCTTTAGTACCAAAGTTACTTTCAATAAAAAGGTCAATATCTTCAGAGTTAGTTTTTTCAGCAAATTCATTTCCTAATTTAACAACATCTTCTTTTATGTTTAAAGAATCTTGGGCTGAAGGAGTCACATTAAACGTGACATAACCAACCTTTCGAGTTTCCTCATCTTGCATATATTTGACAGCATTAGCATTTAAATAAGAGGTTAAATCTGCATCTTCAACAACAACTTCATTATCTTGAACTTCATCGAAAGGAATTTTAACATATTCAAATGTAATTCTTTGGTTTTGGTCAGCATATGATTTTTCAACCATCCAAGAAGGATTATACATTGATTTGCTTACTAAAGTGTTCAATTTAGATTGTATGCGTTCTTTTCTAACTTCTCCTTCATGCATACTCCAAAAGTCGACAAAGTCCTTGCTTAATGGTTCTCCATTAATCTCATCATCCTCAATCATTTTCTGAAATTGTCTAATCCTCTCCATGTCAGGTTGAGGGTTAGGATTGAATTGAGCTTGTGGGCCCCCAGCAGGGAAACGACTAGCCATAAGTGGGCTCAAGTTGGCAGGTGAGCCAAATTGTAAATCTTTTAATTCTTGTGTACTGACACCAAGGCCCAAAGCTTCAGATTCGTTTTGAATAATTGATTTCTCGACCAAATAGTTCCATAAACTAGCTCGCTGAGCATAACTATCATTACTTTGAAAACTTTTACTTCTAACTTGATATTGTCTATCGAAATCAGGGTAACTAATTTTGGTACCTGCTATATTTCCAATTGTGGTTCCACTCGTTGCACCAATACTTCTATCACCTGACATAGAATCCATCATGATAAATGCAGCAAGCCCTAAACCAATAAGAAGGATTAAAAGCCAATTATTTTTTCTAATTTTTCCAATTAACGCCATTTCGTATTATAATTTTGATTGATTTACTTTAAAATATGTATTTTTTTATTAAATATGTAAAGTGCTGGTATTAAATACAATACCTTATATATTCCTAGAGAATTTTTATGATGAAAACCGACAAAGTTTGAAGGTTTTAAAAAATCCATGCAAAGGTATCATTCTTAGGTCTTAAAATCAAAAAAAGCTCGTTTTTTATGAATTTATGGCTCGATGAAAGTAAATATGGATTGTTGGTTTTACGCTAAAAATTGGAAAAGGTTGGAAAATGATTTAGGAATATGCAAAATGAATATGGATTGTCAAAGTATAATAAATAAAACGCATTTAAATGAGTTTATTAACGTATGATAGCAGGTATCTAATTCTGTGAAGTTAAGATTTGATTTTTTTAATGCAGTCGTTATTTTATTCATTTAGATGAATAGCAGCTGCATCTAATTCATCATAAAAATCTTGTCCATATTTTCTGATCAAGGGATCTTTCAAAAATTTATAAACTGGTAATTCTTCTTTTTTTCCTAATTCACAAGCTGCAGAGCAAATATCCCATATATCATAATTGATGGCTTCAAAATTCACTCTTTCATCTTTTTCCACACGAATAGGATAAAGGTGACAGGAGATAGGTTTCTTAAAATCAATTGCACCGGCTTTGTGTGCTTGTTCGATTCCACATTTTGCTATACCTAACTCATCTATGGTCATAAAGGAGCAGGCTCCATCCGGTTGAAGAGATGTTCCATATTCTTCTGCTTCATCGTAGTAAACTGATGTTCCATCTTTAGAAATTGCTTGCCTTCCTTTTTCGGTCAAAAAAGGAGCTACCTTCTCATAAATTTGATCCAGAATCTCAATTTCATTTTTTTCCAATGGAGCACCAAAATCACCTTCCCAACAGCAGGCGCCTTTGCAAGCCTTTAGGTTACAAAGGAATTGTTTTTTGATTACATCATCGCTGACAAGTTTGCCTTTTATAATTAGCATAAATTTTATTTAGTGTGACTCAGTGACTAGTCTATCTGCTTTATATTTTTTTTAGTAAATGTTTTACATTTTACAATCAATATTCAGATTTTAAATTTCAACTTCTTAACTTTAGCAAAAATAATTTATTTAATCTTGTCTCAACTTTATTTGAGCATTTAATTCTAATAAATATGAAAAAAGTACTTTTAAGTAGTTTGATGCTTTTTATGGTAGCAAGCATTTTCGCACAGAATAATACAGTTGTGGATCGATCGGCAGCAGATGCAGCTACTCAAGTTTTAGTGGGAAAATTTCAATTATCGGATATTCAAGCTGTTAAAATGCTGAAAATTCAACAACGTAAGCTTAAAAATAATTTAGAGATCGCACCACTCGAGGCTACGGATATTGATAAGTATTTAGCCAAAATGAGTGCTAATGAAGAGCAAACTAATTTTTCCATTAGAAGAATTTTAAATACAGAACAAGTGAAAATATTGACAAAAGACGAGTATGATTTGCGGGTGAAAAGAGCAGGTGTTTCCTCCCGTATGCAAAAAGAAGGAGCTAGTCCTCTTGAAATAAAAAAAGTACTTATCACAGTAAATTAGTTGTCTATTTAATGACAAAATGAAAGACTTGAATGATCCATTCTAGTCTTTTATTTTGTCAGTTTTCCTTCCTTCTATTTTTTTCTCCTGGCTACCTATTTAATCTTACAGAAAAAAATGATGATCTGCTAAAAAATTAATATTTTTGTCTTCCAAATGGCTTAACAAATTTGATGTTCAATCGTTGGATAAAAAACATTTAATCAAACTCTCCTGATATAATCGGGAATTAAAAATACAATAAGAAATAAATGGATCTACTTAAGCAAAAATTTTTTGAGAAATCATCTCAATTAAAAACCGAAGTTAAGGATATTTTAAAAGCACAAGGCGGAAAAAAAGTTGATGAGGTAACTTTAACCCAAGTTTTTGGGGGAATGCGGGGTGTAAAAAGTATGATTTGGGAAACTTCACAATTGGATCCACTTAAAGGGATTAGATTTAGAGGGTATTCAATACCAGAATTAAGAGATTTATTACCTCGAGTAGTAAATGGGAAAGAGCCTCTGCCTGAAGCTCTATTTTGGTTGATGCTAATTGGTGAGATTCCAACGGAAGATCAGGTGAAGGGATTGACTGCGCAATGGATGGCTCGAAGCACAGTTCCTCAGCATACTTTTGATGCATTGGATGCTCTTCCAAAGGACACTCATCCAATGACGCAATTTAGTATCGCTATTGTCTCGCTTCAAACTAAGAGTGTTTTTGCTCAACAATATGCAAAAGGCATGAGTAAAAATGATTATTGGGATGCAACTTACGAAGACACGATGAATTTGATTGCAATGTTACCGAGGGTAGCAGCATACATTTATAGAAGATCGTATCACCAAGGGAAACATATTGCCCCAGATTTGACCTTAGATTGGGGCGGAAATTTTGCTCACATGCTAGGTGTTCCTGGAGAGGAGTTTAAAAGTTTTATGAGATTGTATTTGACCATTCATGCCGATCATGAAGGGGGAAATGCATCTGCACATACAACTCATTTGGTAGGGTCAACTTTAAGTGACTCTTATCTTTCATTAGCAGGTGGAATGAATTCCTTAGCAGGCCCCTTGCATGGATTGGCGAATCAGGAAGTGATCAAATGGATTTTCAAAATGTTAGAATCTTTGGGAACAAAGAAACCTACGAAAGCACAAATCAAAAAATATGTCAAAGCGACACTCGCCGCAAGACAAGTAATTCCTGGATATGGACATGCTGTATTGAGGGAACCAGATCCTCGATTTGTAGAACAAAAAAGATTCGCAAAAGAAAATATTAAAGACTCAGATATTATTAATGTAGTTTGGAAATGTTTTGATGTGGTGCCAGAAGAATTAAAAGCATTGGGTAAGGTAAAGAATCCTTGGCCAAATGTAGATGCTCATTCAGGAGCAATTTTAGTTCACTACGGAATGAACGAATATAGTTTTTATACTGTACTATTTGGGGTGTCTAGGGCGCTAGGCGTTTTGTCTGCACTTTGTTGGTCACGAGCTCTAGGCTTTCCATTAGAACGACCAAAGTCTGTAACGATAAAATGGGTAAAAGAACATTTAGCAAAAGCAAAAGCAGCAGCAGCGAAGTAAGTTGATTTTATTCGAGAAATATAATACCCGATGTTGAGAAATCAACGTTGGGTTATTTTTTGTAAAATGTAAATGTATTGTTGAGTTGGGCTAATTGTAATAAATTATTTTTGATAAAACTCAATGCTCATCTCTTTATATTATTTTGCCATCGTTAATTTTCTAGTTTCCATTTTTCGCATTTACTTTTTTTTTGCTCTACCCATCTTTAAAGTTATCTCAATCGTTTTTCAAATTATTTGCTCAGGAATTTAAGTGGATTTTATACGAGGTAAAATTTAAATTTCATAACACTACATTTACAATAGTAATTTAATTCAAAAACCAAGAACAATGTTAATCTAATTCTGTTCTAAAAAAAACGTTACTTATGTTTTATAAAACTTTTTATCTTTGAGCGTTTTTATACCAAGACAATTAATTTCCAAATTTAAAAATTAAACAGATTATGGCTTTTAAACTTCCTAAACTCCCTTATGAATACGGTGACTTGATGCCACACATTGACAAGCGAACAATGACAATTCATCACACTAAGCATCACAATGGATATACATCAAAATTAAACGCAGCGATTGAAGGAACCGATCTTGCAAAAAAATCTATTGAAGATATTTTGAAAAAAGCTTCTACCCATGGAGCAGCAGTTCGAAATAATGGTGGTGGATTTTATAATCACTCTTTGTTTTGGAAAGTGATGTCTCCAAATGGAGGAGTCCAGCCTTCCGCCAAAAGTAAAATCGGAGGAGCTATCAATAAAGACTTTGGTTCTTTCGAAGCGTTCAAAGATGCATTTTCTGCAGCTGCAAAAACTCAATTCGGTTCGGGTTGGGCTTGGTTGTGTGTGAGTAATAAAGGAAAATTATTTGTTACAAGTACTCCTAATCAGGATAATCCCTTAATGGATTGTGCAGATAAAAAAGGAACACCAATCTTAGGTTTGGATGTTTGGGAGCATGCTTATTACTTGAAATATCAGAACAAACGACCTGATTATGTTGAAGCATTTTTCAGCGTTGTAAACTGGAAACAAGTAGCTCGGAATTTTTCTGCAGCTACCAAGAAATAGCATTCTTAATGTAAATGAGGAGACAAAATAGAAATTATAGAAATTTTAACATTTCAATAATTTTGTGCTTTTTAGGATAAAAAAGACCGAAAACGATTGTTTTCGGTCTTTTCTGTAATAAAATTAACCAATAAGCTAAAAGTGCAAAATCTATTTATTTGTCACTTTGAGGATTAGATTGTAACTTGTGGCAACTTATTAGCCTAACATAACGTTTCAAATATTATAATCCAAAAAATGTTTATTAAGGAAATTTCCTAAATAACTGAATTATTTTACATAAAACCTTTACCCATGATCATTTTAAGTGTTTTAGCGCTAATCCTTGTTGTTTTCGGTTATGAAATCGTACAAGAAGCTTAGTAAGACAAACAACCCAAATGAAAAGGCTTTCACAAATTTTTGTGGAAGCCTTTTCTCATTTTAAGGAATGGTCTTAAATTATTATTGTTTCATTTCTTGAGGAATCGTCGCTTGATACATTTCTTCCGCTTGTTCTTTAGTGTAATTCCCATTTCCAGATTGAAAAATATATTCTCGATCTCCTTGAATTACAATTCTTCGAAAACCGAAATTATGTAAAGTCGAATCAATAACAGTTTCAAATACAAATCCATTTGGTTCATCTAGAATTACATTAACAGAAGAGTAAACAGAAATACTTCTTAAATTATTCAAGTGTTCTCCTTTTGTTGCAACAACATCTTTTGTTGCTTCACCAAAATAAACACGCACTTCATAATCATCAGATTTTTGACTTTTGATAATCACTTCATCTTGAACAACTAAATTTTCTTTTTTTATATCAACACTATCAGGAGCTAATATAGTATACGGAATTCCATATTCGAGAAGGTTACGAGGCTTCAAATAGTTGTCATCTGCATTATTGCAAGCCGCAAAAACAACAACAGTTATAAAAAAGGAAAATAATCTCATGAATATTTTTTTAGATTTATGATTTTTAAATTTGAATAAGAAAACATTGACAACAAAAATATACTTTTCAACGGATAAAATTTAATGATTAGTTTTTTTAAGTTAATTTTAATTATGAAAATAAAAATTGAAGTTTGTGCAGCCACAGTTCAATCTGCCCTGACCGCTCAGTTGGCAGGAGCCCATCGTGTAGAATTATGCAGTAGTTTGGAATTGGGAGGAATTACTCCAAGTGCTTCGACAATTGAAAAAACAAGAGAAATTTTGGATATTGAAGTTTATGTTTTGATTCGCCCTCGACCAGGAGATTTTTTATATTCCTCTCTCGAATTAGATGTCATTAAGCGAGATATTCTATTTTGCAAAAACGTAAAAACAATAAATGGTAAAAAAATTGATGGTGTCGTGCTTGGTATTTTGCAAAAAGATGGTCAAGTTGATGTCGAACGGACTAAAGAGTTAGTTGATTTGGCTGCTCCAATGAAAGTTACTTTTCACCGTGCATTTGATCGCGCTGTTGATCCATTTTTATCTTTGGAGCAAGTGATTGAAACAGGCGCTAGTCGGATTTTAACTTCAGGTCAATTTTCCGATGCCTTTAAAGGGAAATTGTTATTGAAAGAACTAGTTGAAAAAGCTGCGGGTAGAATTTCCATTATGCCTGGTGCAGGAGTAAATTCACAAAATATTTTGGAACTTTTAAAAATAACGCGAGCTAGAGAATTTCATCTTTCTGGAAAAGGTAATATTAAAAGTAAAATGACTTTTAAAAATCCAAATTTTGATTTTTCTGAAAACGACTTCTCTGAAACAGATCTAAAAAAAATAATGAGTGCAAAAAAAATGGTAAACGATTAATATTAACCGTTCACCATTAAGCATTAACAATTAGTTAATTACATCATTTTTTTCTTAGACTTAATTCCACAACCAACAGCTTTTGTGGTTGCAGGGTCAGGATCATTTCCAGCTTCTAATGCGTTAATTGCATCTTCCACATATTTCACCTTTACTAAGTTAACATCTTCGTGATTATCATCGATTGCTCCAATGTATTTTACAACTAAATCTTTGTTTAGCAAAAATACATGAGGAGTTTTTGTTGCGCCATATTTTGGAAAAATTTTTTGACCTTCATCGAACACATATTCGAAGGGAAATAATTTTTCTTCTGCCCGGACTTGCATTGCTTTGAAACTGTCTCCCTCTTTTACCGCCGGGTCATTTGGATTAATTGCTATAACTGGGTAACCTATTGGTGCATATTTTTTATGCAAAGTAATAATTCGATCTTCGTATTCAACTGCGTAAGGACAAGTATTGCAAGTGAAAGTCACTATATAACCTTTTGCACCCTCAAAACTACTAAGAGAAATTAAATCGCCATTTACATTTTTTAAATTGAAATCTGTTGCTGTATCTCCAATTTTTAATTTTTTGGATACATCATCGTTTATCATTTTAGATGCGCTATCCTGGGGTGCCTCAGTTATTTTTTCTGTACCATTATTTGAGGCAGTTGATTCTCCGCAAGAAGTCATAAAAATTCCTATTGCAAGAAATAGGAAAGAAGTTTTAATTAAATTTTTCATGATTAGATTTTTAAATATGATTTAACAATAGTGTTTAATTCTTCGTAGTTATCGAATTCACCTTTGATGATTTCGTATTCTTCTTTATTATATATTATTGTGACTGGTATTGCTCCATCCCACTCTGGGTCAACTTTGTCAATCCAAGTATTAAAATCTGGATCATTCAAAGAAACAATATGGGACATTAATTTTTCCTTTTGAATAAAAGGTCGAAGTTTAGAATCAATATGTTTTTTTGAATCTAAACTGATCAAAACAACTTTTAATAATTTGTCATTGTATCTCCTATTTAAATCTTCAAAATAAGGCAATTCTGCGATGCAGGGAGAGCACCAAGTTGCCCAAAAGTTTATTACATAGGTCGTATCATTTCTATGATTAAACAGATAAGCTAAATCATCATAGGAATCGTAAACAGCTGAAAGTTTAGGTGCCTTTTCTATATCAATCTTAGATTTGTTAATTGAATCGGATTGATTAATTCTAGGAGTGGTAGATACTTGCTTTTCTCCACAGCTTTGGATCGTAAGGAGAAGTACAGTCAACAAAAGGATAGAAAGAAGTTTATATTTTAGTACATTCATTTTTTTATCTTAAAATCAAATTTAAAAGTAAATATTTTAACTAACCATTTCCTCTTTTAGGAGATCGTTGAGGGCTTCGTAAATTTGGTCGCTTTTTTTTAGATCTTTTCTTTTTTACTCTTTTGTCCTTGATTGAACAACCCATTGCTTTTGTAAATTGTGGATCAGGTTTTTCACCTATTTCCATTTGAGTAATCGCTATTTCAACGTATTTGATTTTTATATTATTATTATCTCGACTGTCGTCAATTGCACCAATATATTTAACAACTCTATTTTCATCCAAAAGAAAAACATGAGGTGTTCGAGTCGCTCCAAATTGTGGATAAACTTTTTGATCTTCATCGAGTAAGTACATAAATGGAAATTCTTTTTCTGCAGAACGAACTTTCATTTCTTCAAAACTATCATCCGGTCTTAAATCAGGATCGTTCGGATTGATTGCTACAACTGGGTATCCTATTGGTGCGTATTTTTTATGTAAATCAATGATGCGATCTTCGTAATCGATTGACACAGGGCAACTATTACATGTAAAAATAACTATGTATCCTTTTATGTCTTGGATGCTTTCCAAGGAAATCATCTTATCATCTATGTTTTTCAAATTGAAATCTGCGGCAACATCGCCTACTTGGTATCCGTTACTTTTTTCTGATATGGTATTAAAAGTAACTTGGGTTGGAAAAGTGAACCCTACTACGAATAAAAATGCAGTAAAAAGTAATATTAATTGTTTCATAATCAATGAGTTATGTTTTGTGAAATAAAAAAATAAAAACAAGAAATAGATCGATGTGATGATATTGAGAAAGAGGTTATTATAGACCTAAATTGGAAAAATACAGTTTGGGTAAAATTGCTACTCAGAATAAAATTAAATTAGATTTTTTTGTTTAAAAATATGAGAATGGGATTGTTTTTTTAAATAAATAATAAAAGTAATATCCTCATTATAGAGAATATTACTTTTTTAAAAAAATAGATTTAGAAAAGTCAAGCTATGCATTCAGTTTATATTTGACTCCAATTCGCTCCAATTTTGCAATCATCTCTCCGTCTACATTAACTTTTCGACTAACAGAACGAAATCTTAATTTTATCTGGTTATCAGGTTCAATTACTTCAATTTTTAGAGGAAGTTTACCTTTGCTGTGTTTACAAATATCTTCTATTTCATCAATTAAGTCGTCTGTTATTTTTTGAACATGTAATTTCAAAGTAATTGATTCTGTCATTTTTAATCCAATGGCAGCCAATTGCTGAATCTCTTGAACTTTGAACTGATATTCTTCACGGTAATTATTGTATTCGTATTTTCCTTTGATAAAAACAACTTCACCTGGCTTCATTCGAGCAGCATAATCATTATAATCATCTCGCCATAATGCTAATTCCAAAGAGCTGTTGTAATCTTGAATTGTAAAAAATCCGTAACCATTTCCTTTTTTATCAATTCTATTGTTAGCTGCTATAACTACACCTGCGAGATTAAGATTTCCACCTTTATGATTTTCTAAATCTTCCAAAGTACAGGTCGTATAGTTTTCTATTTCTAATTTATAATCATCTAAAGGATGGCCAGAAATATAAATTCCAGTTACCTCTTTTTCCTTTGTTAATTTTTCAATTAAGCTCCATTCACGAGCTTGAGGTATTTTTGGTTCAGGACTTAAGATATCTTCAGAGTCTCCAAATAGCGAATTCAAAGACTGTGCTTTTTGAGCTTGATAAGCATTGCCATAACGTAATAGATGTTCGATAAACGTATCGTATTTTTCCGAGGGAGCATAATAAACCCAACGTGCCATGTCAAAACAATCTAAACCACCACCTAAGACTAAACTGTCCAAACATCTTTTATTAAAGGAACTTAAATCCAATCGGCGCATCATATCAAAAACATCTTTGAATGGAACACCAGTTGCTCTTTGTTCTAAAACTGCACTAACAGGACCTGATCCAACTCCTTTTAACGCAGTTAAACCAAATCGAATTTGACCTTTTTTATTGACAGAAAAGTCTGCTGCACTTTCATTCACATCAGGACTGAGAACATCAATTCCCATTCTTTTACACTCTCGTAAAAAGAAAGTAAGCTTTGAAATATCATTTTTATTATGCGTTAAAACTGAAGCCATAAATTCAGCAGGGTGGTGTGCTTTTAAATAAGCGGTTTGAAATGCAACTAAAGCATAACAAGTAGAGTGCGATTTGTTAAATGCATATGAGGCGAAAGCTTCCCAATCTGTCCATACTTTTTTAACAATGGTTTCATCGTGCCCATTCTTTTTACAACCTTCCAAAAACTTAGGCCACATTTCATCAATTAACTTCTTCTTTTTTTTACCCATCGCTTTACGTAACATATCGGCTTCACCTTTGGTAAAATCGGCTAGTTTTTGCGAGAGTAACATCACTTGCTCCTGATAAACTGTAATTCCATATGTTTCCTCCAAATATTCTTTCATGTCAGCGAGGTCATATTTGATTGGTTCTTTTCCGTGTTTTCGTAAAACGAAAGAGGGAATGTAAGCCAATGGACCAGGACGATACAAAGCATTCATTGCAATTAAATCCTCAAATTTTGTCGGGACTAAATCACGTAAATATTTTTGCATTCCACTTGACTCATACTGAAATACTCCAATTGTATCACCTCGTTGGAATAGCTTATAAGTTAACTCATCTTCAAGCGGAATTTCATCAGGATCAATGTCAAGATCTTTATTTTCTTTGATCATCGCAATCGCATCCTTGATAATTGTCAAAGTTTTTAAACCTAAGAAATCCATTTTTAAAAGCCCTGCATCTTCCGCTACACTATTATCAAATTGGCTGACCAACATATCAGAATCTTTGGCAACTGTAACGGGGATATATTTAGTGATCTCGTCAGGTGTAATGACAACCCCACAAGCATGAATTCCAGTATTTCGGATTGAGCCCTCAAGCTTTCGGGCAGTCTGTAACATTTTTCCAATGTGGTCAGGTTGCTCAGCTAGTTTCCGGAATTGGTAGGCTTTTTCTACATCTTCCGAATTCATTTTTCCCTTTAGTTTTTTGTTGATGTCTCCATCTTCCAAAACACCTTTAAGCGTTGCTCCAAGTTGAAGAGGAAAAGTTTTTGCAACTCGATCTACTTCTGAAAGTGGCACATCTAAAACTCTTCCAACATCTCGAATACTACTTTTGGCTGCCATTGTACCATAGGTGATAATTTGTGCTACTTGGTTTCGACCATATTTATCAATCACATAATCAATTACTTTTTGTCGTCCTACATCGTCAAAATCAATATCAATATCGGGCATTGAAATCCGTTCTGGATTAAGAAAACGCTCAAAAAGTAAATCATATTTAATCGGGTCAACATTTGTAATTCCAATACAATATGCAACTGCCGAACCTGCTGCCGAACCTCGACCTGGGCCAACACTCACACCCATCTCTCGAGCAGTTGTTGTAAAATCTTGAACAATCAAAAAGTATCCAGGATAACCTGATGCTTTGATGACACTCAACTCAAAATCTAATCGTTCTTTGATTGCTGGTGTGATGTCTCCATATCTTTTTTTTGCACCTTGGTAGGTCAATCCTCGAAGAAAATCATCTTGTGTAGTGTAGCCCTCTGGAATTGGGAAATTAGGTAAAAGTACATCCCGTGCTAGCTCAAGCGTTTCGACTTTATCATAAATTTCCATGGTGTTGTCCACTGCCTCAGGTATGTCTTTAAACAAGACTTTCATCTGATCTTGCGTTTTGAAATAGAAGTCAGAACTTGGAAATTTAAATCGTTTTTCACTAGCCACACTACTGGCTGTATTGATGCATAAAAGAATATCGTGTGGTGCCCAATCTTCTTCTTCTACATAGTGAGAATCATTAGTGGCAATAGTTTTTACATTATACTTTTTAGCAAGCCTGAGGAGTGTTTGGTTGATATCCTCTTGACTGACACCTAGACCATCAATGTTTTCTAAGCCACCGTGTCGTTGAAATTCGATATAGTAATCTTCGCCAAAGAGATCAAGCCACCACTTTAATAATTCTTCAGCTTCATCCTCTTTTCCTCGTAAAATAGTTTGCGGCAGTTCTGCTCCAATGCAACAACTTGTAGCAATTAATCCCTCTGAATATTTAACTAATAGTTCTTTGTCAATTCGAGGATATTTACTGTATAAACCTTCCATGTATCCCAATGAACAAAGCTTACAGAGGTTCTCATACCCTGTTCTATTTTTGGCCAAAAGTAATTGATGATATCTTTTATCTTTTTCTCCTTTTGCTCGCGAGAAGGCTTTTTTATGTCGGTCATCAACGAGATAAAATTCACAACCTATGATTGGTTTAATATTACGTTTAGTAGCTTCAGCAACAAATTTAAATGCCCCAAACATATTACCATGATCAGTTAAGGCAACGGCTTTCTGACCATCTGCAGCAGCCTTATCCATCATTCCTGAGATGGAAGATGCTCCGTCAAGTAAAGAGTATTGAGTATGGCAATGAAGATGAACGAATTCTGACATAGTGTCTTTTTATTTATTAAAAAATACGTATAAGTATTGTTATAGGTTTTCACAAGATAATCAAAATGGAAACTAATAAAGGTGTTCAATTAGCTATTTCTCTGAGGTGTGGAAAAGTTTTTTATTAAAACAATCTGGCTCCTTTTCTATCTCTCATTAATTTTCTGTCTAATGATTCCAATACCATTTTCCAAAGCATTTCAAAAGGTATTATTTCCATTTCGATAGGTTTACTGGCAACCTCTAGAGGTTTGGTTTTTAATTTCTTAAATAAATCTTTAGTGTTTCTCTCCAATGCGATTCGATTGTAATTAGATTCTGGGATTTTCAAAAACATTTTAATAAAGCAATTGCTTCTAAAATCATCGTTTTTTCGGAGGTATCGAGAGGTATAGTTTCTCAAAGCTTCCATTCTTTCATTTACCTCATCTTCTTTCTTTTCGCCAAATAAAAATAAAATTTGTAAAACTAGAATCATAATGTTCATTCCGCGTTTATCTCTTGAAAAAGCAGGTAAACTTTTGACAAATGATCTAGAATCAAACCTTGGTTTACGTTTATTAATTGGAATTTCAATTTCTCCAATTCGAATAAAGTAATCAATAAATGCTTCGATAATATTCCAAAATTCTTTTCCTATTTCTAAATTTGATTTTTTCTTTTTACGAATGAATCTTACTTTTCTATAAAAATTAAACGCTTCTTGTATTTTTTTTGAATGGAATAAAAGGAGAATGTAAAACTGACTGACAATAAACCAATTTACACTTCCTTCACTTACAAGAGTTAAGCAATATTTTGCGTCTAAATCAGCTGCTTCATATTCTTTTATTTGAGTGTAGCTACTTAATCTTTTAAATATAAAGTTAAAGATTTGGGTTTTTGATTGATGAGGTTGATTTTGGAAAAAATGAAGTGCTTGATTGCAAGCCTTGATTGTTCCGATATGATCATTTTCCATTTGAAAACGTAAAACCAGAACAGTGTGAGCAAATAGACGAAATTGTCTATAAGTTGATTTCTCTAATAAAGGTTCTAATTCTTTAGCATAAGTTTTAGCTATTTTTATGTGAAATGGCTTAATGGTTTTAGATTGAACAAAATTACTGGCTAAATTATCGTACATTTCTCTAGCTAGTTCTTCATAGTCTCGATCTTCCTTTAGGTGTTTGAAAATATGATTGTACCTTTTTAATCTTTTTTGATCCCCGAGAAGTGTTCCATAGTAAGTCCGTAAATCTTTTAGCAAGTTGATGGCAATATCATGGATTTCAAATTTTAAAGCAATTTTCAAAGTTTTTTCAGAAAGTTTTATGCTTGCTTTTCTAGCACCATGTTCAGCCATAATCTTAATTGCCGCTAAATTTTTATAGCAACTTAAATTTGCTTTTTGTAAATCAGTATAAGATGACGCGTTTTGATCAATAAAAAAAAGAGTATTTATTGCTCGTTTTTCCAATCTGGATTTAATATTTCTGTAGCCTTTATTTAGATCATTAGTTCCATATAATTCTTTGCAGGCGTGCGTATCTGAGCTGAATTTTTGCTGCAAAATACCATCATATAGTTTGTATAATTTTTGATCTTTAGATAATTCATTGCCAATTATTTCTATATTTTTTACTTTATTCTTTCCCACAATTGATATTAAATCTTTTAAATATTTCATTTTATTATTTTTATTAAATCTTTTAAATGGAAATTCAATGATATTTCTTTAAAGGTAACTATATGGTTGTCAAGTATTTATATTTTTACTGTGTAGTGTATTTTAATTTAAACTAAGGTATAATAATTTATTTATTGACTAAAATTATATGTATTTTGACGTGTATATTTGTGAACCAACATTTAAGGACGATTAGAAATAGTTGTTTTTAAATTTATTAGCTATTATTTGTTGACTTTAGTTATTTCGGCACGTTAATTTTGCTGCAGGTTTTTTGGCATTATCTCAGCAACTTTTTTGGAAATAAGATTTAAAAGGATGAAGATTTTCAAACTATATTCCAATCATTTAGTTATGATCAGATATAGAGAGGATTCATGATTGTCAGTGCTGCACTTTTATAGTGTTGGAGTAGCCACTTAAAACCATTAAAAATGAGAAAAGACTTTAAAAAACCAATTAAACATTTTACAAGGAATTTAAAAATTTTATCAAAAACTGAAAACAAAAAAATTAAAGGAGGTATTACAAATGTCGATATAGGAATACTTTAAAAAGTTATATCTCAAAAATAAACAGTTCAGTAATTAGCTTAAAACTAGGACAAAGACTATTATGCACCAACGACATTGTTTTGTTCGAAAACATTTTTGAATTTGCCTTATGATGCCAACATGGGGTAAATATTGAATTCCTCTCTTGAATTCTAGGTAGTGCGTATATGCTAGACATTTATGCAACGTCTCTTTAAGTGTCCAAGATGAAATACGGAATGAGAACAAAATGTAAGAATTTATCTAAGGCGTGTGTATGAAGAATTTATTCTTCATTAAAAAAAGCTACTAATGAGAATTAGTAGCTTTTGTTTTCTTCTTCAATAGAAAAGTATTTTACCCTGATTTCTCGACTTTTAACAACACCTTAAGGAGAATCTAACGAGAGTTAGATTCTTTTTTATTGGTTGACATATTCCCAATGTGACCTGCTTTAAAGCCACCTTGGGAATAAAGTTAATAATTAAGGTCTTTTTCCTAATGAGATCATATTGGCAAAAATTCGATATGCTCCTGGAACTCCAGCTGGTAATTCTCTAAACCAAGAATATCCTGTGTAAACATAATATCCTTTTCCGTATTTAGTAATCAATAATCCTCCATCAAGTGCAGGTTCATTTGAATCATTTGAAGAAAGAATCGCTTCGAAATTTTCGTCCCATTCGTCTGGGAAATATAATCCACGTTCTTGTACCCATCCATCAAAATCTTTAGATGTAATTTTATTAGGATAATTCATGACATGATGATCTGGTTTTAAGATTCGAATCTCAGCTTCTTCTACAGCTACTCGACCTCTAGAAATACTAATTGGGTACGGAGCAATTTTTTCTTTTGGTAATTTTAATCGGTGACCTGTGTTGTATTGCACAATCATTGTTCCTCCTTGTTCAACATATTCGAATAGTTTATCTTGATAAAATCTGATTCGTTCAATCGTATTGTAAGCACGTATTCCTAATATTACTGCATCGAATTTACCCAAATTAGAAGGTGTAATATCTTTGTCTTTGAGTAACGTTACATTGTAACCAATTTGTTCTAGATTGATCGGAATCTCATCACCTGCTCCCATGATGTATCCAACATTTTGACCTTCCTTTTTCAAATCAATTTTCACTACTTTAGCTTCAGAATTTTTTACCACCGTTTGAGTTGGAATATGATCGTATTCAATAGAAACTAATTCTTGTGTATAAATTTTTTCACCAATTTTCACCAAAGGAGAGATAAAATTTACTTCTTGGTTTTGGGGAGGATAGAGTTTGAATGTGAAAGATTGTTCTTCACCCTTCATGTTTAATTCAAAATTAACTAAGGCAGGTTCTACCTTCCAGTTTATATCAGAAAATAATTCTAAAGTTCCTTTAACATCTGTTTTTCCTGATTTCAATAAAACAGTCACTTCTTTTGGTTTGTCATCAGAGAAAACAAAAACTTTTTCAGTTAGGTTAGCAAAGATCGGAATCGTTACCTCAAAGGGTCTGTACACTTCGCCTTTAACAGGATCTGTTTTTTTGTAAATTATTTCTTTTTCAATGAATAATGGAAGACCTTCTATGTTCAAATTAAATCGAACTTTGAAATTACGAGGAGTATTAGGTAAACCTCTAAGTTCTTGGTTGTCAACAGAGTACATTCCCAAACTTGCTTTCTTAGTTAACCAATATGGCCCAGTCAAAGGCATGTCATTTGGTAAATTTAATTTTTTAGAAAACTTATAAGTTTGGTTCCCTTCTAGTTTTAAATTTAGAGTAGAATCTAATTCGGTTGGTAAATAATTTACACTTAATAATTCTACATTGGCAGAAGAACGATTAATAATCTCCATATTTAACTCAACTTTTTCGCCTGGAGTAGCTGAATAATCATTTGCTTTTGCCTCTACAAATAAGCCCATTGAACCAATGATGATATCTTTTAGTTCTTCAAGTTTTATATTTTTGTAATAGCTTTCAGGTAAATTTGAGATCATTTTATAGGCTTCGGTTAGCAGAGGTAAACTTGCTGCAGGGTTTCCGTAATTAAAATTACGGTCTACTTGTTCCAATAACAGCCCAATTGCCTTTCCTCCCTTTATTCGAGTCCAGGAAGTATTGATTCCATCAAAAATGTCTTCTTTATTTTTAGGCATATCGCCTTTGAGTAATTCTAAATATTCCATTTGTGCACCACGTGAAGGAGTAGAACCCATACCCTGGCATTTGTGCATACTTCGACTTTCAGCTGCAATTTCATTATTTGATTTCCCTTTGATTGGATAATAAACACCTGCGTCAACACCCACCATCTTGGACTTATCTGCTGCTGCAAATTTTTCACGACTACCATAAAACCACCAAGAGGTATTCATAAATAATCGTTGAGGTTGCCAAGGTTTTACGTATTTTAATTGCTCAGGAAATTTAGTTTTATCGCCGACTAAATCGAAGGCTTTATGTGAGAGAACTGCTGAAGAAGTATGATGGCCATGTGTTCGTCTTCCTGAATCATGTGAGAAACGATTAATTACCACGTCAGGTTGAAATTTTCGAATTGCCCAAACTACATCAGCAACTACTTCATCTTGTTCCCATATTTTCAACGTCTCATCTGGCTTTTTGGAATAACCAAAATCGTTTGCTCTACTGAACATTTGTTTTCCTCCATCTACGCGTCTAGCTGCTAAAAGCTCTTCAGTTCTTATGACACCAAGCAATTCACGAATTTCGGGACCTATCAAATTTTGACCACCATCGCCTCTCGTCAATGAAAGGTATGCTGTATTCATTTTAAGTTCATTAGATAGGTAAGCAATCATTCGAGTGTTCTCATCATCAGGATGAGCCGCTACATAAAGAACACTTCCAAGAACTTGAAGTTTTTGAATCTTTTCATGAATGTTGCCTGAGGTTAACTTTTTTGGCGATTGAGCATGGATATTTTGTGTTAAAAAAATACCTAGAAAAAGTATCAACCCAATATTTAAAATTTTCTTCATCGTTAATTCTTTTACATTTAATTTGAAAGACAAATATATAAAGGTTTAAATAGAAAATAAGGTTTAAATGAGGATAGTATATTGCGATATGATGGTCTATTTTAGCTGACCTAAATCTCACAGTTGATTCATTTTTAGGCTAGAAAAATAAACCACTATGCTAAAAAGAAAATTTTAGTCGTAATCGATAAGCTGAGTTTTCGTTAAAAGTTGAAAAAGCATAATTTCCATATCTATAATAAATACCTCCTCCTAGTCCTACAAGCATGATATTGAAATAATTAAATCGAATCAAATTGTCAATTCGTAATCCACTTTCGAAAAAGCCTCTTTCCATTGTTTTAAATTCAATATTTTTGTGTATTTCTGAAATTTTGAGTGAGCCAAAGCCGATGTTTTGTACAATGGAGAGTTCTGGTTTGAAATTTTTATATTAAAAAAGAAGTGTCTCAAAATTATGTTCCAAGAATAGATGAATAAACCGGTCAGATAAAAATTCGTAAATATCCATTGTTTGAAAGGTATTTTTAAATTCTAAAAATTGAAACCTTCGACCGATACCACTTGTTGAATAAAGTTGGCTATAAGGAATCCTTCCACTTGCTAATCCTGTTTAAAACCTGATTTCAATAAATTCATTTCTTCGCATTTATATTTTACGTTGAAAATTTGTTATACTTTGTAAAAGATAAATAAATTTCATTAAGAAGTAATTAATAAAGATCAGGTCATAATAGAAAAGTGGAGGTATCAAAATTAATCGATAACTCCACTTTTTTATTTTTAATATATTTAGAATCGTTTATTTAGGGTCTTTTAAATCAAAAGTATCTATAAATCCTGTATGGAATTTTCCTGATTTAAAAGTTTCATCATCCATTAATTGTTGATGAAATGGAATCGTCGTTTTGATGCCCTCTACGATAAATTCGTCCAAAGCTCTTTTCATTTTTTTGATGCATTCCTCTCTAGTTTGTGCTCGACAAATCAATTTGGCAATCATCGAATCATAAAAAGGTGGGATTTCATAACCTGCATAAACATGTGTGTCTACTCGAACCCCATGGCCTTTTGCACTATGAAAAGAGGTAATCTTTCCAGGAGAAGGACGAAAGTTCTTGAAAACATCTTCGGCATTGATTCTACATTCAATGGCATGCATTGTAGGTAAATAATTCTTTCCAGAAATTGGATGGCCTGCAGCAAGTTTGATTTGTTCTTTGATCAGATCATGATCGATTACCTCTTCAGTAACGGTATGTTCTACTTGGATACGAGTATTCATTTCCATGAAGTAGAAATTTTTGTGTTTATCCACTAAAAATTCTACTGTTCCTACACCTTCGTAGCCAATGAATTCAGCTGCTAGGATGGCAGAATCTCCCATTTTTTTACGAAGAGCCTTAGTTAAAAATGGGGAAGGAGCTTCTTCAACTAATTTTTGATGACGTCGTTGAATCGAACAATCTCTTTCTGATAGGTGACAAGCTTTACCAGTTTGATCAGAAGCGATTTGGATTTCGATATGACGAGGTTCTTCAATAAATTTTTCGATATAAATACCATCATTAGTAAATGATGCTTTTGCTTCTTGCTTAGCTTGATCCCATGCTTCTTGAAAATCGTCTGGTTTCCAAACTATTCTCATACCTTTTCCACCGCCACCAGCTGTTGCTTTTAGGATAATAGGGTAGCCAATATCTTTTGCTTCTTTTAAGCCAGATTTTAAATCTTTTAATAAACCACCAGAACCTGGTACCACAGGTACTCCTGCCTTAATCATTGTTTCTTTAGCAGTAATCTTATCTCCCATTTTTCTGATGTGCTCTGGAGTTGGTCCTATAAATTTGATACCATATTCTGCACATACTTCAGCAAAATCAGCATTTTCTGCCAAGAATCCATAGCCAGGATGTAAAGCATCGGCATTGGTGATTTCAACAGCAGCCATAATTTTAGGAATACTTAAGTAAGATTCAGCTGAAGATGCTGGCCCGATACAGACTGCTTCGTCGGCAAATCTTACATGAAGACTATCTTTATCTGCGGTAGAGTAAACTGCAACGGTTTTGATTCCCATTTCCTTGCAAGTTCTAATTACTCGCAAGGCAATTTCTCCCCGATTGGCGATGAGTATTTTTTTAAACATACTATTTTTGGATAAGATGATTAAATGCAAAACGATTGAATGAGTAAATTTTCAATTTCATTTACTCAAGGTCTCGTTTCCAAAAATCATTGATTAGACTAAATAGGTTCTACTTCAAATAAGGGTTGATCGTATTGAACAGGTGATTCGTTGTCAACTAATATTTTAACAATTTTACCACTTACTTCTGATTCAATTTCGTTGAATAGTTTCATAGCTTCAACTATGCAAACTACCGTTCCCACTTCTACGATTGATCCAATTCCAACATAGTTTTCTTTATCTGGTCCGGCAGATCGATAAAAAGTACCTACGATTGGGGATTTGATCAAAAGAGTATTTTTATTTTCACTTGCTGGAGCTTCAGCAGGAATAGGTGCAGGTGCGGCTGCAACTGGTGCAGGAGCTGCTGCCATAGCTTGCATTGGAGCTGGAACTGAAACTACTTGTGGAACTGATGATTGTAAAGCTTGAATATCCTTAGCCCGTACTTTTCCATAATTTTTGGTACGGATAGAAATCTCAAAGTCACCTTCTTTTAATTTGAATTCTGTAAGATTTGATTTATTGATGAGCTTGACTAGCTCCTGAATTTCACTAAATTTCATGATTTTTTCTATTGTTGTACGTTCGTGTTGATGCCTGTTTAGTTATTACTAGTAATCTGTTTATATTTTTTTAGACTGATAATCAAGTAGCAACTAAGTTAGCTAAAATTTTTAAAATCGAAAATTTTAAGGATTTAATTCCTTTTTATCCTTTTGCTCTTTCTACATAAGATGCTGTGCGAGTATCAATCTTTATTTTTTCACCTTCGCTTATAAAAAGGGGTACTCTTATTTCTGCACCAGTCTCAACAGTTGCAGGTTTGGTAGCATTTGTTGCAGTATTTCCTTTGAGTCCTGGCTCGGTTTGAGTTACTTCCAAAACAATATATTGAGGCATCTCTATAGTTAATGCTATTTCTTTTTCAGCATGAAAAAGCATCTCTACAGAACTACCTTCTTTCAATAATTTAGGATTAGATAACATGTCTTCTTGGATACTAATCTGTTCATAAGTTTCATTATCCATGAAGTTGTAACCCATATCATCCATGTACAAAAACTGGTAGTGCCTTCTTTCTACTCTAACGATAGTAATTTTATGACTTGAAGGCCAAGTGTTATCTACTACTTTTCCATTTGTCAAACTTTTTAATTTGGTTCGAACAAATGCAGGTCCTTTCCCCGGTTTTACATGAAGAAACTCAACGACGGTATAAATGTCGTTACTGTGTTCAATACATAATCCGTTTCTGATTTCTGATGTATTTGCCATTTAATTTTAATTTTTTACCATCAATATTGTTTTGATGGCAGGTTAAAAAAGCGGCGCAAAGATAAGGATTTTTAGGAGAGAGTTAATTCTTTATTATTTGAATATTTAGAAATTTAGGGAATGGTAAAGAAATTAAACGATTTGACTAGTTTTTTGAGGTATTTTAGATGAATAACAATCAAATCTTTCAGATTTATGTGAAAATTCGCTAAATGCATCTGCTTGGAGTCGCTTCTATTTAATTATTATCTTCAGTGCTTTTGGTAAAATAGAGAATTCAACAGGTGATTCCCCTATATATTCACCATCTACTTCTACGCCTGTTGGTTCATCATCCATAGTCTCTACTCTTATTTTTTTGGTTAAAGATCCTTCCACCTTCGAATGTTCTAGGAGAGATGAATTGTAGAAGCGATAAGAATTTAAAATAACGTCAAGTTTAGAAATTTTCCTGACGAAAGTTAATGCAAAGTTTCCATCATTAGGTACGGCATGTGGAACTAATTGCATTCCACCACCTGAATATTTGCAAATCCCAACATTGATGATATAAAAGTAATCGATAATTTTCTGTTCATCAAAGATCAATTTTGCTCGATGAATTTTATATTTAAATAATCCGCTAAGTGCGTGGAATAAGTATTGAATTTTTGGAAAACGCCAATTTTTACCCTCTGAAAGTTGAACCCCAAAAGCATCATAGGCCATACCTGCTACATTAATAAAATAACGTTCTATTTTTTTTTGATTTAAAAAACACTGAACCAAACCAACATCTTGGAAAGTGGTTTTTTCATTTTTCAACATTTTAATCCATTTCTCTAAATGTTTGGGGATTTTGTGTGTTTTGATCCAATCATTTCCAGTTCCCACAGGTAAAAGCGCAAATGTGATTTCAGAGGAGGGGATTATTTTTTGTTGCAAAATTCCATTGGCAACTTCGTTGCCAGTTCCATCACCACCGACTGCGATTATTTTTTTATAACCATTTTCGATAGCATCTTTGGTAAGTTCAGTTGCGTGATTTGGGTGAGTAGTTTTTTTTATAAAGAAATTAATATGATTATAATTTAAACATTGTTTAATGTGCTCCCATTCTTTTTCCAAGCGACCTCCATTGGCTTTTGGGTTCACTATTATAAACCAGTGGTCTTTTACTTTTTTTGACAAAATATTTGGTATTAAATTATATGTTTATCTTTCGGCTTGGATAAAAAAGTTTACATAATTTAACTGAAATTCCATTTTTTTATCCGAAAAAAGAAATCACTTATAGAATTTAATTTACTTTTCGAGATTAAATTTATATTATTGGAATTATAAATTATAAACAATTAGCTCAAAATATTTTCACATTATTAAACGTATTTGTTTAAAACCAACTGATCAGATAAATTTATGAATATTCTTAGTTTAGAAAACGTAAGAAAAACTTACGACAAACATGTTGCTGTTGATGGGGTAAGCTTTAACATGCCTAAAGGCTGTGTGTTTGGAATGCTAGGTCCTAATGGAGCAGGTAAAACTTCCCTTATTAGAATTATTACTACGATCACTCAGGCTGATAGCGGAGTGGTACTTTATAATGGGGAAAAATTAAACCAAAATCATCCTTCCAAAATTGGCTATATGCCGGAGGAACGTGGACTGTATAAAAAAATGAAAGTGGGTGACCACCTCGTTTATTTAGCACGGCTTAAAGGTTTATCTAAAACTGACGCCTTAAGAGAAATTAAATCATGGTTTGAAAAATTTGAAATCGAAGATTGGTGGGGTAAAAAAGTGGAAGAATTGTCGAAAGGAATGCAGCAAAAAATTCAATTTATTTCAACGGTTGTTCATCGACCAGGGTTACTAATATTAGATGAACCATTTTCAGGTTTGGATCCGATTAATACTAATTTGATAAAGGATGAAATAGATGAATTACATAAGAATGGAACGAGTATAATTTTCTCGACACATAGAATGGAACAGGTGGAAGAAGTGTGTGAATTTATGGTTTTGATCAATCAAGGGAAAAATGTTCTTGAAGGTTCAGTGAAGGATGTTAAAAACCAGTATAAGGAAAATTTGTTTAAAATTGATTTTGATGGAGCTCTTCCAATGGAAGCTTTTGCTCAAACAAAAATTATTAACCAAGAAGGGCATTCTATTACGGTTCAATTAAAAGAGGAGGATGATTCAAATGCATTGCTTCGTCACTTGCTTCAAAATAATGTGCAAGTCCATTCTTTCAATGAAATTCTACCTACTTTGAATGAAATTTTTATAAGAAAAGTAGCATCTTCTAATCACAAAAATACAACAATTTAAGTATGGATAAACTTTGGCTCATTATACAACGTGAATATTTGACTCGAGTGAAAAAGAGATCATTTATTCTTGCGACGATACTTACTCCTTTAGCATTTGGATTATTTTTTATTGTAGTTGGTTTTATTTTTTCTTACGAGGATGGAGATGTGAAACAAATTGCGATAAGTGATCCAGGTAATGTATTAAGCGTATCAAAACTTCCAAATACAAAATCAATTACTTTTACAAAACCTCAGAAAGATTTAGAGGGGTTGAAAAAAGATGTGGAGGATGAAAAGTATTCGGGAGTGATTGCGATTCCTGTGGTAAAGAATTTATATGATAAAAGTATTGAGATTAATTATTTTTATTCCGAAAATGAGTTGGATATAGATTCTAAATTGAAAATAGAAAAAAGCCTAGGTCGATTTTTTAGGGAATATAAAATCAAAGAGTTAGGGTTAGATAAAAAAGAATTGGAGGCTTTGGAAGGAGATATTAGTTTAAGTCCAAGATCTCTTTTGAATGAGGAGAAGGATACTTCAATGAAGGCTGGTGTTGGTGCAGCATTAGGAGGATTTATGGGATTTATAATGTATATAACTGTATTTATTTACGGAATGATGGTGATGCGTTCGGTGATGGAAGAGAAGGTAAATCGAATTGTGGAAGTAATGATCTCGTCAGTAAAGCCATTTCAATTGATGATGGGAAAAATTATTGGAGTCGGCGGAGTAGGGTTGACGCAAGTAGCAATTTGGGCAATTTTAATTCCAATCATTAGCATTTCTGTTCAGTTGATTTTTGGTTTTGATCCTGAGGCGATGAATGAAGGAGCTGCAGGAATGTCAGGAGGGGGAG